>Ga0209724_1001770_pt1 | contig 19230 bp, 15 predicted proteins | sample grotaG_FD_184143 | JGI IMG/M metagenome (GOLD analysis project Ga0209724, IMG submission 184143) | Glacier valley bacterial and archeal communities from Borup Fiord, Nunavut, Canada, to study Microbial Dark Matter (Phase II) -... | ecosystem: Environmental > Aquatic > Freshwater > Ice > Glacier ...
GGCAGATCCAGACATGATGATAGGCGGGAGGAATCGCCAACGACTCAATGCGACGAATTTCTTCAGCACTGCGAATCGTCTTGCCGTCAACCCCTACATAGGTGAACGTTCTTTTGCTCGATCGATGTCGCTCAATACCCGGAATGTCATCTGTGACATATCGCAAACCGACTGCCTCAGCCGATTTTACCGGATCGTTCGGAGCCTCAGCAGACATCGCTGCCTCAATTTCGTCCTCTAGGATCTGCGGTTCAACATTAAGCGGCATTTATGTTTACGTTGGAAAATTATGTTGCTCCATAACAACCACCCTAAGCAATTCGAGATAATCTGAAATCTACACAGCAGACTACGCAAAAAGGATGACTGGGAAGAATTTCGATCGCCGACCATACCAATGATGGCAAAACTGGATCTGATATAACGTTGACTCGGATGACAACGCGACCCACAAACTTATTTTGATTAAAAACTATGCAAATCAATCTCCCTGACGTTTTAGCAGACGTAACCGCAGCATTTGAGCGCTATGAAGCTGCTTTAGTCAACAACGATGTCACGATGCTGCACGAATCATTTTTAAATAGTCCCCATACGATTCGCTATGGTGTGACTGAAAATTTATATGGTTATGACGCGATCGCTGCCTTTCGCGATGCCCGTTCTCCACTCAACCTCGATCGCATCCTCCGCAACACTGTGATTACTACCTTCGGAGAAGACTTTGCGACCGCAAACACCGAGTTTCAGCGTAAAGGCTCTGGGCTAATCGGTCGGCAAAGCCAAACCTGGGTCAAGACTCCTGACGGCTGGCGGGTCGCCTATGCTCACGTTTCGCTGTTGGCATAAGTTGAGTTGGCGATCGATTGGGTTTCGACTGGCTTTAAACTATTCGGTATGGGGAGATGGCACAATCAACCTCTACCTGCTGATGGTTGTTCTGGCGTGCAGTCACCTAAACCGCTCTCTTAAGCGTCAGATATTCTGCACCCGATCGAGACCTCTATTTTCCGACTCCTCTCAATTTTTAAGCTAAACCCATGAAGTCTTACCTGGCTGCCGCAATTCAAATGAATAGTCTGCCCGACTTGTCTAAAAATCTAGCTCAGGCAGAAGAACTAATCGACCTGGCAGTTCGCCAAGGCGCAGAGCTAATTGGCTTGCCAGAAAACTTCTCATTTTTGGGAGACGAAGACGCAAAACTCGCCCAATCAGAGACGATCGCTCAAGAAAGTGAGAAGTTTATCAAAACGATGGCTCAACGCTTCCAGGTGTCGATCTTGGGCGGCGGCTTTCCGGTTCCGGTCGAGGGCGGCAAGGTTCATAACACGGCTCTACTCGTCGATCAAAGTGGGCAAGAAGTGGCTCGTTATGAGAAAGTCCACTTATTTGATGTCAATCTGCCAGATGGCAACACCTATCACGAATCTCAGACGGTCGTGGCAGGGCTGCGAGTTCCGCCCGTTTACCCCTCTAAAGACTTGGGCAACATTGGCATCTCCGTCTGTTATGACGTGCGGTTTCCAGAGCTTTATCGCCAACTGTCGCTGATGGGTGCCGAGGTGCTGTTTATCCCAGCAGCGTTTACCGCCTATACCGGGAAAGACCACTGGCAGGTGCTGCTGCAAGCGAGAGCGATCGAGAACACCTGTTATGTGATTGCCCCCGCCCAAACTGGACGACACAACTCGATTCGGCAATCGCACGGGCACGCAATGATCATTGATCCGTGGGGCGTGATTTTAGCCGACGCTGGAGACGAGCCGGGGGTGGCGATCGCCGCGATCGAGCCTGCCCGCTTAGAGCAAGTCCGTCGTCAAATGCCCTCGCTGCACCATCGCGTCTTTGTTTGAAGCAAAAATCGTCAAGAAATCATTACCATTAAAAGCGACGAATAGGGCGTGACGCATGGTTGTTTCTCTTCCGTGGCTGAACTTTTTAAGTGGGACTCAGTTCCTAATCAGCCAAACCGCGCCCGTTTTAGCGGCAGCGACCGAATCAGAAAATAGCCCGATCGTGCTAGCCAGCGTTTTGCTGAGTCTAGTCATCGTTTATGTTGCCAGCAAGCTAGGCGGCGAACTGTGCGCCCGAATTGATTTACCGCCCGTCTTAGGCGAATTAGTGGGGGGCGTTGCGGTCGGCGTGTCTGCGCTGCATCTGCTGGTGTTTCCAATGAGCGGAATCGATGCCAGCAGTTCTCTGATGATGCAGATGATTCAGATGAGCGCTCATCTAAGTCCAGAAAGCCTGACAGCAGTTTTTCAGTCACAGAGCGAAGTGATCTCGGTTTTGGCAGAAATCGGGGTCGTGATTTTGCTGTTTGAGATTGGGCTAGAGTCGGATCTCAAAGAACTGATTCGAGTCGGACCGCAAGCCGCGATCGTCGCTGTGGTCGGTGTCGTCGCTCCGTTTGCCTTGGGCACTGCGGGGCTAATGCTGCTCTTTCATGTCGCTGTCGTCCCCGCAATTTTCGCCGGGGCTGCTCTGACCGCCACTAGCATTGGCATCACGGCGAGGGTCTTGGCAGAGATTCAGCAGCTTGCGTCTAAAGAAGGACAAATCATCGTTGGGGCAGCCGTGCTGGATGATGTGTTGGGCATTATTGTGCTGGCGGTAGTGGCAGGGCTGGCAAAAACAGGCGAAGTGCAGGTTGGCAATGTCATTTATCTGGTGGTCAGCGCCGGAGTCTTTTTAGTAGGTTCAATCTGGTTAGGACGGTTGCTCAATCCGTTTTTTGTTGCCCTCGTCAATGAGTTGAGAACGAGAGGTCAAGTGCTAATCACGGCATTGATTTTTGTCTTTCTGCTTTCTTATATAGCAGCCGTGATTCAGCTAGAGGCAATTCTGGGAGCCTTTGCCGCTGGATTGATTTTGGCAGAAACCGAAAAACGCGAGGAACTCAAAGATCAAGTGGTGCCGATCGCAGATATGCTGGTGCCCATTTTCTTTGTGGTGGTCGGTGCCAAAACGGATATCAGCGTCCTCAACCCGTTTGTGCCAGAAAATCGGGAAGGGCTAATCACGGCGGCGTTTTTGGTGGTGGTGGCGATCGTCGGTAAGGTAGTGACGGGCTTCACATTAGTCGGACAACCATCTTTGAATCAATGGGCGATCGGCATCGGCATGATTCCGCGCGGCGAGGTCGGGCTGGTATTTGCTGCCATTGGTGCCTCTAGCGGAGTGTTGCCCGACTCGTTGCAAGCGGCGATCGTCGTCATGGTGATTTTGACGACGTTTGTTGCCCCTCCTCTGCTGCGGGTGGCGTTCTCAAATCAGGCGGCGCAGACTTCCCTGTCTGAAGAGGCTGAGATTCTCAACAAGTCTGCCCTAGTCGATGATGAATTAATTACAGAGACAACCTTGCGAGAAGATAAGCAGGCAGCAAACGAATGATTCTTCGGAATATCTGTTCATAGATAAGGCGCGATCGTTCGCTTCAACTCGTTCAAAATCCTCGAAAAATAGTTTGAGCGGAAAGCAAGTGTATTAGAATGCTGTAGCCTAAATCTAATTTTCATCGATTGGATAAATCTGGCAACAATGCTCTCTTCTAAAACACGTTGCTTTCTCACTCATTTCTCTTATGCAACCAAACTCTTTGAATAAAAATCTTATAGAACCTTTCCGAAACTTGAACGCCAATCTCTACGTCTCCAAAATTCGAGGGTGCATCAAATTTCTGTGATTTTCGCAGATTGTCCAGAAAGACATGATCAGTTTGAGAAGACTAAAGGGCAAAGATTAGATCACCGATCGCTTAAGATTTGCTGGCTCTATCAGCAAAAATTGTCTTTGCCGTTGATGAATTTCCCTCACTGTAGGGAAGGCTCTACGATATTCAGTCTGTAAACCTGGAAATCTTTAGAATTTGGCATCAAGATACTATCTAACTCAGCCTTATATCTGGTCGAAAATGCGATCGATCGCAGGAATTCAACTCTTAGATTCAGATGACTTTCGATTTGTCAGACCCGTCAGAGATGCGAGGCACACCAGGAGAAATTGCTTTGAAACGCAACGGATTATTGTCTCAATTAGTTGGAAGAAAGCCAGAAAAAGTTAATAGAAACGTCGTGAAAGGAGCGGCTAATTTCTGCTTTTTTCTGTTACCTTTTGCCCTTTTTCTGATTACATTGCCCGCTCAAGCAGCCAGACTGCAATTTTGGCGGTTTGATGCTAACCAAAACCGTTTAGAGTTCACCACTGATCAAGGAGTGCAGCCTAGGGCGCAACTGATTGCCAACCCAACTCGATTGGTGATTGACTTACCGGGAATCCAGCTTGGTCGCTCTGCTGTGACGCAACCGGGGAATGGCAGCTCGATCCAATCGCTGCGAGTGGGGCAGTTCGATCGAGACACTGCGCGCATTGTGGTGGAGTTGGCACCGGGCTACACGATCGATCCCAATCAAGTGCGGTTTCGAGGGGCATCTCCCCAAAATTGGACGGTGCAACTCCCGGCTCCTCAATTGACCTCGGCTCCAAGTCCTATCACTCCGAGTCCTATCACATCGGGCGATCCGTCATCGGTGACAGTGCCGACGATCGGCTCCACCAATCCGGGGACGGCGACTTCGACTACGCAGATTCAAAGCATTCAGCCGACACCCGACGGATTTTTTATTCGTACGAGTGGCGGTCAGCCAGAGATTCGAGTGCAGCGCACGGGCGATCGTCGTCAGATGCTCGTCGATCTCTACGGAGCGTCGATTTCGCCAAATCTGTCATCTCGTGACTTTCTCGTCAACCGCAACGGAGTCAATCGGGTGCAGGTGACGCAACTGCAATCGTCTCCTCCGGTAGTGCGCTTGACGCTGTTGATGTCGTCGCCCAGTAGTGGTGACTGGCAGGCGAGTGCAAGCGGCTCAAATGGCATTGTGCTACTGCCTCAAGTCGGGGCGGCAAGCAATCCCGTCAGCAATCAACCTCCGCTGCTTCGCTCAGGGTTAGCCACCGTGCGATCGGTCGAGTTAGATGAAGGCAGCCGACAACTGTTGATTCGCTCCGATCGTCCGATCAGCTATACCTCTGGCTGGGATCGAGCATCAGGAGCCTATCGAATTACGATTCCGTCTGCGCTATTGGATCGATCGGTGCAAGGACCTCGACTCACGGCGAGCAGCCCGTTGCTGCAAGTGCGGTTGCGGCAAGAAGATCCGAGCACGGTAGCGATTTTGCTTCAGCCCGCGTCAGGGACTCAAATTGGGGAAATTAATCAACCCACTCAGCAGCTTCTTGCCCTGCAACTGCGGCGATCGTCTCTCTTCCCGGTGCCGCCATTGTCAGGGTCTCCAGGCTCTAATATTCCGGTGCCACCTGCGACAAATGTGCCGCCTATCTCTCTACCGCGCGTTCCAAATGGCAAAATCGTGGTGGTTGTCGATCCAGGGCACGGCGGACCAGACCCCGGAGCCGTGGGAATTAGCGGTCTGCAAGAAAAAGAAATTGTCATGGATATCAGTCGTCAAGTTGCAGCCGCTCTAGAGCAGCAGGGCATTCAGTCGGTGTTGACTCGCACCACCAACGATGTTGATGTCGATTTAGAACCTCGCGTCAGCCTCGCAGAGCGAATCAACGCCACGCTGTTTGTCAGCATTCATGCCAACTCGATCAGCCTTAGCCGTCCAGATATTAGTGGCTTAGAAACCTATTATTATCAGAGCGGAGCAGGGCTAGCCCGATCGATTCACAACAGCGTCCTGCAAGGAACGGGGATTCAAGACCGGGGCGTTCGGACGGCACGATTTTATGTGTTGAGAAAAACTACAATGCCATCAGTTCTGGTTGAAGTGGGGTTTGTCACAGGGCGAGACGATGCCTCTAAACTCTCGACGGCTGCTTATCGCAAACAGATGGCAGACTCGATCGCTCGCGGAATTTTGCAGTACCTTCGCTAACAGTCTGCACTGGTAGAGATTGAGCCGATCGGCGTTAGCGTTTAGACTTAAAATCGTTTAGGCTTCTGCCTCGTTGGGGGTTTAAAGCCTTTGGATAGAGTGTGTGTGAGGAGTTAGCGTTCATTCATGAAAAATCAACCATCCGATTTTGGTCGGCAAACTGAGTTTTCGCTCAATCAATTTCCGTCTAGTCAAGCGTCGATCGGAGTGTTTGACAGTGGTGTTGGAGGGCTAACGGTTTTACGAGAGCTTTATCGTCAACTGCCTAACGAGTCGATCCTCTATTTTGGAGACACGGCTCGTTTGCCCTATGGAACAAAATCCCAAAGCGAAATCCTCCAGTATGTGCGAGAGATTCTCACCTGGATGGTGCAGCGTGGGGTCAAGATGGTGGTCATGGCGTGCAACACGAGTTCGGCACTGGCGATCGAGACGGTTCGCTCTGAGTTTCCGACGTTGCCGATTTTGGGCGTGATTTTGCCAGGGGCACGAGCCGCTGTGCAGGTAGGCAAGCGCATCGGCGTGATTTCGACCCCTGCAACAGCCGCCAGTAATGCCTATCGGGACGCAATTTTAGAAGTTGATCCCGCCGCAGAGGTCTGGCAGGTTGGCTGTCCTGAGTTTGTGCCGATCATCGAAGCAAACCGCATTGATGAACCTTACACCTACCAGGCTGCGCGAGACTACTTAGAGCCGCTGCTTGAGCAGCAAATTGATACGCTCGTCTATGGCTGCACTCACTATCCGCACCTTGCTCCAGTGTTGAAATCGCTGCTGCCCCGGTCGGTGCAGCTTATCGACCCCGCTGTGCATGTCGTTGCGGCAGCGTCTCAAGAACTCGATCTGTTGGGCTTAAAACAAAGTCGATCGCCCAGACCCACTGAGTTTTGTGTCAGCGGCAATCCCCAACCGTTTATCAAAATTTCTCGACAATGGTTAGGCTGCACTCCTCTCGTTCAGCAGGTGAGCTTGCCAAGCGTAATTTGGAAGTCGATCGCCCTAGAGTCAGAATCAACGTCGTTTTGAGAATTGAGTCGGCTAGAATTTGACCGCTTAAATAAATTCTGGGTGCGACCTTTATGAAGATTTTGTGCTCAAGTCTCTAACGTGATTTGCATTGCATTCTGTGGAACTCTTTTAAAGACTGTAGCGACTGCTCAGATTTGTTCCACCCTAATTTCTATCTCAATGGCTTTAGAATCCTTTCAAAATCATGTGTTTGTGATTGAAGACGATCGTGGGCGACGAGAGTTGAGGCTAGAAGAAGTCACTTACTCGATCGGGCGTGATCCTAAGTGCGATATTCGGTTGGCATCTCAATTTGTGTCTCGTCGTCACGCGACGCTGTTGCAGTTGCCTAATGATGACGGCACCCACTATTACCGGATTGTAGATGGCACACTCAGAGGCAGCCCAAGTGTGAATGGGTTGCTAATCAATGGTCATAAGTTACGCACCCACGATTTGCAAAATGGGGATGAAGTGATTTTTGGTCCGCAAGTGCGCGCAATTTACTATTTGCTTAAAGGAGACATTACTCTACCGACGTTATCGGATGACTTTAACACCCTGATTGGCTCGGCTGGTGACGAGCTATCTGCTTAATTTAAGGAAGTTCCCTTAATGTCTGAAGTGCCTTCTGAGTGCGAGATTAGGTGAAATCTACGGTCAAATTTACCTCGGTGTCTAACGTGGCTCCTGGGTCGAGATAGAAAAGCCGATCGCCCGTGTTCAACGCATTCCGAAGGGCGCTCCAGGGTTCTAAACAATAAAAGTCTTTGCCTTTGAGCGTCCAAAAAACCAGCGCCGAAAATTGAGGACTATGGTTGAGCGTGATGTGAGTGTGACGACTGAGATCAGAAACACTGGCAACCTGGCTGTTTAATTGAGGAAATGCCCAATCAATCTCAGCCCGATCGAAGTCAAAGACATTCAAAAATGGCTGCACCGCTTGGGACGGTTGATCCAACGCTTCAGTCGATGGAATCTCAAACTGCAATTGAGGTTTGTCCAACACCAGAAAGTAGGGATGAAACCCGATCGAGAACGGCATCGCCTCGCTAGAGTGATTGATATAGCGCTGCTGAAGAGACAACGTTTGCCCTTGCAGCGTGTAGGTAAACTCAAGCTGAAAATCAAACGGATACACAGCACGGGTCTGATCGCTACTAGAGAGTCCTAGCGTCAGGCTGACCTTATCGTGGGTGACCCGATCGAGCACGTCCCACGGCAAATCTCGCGCAAACCCATGCTGTTTGAGCGTATAAGATTGCCCGTCGTGAGTGTAGGTGTTGTCTGGCAGATTGCCGCAGATCGGAAACAGAATTGGAATGCCGCCGCGCACCGACAAACTTGGGTCGGCAAATCGTGCTGTATCCATGTAGAGCAATTCTCGCCCCTGCACCTGCCAGCTTGTAATAATGCCACCTCGATCGGGCACCACTTCTAGCCGTGACTGGGCAGTCTGGTCAGTCAGAATATAAGTGTCATATTGCTGACGGCGAAACGCGATCGCAAACACAGGCATCATCCCAAGTGAATTAATAGGCTATAGAGTAACAGGTCACTGGATCACAAAGGAGTATTCTGCTCTACTCTCTGGGTGTCACACTCGCCGCAGCAACCTCAACCGAGCCAGAATCGGCATATCGCTTCTTCATCGGCTCTAAGCTATTGGCGGGGCTAGGAGCGATCGACGCAGGCTCAACTCCCGGCGCAGACGCATCTCCCTGCTGATTAGGAGGCATCGAAGGACTCGGCGTAGAATCGGGGGTCGGACTCTCTAGCGGCAGTGTAGACGGGCTAGGGCTAGGAGTCGAGATAAAAGAGTCGTCTTTCCAAGGTGCGGCGGGGGTTTTGTCGGAGGGCGACCTCGGCGATGTGATCGGCGTACCAGAATTGGGAGCCACTGGAGTCGGACTCGACGCATCAGGCTGAATTGATTCGGGCGTTTGCGAACTCGGTGAAGCAACCGGACTGGGGGCTGATTTGATGGGCTGCTCTATCTCTGGGCTGGCAGGTTGAGGAGAATTCTGAACGGTGGCTGGGGTTGAAGGAGAAGCCGGGGAAGTCACCGTCGTGTTTGTTTTGGCATCTAACACCACAGATGACTTCATCGGCTCATGGAAAATGTCCGAGACGTTCTCGATTTGGTGCAAAATCTCGGTGCCGCGATCGCCACTCACGACTTTAGGCTGAAATCCTCTCACCTCGACGGGCAAAAATTCCACTTTCATCTGGTTGTCTTTGAGTGCCACTTTGAGAACAGCGGTGTCATAATCGCTCACCGATTTGCCGCCAAAGATGAAATTGCCGAGCGAGTAGACGATCGGACGACCTTTATAAATCTCTGCTCCTTGCAGCACATGGGGATGATGCCCAACCACCAGATCGGCACCCTGGTCGATCGTAAAGTGCGCCAGATCCATCTGATAATCGCCGGGATACTTCGCTAACTCTTCGCCCCAGTGATAGTTCACAACAATCCAATCGACCTGGCTACGAATCGCTTTGATGTCGGCGGCGACTCGATCGTTCTGGCGAGAATTCGTCCCAGCAATGCCTTCTCCCGCCGCCTGAAACTCTCCGTCATAATAGCCGAGGTAGGCGATGCGCTGCCCTTTGACATCCAAAATTTCTGGGCGACGGGCTTCCTCGATCGTGCGCCCTGCCCCAACGTGACGAATGCCAGCTTGATCTAATGTTTTGATCGTGTCTTCTAACCCAGCCGCCTGATAGTCCATCGCGTGGTTGTTTGCCAGGGTTACAAGGTCGATGCCGCCATTTTTCAACACTTGCACGTTTTCAGGATCAACTTTAAAGTTAAACTGCTTGTCGGGTAAGGGCGTAGCTGACGTAGTAAAAGGCGCTTCTAAATTCACCATTGCCACATCTGCCTGACGCGCTTCGCCCATTGCCGAAAATGCCCACTGACGATCGCTGCCCACTGAATCTGTGTAAGCATCGGTGAGCGTTACGTCTCCGCCAAACATCAGCGTCACGGTTGGATCATTGGTATTCTGCACACCGTCAGGAGTTTCAACGGGGACGTTGCCCATCGCCGTCAGAACCGTATTCGGACGGGTTGAAGGCGTGATCGCCGCAGGAGATGCTGATGCAGTCGTTTGGTCGGTCGGCGCATCGCTGTAGCCCAGCCAGCAGCCCATGATGAATGCGGCGGCGGTGGTGCCTGTGAGGAGCAGCGATCGCAGCGCCCGAAACTGCACTTTCTGACGAGTCGCTTGCCGGACTCGCGATTTAATCTGACTCGTTCTGCGAATAGAAGTCGCTTGTTTGGCAGGAAGTCCAAGTTTGGCTCGTCTCGCAGGAGATAGCACCCGCGCCGACTGCCGCCAGATCATTTGCGGCTTTCCTACAAATCGCGCTGTGATCTGCACCCCTTCGATCACATCTGAGTTGAGCTTCCAGAGGTGATGACAGATAAACCGCACCAAACTACTGCGATCGGGGGACTTAGCGGTGCGATCGGGCGATGGATGACAGTCAACGAGCACCTGCAAACAGCCCGATTGAGGGGCTGATTCGACCCGTGCAGATAGGTTGTGAGGCAAGAGAAACACGTTTAGCCAATAGGCAATGGCTCGAAAATTGCCCGATCGGGCTAGTTCCAACACAGAGGGGTGATTAGACTCGCCCGTGTAACTCATACTTCAAAACTCCCACACGCAACTCGAAACAACAAGGAGATGCCCCCAACGACCGCGATCACTAAATATTTGTCGCGTTTATGATGCAAATCACAGAACATTAAACTCTATATCTCTTCGTTTGCACTAAGATTCTTTTTTCGATTTTCGCCGGGGATGCGATCGAGCCTGACCTTGAAAAGGCTGCTTTCTTAGAAGATTTCTGTTAACGGTGATCTTGAGCCAGTCTGCACCTCACAGTGCGCCCATAATTTTAATTGGTTGCTTGGTCAATAAATTGTTTCACACGCTGCTTATAAGGCTCTGATAGATGGTTATCGTGTCCGCCTCCCTGAATGATGATTAGCTGCTTAGATCCAGGAGCCGCCGCATAGAGCCTTTCTCCCATTTCAACCGGGATTTGGATATCTTCAGTCCCCGTCATGATCAGAACGGGCATTTTAATCGACTTCATCTTCTCTAATGACTCAAACCGTTGTCGCAGAACCAGTTCGATCGGCAAAAACCAATACACCCCAAATCGCTTTGTCATGTCGCGCATACTGGTGAACGAACTCTGCACGATTAGCGCGGCGGCTTCTGGATGTTTGGCAGCGAGATCAATCGCGATCGCGCCCCCTACTGAATGCCCATAAATAACAATCCGATTGGGTGAAAGCTTACGCTCCTGAGTCAAATAATTCCAAGCGGCTTGAGCATCTTCGTACAGGTGAGATTCCGTCGAAAATGCTCCTTCACTTTGACCAAACCCTCGGTAGTCAAATAAGAAGATTGAGTATCCCAATTTGTGAAACTGAAGGGCTTGACTCACATTTGCGCCAATGTTGATCGCATTATGATGAAAATAGAGCATCACAGGTGCATCAGGCTTTTCAGCAGGAATCTACCAGCCATGTATCCGATCGCTTTGCCCTCCTGATTTTGAAACGGGAATCCAAACGTCTTGATAGTTGAGTTGATATAAAGAGGGCGTATGCTCAAGTTTGTGCATCGGAAAGAACATGAGCCGCTGCTGTTGGAAGTAAAGCGCGACGCACAGCAAACTGTATCCGATCGCAAATCTTTTTAGAAAGGATCGCGATCGCACCCAGGTTAGCTTGTTGTTAACCATTTTGCTGGTAGTTTTTGGAGCCACGGGTTAGTGCTAGAGAGAACACAATTGGGAATACTGTACTGAATGCCTCGCCTCCTACTATAGAGGCTCGATCGCCCTCGTTCCCTTGATTATCTTTGCTACCAACGAGTTCGTTTTCTATAAGAATATGCTTGAACTGGTTAAGCGCCTTCTGTCACCGAGCCAATCCCTTTCTGATGGGCGTTGCTATTTATGGCAGATTCCTTTAGCTTGGATGTACTTTATTAGCGATGTGCTCATTGTCACCGCCTACTTCTCTATTTCAGCTATGCTCATTTACTGCGTGCGGAAGCGAAGAGACCTCTCGTCTTTCAAAGAATTTAAGCTGCTTGGAGCAATTATCGTCCTCTGTGGCGCTGGGCACCTGCTAAATGTTTGGACGTGGCATCCGGCTCGCTGGGTTTCTGGCGGAGAGTGGGCAATCACCGCGCTAGTTTCTTGCTATGCCGCCCTGCGGCTATTTAAACAGTTGCCTCAATTTTTGGCACTGCAAGCGCCAAAGCCCCTAGAAGCCATCAACCCAAACCCAGAGAAGCCGGAGACAGAGCGGCAGCGCATCGAAGAAGTCTTGCGGATGATTGTCACCGAGCGAAAGCAGCTAGAAGCAGACCAGTTGCAGCAGATAAAGCTGGTGGCGCTGCGGGCAGATATTGGCATCGCTTTGACCGAAGGTGAAACTTTGCAAGACATGTTGAACTGTTGCGCGATCGCTCTGCATAGACATCTCGACGCTGCCTTTGCCCGAATCTGGACGCTCAACGAATCTGAGCAAATGCTGATTTTGCAAGCCAGTGCCGGAATGTATACCCATCTCAATGGCGATCACAGCCGCATTGCCGTGGGTCAGTTCAAAATTGGTTGGATCGCCCAACAGCGCCAGCCTCATTTGACTAACCAGGTGATGACCGACCCGCACATCGGTGGTCACGACTGGGCAGAACGTGAGGGCATGGTTGCTTTTGCGGGCTATCCTTTAACCATCAAAAATCGGCTTTTAGGGGTCATGGCGATCTTTGCCCATCAACCCTTAGAGGAACAAGCCCTTAAAGAGATGGCATCGGTTGCTAGCGCGATCGCGGTCGGCATCGATCGCAAACTGTCAGAAGAGATACTCCGTCAAACCGCAGAGCGAGAGCGGGCAGCCGCCCAAGTGCTACAGCGAATGCGCGAAACTCTGGAACTGGAAACCATTTTTCGCGCCACAACCGAAGAGTTGCGGCAGGCGATCGGGTGCGATCGTACTTTGGTCTATCAATTCAATGCCGACTGGAGTGGGCAAGTCGTTGCCGAGTCAGTTGGCGCTGGATGGAATGCACTTATTCCCATTTCTGTCGCAAGCTCTGACCTAAACAAGGTGGCAGTTGATCAAACAAACTGTGTCATGAAGCGATTAAACGGCACAGAGGTTTTAATTCGAGACACCTACTTACAAGAGAATGCGGGAGGACTCTATCGCCAAAAAACGAATTACTGCTGTGTGACTGACATCTATCAGCAAGGGTTTGATGCCTGCTACCTAGACTTGCTTGAATCGCTTCAGGCGCGAGCTTATATTACCGTTCCAATCTTCTGTGGAAATCAACTGTGGGGGTTACTGGCTACCTATCAAAACGCCGAACCTCGCCCTTGGCAGTTAGCCGAAATTCAAATGATGTCGAAGATTGGTGTTCAGTTGGGAGTTGCTGTGCAGCAGGCAGAGCTGTTTGCCCAAACGCAGCGCCAAGCCAGGGAGCTAAAACAGGCAAAAGAAGCCGCCGATGCTGCAAATGTAGCTAAAAGCGAATTTTTGGCAAACATGAGTCATGAACTCCGCACCCCACTCAACGCGATTCTGGGCTTTACGCAGTTGATGCAGCTAGATCCGTCTCTGCCAGTAGACCATCAACGATCGGTTGAGATTGTCAACCACAGTGGTGAGCATTTGCTGGGGTTGATCAACGATGTGTTGGAAATGTCTAAAATCGAAGCTGGACGGGTCACTCTAAACGAAACAGAGTGCGATCTGCACAAACTGCTGCGTAGCCTAGAAGAAATGCTGCAACTCAAGGCACGTTCTAAAGGGTTGGAACTCATTTTTAACTGCGACTTAACCGTACCGCGCTATGTCAAAACCGATGAAAACAAACTGCGTCAGGTATTAATCAACCTATTGGGTAACGCCGTTAAGTTTACCGATCGGGGCAGTGTAATTCTGCGTGTGAAAGCGAAGCCAGTCGAAAATGAACAAAACGCAGTCAAACCAGACTGTTTAGTTGTTAACTCTCAGCAGTTAATGTTTGAGGTCGAAGACACGGGATCGGGCATTGCGGTAGATGAGTTAGGTCATTTGTTTAAAGCATTTCAACAAACCCGATCGGGGCAGAAATCCCAAGAAGGAACAGGACTGGGGCTGCGAATCAGTCAACGGTTTGTGCAGTTGATGGGCGGTGAAATTACGGTTTGCAGTGAGCCGGGTAGAGGCAGTTGCTTTGCCTTTCATACTCAAGTTGGTCTGGCTAAAGCTGCAGCGATCGCAACCGCAATAAAACTACCGACTGGCAGAACTGCACCAAAACAAGGCAGTCACCGCATTCTGATCGTAGAAGACGATGCGGTCAATCGGTTGTTATTAAACAAAATCTTAAGTAGCTTGGGGTTTGAACTCCAAGAAGCTGAAAACGGGCAAGCCGCGATCGCGCTCTGGCAACAGTGGCAACCCCATCTAATTTTCATGGATATGCACATGCCAATTCTCAATGGCTATAGAGCCACTCAGAAGATTCGAGAATTAGAGCAGAGCCGCGAGCAGAGAGAAGACGAGGACATAAGGATGCTGCGACCCAAGAACGTTGGAAATAATCCTCCACTGGTTACCCATCACCCCCCGACTGATCTACTGTCTCATCCTTCTACCAAAATTATTGCTCTAACAGCTAGTACCTTTGCTGAACAGCGGCAGGAAAGCCTGACAGCAGGCTGTGACGATTTTATCAGCAAGCCATTCCGTCGAGAAGAACTGCTTGACGTGTTATTTAGACATCTAGACGCGCAGTATCTCTATAAAGCTGTGGGCACGATCGCGCCATTAGCGCCTCGTGAGCCAACCTATCGCTTTGATGCGGCTACCTTAACGATCATGCCAGCAGAATGGATCGCCCAACTGCACTTTACCGCTGCTCAAGGCAACGATGTCGAGAGCCTCAAGCTGATTGCTCAAATCCCTCCTGAGCGAACCTCACTGATTAAAGCCTTAAACAAGTTGGTTGAAAACTACCAGTTCGATCGGTTAATAATGCTCACTCAACCCACTTAGAACCATGGATGAAACAAACCCGAATTCTCCCTCACCCCAACCCTCTCCCTAGGGAGAGGGAGCAAACGTCTAGTTCCCCTTCTCCCTAGGGAGAAGAGGGGATGAGGGCAACCGCTTTGCAATGACTAACCTTATTTAATTTACGAACCTTAGAAGATTTTAGGACAGACCAATGAACAGCGAAATCAACCTTAGCCATTCCTCAGCATCCGTAGCTCAAGCAGACATCCTAATCGTGGATGACGTACTAGAAAATATTCGCCTTTTGTCTACCATGTTGGATTTTAGTGGCTACCAAACCCGTAAAGCAACCAATGGTGCAATGGCGCTGACTGCTATTAAAGCAACGTTACCCAGTTTGATTCTGCTAGATGTCAGAATGCCTAATATGAATGGCTATGAGGTGTGTCAACAACTTAAATCAGACCCTAAAACTGTTCACATACCCGTTATCTTCTTGAGTGCAGCAGATGACATCACCAATAAGATAGAAGCGTTTAGAGTAGGGGGTGCAGACTACATCACTAAACCCTTCCATGTAGAAGAGGTCTTGGCGAGAGTTCAAAATCAGCTTGCTATCATCGCGGCTCAACAAACGATTCATCAGCTTAATGCTCAACTAGAGGAACGGGTCAAAGAGCGAACCCAGCAGCTAGAAGCTGCAAATTCTCAACTGTCAGAAATGGCATTCCGTGATCCGCTCACTTGGCTACCCAATCGAGCGTTACTCATGGAGCGCCTCCGCAAGGCATTGAGTCAGCAGCAGACAAACCCCGAAGATCAGTTTGCTGTGCTTTATCTAGACTGCGATCGATTCAAGCCTGTTAACGACTCTCTTGGGCATCAAGCAGGCGACGATCTGCTGATCGCCATCTCTCAGCGACTGGGTTCTGTTCTGCGGCAGGAAGATCTCCTCGTTCGTCTAGGAGGGGATGAGTTTGTCATCTTACTCGACAACTTGGTAGACTCTTGGTCTGCAACTCAAGTCGCCGATCGAATTCTCAAGAGCTTTACCCTTCCCTTTAACTTAAGAGAGCGAGATGTATCTGTCTCGTTTAGCATTGGGATTGTCTTAGACTGTTCAACTTACTGCGACCCTGAAGAACTGCTGCGAGATGCCGATGCCGCGATGTATCAGGCAAAGGCTTCCGGGAAAGACCAATACCAGATTTTTGAGCCTTCTCTATATCAAACAGTATGCCGTCGGCTACAGCTTGAAATGGATCTGCGGCAAGCCATTCAGCGTCAAGAACTAGCTCTGCACTATCAACCCATTGTTGAGTTGGCAACAGGCAATATTGTCGGGGTTGAGGCGTTAATCCGCTGGCATCATCCCACTCAGGGACTCATTCCGCCCGATCGATTTATTCCAATTGCTGAGGAGACAGGGTTTATACTAAAGCTGGGTAACTGGGCACTTAGAGAAGCCTGCCGCCACCTTCGTCAATGGCAAAAACAGCATATTGTAACCTCATCATTTTCGGTCAGTGTCAATGTATCAGCCCACCAGTTTGCTCAACCTGATTTTGTTAAACAAATTGATGAAATCTTAGCAGAAACCCAGATAGATCCTCAGTGTTTAAAGCTAGAAATCACTGAAACAGTGATTATGCAAGACACTGCCTTTGTTACAGATAACATCAGCGGTTTACAGCAGCGATCGATTCAATTAAGCATCGATGATTTTGGTACAGGCTACTCGTCTCTTAGTTACCTTCATTCATTCTCGGTTGAAAATCTCAAAATTGACCGATCGTTCATCCATAGAATGCATAAGAGTAAAAATAATTTTGGAGTAGTCACTGCAATCGTTCAAATTGCCAAAGCGATGAGGATGAATTTGATCGCGGAAGGCATTGAAACAAGTGAACAGCTCGCTCAGTTAAAGGTGTTGGGCTGTCAGTTTGGTCAGGGCTACTTGTTCTCTAAGCCTTTGCCTTCAGAAGATATGGTTGATCTCCTTTCCGCTACTTTTCAAAAGCATTTAGAATCCTCAAACAACTCACCTATCTAAAAATCTCAAGAGCCACAGCGATGGCTCCACCACTTGCAGGAGTAACCCAGTAGAATTTACATAACTTCAAGTTTTGTCTCCACGTATGGGTTTGTCTCAATCTTCTGCCTATCTACTGGTGGCTCACGGGAGCCGAGATCCACGTCCTCAAGTGGCGATCGCTCAACTCGCTCAACAAGTGCAGCAAAAAATATCAGCCTCTGATTCGCCGTCTTCTCTCGTTGGGGCGGCTGTTTTAGAATGTGCTCCGCTGCCTCTACACGAGCAGATTCAGCAGTTTAGTCAAACGGCGATCGCTCAACGAATTCGTCACATTCAACTCGTGCCGCTCTTTTTGATTCCGGGCGTTCATGTGATGGAAGATATTCCAGAACAGGTGACGATCGCTCAACAAGCGTTAGGCAAGACGATGACGATCTCGTTGTCTTCTCACATCGGCACTCATCCCGGTTTAGAAAAGCTTCTCGCAAATCGTCTGGCTCAACTCTCTGCGGATGCCTACATTTTGATGTCTCACGGCAGTCGGCGATCGGGAGGAAACCAGCCTGTTGAGGCATTAGCATCGAAAATAGGAGCGGTTTCGGCATATTGGTCAGTGGCTCCTAAACTGGAAGACCGTCTGCAAGAATTGGCTCAGTCAGGATGTCGAAAAATCGCGATTTTGCCTTATTTTCTGTTTAGTGGAGGGATTACAGACGCGATCGCTCAAACGGTGGCTCAACTGTCTCACCAGTTTCCAGACCTCGACCTTGATCTGACGAACCCGTTAGAAGTCGGTGATCACCTCGCTCAATTGGTTCTAGATTTGATTTCTGCTTAACTTATTTTTTCTGAGTCGGTATCTGATAGTGCAGCATTTGAGTGATCAGATGTCTAGCGTTGATAGTGATATCCATCTTGTCCATTCTCTAACTGCCTTCCCGATGATTTTTAACTCTGATGCTGCTGTTCTATCCAATCAGCCGAGGTGCTTGGGCAAAGTTTACCTAGTTGGTGCAGGACCGGGCGACCCCGGCTTGATGACGCTCAAGGGCAAAACCCTGTTAGAGTGCGCGGATGTTGTTATTTACGATGCTCTCGTGAGTGCGCCGATTTTAGCGATGATCAATCCCAGTGCCGAGCAAATCAACGCAGGCAAGCGGCGAGGACGGCACTCAATGGTGCAAGAAGACACCACTCAGGTGCTGATTGATAAAGCGCAGTCTGCGGCGATCGTAGTCCGTTTAAAGGGGGGCGACCCGTTTGTGTTTGGTCGCGGCGGCGAAGAGATGCAAGACCTCGTAAAAGCTGGGGTGCCCGTCGAGGTAGTTCCGGGGGTGACTTCTGGCATTGCTGCCCCGGCTTATGCGGGGATTCCGTTGACACATCGAGCTTATAGTTCGTCAGTGACGTTTGTAACGGGGCACGAAGAAGCTGGGAAGTATCGCCCTGCGGTGAATTGGCAAGCGATCGCGCACGGGTCTGAAACGATCGTCATTTACATGGGCATTCACAATTTGCCCTACATCACAGGTCAGCTTCAACAAGCCGGATTGAGTTCAGATACTCCAATCGCATTAGTTCGCTGGGGCACTCGACCCGAACAAGAAGAATTGATTGGAACGTTGGAAACGATCGCCGCCCAAGTCGAAGCCAAAGGATTTGGAGCACCCGCGATCGCGGTGATCGGCAACGTGGTCAATCTACACGAAACCTTATCTGACTGCCGACCAAAATCCTTGGGCGAGTAATGCAGAATGGAAGAGAAATTAGCACGATATCGACAGATTGTGCAGCAAAAGCTTCTGGACTATGCCCAAGTCAAACCTTCTTGTGGTGATGTTGAGGTGGAAACGATCTTTGATACCGAACGTGACCTTTATTAAATCATGCACGTTGGCTGGAATCAAGAGCGCTTAATTCATGGTTGTACGATTCACATCGATATCAAAGGCGGAAAAATCTGGCTTCAGTGGAATAGTACAGAAAGAGAAATCGCGGAAGATCTAGTAGCGGCTGGAGTGCCCAAAGAAGATATTGTGCTGGGATTTCAATCGCCATTTATGCGGCAGTTTACCGACTATGCAGGGAGTTGAAATCATTATGCAAATTAGAAAAGCCACTCAACAAGATGCCTCTGAAATCATGAGATTGTTCTATGAAACTATTCATGCCATTAATATCAAAGACTATTCGCAAGAGCAAGTTAATGCTTGGGCACCCGTACCCGATTCAATGAGCGTGGG
>Ga0209724_1001771_pt1 | contig 19224 bp, 14 predicted proteins | sample grotaG_FD_184143 | JGI IMG/M metagenome (GOLD analysis project Ga0209724, IMG submission 184143) | Glacier valley bacterial and archeal communities from Borup Fiord, Nunavut, Canada, to study Microbial Dark Matter (Phase II) -... | ecosystem: Environmental > Aquatic > Freshwater > Ice > Glacier ...
TTATATCGGGATGATTCGGTTAATGCTCAAACGATTAACAAAGAACCACACCCGATGGAAAGAAAAGACCGCTTAATACTCATTTACAAACACACTCTTAGTGAAAATGGGCGGTCGTCCCCATATTTACCAGAAGCTTGGAGAATCCAAAATATCGTGAAACTCAACCGTCTTTCCGAGCAACAATACATGGGGCGACAGATGAGTGAACCAACCCTCAACGTTTGGTCTCGCAGCAGACAGGGTTTATGAATGAAACACACTATGTGTACATGGTTCGCTGTGTAAATAACTCCCTGTACACCGGATACACGAAGAATGTTGAGCAGCGCATTGCTGTTCATAACGCAGGTAAAGGCGGGCGGTATACGAGGGCGCACCGACCTGTGGAACTGGTCGCGTTTTGGCAGTTCATAACAAAACGATCGGCAATGCAGGTGGAATATAAGCTTAAGCAGTTGTCTCGTGAGCAGAAGATAGCGATCGTCAGTGGTCGTGAAGTTCCTGAGTGGTCATGTGGGCAGGAAGCTTAAACAGAGCGTTGCCAAGAGATTTGTTCCAGGAGATGAAAGGGGATATTAATTAATATGATCCAAATCAGTTTCCTTGGGGTAGGCAAATTGGGCTAGATCAAACTTTATTTGGAGTATATGAGTGTATATCCATCCCTTTACCACCAAAGGTAGATCTCAATACTCCAGACAGTTTTTTGGATGGTTCTACAAGGCTTTCAGAGGTTGTAGTTCAAGAATTGAGCTATTTTTTCAATGTTAGCTCTGCCCCTGACTTGGAGAAAAAGATCTTGCTTACGGCAGGATGCGGGTTTGAGCTTAAACCCTGCTCAAATGTCAATCGCCACCCTATTTAGATCTTCTGGTGCCAGATCTGCAAAGCCATCTCCACAATCGAGGTGAGGCGGCTGTCTTTCTCTGGATAGCTCAGTCGTCCTGCGTAGTAACTGATCTCCTTGGCAGTTCTTTGTGACCTGTACGGAAACCAATCTCGTGGTGTTTTTCCGGCTGCAACGGCTCTTTGCCGATGGTGTGCTTCCTGTTCTTCCCACGTCCTTTTATTTCCCAGACCTGCTCCGACACTCGCCAAATGAGTCACTTTGAGCCAGTTTGTCCAAACCCGGTGACGACCTGCGACCAATCCGCTGTTTCGTTCCTGGAAGGGTAGCCAGAGAAATAAAACAAGCTGCTTAGTTTTACGTTCAAAGATTAGCTCTGCACAGTGCCTTCCTTTGCTGGGCTTGCCATAGAGAATGCTGTTTTGTCCTGCCATTTCTTGCATTCGTGGATCAAAGCGTAGAATCTGTTCTCGAATGCTGAGAATGCGCTTTCGCATTAAGGGTGGCATCGTGCCTAGAATCTCGACGAACCACTGGGGTGGAATCGGCAAGCCCACAGACTTCAAGTGAACTTCTACATAGGGGATTTGTACTCTCCCAATCTTGTGTTGGCTCAAGGACTGAAGCGATAGCCAGAATGTCCCATCGTTGACCTGCTCAACAGAGAACCGTAAAAACTCAAGTTCTAGGTTGAGATATTTCTGATCTACGAGGTTGTGACGATGAAAGCTCGGTGCAATGCCAATAAGTTTTACAGGCTTTTCGTAATCGATTGTTTCGTTCCAAGGCTTTACAGCCATCAGATTATCGTAGTAGCGAGTTAACTGTTGAGCCAGGTAACGATCTTCAGAGTTTTTGAGTTCGAGAATGATCAACTCCCGCTCAGACCCCATTGCCACAAGGTCACAAATCTCACCTCTACAAGAGAATTGACGAGCGATCGGCTTGACTGCAAACAGAAGACCAAGATTATTCCAAACCAGATTCTCTAAGGAGTTTTCACTCTCGAACATCCAGCCTGAGGTAGCACGAGTCAGCATGAATAGGGTTGCAAGCTTTGCATAGCGAACTCAATCTAGAGGATGCTTTCTAAGCTAACCCAGCCACAGGTGCTCTTTGTGAGAGGACGGAGCCAGCAAGTTGCTTGCCAAGATGACTAGAACGCTTGGCCAAAAGCTACTCGACTGCATCTCAATCCCTTACTGCGCTCTCTGAACTTTCTGAGTAATATCTCCTAGCTTGAGATCACCTCCAACCCCCAAATTTCGACCGACAACCTGTTCAACGGAACTACCTTCACTCAACTGCTCAACATTGCCAATTTCTACACTGCCCTTAATCCGCACTGTATCCAAAACGATCTGCAAGGAGGGTGATTGTGCCTGAATCTGCCCAATTAACTCCTGAAGGCAGGCAGCAAAATCCTGATCATTCTGCATCTGGTTTAGCAAAATCGTCTCTAATACCTTTACGTTCGTCTCGGTTGGATTAGCCTCAGCGATCGCTAAAACCCCATCTGTGCCCGTTGACTTCAGTTTTGCTTGGACAACCTTACGGGTTGCTTGGATTGCCTCACTGCTTTTTGCCAAAGCGGTTTCGCCTACCTTTTCACCCACTTTCTCTAAAGCTTTGGGGATGATGTACGTCGTAACTGCTCCAACTAACAATGAAAGTGGTTCCATTAGATTAACTCCTGAATGAATTGTTACAAGTGAAGCGATCGCTTCAAGCTTTTTTCCAGTTTGAAAGTAAATACCTGATTACCGCCAGTACGGATACCCCGCATTACCAAGATCACCTTTCACCCATCCCATCTTCTTCAAATCCTCCCAAAGCCACTGATACGCCAGTTCTGTAATTGGACATTCGCCTAACCAGTGAGATGTAAGTGGGGTCTGAGAAAAAGTCTTAAAGGACGGATACAGTAAACCTTTAGGACGTAGTACTCGAATTTGTTTCACGGCAGTTTGATAACGAGAAGTGTCTGGAATAGGGAGGCGATCGCTCAAACTAAAATCTGCACCACTTGGGCTTCCATAGGACAATGCCTCCCAATAGATGCCGAGGCTAATTGAATCGGAGACGTGTCTTGGCGGAACGACTACACCGACCAATTGAGCAGGCAAAATTGAAGCCAGAGGAAGTTGGAGTGCAAATTTTGGAAACCACCTATCAACGAGGTATTCGTAGCCCTTCACTGCCTCTCGGTAAGTGTTTTCTGCGTAAGCCAGCAAGATTTCATATGAATAGACACTCGTGCTGCGGAAGTTTTGGACAGAACCTGGGAGACTCAAATGGGAAAGCCCTTGTTGCCTAGCAGTTTCAAGTTCAAGTTCAAGTTGTTCCAAGGCATGGCGCATTCTAAACGACACGCTTGATTTATTTATGTTGGTTAAACGGGCAGTAATATCTTCCAGCGGAATCGGTATCCAACTTGAGGTATTGCCCCTTATCAGGTTGGATGCAATATACCAGGCTGCTTCAAGGGATAAGTGTCCTGCTGCAATAGGAAGCGATCGCTCTTGCAGTATGTACGATAGAGAATCAACCAGCTTTTCGTGGCTCCACTGCCAAGCCCATGAGGGATGTTGATATGCTCCAGAGCCGTAAATACTGCGCCACCCCAGTTGCCATAAATCAGAACTATCTATTCCAGGAGGTAACTCAACAACCTCCTCCAGGTTTTCGTTTGTAGAATGCCACCCAATATCTAGCCAAGATTGGGTCAGATTAACACCAGGGAGATCTATTCCCAAGTCCTGTTGCCTCAGGCGCACTCCAGTAGTAGGAAGTGTTCCATCAGCAAGAAGAGGGGCAATTTTAGGGGCGAGTTCACCGAGTCCGACTACCCACGTTTGCATCGCTGTCCGTACTTGTCGTCCAAGTTCAAGAACTGGCAACGATGGCATGTCCAAGGTGTAACCCTGATTAGCTAAAGCTTCGTTAATAATTGCAGACGCAATCGCAGGCTGGTTCTCTACAATCGGAATGAGGATTTCAGAAACTCGATTAGGGGCAAGGATCGCAGTCGCTAGTACTAGTGAGTATTGCCATCGTTCCAGCCTTTGGGAATCCCTTGCCAAGGTTTCAGGAGATGGCTCACCTGCTGCTAAACTTTGCGCAGCGAACCATTCTGTCAAAACTGGCAGAGGAAATCTAACCTCACCTGCCTCCTCAACGACTAATCTAGACTCCGCAACCAGCGGTCGCTCAGACCAATCTGCAATCTCAGTGATGGGAACGCTTGCGCCTCCCCTGTCAATCGATGCTACAGCCAACCGCTCTAGCCACTGTTTAGCACGGATGACATTGCTACCTAAAGGATGCAGCGATCTCTCCACTAAATCGGAAAGTAGTTGCTCTTTAGAGCGAGGGAGTTGAGCATTATGCTCCCGCAGGTATGTTCCGAGTAGAACAGCGAACAAGGGTCTACGGATTGCGTCTTGAACAGATTGCGTCAGTCCACGAGCTAAGCCATGAATGTGTCGTCTCGCTAATCGACTGACCAGTGCTTCAGCAGCCTCTTTAGGTAGAAGAGGAACTTTAATCGCTTCTTTAGCCGTGGCAAAGTCTGGAATCGGTCTACTTGCAATGACGATTGTTATTTGCCACCCCATGTGAACCAGCAACCGGGCTTCTTCAAGCAATCGGATTGCATTACTGGTGCCCGTTTCATCCACTCCATCAATGAGGACTAATGTACAATGGGTAATCGGGTTGCATAAGCCACGAGTCACTTCTTGGATGACTTGCTCCAAAGCGCGATCACGCTGTAGTTGAGACGCTTTGAAGAAAATGGGAATTGCTGCTCCAGGATTCTCCTTGGCTTCCTGAATCGCTGTTTGAAACAGACGTTCAACGATCAGCGATTTTCCGGCTCCCATTTCTCCGATTAGAACAGTCAGTTTACCGGGAGCTAATCGAATGTCAGGTGGAGGAGCGCCGACGGATGGATCATCAGCGAGGGTGATCGCATCTTCCTCATTAACGCCTGTACCTTGCCAGCGAGCAATACAACGTGCTCTTGATCTTCGCAGTGCTGCGTGGAGCCACACCTGGCGATCGACGTTTTCAGAGCTAGAGTCCGAGGGCGCATTGCCTAGAGCGAAGTGGTTAGTAACAGTGATGTCTCCAGTAGACAGGTCGCCACCTACAGAAACACCCTTCAGCACTTCCTGCCGAACTTGAGGGAATTGGGGATCTTCAGAAGGCTTGACAGTCACGCAGATTCCTTAGACAGCATCTCAATTTCCAGCCCTTAATATAATTTAGCAATTCTTAAGCTGAGTCATATTGGGGTATGGCAACGATTCGTGTAAAAAAGGGCCATTTACCCTGAAGCGGTATAAATCCTTCTCAGAATTACGGTTGAATTCAAGCAATCATAGGTTTTATTAATAGACTTGTTGCTTTATAAGCTACATTAGTTCTACCCCTAAACGGTAACAGCCTGTGCTCAACATTCATCGTGCCCTAGAGAATGACCGCCTGTTGAGGGCGTTGACAGGGTTGAATCGAAAAGCGTTTGACGAGTTGTGCGAGGCATTCGGTGTGGTCTATCAAGCGACCCTGCAAAGCAACCCAAAGCCACGCAAACGAGCCAGAGGCGGGGGCAGAAAAGCTCGTTTGCAAAGCATGGAGTCCAAATTATTCTTCATTTTGTTCTATTTCAAGTGCTACCCGACGTTTGATGTTTTAAGCTTCTTATTTGACTTAGAGCGAGGACGAGCCAATCGGTGGATGCATCGTCTGCAAGGGATTTTAGAGACCGCCTTAGGACAGAAGATGGTGTTGCCGGAACGCAAACTGGAAAGCATTGAGCAGTTTCTAGAACGGTTTCCAGAGGTCAGGGAGGTGATTTTGGATGGCACTGAACGTCCTGTGCAACGTCCCAAAGATGCTGAGAAACAGAAGGAGCATTACTCTGGCAAGAAGAAACGGCACACGCGCAAACACATTACGGGCAGCACTCGAAAAAAGCGAATCATTTTGTTAACTGAAGCCAGAGCCGGAAAGATTCATGACAAGCGACAACTCGACGAAGCAGACTTGGTGGGCAACATTCCAGATGAGGTTTGCGTCGAAGGAGACTTAGGATTTCAGGGTTTGCAAAACGAGTTTGTCAATGTCCATTTGCCTCACAAGAAGCCGAGAGGAAAAGCGTTGAGTGAGGAGCAAAAGCAGGAAAACAAAGAATTCAGCAGTCAACGGGTGGTCTGTGAACATGCCCATGCCGGGATGAAGCGCTACCAGGCAGTCTCTGCGATTTATCGCAATCGTGTGCCTAATTTCGATGATCACCTCATGCTCACAGCGGCTGGATTATGGAACTTCTACTTGGAAGCTGCTTAACTTGGATAGGGAAGGGAAAGGCTATCTGTGCATCACTTTTAGAGTTTGTTATAAAGCAACACGTCTAATAGCCTTGTAGAGCCTGAATAGTTGCGTGGGTGGCAGAAGTGCAACGGTAGAATCAGGACTCCAAGCCGATGAATGGTTGCAGATTACGGACGTAACACGACCCTTTTTTCATTTTTCAGTCCAAAACTAGTCCAACCCGCTTGTAGTACGTTTTGTGCCGATTCAGTAGAACTTATTGAAGCGACCCGGTGGCTTATGCTCTGAATCATTTGCCTAGTAAGACATTCAAAGCAAATGGCCCTTTTTTACACGAATCGTTGCCATACCCCATATTAGCTGCTACAACAGAATAAAGTTTTCTGATAGAGCCAAACCCTGCTTGAGTCACAACCATGAGCGCTCACCATAGCCTAGAACAGCTTCTACAAGAGCTTCTTGATCATGCCCAGGTTAAGGGCAGCTTATCCAATACGGATCTGACTCAATTGCAGAGTGCTCTATCAAATGTTCAGGTAGAGGGAAATTTATCTGTAGGAAACATAACGCAAACGCTCTTAAACCTTATTGTCTTTATACCGCCTTCCTTTAAACCAACTGAAACTCCGCATAATCTACCCCGTAGTGGAACGATCAAGTTTGTGGGACGCGCTGAAACACTAGATCATTTGAAGCAAATGTTGCTGCAAAGCAATCAGGTAGTCTTAGCTGCCATTGAGGGAATGGGTGGAGTGGGGAAAACAGAGTTAGCGTTACAGTATGCTCAACTTCATTTACTACTAAACACATATTCAGGAGGCGTTTGCTGGCTACGGGCAAGAGATGAAGATATTGGTCTTCAAATAGTTAGATTTGCTGAGGCAAAGTTAGGAATAAAGCCTCCAGAGGACTGGAAACTACAGGATCAAGTTGATTTTTGTTGGTCTCGATGGCATGAAGGAAATGTGCTGTTGATCTTGGATGATGTTAATGACTACACAAAGATTGAGCCGTATCTTCCACCACAACCATCTCGCTTCAAGCTGCTGCTTACAACGCGATTACAGTTGGATATAGCTCAATCATTTACTCTTGATCTACTTAGTGAAGCAGCAGCGCTTGAACTGTTGCAAGAGTGGATTGGAGCAGAGAAGCTTAAACAGGAGTTCAGCAGTGCTCAAAAACTATGCCAGCAATTGGGCTATTTACCTCTAGCCCTGAATTTAGTGGGTCGCTACGTGAAAAAGCAAAAAATTTCCTTGATTGAAATGCTTAGGAGATTAGAAGAAAAAAAGTTACAGCACGTATCTTTGGCAATAAGTAGGAATGATCCTACTTGGACACTAAATGTTCAAAGAGGTGTTGCTGCTGCTTTTGAATTAAGTTGGGAAGATTTAAGTGAAACTGCCAAAGAGCTTAGCTGTTTTTTAAGCCTATTTGCGCTAGCACCTATTCCTTGGGTGCTAGTAGAGAATGCAAGTATAAAGCTGCCTTTTAATATGTCTACTTCTCACCCTTCAAGCAAGCCACTTTCATGGATTAAAGGCTTGTTGGTTACTAATAAATCTCAGAATAAAAACCAAGATAATATTACGCTTGAAGATGCTAGAGTTGAGTTAGAAAATCTACATTTGCTTCAGGGTGATGATCCTTATCTTTTGCACCAACTAATTTGGGAATTCTTTAAAGAGAAACTTTTAACCGCGGCTCAAAATAGTAAATTAAAGAAAGCCTTTGCAACGACAATGGCAGCATCAACAGCAAGTATCCCTAATGCTTATTCAATTACTTATGATTTAGCTAATTCTCTTAGTCTCACAATACCGCATATAGTGGAAGCTGCTGATACCGTAAGTTCTTTCTTGAGTGATGAAGAGATGTTTGATACTTTAAATGGATTAGGAGATATGTATCAAGCGCAAGGGAATTATGAACAAGCAGAGTATTGGTTTAAAACTTGCCTCTCAAAAGCTCAAAACCGTTTAGGTGGAGTACATGATTACATTGGTAGTAGTCTAAATAACCTGGCGGCTTTATATTATCATCAGAGTCGTTACGCTGAAGCTATTCCTCTTTTAACAGAAGCTATAGAAATTAAGAGAAAATCATCAGATAATGACAACTATAGCTTAGCAGATAGTCTTGTCAATCTAGCTTTCATGTACATTGAAACACGGGATTATCCACGCGCAGAGCAATTTTGTCTTCAAGCATTAAAATTGGGAGATAAATACTACAATTTTGACAGAGCATTGAACGCCCTAGCTAAGTTGTACTACGTTCAAGAACGCTACGAAGAAGCAGAGAATCTTCTTGCTAAAGCATTAAAAAATAATAAATTAAAAAATGACGAATTGGGTGTGTCTCAAACTTTGAATAACTTAGCTTGTTTGTATAGAGAGCAAGAGCGTTATGAAGAGGCGGAGCCAATATTTTTAGAGGCTATCAGACTTAGGAAGGAATTAAGAGGCGAGAATAATCCTGATACAGCGAGTAGCTTAAATAGCTTAGCGAATATGTATGATACTCAAAATCGCTATGATGAGGCAGAAATCTTTTATCTAAAGGCTTTAGAAATTAGAAGAAATCTTTTGCGTCATGATAATCCGGAGGTGGCAGAAACACTTCATGATTTAGCATTTTTATACCACCGTCAAAATCGTCATTTCGAGGCTGAACCACTATACATAAAGGCTCTGGATGTTAGAAGAACTTTTTTGGGAAATCGTCATTCTGATGTAGCTCTAACTATGAATAATTTAGCGAAACTTTATTTTTTACAAGAACGGTATGATGAAGCTGAGCCACTATATCTTGAAGCTCTTGAGATCGCTAAGAAAGAACTGGGAAATGATCACCCTCTTACACTTAAGTACCAAGAAAATCTTAACCTTCTTCACGCCAATGTAGGTCTTAAAGAATAATAAAATTAGACAACGAAGGTAGATTGTAAAGTTTGAAATTAACGAGTTTGGGTATCGATATTTTCAAGCTTTTTTAGATAGGCTTCTTAAAGTGAAGTGGATATCGATGAACGATCGCCCAGAACATCCAAGTTCTCAACAACGAGCCCTTGAGAATATAACCGTTGGGGGTAATTTGACAACGGGCGATATTCATCAAACTCTTAATGTGCAGGTAGAGCCATCTCACGAACCTAAAATCACCCTTGAGTGGATGGGGCGAAATTTTGAAGTTGTGAGGGCAAATGCTGGTGCTCGCTACACACCAGAGATTCACGTTGATCTGCCTGAAGCGTGGATTTTCGAGGGATTGGGTAGAACGGATGCTTTCTTCGATCGCATTCAAAGCTTGTACGGTCTGCTTTACCGCAGAGGAGACAAAGCAAAATCCTACGATGCCTTATACCAACAATTTCCATTAGTAGCTCAGAGCTTGGATGCTCTGCATCAACCTGTTGCAGCCCTAATAACTGCTTTGCAGCAAATTGATAGAGCAAGTCTTTTAGCGATCAACTTTTCTAGTATTGCCACCCTCGCAGAACAGGCAGAAATAGAAGTTTACAACTGTTACACAGCAACCAGAGAGACAGAAGCTGCTTCAGGAACTCAGAGCGCAGAGGCTCAGCAGTCCAAGCAGTCAGGCAGAACGACAAAAGAAGTCTTAGGAGACGTCCGTTATAAGGTTTCTCAACTTCTGGATGTGGTTAGGGAAATCGCCCAACTTGTTACTAGTGAAAGTGCGGAAGCGGTCAACAGGAAAGCACTTCTGCTGCTTGGCGAAGCTGGTACAGGCAAAACTCATCTCTTTTGCGATGTAGCAAAACGTCGCTTGGAACAAGGGCTTCCTACCATCATCCTACTGGGGCAGCATTTCAACCAGAGCGAGCCTTGGACACAAATCCTGCAACGCTTGCAACTTCCCTTTCGTGATCGCGACGAGTTTCTCACAGCGCTGGATGCCGCCGCACAAGTTTGTGGACGAAGGGCGCTGCTCTTAATTGACGCATTGAACGAAGGGGATGGCAAACGCCTATGGCGGGATGAACTACCAGGAATACTTAGGGTTTTGGAGCCTTATCCACGCATTGGGCTAGCGGTTAGCTGCCGAACTTCCTATGAGCAAATCATCATTCCTGATAGTCTGGTTCCCGAAAAGCTCGTCAAGGTAAATCATCGAGGCTTTGAGGACCATGAGTACATTGCCACGAAGACTTTTTTTGAGCACTACGGCATTGCGCGTCCTAACATTCCTCTATTAGTCCCAGAATTTTCTAACCCGTTGTTCTTAAAAATCTTCTGCCAGGGATTGGCAAAACAAGGGCTTACTCGCATCCCCAGAGGACTCAAAGGCATTACCGCTATTTTTAATTTCTTCATTGATGCGGTTCACGCGGTCTTGTGGCAACGACTCGACTATGATCCTATGACAAACCTAGCTCAGCAAGCAGTTAATGTGTTGGCTCAGCGTATGGCAGAAACGGGCAACCCTTGGATCGAGCGATCGCAAGCCAGTATCCTTGTGAACACACTTCTACCAGGTAAAGGCTATCAACAGTCCTTGTTTGCCAATCTTTTAAGTGAAGGTTTGCTAAGCGAAGATTTAGTTTACCTGCCTTTAGAATCTGATGAAGAGAACTCACAGCAAATTGATGTCGTCAGGTTTCCCTACGAACGCTTCGGTGACCATTTAATCGTCCGCTATCTGCTCGATACGCATTTAGACACCAGCAATCCTGCAACGTCCTTCGCATCAACCGAGCCATTAGGTCGTTTGGTGGCGGATGCTTCTCAGGCTTGGAGCAAGAGTGGCTGGATGGAAGCGCTTAGTGTACAAATGCCAGAGCGCACTGGGAAGGAGTTAGTTGAGTTGGTTCCTTCAATACAGTCTTGGGACATCACGAAGCGTACTTTCCTTCAAAGTCTCATCTGGAGAGACCTGACGAAGATCACAGAGGCAACGAAGGCTTACCTCAACGACGTTTACAGCGAAGGCGATCGAGCTGAGGCAGTTTATGAATTAATGCTAACGATTGCGGCAGAACCAGAGCATCCCTTGAATGCCAAGTTTCTCCATCAGCATTTGATGAGACTAAATATGCCCGATCGCGATGAGCTTTGGTCTATTTACCTGGCTGACCATTATGAACAGAGAGGAGCCACAGATCGATTGCTGGAATGGGGATGGGATGCCGACAAGTCTCATATTGCAGACGAAGCGATCGAACTCTGCGCGATCGCTCTTGCATGGTTTCTGACGACCTCCCACCGCTATGTGCGCGATCGAGCTACCAAAGCTTTAGTAGCCATGCTGCATCCAAGACCACACATCCTCATTAAGGTGATTGAGCAATTTCTGGAGGTCGATGATCCTTACGTAGCAGAACGTCTTTACGCCGTTGCCTATGGAGTTGCCATGATCAGCAACGTTAATCAGGCTATTGGAGAACTAGCTGGCAAAGTTTACGAATGGGTATTTGCTAATAGCAAACCGCCTGCTCACATCCTGCTGCGTGGTTACGCTCGTAGTGTCATCGAAACAGCAAATCACCGAGGAGTGCTATCGTCGAACGTTGAGATTGAACGGGTGCGTCCGCCCTATCAAACGGAGTGGCTAACTAATATTCCCACCAAGAAGGAATTAGAACATTACGGCGAAGCAAGTAAAGATATGGATAATCGTGAGTGGGCGCGTTATTCGATATACCACTCCGTCATGGGCTTCGGAGATTTTGCTAGGTACATCATTGGCACAAATCATGGTCATTCTTCATGGTCTTCCTGTCGATTAGGAGAAACAGGGAAAGCGGAGACTTTAGCCATTCGGAAGCAGCAGACTGAAGCCTTTCTCCAGACATTGACTGAGCGACAGATGAAGGCGTGGAAACGGTATGAGACTGCTCAGTTCAATATCAAATGGTGGAAGCGCCAATCTACTGATGAGCAAACAGAGCAATTAGGGCAGACATTTTCGGAGGAAGAGTGGAATGAGATTTCTGCTTGTGAAGAAAATCGATTTCTGAAGACCCTGGGTCAGAAAAAACAGCAACTCTTTAGGGAGTATGTTCTACCCCAGCTACAAGATCCGCAGGGCAATGCGTTTAATTTTGATCTATCGCTTGCTCAAGGCTGGATTCTGCAGCGAGTATTTGATCTGGGTTGGACGGTGGAGCAATTTGGTTGGTTCGATCGTCGTGTTGATCTGTACAGCTACGGTCGCGAGGCAAACAAAGCTGAGAGAATCGGTAAGAAGTATCAATGGATTGGCTATCACCAGTTTCTGGCGTATGTCGCTGATAATTTTGAGTTCATTAAAGATGGGTTTGATGAGGTTACAAACCATTACGATGGACCTTGGCAAGTGAGTAGCCAGTTACGCGACATTGACCCTTCACTGCTTCTACGGCGATCGCCGGATGCTGATAATGAACGTACCGAAGGCTTGACCACTTGGTGGCAACCGATTCAGTACGTTTTTGAAGAGGCAGACCGAGAGGAGCAGATCGCTTGGATTGCCCAGCAAGAGGATTGCCCCGATCCTCGCCAATGGCTTGAAGTAACCCATCCCCGCGATGGCAGCACTTGGCTGACGCTCGAAGGGCACTATCGGTGGACGGAACAAGGACCAATTGAAGAGGAGCGCTACGACGGGCTGAGACGCAGTATGTGGTTTCAGGTGCGAAGCTATGTTGCTCGCCAAGAAGATTCTGAGCAATTACTGGCATGGCTGCAAGAGCAGAATTTTATGGGAAGGTGGATGCCGGAATCGGAAGGCATGTATGAGGTGTTTGTTGGTGAGTTTCCCTGGGCAACAGCCTGTGCTCAATACAACAATCAGGAAGATGCCTGGGGACGAAGGGGCGATCAACTGCCAGCGCCAGTAGTTGTGACTACAACCAGCTACACTCGCGAGAGTAGTTCGCCAGATTGCTCGATCGATGAGACGATTTCTGCCTTAATGCCCTCCGCATGGCTAATACAGCAGATGGGCTTACGATGGTCAGGAGGGAACTTTCGCTACGTAGATTCAGGCAACGAAATCGCTGCGCTAGATCCTTCCGCTGAGGAGGCAGGTCCAAGTGCTTTGCTAGTTTCTAAGGAAAAGCTGACTCGCTTCCTTAAAGAGAATCAACTTGTACTGGTTTGGACAGTTTTGGGAGAACGCCTATTAGTTGGGGGACACAGCCAAGAATGGCCTGGGCGAATGGAACTGTCGGGGGTTTACGGTCTGCAAGATCGCTCAGTAATTGGTGACGCGCTCAAAATCTTGAATAAACGGGACTAAGCCGACACACATTAGGAGAGACGCGAGATGAACTAAAAAGCCTCTCTCAAATTGGCGTTCCTGGTTGAGTAGAGAGGACTCCTGGAATGTTTAGGCGTGCTGTGTATTCCCGTTGCTCTCGCTTTTCGGTTTTGAGAGTGCCACACGATTCAGCCTTGCACCGTTGCGAGCCTCTGCCGGGTAAGAAGGTGACGTTACCCTTACCCCCTCCCCTCAGAACCGCTCGTGAGGTAGAGTAGGCGACCAGCGAGTTGCCAATCGTTCCCTCCAAACGACGCATGACCGTTTCCGTGTCACGTCGCTGTCGTCTGATACTTGAACTCCAGCCAATTGAGTTGGTGATTCTATCAGTGCGTACCACGGCGCACCCGTTAGATTCATCCGGCTCCTCAAGCACTGGGGACTTGCCCTAAGAGATATGACTAGCTGCATCCTTCAACTGAAATGGGTCAGTTCCTGTGATTAACGATCCCGATATCGGAAGCAGTCTATCGGACGGTGACTGAGGCGGTGTGCTGTTCCCTAAACAGCCCTGATGAATAGAACAAAGTAAAAAGGAAACAATAAAAGCAAAACAACACAAGCAGGGGTGAGAACTAGAGAGAAACGAGAAAATCACCCTATGCAACCGCCATCAGAATCAGATTCCACACAAGGTTCCTCCACTCCAGCATTCATCCCCACTCAACCACAATCCATCCCCTGTACGCGAATCGATGCCGTCATCTGTGACCTAATTACTCACCTTGAGACCTATTCAGATGATGATTTTGACACTGACTGGATGAACTTAACGAACGCAGAAGTAGAAGCGTTGGCAATCGCTCTGATCCGGCATTTAATCACCACAATGAACGGAAAGCTCCTGAGTGGATACCTGCTAGAGATCCGGCAGGAAGCGGCATTAGCCCCAGAGGATGAAACAGGGTCAGCCAGCATTGATCTGAGATAGCTGATCTTGGTTAGGGTAGGACAGAAGTGCTGAAACGAGCTATTGACGGGACTTTAGAGCACTGATTTCTACCCTAAATCAATCAACCCCAACCAAAGGATAACCCCCACAGGCGGACCCTACAGCAACATCACTCTGTGACAGGACGGTGCCCAGACTTGTTGGGGGGACTTACTTCGTTGTTGGAACTCCACAGTGGGGGGTCGAAAAGAGGCGAAGGTTTAAGCAGACATTTAATCCATCAGTCAGTGCTGCTTCAGAGATCGCCGCCTCTGTGAAGGATCAAGCTCTAGAGCAGGCTTTGAACTAGCTTCTCAACCCTTCTGCCCGAAAAGGAGGGTCAAGGGAGAAGCCAGAATCCGAGCTAGAAGCTGAGGATGGAATGATGATCGCTTGGTATCAGGTTCGTTTTCCCTCCCAAGCGACGGGCTGGGTGCGTGGGGACTTTCTGACGATCGCCACGGGGGAATGAGGCGCGAGGTCAAAAGGAGGCTGTGAGATCATCTCAGGTCAGCTCCTGATCGTAGAGTTGTGACCTTGATGATTGTCGGGTTGTTTCCCGAAGAGATTGCTACTCCACGCCGATTGGTGGGTCACGGATGATAATGAGCCAGTGGGAATTTACAGCAACTTTTCAAGCTGGATCGTCGAGACGTAGCCCCACAGCTCTTGCCCTCTTGTCCTCTGCTGGCTCAAACCAGCACTCTCAACTGAGAGGGTTTCCCTACAGTTCGAGTCCTTTTGAGTTCTTCTCAGGAGATGGTGCTAGTGGAATGATTGCTTGAGGGATCGCGCTCGCCCACTTGCCAGCCCTAGATCTCCTAATAGTTGTCTACCGTTCAAAGTTTTGGCGGCGCGACTTCGCCTGCTGGTGAGCTTTTTTCTGCTCTATCTCCCGTTGTCTGGCTGCCTGTTGAGTGAGGTCTGCCGCTTTCAACGCCTCGTCCGTGCCTCCGTCCTGCTTAGTCACCGGAGTGGTCTTCTCCTTGGCAACGATGCGGGGTGTCTCATTTGGCTCTTGCCCCTCGTGCAACGCCTGATCTGCCACCTTGGAATCGAGCGGTTCCGGTTCCCGATTTGCTTGAGAGACCTCAGGTAGATCGGAATCGGAATCGGAATCGGAATCGGAATCGGGATCGCGGTCATCGTCTTTCGGCTCCCGAAGCTCTTTGTCCTCCGTCTCTTGCTCAACCAACCTCTGTTGAAGCAGAAGCAACGCCTGATCCTGACTGGGGTCGTAACTTACGCCTAAATGCTTTTGCAGCCCTGGAAAGCTATAGGCAGGACCCAACTTGCCCCCACTACACGCCCAGCCCTCAAGCTCAAACGAAATTCCAGTGATCGTCTCCTCGCATTGGCGAAATCGTACCCCCACCCCATCATTCCTGAGTCGCGTCACCAGCGTTGTCATCGAGGGTGCATCCGCCGTATGAGTCTGAATCTTGTCCCAGAGCTTCTCTCGCGGCAACGTAACTCCCGTGCGTTCCTTGAAGCGATACTCGCCTGTGGGAATGCGGCGCTGCTCACGGGCGGGTCGAATCTGGGTTTTAACCAACCCAAACTCTCGCTCCAGCTGTTGCTCGATCGCTCGCAGGCGCACCCGCAGGAAATCGTCTTCAACGTGATTGCCATCCAAATCGACATTCGAGGTGCCTACGTGCCAATGCTGCACCTCATGTTTGTGAGCTTGGTCAAAATGTTCAGCACTTAAATGTTGGCAATCCTCGTGCCCGGTCAATTCCAGCAGGCGTTTTGTGATGGCATAGCGGGCATCTGGCTCAACCCGCTCCCCTGGAGACAAAGACATCGAGTAGTGAGCCATCGTCTGCTGGACTCTGGGATTGAGGTTATGAGAAAAGCGAAACTCCTCCGACAACTCCTCAGCTGTCGAGCCAAACATATTCGTGTTCACGGCAGGCTCCCTGCCCGGCTGCTGCTTGTGTTCATCCAGCAAATACTTAATCAGATTCAGGGGACTGGAGCCTTTAGTCACGTTGATTTTCACAGCGCCGTCTCCACATCATTCGCCAACCTTGCCAGCGCGATATCAATTCCCGTCTGAGTGACCACGGCGATCGCGTCTCTTACCAAATCCGTGTTTGCGTCCGGTCTAGCCTTCAGCGCCTGTGAGATCGCCCTTAATTGACGATAAACATCAGCCGTAACTAACGCCCCTTCAGCCTTGCGTCGTAGGAAACCAAACTCCTCAGTGCTGCCCTGAAGAAGCAAGGTCAAAGCATACTGGTTCAGCGTCTTAGCTCCTGCTTTGCGAGCGATCTCCTTGATTTGGTCTTTCTGCTGGTGAGTGCAAGCAATCTGAATGTGAGTTTCACGGGTCGCACGTTTTGGAGCACTCATAAAAATCCATGCTTTTGGGGATAAGTTCCTCAATCCAATATATCTATTGCAACTAGTAATCGCATCAGTAAGAATATAAGACTTTTAATAAACATCCTTTAGAATGACAATTATCATCATCAGAATGACAATGAACATTACTGAGGACTTATAGATGTCTAAGAGAATTGCCCGTAACTTTACTGATGCTGTTTCTACAGCGTTGGAAGAAACTGAAGACTGGAAAAGCGAAATTAATTTAAGAGAGCTAATAGAGGAAACGTTTCCTTCTATTAAGAAAGCTAGGGCAAAGAAAGCAACTTGGGAGCAAATTTCAGCAGTTCTTCAGAAGACACTCGGCGATGAGATCGAAGTTAAATCAGATACTCTTCGACAGTATTACTTTGATGCTGTTAGCAAACGAGAAGATCTAGCTGAAAAGAGGCGACAGAAGAAAACTGAAACCCTTGCTAAGAAAGCATCATTACCTGATGAAGCCGCGACTATAACGCCTGGTGAAACCGCGACTACAGCAGCAAATCAAGACGCTTTAACTAAGCAAACCACAGCAGAAAGTCTAGTTTCTACAGATACTTCTGAAGATTCTAAAGATTCTGATTCTGGAAGCTCATTCAACAGTCGTCGCCGTAAAAAGTAAAACAAAGGAAACACCAGAAAATGGCTAACGTGCATTGTTTTGACGGTGACAAGGGTGGGATAGGCAAGAGCTTCACGTCAATGGTATTCATGCAGCAATACCTAGATAAGAATTTATCGTTTGTGCCAGTGGAAGCCGATCGCTATAACCCAGATGTTGCCAATCGTTATACAGATTTGGGATTTCAATATGCAGTCTTTTCGGAAGACGAGAGGGAAGGCACTCGCAGAAAAGAAGAGAACCCCGATCGGATCATCGACTTTGCAACTCAGAAAGATGTGATCATCTCGCTTCCGGCTCAAGTGGGGCTGCCATTTAGTAAGTGGCTGGATACCGCTGTGATTGCCTGTGAGGATAATGGGGTCCGGATCATTCGCTGGTTCGTGACTTCTGGTACGTTTGAATCGCTGGCTTTGTTCAGCAGAGCCATCAAAAAGCATGGATCAGCCATGCCATTTGTGCTGGTCAAGAATTGGGGAATGTCAGAAGACTGGAGTGAGCTAGAGGACGACGAAGACCTTCAAAAGCTGATTGAGAAGTTTAAAGTGAAAGTAATTGACTTCCCCAAACTGGATTGGAAAGAAGCTAATCTGACCCAAAAAAACAACTGGACGTTTGCTGAAGCGCGGGAATCTAAAGACCTGCACTTGATGCAACGCACTCGCGTCAAAGCCTTTCTGAAAAAAGCCTACAGTGCCTTTGAAAGCACAGGGTTAGTGTCTAGTGCCGCATGAAACTTCTAATTCTTCTACCGATAACAAGTACAAGCAGATTGCGGACTCGTGGGGAGTTGATGTAACAGATTCTTCAATTCTGTTGCTTCAAGAGTTCGATCGTCGGTTTGAAGAGCTGAAACACGAAGCCAGTGAGTTAAAAATTCAGGTCAACCAATGGACAGGGGTTACCTCTGAGCTTCTGAAGCTAGTTGGCGACGAGACTGTCAAAACGAGCGTGAAAAAGCTCGCCGATAACACGAAAGCCCTGGCGACTGTGTTGAGCGAGAGTGAGGAGCGGCTAGGCACCAAGATCGGGAGGCTGAACGGTAAAAGCGATAGTTTCTGGTACAGGGCTTCCTGGTTAATATTGGGAGCAGCAATCGTGATGTGCCCTGTGCTCTTCGGTGTGGGGTGGATGAATGGTGCCAACTCTGGCAAAGACAACGTTGCTGAACAATTTGGGGGGACTAAAAACCTCGACTTTTGGAAGCAAGTTAGGGAGCAAAACAAGGATCAGATTGGGGTCTGCAAAAGTCAAGGACGGGCTGTCTGCTCCATCAAGTTGCCGTAGTATCGCAGGCTGATGGAGGGTTGCGATCGTAGCTCCCCCCTCTGTCCTTTTAACTTAAAGCCTGGTTTTCACAAAGGCTTTAATTTCCCCAACATCTTTGCCGTAGTTATGTCGATCGGAAACCAAACCGTATTCTGAGTTGTGTTCATAGATCTCATTCTTAAAGGATTCCATGATGCGCTTGACCGCAGGCATATTGCTGCCTGTCGTCTTTTGGAGCAGACTTTGCGTGATTGCAAATTTATTACTGTCAGAATCGTGTTCTCGATTCCACTGCATCAACAGACGCATTGCCGCTTCGACACGCTGATCGGCAGTGCCCGTTGTCGTGATATGCTCGCGTTTTAGTGTTGCGATCTGGGGTTTTGGCGCTGGCATTGTTGCCGCTCTAGTTAGAGTGGACTCGACCAACTGAGTTGCAGATGGTTGAGTGATCGAGGGCGATTGCTTAATGAGTTCGGTCAGTCCCTCAATTCGCTGTTGATATGCCTGATGGATTTGACTCACTTGTTGTTTTAGGGCTTCGTTTTCAGCTTTAAGCTGTTCGAGTTGAGCTGA
>Ga0209724_1001780_pt1 | contig 19197 bp, 5 predicted proteins | sample grotaG_FD_184143 | JGI IMG/M metagenome (GOLD analysis project Ga0209724, IMG submission 184143) | Glacier valley bacterial and archeal communities from Borup Fiord, Nunavut, Canada, to study Microbial Dark Matter (Phase II) -... | ecosystem: Environmental > Aquatic > Freshwater > Ice > Glacier ...
CTGAACCGGTTATACTCTCAGCCGCTGTTACTTCAACTAATGCAACCTGTTTTGGAGCCAATGACGGAACAATCAATATCGCTTCACCTTCAGGAGGCTCGGGGACGTATGAATACAGTATAGATGGTTTAACCTGGCAATTATCAGGTACTTTCGCTGCACTGACACCAAAGACATACACGGTTCGGATTCATGATATAGCAAATACAACATGCTTTATCAATCTTGGAGATTATACTATTACTGAACCGGTTATACTCTCAGCCGCTGTTACTTCAACTAATGCAACCTGTTTTGGAGCCAATGATGGAACAATCAATATCGCTTCACCTGCAGGTGGTTCAGGTACGTATGAATACAGTATAGATGGATCAACCTGGGTATCATCAGGTGCTTTCGCTACACTAACACCAAAGACATACTCTGTTCAGATTCGCGATGTAGTAAATAAATCATGCGTTATCATTCTTGGAGATTATATTATTGCTGAACCTGTCATACTTTCAGCCACTGTTACGTCAACTAATGCAACCTGCTTTGGAGCCAATGAAGGAACAATCAATATCGCTTCTCCTTCAGGAGGATCAGGTTCGTATGAATACTCCATCGACGGTATAGTTTATTCAACATCAGTTACTTTCGCTGCACTGGCACCAAAGACATATACAGTCCAGATTCGAGATGCAATGAACCATTTATGCTCCATCATTCTTGGAGATTATACAATTACTGAACCGGTTATACTCTCAGCCGCTGTTACTTCAACTAATGCAACCTGTTTTGGAACCAATGATGGAACAATCAATATCGCTTCACCTACAGGTGGTTCAGGTACGTATGAATATAGTACAGATGGTTCAACATGGGTATCATCAGGTGCTTTCGCTACACTGGCGCCAAAGACATACACGGTCCAGATTCGCGATGCGGTGAATGCAACATGCTCTATCAATCTTGGAAATTATACAATTACTGAACCGCTTATACTTTCAGCCGCTGTTACTTCAACTAATGTAACCTGCTCTGGAGCCAATGATGGAACAATCAATATCGCTTCACCTCCAGGTGGTTCAGGTACGTATGAATACAGTATAGATGGCTCAACATGGGTATCATCAGGTACTTTCGTTGCACTGGCACCAAAGACATACACGGTTCTGATTCATGATGCAGTGAATACAACATGCTTTAAAAGTCTTGGAGATCATACAATTTCCGAACCAACCCCTTTAACAATCGACAATATTTCTTCCAACACCCCAGTTTGCGAAGGAACAACTTTAAACTTTTCAGTTACATCCACAGGAGGAACAGGTTCTTACACTTACGCATGGACCGGCCCAAACAACTATACCTCCACGCTACAAAATCCTAATATTCCAAATGCGGAACCTCTATCCTCAGGCACCTATTCCGTAACTGTTACAGATGCTAATGGTTGTATTGCTTCCTTAAATACAACAGCGACTGTCAACCCAACACCAACAGTAACTGCATCATCGTTATTTGAGACCATCTGTTCGGGAACCGCTACTTCCATTACTTTAGCAGGATCTGTACCCGGAACTATTTTTAATTGGACTGTTTCAGAATCTGGCATTTCGGGAGCAACCAACGGAAGTGGCACAATCATTGCCCAAACCTTAACAACCACAGCAACCGTAACTGGTACAGCAACCTATACAATCATACCATCGGCTAACGGATGTGACGGAACTCCTGTTAAGGTTGTAATCACAGTTAAACCTTTCCCAGTTGTTAATGCTACACCTTCATCACAAAGCATCTGCACAGGAAATACAACTTCGATTGCATTAACAAGCAGTTTGCCAGGCACAACCTTCACCTGGAAAGTTAACCAATCGGGAGTATCGGGTGCAGCCGACGGAACCGGGCCAACAATTGCGCAAACTTTATCTATTACAGGAACCACAACTGGGATTGCCACCTACAAGATCACCTCAGATGCAAATGCATGTGCCGGAAATCCGGTTGACATTGAAGTGACGGTTAATCCTATTCCTGTATGGACAAGCCCAACAACTGAAACCGTTTGTAGCAACAACGTTTTTAGTTATACTCCGACAAGTAGTGTTGCAGGAACAACCTTTAATTGGACAAGATCGGCCGTTCTTGGTATTTTGAATAGTACTGCCTCAGGCAACGGTGATCCTCAAGAGCTATTAATTAATATAAATCCGACCAATGTAATTGCCAATTACAATTACACCTTAAGTTTAAACGGGTGTTCAAACACTCAAACTGTTGCCGTAAGTGTAAAACCTGTATCCACACTGCTTAGTTCAACCACTCAAAACTCCATATGCAGTAACGCTTCCTTCAATTATCATCCGGTCGCTTCAGTCTCTGGAACAGTAATTACCTGGAAGCGGGAAGTAATCGCCGGGATTAGTAATTCATCAGCCTCAGGCACAGGTGATGTGAACGAAGTTTTATTGAATACATCAAGCGATGAAGTTATTGTATCATATGTCTTTACTTTAAGTATTCCTGGCTGCGACAACTCACAGACCGTGACGGTAAAGGTAAAGCCATTGCCAACAGTAGATCCGATCGCAAATGTGGAAGTTTGCAAAGGTGAACCGATAGCGGCAACCACGCTGACCAGTTCGGTTTCGGCTGCCACCCTGGAATGGACCAATAGTGCACCTGCTAATGGATTAGCCGCAAACGGAACCGGATCAATACCTGCTTTCATTTCGTCAAGCAACAATGCATTGGCTCCGCTTATTGCAACCATATCAATCAGGCCGACGGCGAATAGTTGTATCGGGCCGGTGACAACCTACAATATCACTGTAAATCCGCTACCCAATGCAGTCATAAGCACCACAAAACTTGTGGTTTGCGAAAACGGAACAGCACCTGTTATTAAATTCACGGGAGCCAACTCAACAGCCCCCTATACATTTACATACAAAATTAATGGTGGTGCTGATCAAACCATTACAACAGTTTCAGGGAATAGCATTTCAATCAATGTTCCGACGACAACTCCTGGTTTAAGCACCTATACATTGGTTAGTGTAAAAGGCGCATCCGGATGTTCTCAGCCTCAGCCAAGTAGTATTTCGATTACAGTAAATCCATTACCGGTTGGCACGATCGAAGGTTCTACCACAATATGTCAATATACAGCAAGTCCAACTGTTACATTTAATGGCTCAGGTAGTACTTCGCCCTATATTTTCACTTATAAATTAAACGGAGGAACTGATCTATTATTAACCACAGCAGCAGGCAACAATTCCATATCACTTCAGTCTCATACGGATGTAAATGGGGTATTTGAGTATCAGCTGGTTCGAATTTCCGGAGCATATGGATGTTCTTCAACTCCCACTGGCAAAGCAATTGTAACGGTTGAGGAATCTCCGACTGCTACCATAAGTGGTTCCACCGTTATTTGCGAGAACAAGCCTTCACCTGATATCACATTTACTGGTACCGGAGGTAGCTCTCCCTACACTTTTACTTATAAAATCAACAATGGAGCCGATCAAACAATAACGACTATAGCGGGTAACAGTGTTAAATTATCGGCCCCAACAGGGACTGCAGGTATTTTAACCTATTCACTTGTAAAGGTCACCAGTGCAAATGGTTGTTCCCAACTGCAAACAGGCGATGTTGTTATTATCGTGAATCCCACCCCTAAAGCGACCATTTCAGTCAACATTACCTCTGTTTGTGTAAATGCAACCACTCCCTATGTGACGTTTACAGGATCTGAAGGAACACTGCCCTATACTTTTACATACACGATCAATGGCGGTGCTCCGTTAACTGAAATAACGAATTCGGGAAGCAGCGTGATTGTCCCTGTTTCAACGGCGGCAGCCGGATCATTCAACTATAAGTTAATCAGTGTTACAGATGCGAGTTTCACTGCATGCACGCAGCCTCAGTCGGGTGATGTAACCATTATTATTAATCCACTGCCCACCGCTACAATTTCACCTTCAGTGAGTACTTGTCTGAATGAGGCATCACCCATTGTTACTTTCACAGGAAGTGCGGCTTCTGAGCCCTATACTTTTACCTACAAACTCAATGGCGGCGCATTTCAAGCCATTACTACAACTTCGGGCAACAGCGTCTCGCTTACAGTCCCGACAGGAACGGCAGCGACGAGTGTTTACGCGCTGTTCAATGTCACGGCGAACGGTTGTAGCGCACCCCAACCCGCAATTGCATCCATTGTTGTTAATCCTTTGCCGACCGCTACCATCAGTGGTGCAGCAGCGCCTTGTCAGAATGGCACCCCCGCCACAATCACTTTTACAGGAGCTGCCGGTACTGCCCCTTATAAATTCACTTATAGTATCAATGGGGTAACAGCACCCGTCTTAACGACTACATCAGGGAACAGTATAGATATTACACAGGCGACGACCACCCCAGGCACATATACGTATAAACTGTTGGATGTCTCCGACGCAAACACCTGTCAAACACCACTGAACCAAACAGTAATTGTAACTGTGAAGCCATTACCCACTGCAACGATATCAGGGACGACCATAATTTGTCAGAATGGAATAACACCAAAGATTACTTTTACAGGAGTTGGTGGCAATGCACCCTATACCTTTACCTATAAAATTGACGGCGTTGATCAGCCTGCAATAACATCGGTTGGAAATAGCATGACGGTAGACGTTCCAACGGCCACACCGGGAGCTTTTAAATATGAACTCGTTAGTGTTTCAAACGCCGAAAGCTGTCCAAATCAGCAAGTAGGTTCAGCAACTGTTACTGTGACGACCATCTCTACACTGTCAAGTACATTAACCCCCACTGGTATTTGCCTCAACACGCTGTTTTCGTATACACCTACAAGTTTAACACCGGGTGCTACTTTCACATGGACAAGGGCTGCTATAGCCGGTAACCTGGCAAACTCGGGCAGTGGAAATATCAATGAGACACTTGCCAATACAACTGCTGCCGCAATAACAGCAGTCTATGAGTTTTCAATCTCTGACAATGGATGCACAAACAAGCAAAATGTTTCTGTAATTGTCTCACCGACGCCTATATTAACCAGTACACTTACGCCACCTCCTATTTGTAGTAATCGCGTTTTCTCTTATACGCCTACAAGTAATCTGGCAGGAACGACTTATAACTGGCATCGGATAGCAGATCCAGGCATTAAAGTTAATGGTATAGCAAATACCGATGGTTACGGAACAGGAAATCCAAATGAGGCATTGCTAAATACAACCAAGTTAATTAAACATGTAACTTACTCATTTACATTAGAATCAAATGGGTGTGTAAATCCAACACCTTACTCAGTTGTGATTGAGGTTAAGCCTGCACCACTTGTAGCAACAGCTGATAAAATTCTTATATGTCCGGGGACATCTGTCAGTCTAAGTTCATCATCAGATATTATTCCCGCAGCCCCGACAGCCTTACCCATTACGCAAAACTTCAATTCTGCACTTATTGGAGCAACAACAGGCCCTAATGGATGGACTACAACTAATTCTTCATCCGGAGGAACAAAAAACAATGCACAATGGACTATCCAACAAGATGGATATGTAACAAATAGTTTGACATTTTATTCGGATGACAATACAAAATTCTATTTGTCAGATAGTCGTTCACAAAATGGCACTACTACCAACACAATACTTCAATCACCTACAATAAATACATCTGGTTATATATCATTGACATTAGATTTTAGTCACTTCTTTAGGTTTAATAATGCACTAAATGAATCTGCAAAAGTTGAAGTTTTTGATGGATCAAATTGGATTACAGTTAAAACATATACAACTACGCAAGGATCATTTGTTGGAAACAATGTGTCATTTGTAAATTCTGGAGCTATTGATTTGACACAATATGGCAACAGTAATTTTGCAATTCGTTTCTTTTATTATTCAGAAGCAAGAGCAAGGTATTGGGCCATTGATAATGTAACATTAAAAGGCGTCGCTACCGGAATGACATGGACATCAGATCCCATAGGATTTTCTTCATCTGATCCCAAAACTACCGATTCACCTTTAGTAACCACAACGTATACCGCCACCTATACTGATTCGAATCCCCTTGTCGAATGTCCAGGGATCTCTTCTGTTACAGTAGTTGTCCGAGACCCACCTGTAGTAACCATTGATGCAAACTATTGCACTGGAACCGGTAAAGTGAGACTAACTGCAAGTGCGGCTTCCTCATGGTCATGGAATACGGGTGCGACAACCCAAGTAATAGACGTTGATTTAGCCGGTTTTTATGAAGTCACAGTTACCGATGTAAATGGTTGCACAGGAAAAAAGAATATTACTGTATCTAACAATCTTGTAAAAAACGGTGATTTTAGTGCAGGAAATACCATATTCACAAGTGGATATGGGAATAGTGCTAACTTAGCAACAGGTGGTTTCGGCGGGGGAGCAGGATTATATGCCATTGGTGCAAATGCGAATACTTATCATTCAAATTTTTGGGGACGTGATCATACAACTGGATCAGGTACTGGTACAAGCAAATTTATGATTGTTAATGGCTATGGTAATATTGTTGTTTGGCAGGAAACTGTTAACGTTCTACCAAATACAGATTACTATTTTTCTGCTTGGGAAATGAATTTGAATAACGTAGGAAACGAGGCTGATCTCCAATTTGAAGTAAATGGGTTTCCGGTTGGTATCACTGCCGATTTGACTACAGCACCTAAACCCACTAAAACTTCAGAGATCAACCTTGCAAATTGGATCAGGTTTTACAGTCAACCCCTTTGGAATTCAGGCACAAACACAACAGCAGTAATTAGAATCATAAACAATACGACTGAATTTAGTGGTAACGATTTTGGATTGGATGATATCTCGTTTGGAACACTCAATGTTTTGCCGTTTACAGCAACACCTGCCGATAATAATCCTTGTGAAGAAGGAACCCTCCAGTTAACCGCTAATGTTTCGGGAGGGACTGCCCCGTTGACATATGCATGGACGGGTCCAAATTCTTTTACATCAACTGATGCAAATCCATCAATTGCGAATATCACAACAGCTGGCAGTGGTGATTATTCTCTTACAGTTAAAGATGGCTTTAATTGCACAATTGTTGCGGTCAAAAAGGTGACAGTCCATCCGATTCCTAAAGTAACCAGTCCGTTTCCGTTTGCGATCTGCAGTGGTTCGCCATTTTCGGTGCTTCCTCCGGGAGTACCCGCAGGGACAACTTTCACATGGACAGCCCCAACAGGCACGGGTTTCACCGGCGGAACGGCTGAAACGACCGGTCAAACAGCCATCAACCAAACACTTACAAATACCACAAGCAGTCCGGTAATTGCCTCTTATAATGTTATTCCAACCGCAGGAAATTGCGCAGGACAACTATTTATTTTAAAGGTGACGGTCGATCCCGTTGCAAAAGTGAATGCAGGTACTGATCAAATAATATGCGCAGGTACTGCAGTGACGTTGAATGGAACAAAAGGAGGTGCGACTTCGAGTATAACTTGGAGTGCGGCAGGGGGATCATTCTCTGATATAAATTCTCTTACATCAACTTATTCTCCTGCGATTGCATCAGGCCTCGTAACATTAACATTATCAAGCGATAAACCTTCCGGAACATGCCCGGCCGTAACATCGACTGTTGTAATTGATGTAAATTCAGCACCCACGGTAACCTTCACAAAGACCGATGTTCTCTGTAACGGTGCTTCTACAGGTGCCATCGATATTTCAGTAGGTGGAACTGACCCCTACACCTACGTCTGGAATACAGGTGCCACGACAGAAGATATCAAAGACCTGAATGCGGGAATCTATACAGTAGCGGTGAAGAATATTAAAGGGTGTATTACCACGGTCTCCATTACAATTAATCAACCGGCTGCACCCCTATCAGCATCGATCACGGATATCGGAAATGTGTTATGTACAGGAAATAATTCAGGATCGGCCACCGTTACGGCCAAAGACGGAACACCATTACCAGGGAACAAATATAAATATGCCTGGGATACCAACCCAATTCAAACTACACCAAAAGGGATATTCCTTGTGTCAGGTACTTATAACGTCACAGTAACAGATGCAAACGGATGTACAGCCTCGGCACAGGTGCTTTCGACAATCGAAGTAAATACACCTCCCGTTGTAACAAAATGTCCATCAACGCTTAATATGAATGCATGCAGTACTGATCAAATTGCAGGTCTTCCATTTTCAACCACCACAACGACGATGACGAAGGCTGATTTTATGGCGGCCGGAGGCGCTGCAACCGACAATTGCGCGATCGTCACCTGGACCTATTCCGACACAAAAAGTGGTACTTGCCCTATCGTCGTGACGCGTACCTATACATTTACCGATGCAAAGGGCCTTACAGCAACCTGTATCCAGATCATCAATATCGACGACAATTCTGCACCAACCTGGGTCACGCCAGCAGGAACACTCGACAAATTGATAATGTTTAACGAGGTGGCTGACATTGCTGCTGCACAGGCATTGGTACCCTTTGCTAAAGACAATTGCGATGCCAGCCTAACAAATATCGTTAAAACATCGGGGGGTTTTGTAACTCCAGGTTGCCCGCAAACTGGAAAATACGTCAACACCTGGGTTGTTACTGATAATTGCGGAAATATGAGCGCCACCTTTACGCAAACCATTAATGTGAGAGATATAAACGCTCCGGTCTGGACAACGGGTACAGGCTCCCTCGACCGGACACTTTCGTGCAGCGATGCAGCAGGTTTGGCCGACGCACAAACACTTTTCCCGGTTGCTTCAGATGAAAGCGACGACGATGTGTCGGACATTGTAAGAGTTCCGGGATCATTTGTTCCTTCGGCCTCATGTCCCAATGGTGGAACGTATACAAACCAATGGAAAGCAAAGGATGATTGCGGAAATGAGTCTGTTTTTTTTACACAGGTAATCATTCTTGAAGATAAAACGCCACCGGTCTGGACCACCTTACCTGGTGACCTCAATGTGACGCTCGAATGTGGTAATACGGCTGGCTTAACAGCCGCAAAAGCATTATCGCCTGTAGCGACCGACAATTGCGGCGGAGTCCTCAACTATTCTGTGCCTACCGAAGTGTTTGTTGCAGGAACCTGTGGTGGTACTTACACGAGAACATGGACCGTCTCCGACAAATGTAGCAACCCCGCAGACCCTTACATACAAATGATTACGATACGCGATCAGACTGCTCCAATCGTAATTTGCCCGGCTTCATTAGCGATCAATACTGGTGATCCGATCGAGCCTGCATCGACAGGCACTGCCAATGTAACCGACAATTGCGACGCGAATCCGGTTGTCACACATAACGATGTTATTACAAATGGAAGCTGCCCTGGCAATTACACAATCGCCCGAACATGGAAAGCAACAGATGCTTGCGGAAACGTTGGTACTTGTATACAAACCATCAGTGTGCAGGATGTAACACCTCCGTTCTTCACTCCGCCTCCGGTCGCATTAATCAGCTGGTGTGTTATTAATATACAGAAAGCTGTTTACTATTCGCCTACAACAGATATTGCACCAACCAGACCTGAATATTACATTTTAAGTGCGGCAGATAAAAGCTCGTTAGACCTTAATCCTTCAACGTTTAAGGATAACGGCGTGATTAACCCGTCGTTGATACTCCACTGGAGAATCGACTATGCGGGTACAAAGCCTCCCATTGAAGGGACAGGACAGCCTTCTGCATATGCGGGTGAAATCAGGTTCGACGGAAAAGCTTCAGCTGTCGTCAATCACAAGTTATCCTATTGGCTCGAAGACAACTGCGGAAATATTTCAATGCCGGTTATCACCGTTGTTAAAATACTCCCACGACCCGATATCATAAAAAGTACATTTTAAATGATAACAATTATAAATATTCAATTACACAATTTTAATTTTTAAATTATGAAAAAGCAAATTTTAATTCTCGCGCTTTTGTTGGCTGGTTTTGCCAATGTAAACTTGTCCTTTGGACAAGCGCTTGTTCCAAGAAAGGTGACCTGCCTGACCGCAGATGCTTTGCATCCTATCGCAGGTACTCCATTTACTTATCAAATCGATGTTCCTGCTACGCCAGCAGGAGGTGCACCCTGGACATCATTGAAATATTTATGGTATGTTACCCAAAATCAAGATTTCATCAAATTTAATACAGTTACAGGTTTACCAGAACCGACACTAGCGGCAGATCGTCAGAAAGGTGATGGTACAGGTATATTACTTAAAACGGCCGATGTTGCGAAATATAACATCGCGGGAAACACATCAAATTCCATTTCTCTAACCTGGAAGAGTTTCTACTACGACCCTAACGCGCCTATTTTTGTAGTGATCAGTGTTTCAGGCTACAATGGAATATGTGATCCAAGTAACCTCAAAGTGTTTAAAATTGAACCTCAAAATGCTTTCACCGTTGATATTGATAACCTACAGTTTGATGGTTCTTTAAGTACACCACCCGTTTATAATGCTCTAGGAGTGCTACAGCCAGGGGGTGCCTATGGTGATTTATACGAGCAATGTATTTCACCAATTAAATCAGCCAAATACAATACTTCTACCAAGGCCGTTGACTACGATTTTGATCAAAACATCATGATGTATGAAGTAGTTGCTGCCAACTGGTACACATCATGGAGACCAAGTTTTACTTTAACGGGTGTTGATCCAAAAGAAACAATCAAAGTCGAATTCTCAAAAGATAAGACCTTTGCTGTTCCTGCAAATATTGTCACAATGGACGGTCCTGCAAATAGTAGTGCAACTACAGAAGTTTTAAAATATACAAATACAACTGCTGCAGGTATTGTTTCTTCGGTTGTTCCTTCGAGTTTTGTAAATGACGCTGGAGAAAGCATATATGTTCGAGTCACACTCGATCATTCTACCACTACATTAAGTTATCAGGGTTTGGCAGATGAAAAAATTGATCTGGCCGTAGACGGTAAAACAAATTTAGGTGTAACTGCAACAGAAATTGGGGATGTCCATACTGCTGCAGGTGCGCTGGCTACCGAGGCATGCCCATGGGTGGATGGTTTTGCGAATGATATTGCGAAGCAGGCTCTCAAAGGTCGTCCTACTATTACTTCCTCTACAGTTGGAGTTGCTCCTAATGAATTTCCAATCGGAAATTTATTACCTATTCAACCATAATTAATTTCTAATTACTTGCTTTTTCATATACCCATCTACCTTTCTCCGGTCGGATACGAGACCGACCGGGGAAAGCAAGGGAAACGAGAAGCAGGAATAAGTTAAGTGTAAGGATTTGAACCAGCCAACAGAAGTAAGGCAGGAAAAAGAATTCAACGAATATACATTCCACATTATGGAAGGAAAAACAGGCCATTCCCTGTACCAACATCCGGAAGCATGCGCTCCTCCCGACAAATCAGGGCGCGGCAAACCGAATATAATCATACATAGCTCACAAAGAGCATATTGTAGTGCATTGAGGCATTATCATAAATCTGGCTTACCTGTCGAAACAGCGTATGTCAGGACTTTTTGTTTCAACGCGAAAGGATTTTAAAAATTATCAGTCATGAGCTGCAAATCGAAAATTGGGAGGCATGAATCATAAATTTTAAATTTTAAACATTGATATTTAAACCTTTGTATATTATTCGTCTGGCGATGGTAGTTCTGCTACCTATGCTTTTGGCTTTGGCTCCCGCCATGGCCATGACTGTCGTGTACAAAGGTAAAACGGCCCCATTATCAGTTGTTGAAGTTCCGAGTAATACTTACGAATGGGAAATCTATACAGATACTCCAGTTGACTTTGCCAAAGTACCCGGTAATTGTCCGGCTACATCCGCCAAATTTATAGGAGGTAATTACGGTTCAAAAGTAGCTGTTCAGTGGCTGGAAGTTGGGATCTATTTTTTCAAGGTAACAGCCCGCGATGCGTTAGGTTGTACCATGAACCTGAAGGTAGGAATGGTCAAAGTTATTCCAGCCGAGATCGAAGCAATTATCGCCGGGGCTGCATTTACAGGTGCATGTCAGCAGGTAAAACTTGATGCATCTACTTCGATCGGAGATATCATAAAATACGAATGGTCCATGATCGATAAGGGAGGTGCTTTAACCCGGCCAACTGGAAAAACCACCGAATTTCTTCTTTCTCCCTCATTCGCAGGAACGTTACCCGCTGACTTCCGGGTAAAACTGCTTATTACTGACCGCAAAGGAAACACCAACAGTGCCATCGTCACGATCAACGTTGATCAACTACCTGTTGCCGAAATATACGCTTCCGGAAAACTTGAAAAGGATGGAAGTATGATCGTTGACGGCGCAGTATCTACCGGAATAGTAATGAATTACAGGTGGTTTACTTCGGAAGGGAAAATAGTTGGCCCGACAGATCAGCCCACCGCCAAATTGAACGGAGCTGGAATCTATACACTTGAAATTACCGATAATCACGGGTGCAAGTCTCTAAAAAGCTTTCGGTTTCCATTTGAAATTCGTCAGGCAATCTATGCCACTAACGATTTCGCGAGGACTTCGTGGGCCAAAGATACTACCATACTTGTATTGGGGAATGACGGACCTCCCTTAGACCTGGTTCCTGGTACAGTGCGCATTACCGATCCGGCTACAAGAGGCACAACCAAAGTAAATCCTGATGGTTCAATTACTTATAGTCCTACAGAAAGACGTCCGGGAAGCGACCAATTTGTTTATACCGTATGTGACGCGTTAAACTATTGCACCTCCGCCACGGTAACTGTTTTAACTTACAGTGCCGGAATAACCGCTCCGGAAGGATTCTCGCCAAACGGGGATGGATTAAATGAAAAGTTTGTTTTTAAGGGACTTGAAAACTATCCCAAGTCGCAGCTTTATATCTTCACACGGTCAGGACAGCTTGTCTATCAAAACGAGATAGGCTACGAGAATGACTGGAATGGTACAACAATAAAAAGTACAATGACTAATCTGGAACTTGTTCCGACAGGAACTTATTATTATGTCCTGAAATTAGGAGTTCACGATATAGGTGATACGAACCGATCGTTGAAGGGATTTGTCTATATCGCTTATTAAAGCAATCCTAACTTTCGTTTCTTTCGTTGGCGAAGGATAATATTTGCCAACCAATGCCATAATTATAAATACGAATATTGTTATATCTAATAGCCTTGGCAACCCAAAATCTATCCATCCAGGCATGTTATAAATACAGCCATACCTTTAATTAACAGCTTTTTACCTACGATTAAATGCGAACTATCCGTGTACTTGTTACACATAAATAAATAAATATCTCTATATTACCTTTAACTATCATTTTCCAAAAATTAAAGTCATTTCAGCACAAATATTCCTTTTTAAAGAGTAAAATATTTTCATATCTATTAGTAAGTTATTATACAAAAACAACTATTAAAAAAATAACTATTGCAATATAAATAACACCGAAAATACATCAAAAAATTATTTGCCTGAATATGTGGAATATAAATACAATTTATTAATTGTAATATCGTAAATATATTAACGTATAATTATATTACTTCTGTAAATATTTATTTTACGTTTACGCCACAATTAGCGTAATTCTAAGTTATCTTTGATATAACAAAAGAATTTTAATGACCCAGATTTGAAGTTATAACAAACGTTCCGGCATCTTAAATAAATCCTTTGTGGCTGACAGAATACAAATTGGCTATTCTCATCTGCAAAGACACTGATAAGGCTGGAGCCTTCCAAAACAGGAAGATGAAAGTTTAGAGTTAGAAATATTCTATAATATATAATTTGAATAAGTGTTTCTCAGAAAATATTTCAGAATTGAAAGCTTTAATTACCATATTAGTTACATTTCTACGCTTATACAGTGACAAATTATTCAGATCACCTGACAGCTTAAGAAAAAGTATGAATATATCCATTCTAAGTTTTTCTTTTCTACTGTTTGCTCTTGCCAATACTGTTTCGGCTGCAAACATACCTCCTGAAGCAATTGACGTTAAAAATTTTCCAATTCAGACTGGCAGTGGTCGCTCGCAGATCCTTCCATTGATCGGACAGGATACAGACGGTTCGGTAGTTAGCTTTAAAATACTGACTTTACCGGGATCTTCAACAGGCACTTTATATCTAAATGGAGTTGCAATTACAGTAAACCAATCACTTACTCCTGCAGAGGCCCAGTTGTTGCAATTTACACCCCATAATACGTTTACGGGGAATTCCTCTTTTACTTTCACAGTTACAGATAATGGCGGATTAACAGATTCCACGCCGGCCACCTACACCATTCCAATTGTTGCGATAAATCAAAACCTGGTTTGTACGGGCGGAGGATTAGGAAACAATATTATTGGAGCCATGGGTACATTCTCATTGCCATTTATAGTCCCCAGCCCGGTATCGAGCTGCATCAATGATGGATTAACCCCATCTTCACCATTAAACAACATTGGGAATGCTCATCCTGAGTTAACCAGTTATACCTATGCATCAACAAGCGGAAGCCTCGGACCCGAAGGAACCTATTCATTTTTAAAAATTATTGGAACCTGGGTATCCCGAAACTGTATCAAGACAGACTGGGTAGCGGCCGATCATACCGGAGATGGCGGTTATGCCATGATTGTAAACGGATCGCCGAACGTAGCAAGTTTTGGAAGTACCTTTTTCCAGGCATCAACGATCGCTGTCTGCCCAAACACACTATACGAATTTTCAGCGTATGTGATCAACGTACTGCCCGGCAACCATAGTGCAGCAATAGCGGGCTCTCAACCGGATATCAGTTTTTATATCAATAACACAAAGGTTTCTCAATCAGGTCCAATCCAATACTCTACGGCGTCCGCCTCCTGGATTCCGCAGTGGGTCAAAGTGGGAGGATTATGGTACTCGGGGCCAAACACAACGGTAAATTTAAGAATTGATAATGCTACGTTTGTTGCCAGTGGTAACGACCTGGGTCTTGATGATATTTCGATGGCAATTTGCGGACCCGATATATCGTATCCCAATACCGACTTAACGCCAAAATTTTGCAAACCGGGAATTTTACCGCTTGGAGCATTGGTTACCTCCACGATCAATACCTATTCTCATTACATTTTCGAGAGAAGCACCGATGGCGGAGCTACATGGCAGTTATTGTCAACCCCAAAAACAGGAAGTCCGGTATATAATATAGTTACAGACACCTACAGCTATATTGCCACTTATGGGGATATCCCCGTTGATGCCTCCATGAATGGTTACAAATACCGATTAAAGGTTGCAACAAATGAAACCAATCTGACAGGTGAAACATGTAATATATCTGCAATAAAGGTGATTACAGTTTCTGCTTTTACAAACCCCGATGCGGGAGCAGATATAACGGGTTGTAATCCTGCCACAACCGCACAACTTGCAGCCGCAGCTTCAGGGCAAGAATGGCTCACTGTAACCGGGAATCCCACGGGAGCAACCATCAACAATGCCGGAACAATTTCCGGAATGACAGTCAACGGGATTTATAAATTCCAATTGAGCAATACTGCCGGATGTTACGACACGGTAAGCGTCGTGCGCGATCAGGTTGGCAACGCTGGTGCCGATGTCAATGGTTGCGCAGGGGTGTCTACATACAAACTTACGGATGCCGGCACAGGATATGCCTGGGAAGTGGTTGCGGGTAATCCGGTGAATGCCACCATCAACAATACAACAGGTGTGATTTCAGGAATGACATTGGTTGGTACTTACCATTTTGTTTTAAGATCATCTTTCGGCGGTTGTACCGACGAGGTCACCATTACTGTTCCAACGGCAATAACTGCTTCCGCCTCCGCATCATCAATACTTTGTTATGAAGGTACGTCAACGGTAACGATAACCGGTTCAGGAGGAACAGCTCCATTGTCCTATACTTTTAATGGCGTCACCAACGGGTCTGGCATATTTAATGCAATTGTTGCAGGAGCAGGTTATAACTGGAGTGTTACAGATGCCGGAAATTGCACACCCGTAGCGGGAATTATTTCAATAACCCAACCGGCCATATTAACCGGTTCAGCCACCATGGTAAATGCCCCTTGTCCCGGAGCATCCACAGGAAGTGCCACTGCCGTTGCTTCAGGAGGTGTTGCTCCTTACAGCTATTCATGGAATACCACCCCTGTACAGACCTCTGCAATAGCAGGTAACCTTGCAGCAGGCACTTATACAGTCACGATCACCGATAATAACGGATGTATAACTTCACCCACTGTAACTGTTATTTCGCAGGACTTAATCCCCCCCACCTTTACAGCGCCTGGTCCATTTGAGTTCTGCGTCGAAAATCTATATTCGGCCGGATACATATCGAACGGTTTACAAATCAATCCCACACCCGACTATTACCTCTTTCAAATAGGAAGTACAATTCTTGACCTTGATCCAGATGATCTTAAAAACGAATTTAACGATAACTGTTGCGCCGATAACCTGCTTGTGATTCACTGGCGTATGACCTTTACAGATACTCCAAATCCAGGGGCACCTCCGGCAATGCTAACCCATGCACCGATACCCGATCAAACCGGTCAGCCATCGTTATATGGATCTGACATCCAGTTTCCTGGTGACGGCGTGAACTTTACAAGTGTAACGCACAAAATAACCTATTGGTTGACTGATTGCAATGGCAATAAATCCTTAGAGAAGGACGTAAATATCACAATTAAGCCCAGACCTAATATTACACTGATAAATTAATAATCCATTTAATAATAATTAGCAATATGAAACAAGGAAAAGACATAGGAAAAGAGGCGACAGGCCAAAAGATGCAAGGCTTTGATGATGCAATTATCATCTCCTATTTAACATTGGCTCAGATTCAACCGGCAATTAATGTGCCTCTTATCTTCTTAATAAAATCAAGAGGAGCATGTTTGCCTGACTGTCGGGATCGTCCGGAAACGGGTTTTTGCCTGGGACCGGACATTCAACCAGTTATCTCCAAATGGAGCAAAATCAAAAATTAAAATATTTTATTAAACAGATCAAAAACAATACTCAATTTTTTCACACAATTAAATTTTATTATCATGAAAAAGCAAATTTTATTTCTCGTAGCCTTATTACTGGCAATTTTCACCAGTGTAACGATGTCATTTGGGCAGGCACTTGTAGGTTCAGCCCCCCGTGGAATTAACTGTACTGACGATGCCATGCATCCTATTGCAGGTAAAAAGTATATTTACAAAGCATCCTCGAATCAGGTTGGAAATTATACATTTTGGTCAACCAAGGATATGAATTTTATCGCCACAGCAGCTGGTGTTACGACCACCAATATTGCGACAAAACTCACTACTCCTGCTGATCTTTTAACCGCAAGTGCAAATTATGCCACCGCTGATGCAACAGACAATGTTGAGATCACCTGGTCGGATGCTATACTAAACGGGACTACCACTGCAGCCCCAACTTTTGTAGCTGTTAATCAGGATGGACTCTGTGCAAACAATTTAAAAGTTTGGTCAATCATACCTATTAAAGCTTTTACAGTTGATATCCGGAACATTGACAATGCAAATCCAACAGGAACTCCCAAGGCTTTTGATGCAACTGATGACCAGTGCTTTGATCAGGTTAGAGGTGCAAAGTTTAATGCAGTTTCAAGTGCAATGGAATATAATTTCGGCACCCAGGTTTTATATTTTGAAGTTATTGCTGCCAATTTTACGAATTCGTGGACACCCACATTTACGCTTTCGGCATTGGGCAATGGTCAAACTGCAGTTATCGAATGGGCTTATGATGCAGCATTTTCAAATCCTGCTACACCAGTTGTGGTAACATCAGGAACTCCAAGTGCAACTGTTGTTACAACTGCTGCTACGAGCACAACCCTCGGGGTCTCAATTTTTGTCAGGGTAACAATTACAAACAACACCTTCGAGGGTCTGGCCTCAACTCCGGTCTCTCTTACCGTTGATGGCGTTAATTCCGTCAATGAATGGGATATTGAAAATAATACCCTTGTTGCAGCAGGTCCATTATGTGGTGTAGGAACGCTCAATGATAAAATGGATGTAGCGACTCAGACACTCAACCCACGTCCAACTGTAACTCCTGTTGCCCCATCAACACCTTTTGTTCCGGGTAACGAAACAAATTAGTACCTGGTTTTTGCTTTTTCATGAACGCTCTACTTTTCCCGGTCAGAATTTCATCCGGCCGGTGAAAGTCAGGGTAAAGAAAAGCAAACGAACTTCATGCCACCCGATTGAATAGAAAAGGTGAGGCATCTTATAAATCAAATACTTAAGAAAATCATTCAACAGCAAAATATAATGTTAAGAAAATGAGTCATGAAAAATTATCAGCATGGTCCATCAGGCGAACGTCCTCCTGACTTCAACTATGGAAGGGGCGATCCGCCTGAAGGATTAAATAATTCAAACAGAATGCCTTTCACCGCGTTCTGGCACAATCGTAAGATCTGGCTTACCTGCTTTAACAGCGTATGTCAGGATTTTTTGCGTCTAAACGCCGGGGAGATTCAATTACAAAAAATGACTTTCAAATTATGAATTTCTAAGTTTTAAACATTGTATCTTAAACCTTTGTACATATTACGACTTGTGATAGAAGTGCTGATAACACTACTATTAGCCTTGGCACCCGCCTTGGCAGAGACCGTTGTGCACCAAGGCAAAACGACAACATTATTGGTAGTCCCGGTTCCGGGGCACACATACGAATGGGAACTTTATAATGATGCAACCATCAATTTTGCAACAGTATCCGGCAATTGTCCAATTACATCAGCTGCATTTGTTGGAGGAAATTATGGAACAAGTGTCCAGGTAAACTGGAAAGAAACAGGGATCTATTTTTTCAAGGTTACAGCACGTGATGCTTTAGGCTGCACAATGAACTTGAAAATCGGAATGCTAAAGGTAATACCAATAGAAATCGAAGCGGTCATTGCGGGAATAACGCAAACAGGAGCCTGTGAACAAGTTAAGCTTGATGCGTCGAATTCAATTGGTGATCTTGTTAAATACGAATGGACGATGATTGACAAGGGTGGAGCATTAACCCGGCAAACAGGGTTAACAACAGAATTCCTTCTTTCACCCGCTTTCAACGGGTCACTTCCTGCCGATTTCAAAGTAAAATTACAGGTTACAAA
>Ga0209724_1001781_pt1 | contig 19192 bp, 19 predicted proteins | sample grotaG_FD_184143 | JGI IMG/M metagenome (GOLD analysis project Ga0209724, IMG submission 184143) | Glacier valley bacterial and archeal communities from Borup Fiord, Nunavut, Canada, to study Microbial Dark Matter (Phase II) -... | ecosystem: Environmental > Aquatic > Freshwater > Ice > Glacier ...
TTATCATGGTTTCACTGGTTCTTGGAAAGACTTACCGTGCCATTGCAGGTGAGATAAACAGGAATATCAGCACCATTAGTAGAGAAACCGCTTTCTATCTTCGTGCAAATGATGCGTATAGTGCAAAAGATGCTCAAGAGGATGCTCTTCGTTTACGTACCCGTAAGCGTTGGGGAACTAAGATTGCTTGTAAAAAAGAACTTGTTAACTTTATTCACAAGAAACTACGGTTAAAATGGTCCCCTTTGAACTACAGCTTCATCTTTAATTACAATAAATACTCCCATGAAGCTTTTTAAAAGCGCCTCTTGATTTTGGAGATAATATTGAAATTCTTTTTCTAACATTATTTGTTTTCTATTAGTCTAAAGGTAGAACAAAAACTTTTCCAATCTGGATTCCTTACTTAACAAATTTACACATTAACCAAGTTAGGAATAAATTTCAAAGCTCTACGAGAAATTAAAGCACGTTAATCCTTATGTAAAACTGTATGAGGTTAAACAAAAACGCCCCTCTAAATGACAGAAAGGCTTTTTTCGTGGTCCGGATTGGATTCGAACCAATGACCTACGGTTTAGAAAACCGTTGCTCTATCCAACTGAGCTACCGGACCATAAATTCATTAATTTCCCCTATAGATTTTCAAAAGTAAGAATTGCACGCAATTTTTCAAATATTCGACCATGAATATTTTATGAAAGCCTTAAAAAAGATTTTTACAGGAAGTTTTAATATTTAAGGTTAATTTCTCATTTGCCGTGTATTCACCCTACCCTACCCTGTAATTTAACGGTATCGCATCTGATCAATAGTTGACTTCAAATTTATTTTCATCTTTACAATACGAAGAAATAAGACACTGCTTATGACCCCGTTGACTAACGTGCCATGGTGTACTTGATGATTCGCAGATTACTTAGTTCACAAAATTTTTTAACCCCCAAAAAAATTAGTATGAAAGGTGGAGCAATTATCTCGCATGAATTAGCAAAAAGAATGGTTGACAAGTACCGGCATGTTATCAAACATGTGCCTGCAACTGAACTAGCAGAAACCTATGCCATTCATTTCGACAAATCTTTTTTGACTGATCTTTTGAATACTGATAAGGCAGATGGTATCAAGTTCTATTTTGCCATCAATGAAGAGAAAAGACTCACTCTCGTGTTAATACCAACCAATGAAAATGGTGAAGACCTGCAGCATATCGAAGGTTTCCCTCATGCAAATAAAACAACAAAACCAGCCCATAGCGGTCCCATCATCGCAACCATGAGTGCGGGTGCACCTCTGACAAAAGTGTCAGGAGGAGCTGCTAATCAAGGTAATCCTTACCCGTAAACAACAATTAATCGCTTCGCATAAATGGAATTATTAATTCTGATTTCAACGTTTTCAGTGTTATTACCAGCACTGACAGGTGTTATTCTAGGACCAAATTTAGATAAGAGGCTTAATTACCTGGTAATGTTTCTCTTTCTTACCCTGTTCATAGAAATTCTGGCGACTTATTGTGTCTTGCACAAGGTTTCGAACTACCTTCTTTATGACTGGTTTTCGCTGGTCGAATATTCATTTTTTGCACTGTTTTATAGATCAATGATCCGCAGTCGAAATATTGCCTTATTGATTCTGATCTCTATTGGCTGTTATGTTATTGGAACATTGGTCTATATATTTTATTTTCACACAACTGCATTTTCTTCATTACTGAATAATGTAGAAAGCATTTTAATTATTAGTTTGGTATTAGTTTATTTTTACGAACTATTTACAGCAGACTTATATGTAAATCTTGCTCGGGAGCCATATTTCTGGATTAGCGTAGGTGTGCTCTTTTATTATGCTGGATCGTTTTTTCAACAGGGTACATACAACTATTCGGTAAATCATATTGAGTTAAAACGCTTTGAAATGATCATTCATTCGTTTTCGAATATTTTAATGTATTTGCTCTTTACCCAAGGATTACTATGCCGCAGGAATATGCAGAATTTAACCTCGTAATTGTAACAGGGACAGTCTTATTACTGGTTCTGGTCAGTTTTATTGTTCTGTTTATGCTCTTTTACCAGCGGCGTTATTTTAATCAGGAGAGAAAAATAAACTTCATCAGAGAGGAATCAGAAAGAGAACTATTGAAAGCTCAACTAGAAATTCAGGAAGTTGAACTGAAAAGGGTATCTCAGGAAATTCATGATAATAGCGGACAGATGCTGTCACTGGCAAAACTGAATCTCAATGTAATTCAGTCCAGGATGCCGTCTACTGATATGAATGCATTACTGTTAAAAGAAACAAAAGAACTTATTGGTGATATTATAAATGATTTAAGAAATCTTTCAAAAAGTCTATCATCTGATATTGTTGAGCGCCTCGGATTTATCAAGGCCTTACAATTTGAAACTGACAGGCTTTGCCGTACAAATTTATTTTTGTGTGATATTTGTGTTGAAGGTAGCAGCAGACGGCTGAATAATGATGTAGAAATTATTTTATTTCGGATAGCACAGGAGTCAATTCAAAATATAATCAAGCATTCGAGGGCCGAAAATGTTAAAATCAGCGTCAAATTTAGTGAAGAAAGTCTTGATTTCTCTATAGTTGACGATGGTATAGGCTTTAAAACCGATGATAACGGCCAAGGAATAAAAGGGATTGAGGGTTCAGGTCTGCAGAATATTTATTCAAGGGCAAAGCTAATTGGCGCCAATTTAACGATCAACTCAAATCAAACTGGCACCAGCATTCAATTAAAATTACCAATTAACAAGATTACCCAACTTAGTATTTAAGCTTATCTACATGATAAAAGTTGCACTTGTTGACGACCATAAACTCTTCCGCAGAGGTATCGCTTCTCTGATAAACTCTTTTTCAGAGTATAAGATTGTACTTGAAGCAGGAAGTGGAGAAGAATTAATCACGGTTCTCAATCAAACTAACCTGCCCGACCTGCTTTTACTTGATATAAAAATGCCCGGAATGGATGGTTTTGCTACCCTCGGCTACCTGACAAAAAAATTTCCTGCAGTCAGGGTACTTGCTCTATCAATGTATGATGATGAACAGTCCGTAATCAAAATGATAGGCCTGGGGGCGCGTGGCTATCTGCTGAAAGACTCAGAACCCATAGAACTAAAAAATGCACTTGATTCAGTTTATGACAAGGGTTATTTTTATTCTGAATTCGTTACGGGTAACCTCATACATTCATTGCATCATAAAAAACCAGATGAGAAACCAGGAGAACATCCAATTTCATTAAATGACAGAGAAATTGACTTCCTTAAACTTGTCTGTAAAGAGCTTACCTATAAAGAAATTGCCGATATCATGTGCCTCAGTACAAGAACGATTGATGGTTATCGTGATGCACTATTCCAGAAACTGAGTGTTAAAAACCGGGTGGGACTGGTTCTTTATACATTAAAAGTAGGTCTGGTTTCGATCTGATAAAAAATACCCGCTTACATATGCCCGGCCGTTGGCAAGACACATAGGTAAGCGGGCACAAAACTTTGTTCAGGCTAAAAATCAGACCTGCTCGTTTGCAAAAATTTTAACCTCAATATTTCCTCTGGTGGCAACCGAGTAAGGGCAAACCTGATGTGCAGCTTCAACAAGAGCTGTAGCATCTTCTTTTGATAAATTAGGAATAGTTACATGTAGTTCAGCAGAAATACCAAAGGCACCAGCATCTGTTTTACCAATACTTACCAAGGCTTTGATTTCAGTTCCTGAGATATCTTTCCCTTTCGCAACAGAGCTCAATGCCCCGCCAAAGCAAGCTGCATAGCCGGCAGCAAAAAGCTGCTCTGGGTTGGTGTGGTCACCGTTACCACCAAGTTCTTTGGGCATAGAAACTGGAAAATCAAGAATGCCATCAGAAGATTTGATATATCCTTTTCTTCCACCTGTGTTAACTACTTCAGCTGTATAATCTTTTGTGATAAGTTGCATAATTTGGGGTTTGATTAATAAAATACAATGTTAAACAATCTTAAACGAAGGGCATTGAAGATTTAATTCTGGGTGTAATATCTTTGCATACCAGTGTAATTTCTAGGTATCAGCTTGGTAAAAACACGGGAAAATTCATTGCTACATCTTATTAAGGCTATATTTAGCATATGCGCCTTTTAACATTTCAGCACCAGCACGAATCTAAAATTGGTATAGTAGTTACTGTTGATAACAGGGATATGGTTCTTGACCTGAACAGTGCTTATCCGGCGAGATTTCCAAATCTCAAGGCTTTAATAGGTGTTTGGGAAGGTCACCGGGTTCAAATAGAGAAACTTATTACTGAACCTCAAAAAGAAAACCTGTATGAATTCAGTGAGATACAGTTGGATGCGGTAATTACGAATCCTGAAAAAATCATTTGCGTAGGTCTTAATTACCGGGATCATGCAATTGAAACCAATACCCCGATTCCCAAAAGCCCAATTATATTTTCAAAATTCAATAATGTATTAATTGGCCATAATGAAGCAATTATTCTTACAGAAGCTTCAAACCAGGTAGATTTTGAGGCTGAACTTGCAGTTATTATTGGCAGGCAGGCAAAGAATGTCCTCGCAACTGAAGCTCATAACTATATTGCTGGTTATTCGATTTTTAACGATGTAAGTGCCCGTGATTTACAGATGAAAACCAGTCAGTGGACATTGGGTAAATGCCTTGACACGTTTGGGCCTCTTGGGCCATGGATGGTCACAGCTGATGAAATTGAAGACCCTCAAAACCTGGATATTTCACTGTCTATTGATGGTCAGCTTTTGCAATCATCAAATACCAGGGAAATGATTTTCTCAATACCCGTTTTGATTGAAGAATTAAGTAAGGTAATGACGCTCATGCCTGGAGATATTATTGCAACAGGTACACCAGCTGGAGTTGGGTTTACACGAAACCCAGCACGCTATCTGCAGGCTGGTGATCGGGTGAAAATTATCATTGAGAAAATAGGAACTCTCGAAAACCCAGTTATCTACCCATAAATTCATTGATAAACAATTTTTATTGGTAAACAACAATCTTTGTTACCTCATAACAATCTTTATCATTATTCTGAGGCCAGAATCTTCTTTTTCTCAATATCAAATTCGGCTTTTGTCAAAACCCCAGCATCAAGAAGTTCTTTTAATTGTTTGAGTTTTGAGAATTTCGTATAACCAGCAGGATTTTCCTGCTTCACAACTGGTACGGGTATTTCTTTTGGCTTCAATGATTCAGCCGTTGGCAAAACCATCAGATTTGAAACGCTATGAGCAGAAACTTCAGCAGCCTCTGGTTCTGACTTAACGGGTGCAGATTCAATTTTGGCTGATTCTACTTTAGGTGTCTCTGCTATCCGAGCCTGGCTGGGAGTTTCAATTTTTGCTTCTTTTGCCGGGATTGCAACTGGTAATATTGCAGCTTCTGATTTTTTCTCAGCCAGATGTGTGTCAACTTCATGTGCATTTAAACGAACTACTTTAGAAGCCGTATCTGGTTTGAGTATACTTGAAGAAAAAGTACCCTGACGAGCAGATGAATCAACTGCTTTAAATGCTTTCACAAAACGTTGTGATGAATCACGCACTACTGCAGAGTCTTTCTTCACAGGAATAGCAGAGGTATTATCCCATGGGCGTCGCATAACATGACTTGGAACGACACTAGTCCCTGCTACTGAAGTTATACCTGGATGCAGGATCGCATCTGCTGTACTTCGCTGAATTTCAGCATCACCCTGCCCAGGCTTCAGCATAGAACCACCGGCAATTTGTGTACTATTATATTGTACTTCACCTGATCTGATAGCATTTTCAATATCAATAGCATTATTTATGAATGAGCCACGGCAAATTACATAGTACTTGCTTCCCCTACTTCCTTTACGTTCAAGAAAACGTTTGACGGTCACCACTTCATTAGCTGTAGTTCCCGGAATACCATACGGTAAATCATCTTCTGAACTTGCCCTCAAAGATAATTCGCTATAGATAAATGAATATCTTGATCCCTTCGCCGGATGAAGAATCCTAAGCTGGCTTCCGGCAGAAATAGTTCCTCCGGTTGCCAGACTCAGCACGTTTCCGTTCAGATGTGACTGCCCGAACAATAAACCAGGCAGTAAAATAAAACTAGAAAGCAAGCAGAAACTGATTTTCATTACGCGATTCATATGATTTAAAGGTTTGAATTGCAATTATAATACCCTAATTAAAGGTGGTCTATACCCCTCTATAAATTTAATTAATCAAATGTTATTAATCAAACAATGGGATTACTTTATTGATTTAAAAGAATTAAGAATCTCTGAAATAAAGAGATAATAAGGTAATTATAAAATAATTTGATTACGTTAAATCAATACTTATTAAAACATTATTCGTATTATTACAATGGATCCAGAATTAAATCTATGGAACCAATTCATATCACAATTGTTTGTAGAATTCCGGTGAGATAATCACCGGAATTTTTTTAACCTGTAGAGAAAAATCACTTCAAACAGTCTCAAAAACGAATCATTTGAGATTTTCTAACGGTTGCCAAAAATTTTAGCAAGAAAATTATCCAAGTCTTCGCCTCTTAAATTACGGGCAATAATTTTACCCGCTGGATCAAGTAAAAAATTTTGGGGAATTGAATGCACCCCGTATAGTTTAGCAGCTTCATTTGACCAGAATTTTAAATCAGAAACCTGTGGCCAGCTAAGCTGATCATCTTTTATAGCAGCCTTCCAGTTATCCATGCCTGAGGGTTGGTCTAAGGAGACACCAAATACTGTAAAATTCTTTGATGAGTATAAGTTGTAAGACCGAACAACATTCGGATTTTCTAACCTACAGGGCTTACACCATGACGCCCAAAAGTCAATAAGAACATATTTTCCCCGGAATGAAGATAAACTGATCATTTTACCAGCTGTATCTGCCTGAGTAATTTCTGGGGCCAATACTCCAGTTTCAGTTAGTTTTGATGCAATAATCAGTGTCCCGAGTTCGGCACCTTTCCTGGAATTTTTAAGCGATTTATCAAGCCCGTCAAAAGCTGCCGATGCCTGAGAAGCATCAGGCATAGATGAGAAAGTATTATACAGTTGATCAAGACTTACCAGTGAGGCAGGGTTCTGTATCGCAAACTTGCAGATTAAACGTCTGTTTGAAGCAAGAATCATATTATACTTTTCTTGAATTGCCATTTGAAAGGCCTGATCTTTTTGTTGTTCTGGTTTTGCTGAACGAACTATGACCGTTAATTTCCTGATAGAATCCTGAATTCCCACTTGTAAAAGATGAAACCTCTTGTTTTCTTCGTTAATTATTCCTCCACTCACCGAGGCCTTAGACAATGAATCAGTTCCACGAATTATAACGGGGGTTTTTTCAAGATAAATAACCAGAAAGTCGGCGTGTTTTGATGCCATCATTACATTCATACCATGACCGGCATGGTCAATAATGAGAGTGGCCAAAACTGGTGATGTTATCTTTCCAGAAAAATTAAAAGCTCCATTTTTAATTATCGCTGAATCAATTTTATAGGTATTAGATTCTGTTTGAATCAGGTAGGCCTGTAATTTTTGGTGTTCTGGGTTTAACCGGTTGAAATTCCCAGAAACTTGATATTTTATTTCCTGAGCCGAAAGTATTGAAACAAACGAACAAAAAAGTAATACTAGAAACAACGGTTTTATAGTAACCATATTCAGGAAAAAATTAATTTAGTTGAAGCAATATGTCAAGTTTTTTTTCAAGCATTAATCCATAGATATTTTTGTCAATGATTTTACCTTTAGGATCAAGTATGAAGTCAACAGGTATAAGTTTTAGATTTAAAGATTTTTCAAGCTGATTATTTGGGAAATTAGCATCGCTCAATTGTATCCACGATAATTGATCGCTTGTAATAGCCGTTTTCCAGGCCAGGTTACTTTTATCCAGTGAGATACTGATAAGTCTCAGATTTTTGCCCTCATATTTTTTAGACAATCTAAGAAAATTTTTATTTTCTTCCCGGCAGGGCCCGCACCAGCTAGCCCAAAAATCAATTAACACATATGATCCTTTTAAAATAGTATTTGTTGTCTTCATGCCTTTCAGGTCGGGCAGGCTAAATACAGGAAAGGGTTTTCCAAGTTCAAGGGTATTATTCTGTTCTATTTCAAGCTCAAGACGTAAAGCAAGAATATTTTCTTTTGCCTGATGTGTAATTAAATGATAAAGATTAGCAACCTTATACCAGTCTGCATCACGACCTGTACGCAAAAGATATGCATCAATAGCAAATAGACTTATGGCCGAATTAGTATGCCCCTTGACCCAGTTATTCAAAACAATAATCGCTGACTGATTTTTCTGAATACTAGCTGATTCCTGGTAATAACTATTCAGGAAGTTAGCAAAATTACTGCCTTGGAAATTAATTCGTTGACCCTGATTGTTAACTGTAACTTTTACCAGGCCGTTATCCAGATAAACACTGGCAGAGTCAACCTGTTTACCTGTTACATCACGAAAAAACAGGGTGTACCTGTCTCCGCCTGGTAACTGCTCGTTTAACCTAAATTTACCCCCTGAAATTATCGTTGAATCAATAATATAGCCCTGATATGATACAAGGCTTACACGTGTGAACTGCGCTCCGTTGACCTGACCATAAATTGCAACTTTCGTCTGGGCGTAGGACATTAAACTACTGAGAAAAGTTATATAGATAAGTAGTCTGCAGGTATTAATCATATCATGAGATAAATTACACGAAAGTATAGGTAAATAAGGCTTAAAACAAAAAACCCCGGATGACGGGGTTCTTAAATTTATCGCATGATGTGTAGTTATTGCTTTTCAACTTCTTTAAAGTAGTATAGGTTATTCATCGTCGAAGTCATCATCATCATCTTCTAATGAAAGAAGATCTGATTCACTTTCACCCGGCACAAAATCATCATCTAGGGAAGGCTCAGTATCTTCAAAATCTTTTTCAACCCAGGCTTCTTCATCTTCCAGATCAGCATCGTCTTCATCCTCATCATCAATAAGATAGGTTCGGCTGGCATTGCCAGACTTGCCATCTTTTCCGGGAACTTCTAACAATTCATCGTTTTCAGCATCATCATCTTCTTCAGATTTTTTTTTTGCAGCCATTTTTGTAGAAAGAACACGGTCACTCGCCGACTGTACTGATTTATTCTTAAGGGTATTTTCCATTTCTTTAGCTTGAGAGTTTATCTTTCTTAACAAGTTTTGACTTGTTCCGGATTTTCTTCCGGTGATTTAATAGTGTACTAATTTAACCATTTTCAGCTTACGCTTAAGTACAGAATGATTATTGTGCGATATGTTTTTGCTGATGATTCCATAAATTATTAAATAACATACTATTATTTAAGAGTGACGTCAGGGTACCTTCTTCTGCTATCCGGCCTTTATCAAGTACATAGATATAATCAAAATGAATAAGCAGGTGCATGCGGTGCAGACTTGAAATAACTGTTTTGCCTTCAAATTCTTTAAAAAGATTTAGATAGACAGCCTGTTCAGTGCTGGCATCCATACTACTGGTAGGTTCATCGAGTAAAACAATGCTACTTGCCTGAGCTGACAGTACACCACGAGCAAGGGCCAGTCTTTGTTTTTGCCCCCCTGATAAATTCATTCCTTTTTCGACAATGATAGCATCAAGGCCGTCACCCGAATTTTCTAAAACCCCTGCCAGACTTGTTATTTCGCATACATGGTTTACCTCTTCAGTAGAAAAGGGTAACCCCAGAGTAATATTATACCTGAATGTGTCTTCAAAGATTTCAGGTTCCTGGGGCAAAAGGGTTATATCATCTGCAATTGACGCGATTGAATATCCTGATGCTCCATCGACCTCGATATCAGGTACCGTGTTTGGGGCATAAAGACCTCTGAGTAATGCCAGCAAGGTACTTTTGCCACAACCACTCTCACCCACCAGGGCAATACGTTTACCCCTGATAATTTCAATATTTATTTCTTTTAATCCATAAGGCCTGGTCATCGGAACTTTTAAATCAAGAACCCCTTGGGCATTGACAACCGGACGGGTATTTCCTTGCTGCTTATGGTAAAAATTTAAGTTCCTGATACTTATTTGTTGCCAGTCTGGGCTCAGATTTCTCAGACAAGATGCCCTGTGCTCTTTTTCAAATGATTCAGTAATTACCCTTGCAGTTTGAATATCTGTATTATATTGAACAATTTGAGTGTACTGCTGGGCGAAATCATAAAAAACTGACGTAAACAATGCTACAAAACCCAACAGGGTTACAAGGGGTCCTAATTCAAACAATTTTCCCGCATGATAATGCTCAAAGATATATCCAAGAACCACTTCAGAATAGATTATTGCAACCAGAATTTGAGCGGTAAACCATTTCCACTCATTGATAATTACATTTCGAACAAAAGGCTGAAAGACTGCATTAATTTTTTCAATCAGGCCTTTCTGTACCCGATTTTCGAGTCTTAAAGTGATGACCGTCATAATATTTGAAAGACTGTCGAAAAGATTAGAAGAAACTGCATGATCACCCTCATTGACCTCTTCTAACGATTTAATGTATGGTTTGTCAAATGCGTAGATGACCCAAATCGTCAGAATACCTAATAAAACCCCGATTGAACCAAATAAAGGTGAATAGTAAACCATGGCAGCAAATGAGAAGATGAATTTAAGCATGGTCTGTAAATAAACAAATCCACTTTCAAAAAAAGATTTTAAGGCTGAATAGGCTTTTCGTATTCGGTTGATGGTAGAACCACTGTGATGGTCTTTATGCCAGCCGATGGGTAACTGCAATAGTTGACGAAACAAGTCGTCGATATAATTTTTTGAGAGATTAAAGGCCAGTTTTCTTTCCATCACCCGAGCCGGACCATGAAATACCCATTCTACTAGTTTGAGGCCCACATATGCCCCCGCATATATCCAGGCATATCCCAAAATATGTGATCCCTTCTTTTGAATATCACCGATAAACCAGCCATACAATAGTGGATTTAGTGCTGAAACACAATTTGCTGCTAAAAAGAGCAGATAAATCAGCAAATAGCGCTTCTTTTCGGTTTTTGAATTTTTCCAGGCAGCAGCCAACAATGAGAAATAGGGATTCTGCATGATAAGAAGATGTATACAGCACTTCTTACGACTAGCAGCAACGAATGTTATCTTATTGCACGTTTATTTCTTGACTTCATGATGTAGGGCAAAAGCCTTTTTCAGGCGCTGAACCTGACGAACATAAAAAAAGCCAGGTGCTCTATGAGTAGAACCTGGCCTGATGAATAATTAATTTTTATTCAGGGCTACTCAAGCCAGAATATCGTTTATTGTAGTTAATTCATCCTTGGTAAACGTTAAATTATTAAGGCATTTTAGTGAGTCACTTAATTGCTCTGGTCTACTAGCTCCTACAAGTACAGAGGTCACCCGCGGATCTTTCAACAACCAGGATAGAGCCATTTGTGCCAAGGTCTGTTCTCTGCCTAAGGCAAGGGTATTCAGTTTGGTAATCTGGCTGATTCTTGAAGCTGAAACTTCTTCTTTTTGAAGAAAGCCTTCTGGCCTGCCTGCCCTTGAATCGACAGGAATTCCTTTTAAATATTTATCTGTAAGTAACCCCTGCGCCAGAGGTGAAAAAGGTATGCAGCCAACGCCCTTCTCTTCAAGCAGGTCTAGCAGGCCACCTTCAACCCAGCGCTCAAACATTGAGTATTTAGGCTGATGAATAAGACAGTGAGTACCTAGTGACTCAAGAATTTCAAAAGCACGGACAGCTTCTGCAGGCTTATAATTAGAAATACCTACGTAAAGCGCCTTCCCCTGCCTGACAATGAGGTCTAAAGCGCCCATTGTTTCTTCAAGTGGTGTATCTGGATCAGGGCGATGGTGATAAAAAATGTCAACATACTCAAGCCCCATTCGTTTGAGACTCTGGTCAAGGCTTGAAACCAGGTATTTTTTAGATCCCCATTCCCCGTACGGCCCTTCCCACATATTATAACCCGCTTTAGTAGAAATAATCAATTCATCGCGGTATTGCAGAAAATCGCTTTTGAAAATTTTACCAAAATTTTCCTCAGCTGAACCAGGAGGCGGGCCATAATTATTGGCAAGATCAAAATGTGTAATTCCTGAATTAAATGCAAGTTGCAGCATATTGCGGCTATTGTCAATTTTGTCAACATCACCGAAATTATGCCATAGACCTAGTGATAAGGCAGGTAGTTTGAGGCCACTTCGTCCACAGCGGCGATATGGAATTTTAGTATAGCGATCAGCGTTAGCAAGGTAGCTCATATAATGAAGGTTATCAGGTTTGTTATCAATCCCAAATTAACCCAATAATTAGTAATTACGTCAGGTTAATCCTACTACATATTTATTTTTTATTAGAAATTGAACATTATGAAAAGCCTAACTCACCGATTATCTAAAAATTGTAACAGTATTGCTTATTACTTAGCGCCAGTACAGTAAAGGGAATCATCATCTAAAAAAAATCTTTCCAGTAAAATTCCTGAAATAAACGGGATAAATATTTTTTCAGCATGAGATCGAAACGAGGGCATACAACTGCTTGAAGAGAATCAAAAAATCGATTTGATCCTGATGAATATGATAATGCAGAATAAAGATAGCTATTCTACAATGACTGAAATCAGGCAGAATGCATACTACATGTTTAGCGCTGAATTTTAAAAAAATTGTTTTCTACCCATTATCTGGCTACAGATAATCATCTGAAGATATGTACTGATATACTTTGGTGAAGCCTTGCAAGCAAAAATATTCAGACTTTTTGATCAGAGTCTGACCAAAGGAAGCTACATAGTCTTAGGTTCGAAAGAAACAAGCAGGTTATAATCACTCGCTACAACCAATTCCACAATTTGCAACAGAAAAAAAATAGCTTTAACGGCTTTCTAACAGATAAAATGGAATCTACAGTCTTAATGAGACTGAAATTTTAGCTGAGAAAAAACTAATGGGGAAAGTTTTTATTATATCGGCGAATGAAGTTTTGAATGTTTATCTTTAAAAATCTAACCATTCGAATGAAAGTATTGATTTTTGACGACGACAAAGATATTCTTGAATTATGCGAAATTGTACTTGATGGCTATGGATATAGTGTTTCGACAGCTGAAACTTGCGATAATATTTTAGAATTGGTGGAAGTAGAAAAGCCAGATGTCATATTTATGGATAACTGGATACCTAAATCAGGTGGCATTGAAGCTACCCGCCTGCTAAAAAATTCACCCATTTATAAAAATATACCAGTGATCTATTTTTCAGCAAATAACGATATCAGAAATCTTGCTGAAAAAGCTGGTGCAAATGCGTATTTGCCAAAGCCTTTCAATATTAAAGACCTTGAAAAAATAATTCTTCAAGGTATTGAAAATGCTAAGAATCAGGCTTAACAAAATACAGATTTAGTTGTTATTACTTCAGTTAAAACTGTGCATGCATGAAATTGTCGTGCCTGCAAACCTTACCAATTGACAAATATCTCTATCAAAAAATGTTTAAAAAGTTTCAACCTGTAGAGTTTGTAATTCTCGCAATTACGATTCTTCTCATTTTCATTTCTGAGTATTACTATCTCATTTTAAAAGAGCATGACAGAGCTATCTTCATAGGTCTCTGGCCAGCAACCATATTACTACTCTTAATCTACGCTAACATTAAGAAATTACAATAATATGGAGAATCTGGATATTATAATTTATACGGTAATTGTTTCGGGAACATTCTTATTCTTTATCATTTCATCTATAAAAGAATTCACTTATATGAGTAAGAATGATATTAAAAAGGGGGAAATTAAAGACCCTTATCGAAAAAGATAGTGATTAAAATACTTTTCATAATATATAAATAGTTAGTTTTTTTATTCTGCACTACCTGAATAATTTTTACTTTTTATTGGTTATTTAAATAGCATTTAAAAATAATAGAATTTATGCATAGTTTTACAGAGCAAATATTAATCACTAGCATATAAAAAATGGAACACGGAATTATAAAAAGTTTGCAGGAAAAAATACAATCTTACAAAGATGAAATCTTAAAAATCGAAACAGCCATTGATGTAATCAGACGCAACTCAGTTTCTGTGAATATTAAAAGCATAGGAAATTCAACTTCAAAACCTGATAGAAAGACTAGGAAAAGCAAGGAGAAGACTTCAAAAATAGCTCCTGTTATTTCGAAAAAACCAATTTCAAAACAAGTTATTGAATTTCTGCGTTCGGCAAACCGTTTTTTGCTTCCTGCTGAAATCGTAAATGAATTGCAAGATCGCCAGGGTAAGAAAGTGGCTGATATCAAATTGCTTGTAAATCAAACTCTCTCAAGATTGAAAAAAGAAGAAAAATTAGTTTCTTTTAAACCAGAGAGATCAAGAAGTCATGTTTGGGGCTTTAAAGAATGGTTGAATAAATCACAGGAACCACTTGCTGAATTCATGCCTATTGCTGAAGATTAAATTCAAACTCTTAATTTATTTTTGCTAAGCCTGGTTTAAAACCAGGTTTTTTTTCCAAGTATGATAAAATTTTAATGCCTGACTCCTAACTTTTGTAGCTTAAATATAACCATACCTTTTAGGTCATCATCCCAGGAGAAAGCCATTCATCAAAAAAAACGATACGGGTAATTTAAAAGAGGTCGTAGTAAATGGATCCCAAACTAGCAAAAGTTTCTATCTGACTCCTGTGTCAATCGAACAATTGAAATCTGCTGATCTTAACAGATATACTAAAATATCATTGCTACCTGCTTTGAATTCGGTACCAGGAATTGTTATGGGAGAACTTTCGCCAAGTAATTGTAGAATTTCTATCAGAGGCAGCTCAATCCGCTCACCTTTTGTAATATGTGACGTTAAAGTCTATCTTGATAATATTCCATTTACCGATGCGGGTGGCAATACAAACCTCAACCTTCCCGAATTTAATACCTTGGGTAAAGTAGAGATCATGTAGGGCCCAGCAGGAAGCATATATGGTTCGAGTGCTGGCGGTACAATTTTATTATCCTCAAAATTTATCGCCGATACAGGCCGTAATACTTTCGCCGGTTTAAAAGCTGGAAGTAATAGTCTCAGAAATTTTCACGCTGGGCTAAACCAGTCAGACCAGCAACTAAGTCTACCCCCTCAGCAGTTTCTCAAAAGGCTGGCATTTACCGCAAAGAGCTTATAGCCACAGCATTGGTGTTCTTAATGACTCCTGCGCTGGCTTTTTTTTATGGTGGCATGGTCCATAAAAAAAATGTGCTTTCAACAATGATTAAAAGTGTTGTAGCTACAGGTCTGGTATCTGTATTATGGGTTGTGGTGGGATATAGTTTGGAAAAAGTATTCATGGCATAATCGGAAACCCTATGAGCCTTCTGTTCTTTAAAGATATTTCTTCTGGAGCTCCCTGGATGTTAGCCCCGACAATACCACTGATGCTTTTTGCGCTTTTTCAATTAATGTTTGCCATTATCACTCCTGGCCTTGTGGTTGGGGCTGTTGCTGAAAGAATACGATTTACTTCATATGTTCTGTTTATTCTGCTGTTCAGCATTTTCGTATATGCACCGATTGCCCACTGGACCTGGCATCCTGATGGCTTTTTATTTAAAATGGGAGTTCTTGATTTTGCAGGAGGTACAGTTGTACATATTTCAGCAGGCTGTGCAGCCCTTGCCGGAGCAATGGTCTTAAAAAGAAGAAAAGTACATCTGGAGAATAGAGAAATACCCCCCGCAAATATTCCATATGTTCTTATTGGTACAGGTCTTCTATGGTTTGGGTGGTTTGGATTCAACGCAGGCTCAGCATTTGCTGCAAACTCAGTGGCAGTTTTTGCATTTGCAACGACTAATTGTTTCAGCGGCTGCAGGTGGACTTGCATGGATGTTTTTTGATGTTCTGAAAGGTAAAAAACCATCTGTATTAGGTTTTTGTATTGGTGCAGTTGTTGGTTTAGTGGCAATTACCCCTGCTGCAGGCTATGTAGGAATACCTCAAAGTATCTTCATAGGAATGGTAGCTGCTATCATTTCAAATCAAGCGGTTTACTATAAATCTAAGTCAACCCTTGACGATACGCTTGATGTTTTCCCATGCCATGGTCTTGGGGGCATTGTAGGGATGCTTCTGACTGGCATTTTCGCTTCTAAAACAATCAATCCCGCAGGAAGCGATGGACTACTTTACGGAAATCCTGCTTTCTTTTTTATACAGCTCAAGGCGATGCTTATTGTTGTGGTGTATAGTTTTACCATAAGTTATCTAATCTTTAAACTGATCAATATCATTCAACCTATCAGGGTAAGTTCAGAAAAAGAAGAAATTGGACTTGACCGTTCTCAACATGATGAGAAATATGGAAGTACATTACCTGTGTTGGTGAAAGTATAATTTGCTGGCTTTAATTTCCTGACTGATAAAAATTAAGGCTCACTTTAAGGAAAATATTCTACGATTATGGCATTAAAATTTACTGCACCTTCGTTTGATGGTCTTTAAAATCGTTTTATTGATTTGGACTCACAATTGAAATCTGTTTCGTACCGCCGTTTATATAATACGGTTTAAGGTCGAATAATCAGATGGTAAATAAAGTGCTCTTCATTACGGAATTCAGCGTTCAGCCTGATAATGGTGATAAAATATCTGAGTTTAGCGACTATATGACTGAGTTAACAGTTCAATTGGGTAAATATGGGCTCCTGATTGATGTTTTTATTCTTGCTAGTACAGATTGCTTCTCACCATTTATCATCAATGGTTCGAAAGGAGTTCGCTTTATCAATCTTATTGATAAAGCCGCTGATTCAAAAGGTGCAAATTTTGCTAATCTCATTCTTAATTATATTTTAGCAGAAGGCCTGGAGTATGATATAATTCAAACCGACGGCAATAAATGGCTAGAGGTTGGCAAAAAACTTAAAATAAATTTAAATATACCCCTTGTTTGTACTTTCAAAGATTCAGTTACCTCTGGATATTTATCTACCGGAACAAAAGACACGCTTCAACTAGCAGATCATTTGGTTGTAAGACAAATTGCTGATCAAAATAAGCTGGAAAAAGATTTTATTATCAATTCTGAGAAGATCTCAGTTATACCTTTTGGTTTTCATACCGATGATTTCTACCCCGTAAATAAATATCTTGCAAAAACTATTCTAGGGGTAGAGGACACAGATAAGCTCATTTTACATACGAGCAGTATTGACGACGGAAAAGGTCTTTTCAATCTTATAGCAGCTCTTGGTATTTTGAAAAGGAACGGGCATACTACTCCCCGGCTTATCATACTTTCTGATGAAATCAAGGCAGATAAAATCAGTGACAGTGCTCAGATTGCCCGACTAAAAAGACTAGTCGCCTGCTGGGATCTTTTCAAAAATGTAAATTTTATTGGCAACCAACATACTGTTACCTTAAAGTATCTATACAGCGCAGCAGATCTACTGATTAATACGAGCAGTGATGAACACCCTGATTCAATTCGGGCCATTGCTTGCGGCACACTGGTAATTGATGCCGTCAATACACAGATTTCTGGTAGAAACCGTGACGCTGACCTGGGTTACCGAATTCACCAGGATCGCCCAATTGTACTGGCAGGTTATATTAACCAGATATTAAACCACTCAACTATGCAAGAGATGTCAGCCGAGCAGGCAGTTTTTCGGGCCGTATCAACCTATAGCTGGGCAGAATCTGGAAAAAAGCTTTTTAGAATCTATGAGGGGCTTGTACGAATACCTTCCTCGTTAACGGGTTATCCTAATAGACCTGAGAAATCTAACGCGGTTTCACCAAAATTTGAGCAGAGATTAAAATCTACCTTTCCTTAAAACCTGTATATTTCTCAAAAACATAACTGGTACTTGTTTTATAAGTAATTCCAGGGTTAAGTAACGTTGAAGGAAACTGAGACTGATTTGGCGAATCTGGATAATGCTGTGTTTCCATTGCAAAAGCAGTACGAAAATTATCTTTAGTGCCACCTTTCATTAAATTTTTGCCCGCCATAAAATTACCAGTATAGAATTGTAACCCAGGTTCACTCGTGTAAACATCCATAACAATCCCCGTTTTATCACCTTCAACTTTAGCTACCCATTCTTCCTGGCTATGTTTATTTAAGACATAATTATGATCATATCCATTACCTCTTTTCAGCTGATCATTTGGCTCATTGATACGTTTGCCTATTGTGGTCACCTGCCTGAAGTCAAAAGGAGTACCCTTAACCTGATCTATATGGCCTAGAGGGATTAAAGTAGCATCTACAGGAATGTAAGTATCTGCCTTAATTTCAATCAGGTGATTCAAAATAGTACCGCTGCCAGTACCATTCAGGTTAAAATAAGCGTGATTAGTAAGATTGACAACTGTTGGCTTATCTGTTGTGGCAGAGAAATTAATTTTCAACGGATTGGATTCTGACAAACTAAAAGTTACCTCAACATGAAGATTACCCGGAAAACCTTCTTCCATATCAGGTGACAAATAAGTAAGTGCGATTGAAGTATCAGTGGCTTTGGTAACGGTCCAGACAACATCCTGAAAACCTTTCTTACCCCCATGCAAGGTATTTGAACCATTATTTTTAAACAAGGTATATTCTTTGTCCCCTATTTTAAATTTTCCATTAGCTATGCGGTTACCATATCTGCCAATCGTTGCCCCGTAATAAAGCTCTGTAGAATGCTTAAAACCCAGAACGTTATCAAAACCTGCTACAACATCAATTAATTTTCCAGCTGAATCGGGAACCATTAAACTTACCAGACGACCACCATAATTGGTGATAGCCGCCTTCATTCCATTTTTATTCGTTAAAATATAAAGTGCAGTTTGTTTATTATCAATCTGAGCATTGAAATTTCTGGAATCTGGTAGCTCATTAATCTTATTATGTGGGTCATCCATTTTTTTATTCGTTAAAGCTGAATGACAGGAAGCCAATAGCAGGATGATAAACCTTGTTAATAAGGCTGAATTTAAAAACTTAGATCTCATACTGAAAGTTTATTTTGAATTCGCATAAAAGGCTGGTTTTACTACTCCAGCCTGTTATAAACTTAAAAAATAAATGTAGCAGATAGAGTAATTTAAGTAGAATGATCAGATATTAATTCTAAA
>Ga0209724_1001784_pt1 | contig 19178 bp, 20 predicted proteins | sample grotaG_FD_184143 | JGI IMG/M metagenome (GOLD analysis project Ga0209724, IMG submission 184143) | Glacier valley bacterial and archeal communities from Borup Fiord, Nunavut, Canada, to study Microbial Dark Matter (Phase II) -... | ecosystem: Environmental > Aquatic > Freshwater > Ice > Glacier ...
GGCACCTAACAGGCCTGCTCGCGTCTTGAGCAGAACGGCACCTAACAGGCCTGCTCGCGTCTTGAGCAGAACGGCACCTAACAGGCCTGCTCGCGTCTTGAGCAGAACGGCACGTCTTGGATAGAACGGCACCTACCGGGCCTATCCGCCTTCCGGGCCTGCTCGCTCCGGCTGGCTCCATGTCTTGGACAAAGCGGCGTCTTGGCGAAAACGGCACCTATCGGGCCTCGCCGCGTCTTGAGCAGAACGGCACCTACCGGGCCTGCTCGCCTTTCGGGCCAGACCGCCTGTCCGCTTTCGTGAAAAATGCCTTCCCGTTGCCACTCCCTTTGGTCGGGAAGTTTTTTGCCCTGGCGGGGTACTTCCGCAAAATGCTTTAAAGGGCAGACCCCAGATGAAAACCACGGGCTTGCCGTTCTGGTGGGCGTGCTGTGGGCTTTCGAGCACCCGAAAGCTGTTGACCAGCCAATCCCAGTCGCGGGTGATGAGCGAGTAGCCGCTCTCGTCGGCGGTCAGACTGGACACGTCGTACTCAACGGCCCAGATGCGCCTGGTGGCTTCGGCGGCGTTGCGAACGTTGGTCAGCACCGTCTGGGGCGTGTTGAGGTTGTTCTCGTGTACGAAGCGCTGCACGTAAGCGCCGTCGATGTTGTAGCGCTGCATCCAGTCGAAGTGCTTGCAAACCACTTCCGGGGTGGTCGCGGAGAACACCTGGGCCTGTGCTCCGCCTCGAGTCTGGAGGTTCCCGGCGTTCACCAGCCACGCGGGGTTGTACTCTCGGGTGTCCGGCCACATGTCGATGGTGAAGTTCTCCGGGGTGGCTGCATTGTTGCGAAACCAGTGAAACCATTTGGAGTTGTTGCGGTCGCCAGGGGTGCGGAACCAGCCCTGATAGCCAATCATCAGCTTGCCCTTCACGCTCGAGGGGTTGACTGCCATGACGCTTGGCAGGTCCGTGCCAGCGGTGGGACTGCTCGAAAAAACAGGGGGGCGCTCGAGGTGCAGGCGGTGAAGCTGGTGAGCACCAGCGCTGCCGTGCTCAGCAGGGTCGGGTGACGAAAGCGGGAAATGAGTCGCATGGCTGCTCCTTATAGCGTTTCCCAAAGATACCCAGTGTTTTTCTGGGGGCTTTGGTGAGCGGTCTGGCCCGGAAGGCGGATAGGCCCGGTAGGTGCCGTTCTATCCAAGACGCGGAGCGAATGGAAAAGAGTGGCGTTTCTCGCGGTAATGGAGACTTTGGAGCGAGCAGGCCTGTTAGGTGCCGTTTTGCTCAAGACAGCATCGCGGAAAAGTCGGAGTGTTAGCGGGAAATGCATTGAAGGGAGGTCCTTCCAGCCCGAATCCTCCCTCCCCATAAAGCTCGAGCACCAACCCTTCAGCGTAAGCCGCGTCGAACTCGAGCGGTAAAACCGTGCCCAGCGCCGCTTTATCGGTCTCGAGCAGCAAATTCTCGAGCTTTTCGACCAGAAACTCAAAGGGGTACACGCCCGTTTTGACCTCGGTCAGGAAGCGGGCGAACTCGGGCTGATGGGGGTACTCGAGCTTGCCAAAGGTGTGTAGCTCCCTAACCTCCTCGAGCACCCGCAAACTGTGGCTGAAGGCTTTAAAATCTACACCCTGACTACTGGCCTCGCGGGCACGGGTTCCGTAGCGCTCGAGCAGGGGTTTCAAACTCTGCGCGGCCCAGCGTGCCGAGGCGGTGAGGTCGTAGCGCTTGTCCAGCACCGCCAGATGCCAGAAAGTGTCCTCTGTTCGAGCACCCGACGACGCTGCTTTTTCAACAAACAGATAATCCGGCCAGCCGGGGAAGAGTTCCTGACCCGCTCGAGCCATGAGACTGTCCACCACGTCCTGAACCTTGGCGGGTTCAGATGCTCGCTCGAGAGTCTCAAAAGCCAGCCGTACCACCCGAAAATGCTTGCCCTTGTCGGTGTATTTGACCGCCTGCGAGGCCACGTAACCCACCATGCCGCTGAGCTTTCTCGAGAGCAGCCGGGTGTGCTCGAGGTTCTTGAGCCACTCGAGGAAGCCGGATGAGGACTCCACCACTGCGTCAGGGTGGGTGTGCGAGAACAGCAACGAAATGGCGTTGAGGTCGCCCTTCTCGAGCAATCTCAACCACATCTGCACGCTCCAGACGGTTGCGTCTACATCGTCAGCGGTATTTTTGCGCTCCTGGCCCGAACTTTTGGTATCGAAGCTGAACTGGGATGGGGCCGTTTGTAAGTACAGGCTCGAGCGGGTGGGCAAAAACAGACCCTTGAGGTCGAGGTCGCTCGAGGGTGTCTGAGTGCCGAAAAGTTGACTGCCGCTTTTGGCGACGTAGAGCAGGGTGTGAGGCTGGACTTGAATGTTCATGGGTTCAGACTAACGGCTCGAGGGTGTATGGAACAGCGCCGGATGGCTTAGTAGGGAAGAGCGCCTCCGGCGGGTTTTTAGTAGTTGGTTCTTGGTCGGTTTGATTTTGGGCGTTTCAGGGCAGACCAACCAAGTACCAAGTACCAATGACCCGCCGGAGGCGCATCCTCGCGGCACGGAGGCGCAACACTTGTCTGCTCAAAGTTGAGTCATCACCCCGCCCAGAATGCCGAGCAGCAGCAAAATCCAGCCGCGCCGTTTGCGCTTAAAACGTAAAACCACGCCCCACAACGCCAGTAATCCCCACAGTGAAGGCCACACCCAGCGCCACCCGCTCCACGGTTTCTCGAGGACTGCGCCCTGCCCCAGTGCGTCCAGTGCGGCTTCGAAGGGACGCAATGCGTTGGGCGGGGCGCTCGAGGCTTGCAACTTCAGGTCAGCCGAAAGCACTCCGGTGAGGTAGCGGTTCTCGAAACTGTGACCCGAGCCGCTCGAGAGCTTGCGGCCCAGTTCGCGTAGCTCGGCGTCGCTGCCCTCAGCCACCCACGGAAGCAGCGCCAGAAAGCCCGCTCGAGGCGGGGTCATCACGTAGCTCTGCTGTTTCTGGGCCTCGAATTCCTTGGCCACAATCGCGCTCTGGCCGTCGAAACTGGCGTCTAAAAAATTGCCCACCACCATCGGGTTGAGCGCGTAACGCAGACTCTTGGAGCGCTGCACCGCCTGCCACGCGCTCTCGAGCCACGCCTCGGGCTGGTCGCGTTTGCCCCCCAGGGGTCCCTCCTGCTCCCGCCCGGTCCAGGGGCTGCCGTTGGCGTCGGGCTGCACCAGCACGTCGGCTCCCTGCTTCTCGAGCGCTTTAATAAGCTCCGGTTTAAACGCGTCGAGTGAGATGGCGATGCCCAAATCTCCGGCGGGGGTGTATATGACTTTCAGGTCCTCGAGCCTGCCCGCGCTGAAGTCCAGTCCCGCTTTGCGCTCGAGGGCGGTGAGATAAACCTTGTCCGCTGCGCCCACCAGCAGGCCCTGTGGCGAGAACACCAGTGACTCGTTGTACACGTCACTTCCGTCTATCCGCACCTTCTGACCACTCGAGATGATGGATGAGGTCAGGTGGGGCAGTGGGGCGCTGCCGCACACCAGCCACACTTTGTACTCTTTGGCCAACTTTGAACACAGCGGAACGTACTCAGCAAGCACGTCCGGCGCGAGGGTCAGCACCAGGCCGCGCACCAGGCTCACCTTCTGGGTCAGGGCGCGGTAGGCCGCTTCGGGAAAGCGTTGAAACAGGTTCAGTCCCAGCGCGTAATCGAAGCGCCCAGTGAACCGGGCCAGCCTCGAGCCGCGCAAGTACAGCCCCACCCCGTTGAGTTCGGTAAGCACCACCAGATTGGGCCGCCCCTCGACAAATTCGGTCTTGGCCTGCTCGAGCTGACCCCGCATCCAGCGCTCGAAACTCTGGGGGGTGGCGAAATCTTCGACGTGCCACTGCGGCTGGACTATGACGGCCCGCACCGCTCGAGGGCCGGGAATCGGCGCATTCTGGGCCTGTGCAACTTGGGCATAGGTCATGGCCCCTCCAGGGGTACACTCTGCTGAAATGAGGACGGCGCAGATGAGAAGCAGGCGGCGGAGCACTTCTACAGTTTACCCGAGTTCGTTGAGAGGGTGAGAATTTTGCAGGGTGGTGTCCATTCGGCCTGGAAGGACCCCACATTCTCGAGTTGCACCCCCGAGAAGCGCGATTCGTGACAAAACTCGAGCGGTGCGCTATAATAGGTGAGCTAGTTGGATTCCTGTGAGGGGATGGGCCGTGTGCTCATCCCCTTTAAATTCGCCCGAATCCCTTTTCAAGCCGTCCATGCTCGAGCGGGTGTTTCAGTTCGCCTCGAGTGCCGTGAGGTGAACATTGAACAACCTAGAAGACATCGCTGGGGCGGTACTGCCCAGTCTGGGCTACGAACTGCTCGAGCTACAGACACAAAACTCGCAGGGCCGAGCGGTCATCGTGTTCCGCATCGAGCGGCTCGACGAGCAGCCCATCACCGTTGAAGACCTCGAGAAGGTCAGCAGCGTGCTCTCACTCGAGCTGGACCGACACGACCCTATTCGCGGCGAGTACCGTCTCGAGGTGGAAAGTCCCGGTCCCAAGCGCCCCTTGAAGAGCGCCCGTCACTTCGAGCGGATGCTCGGTCTCAAGGCCAAAATTCGCTCGGACAGCCGCAATTTCACCGCAAACATCGAAAAGGTAGACGGAGAGCAGGTGACGTTTGACCTCGAGGGCGAGAAAATCGTGCTCGAGATTGGACGTTTTCAGGCTAATTTAGCGGAGTTTCCACCCACGTACAGGTGACAGGTTACGGGTGACAGGGAATAGGAAAACGACTTCTGATTGTCGCACTCGAGTTGATTGGAGTTTGAATGGACTCACTCAACCAATGACCAATAACCAATAACTCGCCGCAGGCGTAAGAGTGGCCCGCTAAAGAAATAAGCAACAACCCAAGGAGTAAACGTGAACCGTGATTTTATAGACGCCCTGCACGACGTGGCTCAGGCGCGAAATATCAGTAAAGAAGCGCTGATTGGCTCGTTCGAGCAATCTTTGCAGAGTGCGTTTACCAAAAACGTCGAACCCGATAAGCGCGTCGAAGTCTATCTGGACGAGGAAACCGGGGAACTCGAGGTCAACATCATCCGCGACGTGGTGGAGAAGGTCGAGGACGAGAACCTGCAAATTTCTCTGGCCGACGCGCTCGAGATTGACCCGGACGTGGAGGTGGGCCAGGAGATGATTTTCCCGGTGGAGCCGGAGAAATTTACCCGCATCGCGCTGCAAACCGTGAAGCAGACCCTGACCCAGAAGATTCGGGAAAACGAGCGCAACGTGGTGTTTCAGGAGTACAAGGACCGCGAGGGTGAAATCATCACCGCCACGGTGGTCCGTATGGACAACAAGGGCAACATCTTCGTGGACCTGGGCCACGGCGAAGCCATCATGCCGCCCAAGGAGCAGATTCCCGGCGAGAGATTGATGAACGGCTCGAGGGCTAAAATCTACCTTAAAGAGGTGCGCCAGACCGCCAGGGGGCCAAGTATTCTGGCGTCTCGAGCCGACGAAAAACTGCTCGAGTACCTGATGCGCCAAGAGATTCCCGAGGTCGGAGACGGCACCGTGGAACTCAAGGCCATTGCGCGCGAGGCCGGACAGCGCAGCAAGGTGGCGGTGTTCTCGAGGAACAGCAACGTGGACCCCATCGGGGCCTGCATCGGACACCGGGGAAACCGCATCCAGGCCGTGACCGGAGAGCTGGGCCGGGAGCGGGTGGACGTGATTTTGTGGGATTCCAACGCAAGGGAGTTCATCCGCAACGCGCTGAGTCCGGCTAAAGTGGGCCTCATTGAGGTCAACACCGAGACCGAGGACGCCACCGTGACCGTAACCGGAGACCAGCTCTCCTTAGCCATCGGCAAAGGGGGTCAGAATGTGCGTCTGGCCGCTAAGCTGACCGGCTTTCGCATTGATTTGAAGGAAACCAAAGCGATTTCGGACCTGGATTTGGCCATGCAGCAGGCCGCGCTCGACGAGAGTTCGGCGGGCAAGTCCAGCACCCACGCGGCCTTCGAGGCGCTGTTCAAGGACGCCCGCACCGTGGCCAGCGCCACGCCTACGGGTGAAACCGAGCTGAGCGAAGACGGGATTTGAGTTTTGTGGGAGGGTGAGAGGGTGAGAGAGCAAGGGAGAGGGAGCAGGGGAGCAGGGGAGCAGGGGAGCAAGGGGGCAGGGGAGAAAGAGCTTGGCTCGAGCGCCACAGTTTCTCCTGTAGTTCCTGATTTACAAGCCCTCGAGAATCGCACCTCCGCACCTCCGCACCTCCGCACCTCCGCACCTCCGCACGCCAATCCCCAACCGTCTTGGCGAAAACGGCACCTATCGGGCCTCGCCGCCTCCAACCCTCCAACCCTCCAACCCTCTCCCGCTCGAGCCAAAGCGCGGCACGTTCCCGAGCGCACCTGTGCGGCTTGTCGCACCAAGAAACCCCAAGGCGAGTTGTACCGCATTCGTAAAACCCCGCAAGGGTGGACAATGGACTCGAGTGTGACCGTGGGGCGCAGTGCTTACCTGTGCTCGAGTCCGTACTGTCACGTCGAGAAGCGATTGAGGCGTACTTTCGGGGCGCAAGCCGCTCAAATTTCTGAAACGCTGAAAACACTCGAGGACAAAAAGGAAAAGTTGTCCGGTGCGAACATCGGGTAAAATACTTTCCGCGAGCCACTTGAAGCCCCACCCTAAGCCCTTACTTTCTACACTCGAGAGCGCATTATGTCGAAATAATCGCACCTCTCCGAACCCCGGAGGAAACCGCATGTCCAAAGTCCGTATTTACAGTCTGGCCAAAGAACTTGGCCTGGAAACCCAGAAGATGCTCGAACTGCTCGACACTTTAGGCGTCGAGTACAAGTCTCACTCGAGCACCCTGGACGACGATTTAGTCGAAACCATCAAAGGGATGGTGGCCGAACAGAAGGCGGGTACAAGCGTGTCTGCTGCCGAAACGCTTGCACCTGAAGCTGACTCCTCGAGCGCTACCCCTACCCCTTCCCCTACCCCTTCCGCACCGACGGAAGGAAAGCGAGAAAACCCTATTACCTCATCCAACACTTCTACTGCTCCGGTTACTACCACTGCCGCCAATCAGGCTGTTGCGACCCAGGAACGCGAAGCCGTTCCCGCCGCGCTCGAGATTCCTCACCGCGCCCCGGTTGTAACCATCATGGGCCACGTAGACCACGGCAAAACCAGCTTGCTGGACTACATCCGCAAGACCAAGGTGGCGGCCAAGGAAGCTGGGGGCATTACCCAGCACGTCGGTGCGTTCGAGGCCCAGACCTCGAGGGGAAAAATCGTGTTCATCGACACGCCGGGACACGAGGCGTTCACCACCATTCGCGCGCGCGGTGCCAAAGTTGCCGACATCGCCATCATCGTGGTGGCCGCCGACGACTCCATCATGCCGCAGACTAGAGAGGCCATTGCCCACGCGCAGGCCGCGAAAGTGCCGATTATCGTGGCCATCAACAAGATTGATTTGCCGCAGGCCGACCCGGACCGGGTGAAGACCGACCTCACCCAGGTGAACTTAGTGCCCGAGGACTTCGGTGGCGACACCATCGTGGTCAATGTGAGCGCCAAAACTGGGGCGGGCGTCGAGGAGTTGCTCGAGTACATCAGCCTGACCGCCGAAATCGAAGATTTGCGCGCTGACCCGAATGGTGAGTTCAAGGGCGTGGTCATCTCGAGCAAGGTGGACAAGCAGATGGGTGTGCTGACCAACCTGATGGTGCAGGCCGGAACGCTCAACGTGGGCGAGTTTCTGGTGGTGGGCGAGGGTTATGGCAAAATCAAGGCCATGACCAACACGGCGGGCGAGCGCATCAAGAGCGCCGGACCCTCCACCCCGGTGCAGGTGCTGGGCTTCTCGGTGGTGCCGTACCCCGGTGAGCAGGCTGCGCGGGCCAAAGACGAGCACGGCGCACGCGACCTGATTGCGGGCCGTGTAGACGTGCGCCGCGACCTTGAGGCGCAGACCCTCGAGAGCAAGAAGAGACTGCTGACCTTGGCCGAGGTGATGGGTTCGCTCGAGCAGATTAGAGAGGTCAACCTGATTTTGCGGGCCGATACTCAGGATTCGCTCGAGGCCATCGGGTACATTCTGAGCAAGTACGGCAACGAGGAAGTTGTGGTCAACGTGCTGCTCTCCGGTGTGGGCGCGCCCAGCGAGGGTGACGTGTTGCTGGCCTCCACGGCAGAGGCCACCATTTTGTGCTTCAACGTGACCGCCCCCGGCGGTGTGCAGCGTGCAGCGGACTCGAGGGGAATTTCACTCAAGAGCTACCGCATCGTGTACGAACTCGAGCAGGAGGTCGAGCGCTTGCTCAAGGGCACCGTGGAACCGGTGTTCGAGGAGCGCTACCTGGGCCGCGCCGAGGTTCGCATGGTGATTCCGGTACCCAAAGTGGGCCACTCCATCGCCGGTTCCTACATCCAGGACGGTCTGTTTCGCCGCAACGCCAGGGCCAAAGTCAGCCGCAAGGGCAAGGTCGTGTTCGAGGGTACCTTAATTGGCCTCAAGCGCTTCAAGGACGATGCCCGCGAGGTCACTCAGGGCTACGAGTGCGGGGTGAACATGGACTGGGACGGCTTTGAGGTGGGCGATTTGATTGAAGCCAGTGAGATGGTGGAGATTAAAGCGTAAGAAAGTTTTGAGTTTTGAGTGTTGAGCTTGGCTCGAGCGCTAAAACTGATTTTTGAGGGACAGGGAGAAATTCCTGTTCCTTTTTTTGATTCACTCAAGCGGGTTGTCCATCCAACTCGCATTGACCACTCACTCCCTAGCGTGTACACTCGAGCGCGTGAAGGATTCCTCGAGCTTTGCCAACACCACTATTTTCTAGGGCATCGGATTTTTTACTCCGACGCCCTGACCTACCCCTAAAAAGGTAGGTTTTTTGTTGGACTGCTCGAGAGAGGGGTTATCAGTAGTCAGTTATCAGTCGAGAAGATTCTAGGTTTGAGTGGAACACCTGAAGCTCGAGGGTAAAACCGAGAACCGAGAACTGAAAACCGAAAACCGAAAACCCGCAAGGAGACGCTATGAAACTAGCCATCGTAGGAGCCACTGGGGCCGTGGGACACGAATTTCTGGGGGTGCTCGAGCGCTCGAGTTTAAAGTTCAGTGAACTCTTGCTCTACGCCAGTCCGCGCAGTGCGGGGACTCAGCTCGAGTTTCGGGGTGAAAAAATTACTGTGCAGGTCACGCCCGAGGGTGCTATTCCCGCCGATGTGATTCTGGCTTCGGCAGGGGCCAGCATCAGTAGAGCTTTGGCCCCGGCCTGGGTGGCGGGAGGTTCGGTGGTGATTGACAACTCGAGCGCGTTTCGCTACGACCCCGAAATCCCACTGGTTTGCCCGGAAGTCAATGGAGAAGCTGCTCTGACGCACCAGGGAATTATCGCCAATCCCAACTGCACCACCTTAATCGAGGTGCTGGCCCTGGCCCCGCTGCACAAGGCGTTCGGCATCAAACGCGCCATCATCAGCACCTACCAGAGCACGAGTGGTGCGGGCGCTAAGGGAATGCAGGAACTCGAGACCGAGACCCACAAGGTGTTGCACGGTCAGGCCGCTGGACATGAGGTTTTCGCGCACCCTATCGCCTTTAACCTGATTCCACACATCGACGTGTTTCTCGAGAACGGCTATACCAAAGAGGAGATGAAGGTGGTCTGGGAAACCCGTAAAATCATGGGTGTGCCGGACCTGAAAATCTCGTGTACTGCGGTGCGGGTGCCTATCATGCGGGCGCACTCTGAAGCCATCACCCTCGAGCTGGAAAGGCCCGCCACCCCAGAGGCCGCTCGAGCGATTCTGGAAGGTGCGGCGGGTGTGGAGGTGCGCGACGACCCCGATGAGAAGCTCTATCCCATGCCTTTGAGCGCCAGCGGCAAGTGGGACGTGGAGGTGGGCCGCATCCGCTCGAGTCTGGTGTTCGAGGGCGGTCTCGAGTTTTTCGTGTCTGGAGACCAGTTGCTCAAGGGCGCGGCGCTCAACGCGGTGCAGATTGCCGAGTATTTGCAGGCGCACGGACAGTTAGGATAAGGCGCTCGAGCAAAACGTCTTTTAAAGCATTTTGCAGAAGTATTGAGCCGTTTTTGCTCAATACTTCCAAGCGGAGCGAGTAGCAACGACAAGGCATTTTTCACGAGAATGGAGCAACCGCAGCGTAGCGGAGGTGGTGCAATGATAGTGAAAAATGCTTTAGTACCCCCTTCGATAAGGGGGTCTTCAGCAAAGCAAAGCGCTGCTGAAGGGGGGATTCAAAGCCTCAGCAAATGCTGCCCAACTCGAGCGCAGAAATACAACCCTCGAGCCACACACTCTGATGTCTTACCTCTTCTGCCTTCTTGCCAAATCATAAAGGAGTTAACCCATGCAAACCCTTCCCTTCACTCGGGGCGTTCCCGCAGACGAATCCTACCCGCTTGAGCAGGTGGCCGAGTGCGCTCAGGCCGTGCTCAGCGGCCCCCTGGCCCTCGAGATTATGCGTTATGGCACCGGACACGGCTTCGGGCCACTGCGCGAACTGCTGGCCGCTCGAGGAGGCGTTAAAACCGAGAACGTGCTGGTCAGCAACGGCTCGCTGGGCTTTATTGACCTGATGGGCGCGTCCACCCTGCAACCGGGGGATACCGTGTTCGTCGAGGCCCCGACCTATGACCGGGTGCTGACCTTGCTGCGGCGACACGAAATTGAGGTGGTGGGTCTGACCCTCGAGCCAGACGGCATCAACATAGAACAACTCAAAGCTGAACTCGAGAAGGTCACGCCCAAAATTGTGTACCTGATTGCCGATTTCCAGAACCCCTCCGGCGCGACCATGAGCCTGGAGAAGCGTAAAGCGGTGCTCGAGCTGTCCGAAAAACACGGCTTTTATGTGCTCGAGGACGCGCCCTACCGCCCATTGCGTTACTGGGGCCAGGACGTGCCCAGCCTTTACGACCTCAACCCGGACCGGGTGATGCAGATGTCGTCGTACACCAAGCAAATTAGCCCCGGCGTGCGGGTTGGAACGTTGATGGGACCCTCGAGCTTACTGAACCCCATCGCGCAGGCGGCCAACGACACCTATATCTCGGCGGCCTTCGTGGGTCAGGCCACCGTCTACGAGTTCATCCGGCGCGGCTTCTTGGAACCCCAACTCGAGCGCCTGCGTCAGCTCTACGGCCCCCGGTTGCGTGCTTTGCTGGACTCGCTCGAGCGCCATCTGCCCGAGGCACAGTACCTCAAGCCCGAAGGCGGTTTTTTCCTGTCCCTGACCTTGCCTGAAGGAATCACGGGCGAGGCTCTGCGTGCAAAGGCCAAGAGTGAGGCGCTGGTTCTGACCGATGGGCGCGGCTTTTTTCCAAATCCACAAGATGGAGACCGCTTTTTGCGCCTGCCCTTCTGCGCCCTGACCCCTGAAGAACTCGAGGATGGGGTACAGCGACTGGCTCGAGCGGTCAACGCCGTACTTTGATGTCCCCAGAAACTGTCTGGAAGGAGCAATCTACACTCGAGGGCCGATTTATCCGACTCGAGCCACTGAGTCTCGAGCACGCAGGCGGCTGGCTGAAGTTCTACGACCCCACCGTGTTCGAGTTTCAGGGCCGGGGCGGACCCGAGGAGCCGACGCTCGAGGCTGTGCAGCGCTATTTAAAGCGCACGCTCGAGGAGCCGAACCGCTTGAACTGGACCATCAGGGTGCTCGAGACGGGAGACATCGCAGGCCGAATTTCGTACTCGGAGATGCGCTCTGCACACAAGGCGCTCGAGATTGGAACCGCGATTTTCAAACCGTTTTGGGGAACAGCGGTCAACCCAGAAGCCAAATTATTGATGCTCGAGCAGGCGTTCGAGCGTCTGGGTACGGTTCGGGTGCAGTTCAAGTCGGATGCCCGTAACTTACGCAGTCATAAAGCGCTCGAGAAGCTGGGAGCCGTGCGCGAGGGTGTTTTACGGCGCTATCAAACCCGGCCCGACGGTTTTGTGCGCGACAGCGTAATGTTCAGCGTGCTCGAGGATGAGTGGCCCGAAGTGCGCTCAAGGTTGGACGCTCAGCTCGAGAAATTTGTTCTTGAAGGAAGGTCGAAATGATAGAAATTCCAGCGACTTTATCCCAGGCCCTCGAGCGCTTCTCAAACGTGCTTGAGCAGGCTTTACCCCGTCTCGAAGCCATGAATGAAGTGCAGGTGGGGACTTCTCGAGAACCTGGCAAGTGGACCCCCAAGCAAATCATCGGCCACCTGATAGATTCGGCGGCCAACAACCACCAGCGCTTTGTACGCGGTCAGCTCGAGTACAGTCCACCGTTTCAGGGGTACGCGCAAAACGAGTGGGTGGACCTGCAAGCTTACAGCTTGAGGGATTGGAGTGAGCTTTTGACCCTCTGGTACGCCTACAACCGCCATCTGCTTCACCTGATGAACAGTGTCAAGATTGAGGCGCTCGAGCACGTTTTTCAGAATCAGGACTTCACCCTGGATGTGGTGATGCGCGATTATGTGCGCCACCTTGAGCACCATCTGGCGCAGATTTTTACTACTTCAGCGCCCTGACTCGAGCAGTAGGTTAAACTGAACCCAAATGCAACTCACCCAGGCCCCTGCGCCGCTGCACCGCTACTTCATCCTGTCCGCGTACTGGTTCGGCTCGTCGTTTCAGTGGTTTCTGCTGTTGCCCATCCTGATGCCCAAAGACGTGAGCCGCTTGGTGGGCGAGGCTGACAAGGGAACCTATCTGAGCGTCTTGCTGGGGATTCCGGCGCTTATTCCGCTGATTCTGCCGCCCTTTTTAGGCGTCTGGTCGGACCGGGTAGGCCGCCGTTTGCCCTTTTTAGGCTGGGGAGTGCTGGTGACGGTGCTGGGGCTGGCGCTCATGTTCGTGGCCCCCAGTTACGCGCTGTATTTCGTAGGGTACGTCGTGGTGCAACTGGGCAACGCCATCGCAGCCAGTCCCTACGCCGCGCTCATCCCCGACGTGGTTCCCGCGCAGGACATGGGCAGGGCTAGCGGTGCGATGGGTTTTTTACAGCTCAGTTCGCAAATTGCTGGAGGGGTGGCGTTGCTGCTGCTCTCGAGCAGGGCAGCTCAGTACGGTGTTTTGGCGTTGGTGCTGGCCCTGGCGACCCTGATTACCTTGCTGGGCGTCAAAGACCCGCAAATCAAGAAGGCGGGGTCTGAGACCGCGCCGCTGAGGACCTATTTGGGGCCGGAATACCGCGATTTCAGGTGGGTTTTCCTCACTCGAGCCTTCACCGAGAGCGGGCGTTGGGCGGTGCAGCCTTACCTTCAGTATTACCTGCGAGATTTGATTGGCGTGTTTGCGCTGGGAAGTTTGGTGCTCAAAGACGCGGGTCAGGCGGTGTCCATTTTGCTGCTGGTTCTCTCGCTGACCGCCGCGATTACCTCGCTGGCGGGCGGCAGTTTGTCGGACCGCTACGGCAAAAAGCGGGTCATCTTCGTGGCGGGCGCGGTGATGGCCATTTCGGCACTAGGCTTCGCGCTCACCCGCTCGTATGGGGTGGCGCTAGGGATGGGCTTGCTGTTCGGTCTGGGTTACGGCGCATTTATCAGCGTGGACTGGGCGCTGGGAGCCTCCGTCTTGCCGCGCAAGGAGTTTCACGCTCGTGATATGGGCATCTGGCACGTCTCGATGGTGCTGCCCCAGGTGGCCTTCGTGCCGCTGTTCGGGGTGCTGCTCGACTGGGCCAACCGCTCGAGCGGGCAGAGTTTCCTGGGCTACCCGGTTCTCTTCGGCATCGCCATCGTGTTTTTCGTGTTGGGAACAGTGTTTGTGGGCCGGGTTAGGCGGGTGAGCTGATGGGGACGGCTCGAGCAGCTCCCCAATCCCGTACAATAACCCTTACATGAGCGCGTCCGTTCACCTTCAGGCTTTGGGACTGACCGAATACGAGTCGAGGGCCTACACCGCACTGTTGGGTCTGGGACAGGCTGCACCGGCCCGCATCGCCCGTCAGGCGAGTATTCCGCGCCCCAAAATTTACGAAACGCTCGAGCGGCTCGAGGGGCGTGGACTGGCCAGCAAGGTGCAGACGGCTCCCATCGAGTACGCGCCCTTATCGGCCCGCGAGTACCTCGAGCGCTCGAGGCGCGAGTTTGACCATCGGCTCGAGCTGCTCGAGCGCGAGATGGCCCGCATTACTCAAGAAGGTGCGCCCGAGGCGGTTTACCCCCTGCAAGGCGAGGCCGCCATTCATTCGGTGGCCCAGAATATGGCCGAGAATGCCCGCAAAACGCTGTCCATCGCCGGACATTTTTACGGCACGCTCGAGGACCATTCGCCGCACAGCGCCCAGGTGATTCGCGCGCCCTTAGAGAACCTGCCTGCCATCGCCAAGGCCGGACAGGAACCCTTTCTGCTGGCCAGAGACGGCGAATCCGCGCTCATCGCCCACTTTGGCGGCGGGGTTGAGGCACACGGGGTTCATACCCACAACATCGTCATCGTCAAGCTGGTCGAGGGTTACATTGCTCTGGCCCACCGGGACCGTAATCCGGGAGCCTCGCCTATGAGCGAGGCTAGCGACGATAATGTGCAGGCGGAGAACTCGAGATGATTACAGGTCTGGACCACGTATTAGTCACCGCTCCCAAGGGCCACGAAGCCGAGGCTCGAGCGTTTTTTGCTGAGTTTCTGGGCATGGTCGAGCTGCAAAAACCCGACAAGCTCAGCAATCTCAACGGCGTGTGGTTCGGAATGCCCGATGGACGCCAGCTTCACACCCTCACCGCCGAGCCGTTTAGCCCCAGCAAACGCGCCAGGGTGTGCCTGCGGGTCAAAGATTTAGATTTGTTCGCGGAGATGGCCGAAAACGAGGGCCACCTGCTCGAGTGGGATGGCCGCACCGAAGCGCGGCGGGTTTTTCTACCCGACCCCTGGGGCAACCGCCTCGAGATTGTCGAGGGCGAGCATGTGGGCGTGGCGCTCGAGGAGTGAGGGAGTTCCATGCACATCTCACCTTTCGCGCCAGAGCAGACCGAGGGCGTTTTTGCGCTGATTTTACCCATCCAACAGCTTGAATTTAGTATCCCCATCACAAGGGCCGACCAGCCCGACCTCGAGCAGATTCCGCAAATTTATCAGGTGAACTCGGGAAATTTCTGGGTCGCACTCGAGGGTTCGCGGGTTGTGGGAACCATTGCCTTGATTGATTTGGGTGAGGGCCGTGGAACGCTGCGTAAAATGTTTGTGCATCCCGAGTTCCGAGGTGCTCCTCACCGCACGGGTCAGCGTTTGCTCGAGACTCTGCTCGAGTGGTCCCGAACGCATCATTTTCGGGAAATTTGGTTAGGGACAACGCAAGTGATGAAGGGCGCACACCGCTTTTACGAGAAAAATGGCTTTGTGTCGCTCGAGGCGGGTGAATTGCCACCAAACTTTTTTTCTTCGGCTGTAGATACAGTGTTCTACCGTTTGACGCTTTAAAAGCTCGAGTCGGAAGCTATTTCAAACCCGCTCGAGAATCAACTTGGGTCGGAACCTCAGCGCGTCTGCCGCCACAAAATGCAGCGGTATGCCTTCCCAATCTTTGAGCAAGCGCTCCGGGTTGACCCCGTGCAGGTGTCCGTAAACCACGCAGCTTGGCCTGAACTCCTCGAGCAGCGCGGTAAACCCGGTGGGGTGCAAGTTGGAGGCGGTGGGCGGGTAGTGCAGCATCACCACCGTTTGGGCGGCCTCGAGCTTGCGGGCCGCTTGCAGGCTTAGCCGCAGGCGCTCGAGTTCACGCTTATAAATTTTTTCGTCCTCGAGCGAAAACCCATCTGCGTCGGGGCAGGTCCAGCCGCGCGTGCCGCAAAAGGCGGTGTCCCCAACTCTGAGGGCGTCGTTTTGTAGCGCAAACATGCCCTGGGGTAAACTCGAGCGCAATTTGCTGATGCTGGGCCACCAGTAGTCGTGGTTGCCCCTGGAGAGAATTTTTTGCCCCGGCAGCTTGGCAATGGCCTTCAGGTCGAGCAGTGCGTCCTCGAGCGACATGGCCCACGAGATATCGCCGGGAATGAGAATCAGGTCTTCACTCGTGACCCCGGACATCTCCCAACCGTCAAAAAACGCCTGGGGGTGTCCGGTCCAGTTGCCGCCGAACACGTCCATCGGTTTGGGGTGGGCCTGTGAAAGGTGGGGGTCTGCGATGGCGAACAGGCGCATAAGGTAGGGTGATAAGCCGTGAGTGAGCAATCCCAGACGGGACCCATTGCTGCGAACCTATTACTAGAGTCACCTCCCCGGTGTCCGGCTTAACGCCTTGAAAGAGCACAGACAACACGCCCAATCGGTTTTTAGCTCACTGCTTATTGTTATTGCCAATCACTGTCAAAGTTCTGAAGTACAAGGAAAATCCCCCGCAAGGGGGGAAGTCGTGGTCGAGGTGGGAGGATTCGAACCTCCGACCCCTTCGTCCCGAACGAAGTACGCTACCAGGCTGCGCTACACCTCGACACTACTTTGCAAATAAACAACTTTGCGAACAAGCACTAAGAACTTACTCGTCTTCATCATCACTGTCAAGCCTCGAGCTAAACCTCGAGCCGGGAGTTTGCCCACGCATCTGCAAGGGGGCCAGCGCTTTCAAAATATCGCGGCTCGAAAATCCTCGCCGTGCCAGAAAGCCGTAAGCTCGGGCGTGACCCTTTGGCCCCGCCGCCTGCCAGCGGTCCCAGTGGCGCTCGACCAAGCGCTCGAGTTCGCCTTTCTCGAGTTCGGGGTCCACATTTTTCAGGGCGGCGGCCCCGGTTTCATCGTCTATGCCGCGCTCGAACATCTTGGCCCGGATGCGGTAACTGCCCACGCCTCGAGTACGGCTCAGACTCTCGGCCAAGCGTGAGTCGTCCACAAAGCGGTAATCCTTGAGCTTCTCGAGCACGCCCGAAAGCAGGTCTGCCTGGGCTTCCTCCTCGAGCGGGGCAAACGAGCGCTCGAGTTTATGGGTCAGTTTCTCGAGCATCTCGTGCTCACTGAGTGCCCGTTGCGAGAGCACCGCGTAGGCGTACTGGAGCAAGTCAGAGACAGTTGCAGGCGGTAGAACCCGAGGTTCGTTTGACTCTGCGCTCGAGTTTCTGCGGGAGTATCTTCCAAATCCAGCCATAGGGGTTAAGTATAAACATAACGTCACCCAAGCCCTGTAACCCGATTCGCACACCCGGTATAATCTTCGGGTGAACCGTTTAGTCCGTCTCGAGGTGCAGTCTCTGGCCATCATTGACCATCTGGCACTCGAGCTAGGGGGTGGCCTGTGCGCCTTCACCGGTGAAACCGGAGCGGGAAAGAGCATCGTGATAGACGCGCTGGGGCTGCTCCTCGGTGGGCGGGCCTCGAGCGAACTCATCCGCAGTGGCCGCGAGAGCCTGCTGGTCAGCGGTTTCTGGGACGACGAACTGGTGGCGGGGCGGCGCGTCACCTCGGCAGGTCGGGGCACCGCAAGGCTCGAGGGCGAGGTGGTCACGGTGCGCGAGTTGGGCGCGAGGGTGGGGGAGAGGCTGACCCTGCACGGTCAGCACGCGGCGGTGGCGCTGCTGAGCACCCGTACCCACCGCGAGTTTCTGGACTCTGGCATTTCAAAGGCCCTGCTCGAGCGCTACGTTACGGCTTACACGCAGTTCACCGCCGCCAAGGACCGCCTCGAGCGCCTTAAGATGGGCGAGCGTGAACGGGCGCGGGAACTCGATTTGCTCGAGTACCAGTTCCGCGAGATTGCCGACCTTAAACCCGTGGCAGGCGAGGAAGAACCGCTGGAAAGCGAACTCGAGCGCCTGAGCAACTTAGAAGAGATTGCCGCCCAGGCGGCTCAGAGTCTCGAGCTGCTTCAGGAAGCCGACTACAACGTGCTGAGCCTTTTACAAGAGGCGGTCAAAACCCTGGTCAATGTGGCCAAAGTGGACGCCAGCGTGGCTACCTTGCGCGAAACCCTCAAAGAAGTGGTTTCCAGTTTGAAGGGGGTTTCACACGAACTCAGCGCCATTTCCGAGGACAGCGCCCCCGACCCCGAGGAACTCGAGCGCATCTCTAACCGCCTGACAAATCTGACCAAGCTCAAAAACAAATATGGGGCCACGCTCGAGGACGTGCTGGGCTATGCCTCCGAACTCGAGACAAGGTTGCTCGAGCTGCGCGGTGACGACGCCGATTTGGGCGACCTGGAAGTGAATCTGGCGCGGTACCGTGCCGAGGTGCTCGAGGTGGGAACCGAACTCTCGAGCAACCGGGCAAGTGTGGCGCTCGAACTGGGTGAAAAGCTGGCCCAAGTGGTTCGCAGGCTGGGAATGCCGCACGCACGGCTCGAGTTTGCTCTCTCAAGCCTTGCAGAGCCGTCGAGCAGTGGCCTGGAGAGCGTGGAAATCCTGTTCTCGGCCAACCCCGGTGAGAACCTGGGGCCGCTCTCGAGCGTGGCATCGGGCGGTGAACTCTCGAGGGTGATGCTGGCCCTTTCCACCGTGCTCGGCTCGAGCACACCCACGGTCATTTTTGACGAGGTAGACGCTGGAATCGGCGGTTCGGCGGCAAACGCGGTGGCCCAGCAACTCGAGAGTCTGGCCGCGCAGCATCAGGTGCTGGTGGTGACGCATTTAGCGCAGATTGCGGCGCGGGCCGACCATCACTACCTGGTAGAAAAGCATGTGCGTGACGATGGGCGTACCGAGACCACCGTGCGCCTGCTCAGCGACTCCGAGCGGCCCCTGGAACTGGCCCGGATGCTCTCCGGCGCGGTTTCTAAAGTGGCGCTCGAGCACGCCCGCGAACTGCTCGAGGGCCGCCCACCGCAGGAAAATCTCAAACCCCGAAGCGAGAAGAAAGCCGTTTCAGCCAGGGGATAGTTCAGTTTTAACCCAGTTTAACCTAGGTCTCGAGCCAGTCGCACAACGAGCCAGTCCCATAAATCGGGCTGGGGGTCGGGACCCTCGCCTTGCCGCTCGAGAAACTCGTCAAAGCCCCGCGTTCCCGGCAGCCAGCCGCGCTCACACGCCGCGCACCACAGCACCGGGTCGCCCCACTGGGCCAGGGCGCGCTCGAGCGGACCCTGACAGCGGATGCAGTGGAGCGACTCGAGCGTGGGGGCTTTCACGGGCGTAGTGTAGCGGTTTGATCAATGGTCCGGTAAGTTTTGACAAGGAAGGAGGGTCTGTCTAGGCTGAAGTTGCACCCACAGCCAAGGACGACCCTCATGCTTACTCTACACACCCTGCTGACCCTGGTCCCACTCCGAAACACG
>Ga0209724_1001790_pt1 | contig 19158 bp, 18 predicted proteins | sample grotaG_FD_184143 | JGI IMG/M metagenome (GOLD analysis project Ga0209724, IMG submission 184143) | Glacier valley bacterial and archeal communities from Borup Fiord, Nunavut, Canada, to study Microbial Dark Matter (Phase II) -... | ecosystem: Environmental > Aquatic > Freshwater > Ice > Glacier ...
ATCAATCTCCATGTTTATCATCAAGCGAATTCTTTTCTTGCCAATTTGGAACGCCGTAAGTTAAGGATTCCGGAAGACAGGTATTATTGTAATATTGAAGGTGTTGGAAACACGGTTTCATCAACAATCCCGATTGCACTATGTATGGCTATGAAAGATGGATTAATTAAAGACGGATTCAATATCCTTTCTGTCGCTCAAGGGTTGGGATATACGTGGGGCGGTTTCACATTAAAAATCAAGTTTTAATATGAGTCAGATAACATTTGAGAATATAGGTATTAAAGCACTATCAGCCTGCGTGCCTCCCCGTATTGTAAAGACAGCAGAACAGACAAAGTATTTCGATCCAGAGAAGTTGGCAGGCTTTATACAGGCAACAGGCATTGAGGAGCGTAGAGTATCAGAAAACGGAGTAACAGCATCTGACTTGTGTATTCAGGCTGCAGAAAAGCTTATAACAGAAATGGGGATGGATAAGAATAATATTTCCTGCCTGATTTTTGTCAGTCAGACCCCTGATTACAGGATGCCCAATACGGCTTGCATTCTGCAGGATAAATTGGGTCTTAAGAAAGAAATTTTCACATTGGATATAAACCAGGCATGCTCTGGCTATGTTTGGGGCCTGATTACTGCATACACATTTTGCAATTCGGGGTTTGATAACATTCTTCTTTGTGTGGGTGATACACCTTCTAAGTTCTTGTCAGAAAAAGACAGTTCTACAACTTTGATGTTTGGAGATGCCGGAACAGCTTCTCTTATTACGCGTGATGCTGCTTATGGGAAGAGCTATTTTTCATTCAATACAGACGGCAGTTATCGTAATACAGTTTTCATCCCCAATGGTGGATATCGTAACATGTCTTCTCCGGTTGGTTTTGAATATACGAAGGATGAAGAGGGTAACATGAAAAATCAGGAGCAGATCCATATGGATGGCCTTGAGGTATTCAGTGCATCCATCAGCGTGATGACCCGTGATATCCGTAATTTGCTTGCCTATGCCGATATGACTATCGATGACATCGACACTGTCGTTCTACATCAGGCCAATCGTTTTATGAACAAGGTTATCACGAAGAAACTTAAAGTTAATCCAGAAAAAGAAATAAATTCTATACATAAGTTCGGCAATACAAGCTGTACATCTATCCCATTGAATATGGCGTTCAACAAAGGCAAATTCGGCACTTCTGATAAATTACTCTTTGAAGCAATTGGGGCCTCTTTCACATGGGGCAGTGCAATCGTCAAACTTCGCGACTTGCAGAATTTTGGTATTGAAGATTACGTCAAAGAATGATTGTTAAGAGGTTTATAAATCAATTGATGTCTTCTAATTGTTACGTCGTTTCTGACGAAGTAACAAAGTCTTGTATAATTATTGATCCGGGGTCAGAAAAAAGCAAACGGGAAATAGAATACATTGAATCGATTCAATTGAAACCGGTATACATCATTCTGACACATGAACATTCAGATCATACTTGGGGTTGTAATGCTTTAATTGATAAATATGATGTAAAATTAATTTGCTCAGAAGCTTGCAAAAAAGAATTGCCGCTATCGCTTCAATCGTATTTTAGGCTTTACTATGATGACCCCTTTTATTTTTATGTGGTCAAACGTGTTGATATAACGATAGAGGAGTTGAATTACGAATTGACTTGGGCAGGTCATCATGTGATGTTTATTTCAACTCCCGGACATAGTAGAGGATCAATATGTTTTACCATTGATAAGATTCTATTTACAGGTGATACAATAATGCAGTGTAAACCCTTTCTAAATAAGAGGGATGGTTCAAAAATAGATTACGTGCAGAGTGTTGAAAAAATTCATAATTTTTTCAACAGTTCAACTCATGTTTATCCGGGGCATGCTGATATTTTTCTGTTGAAAGAAGGATTATTGCATTGTTACTAACAACCTAATCTCATGTAGATCTCACATATCAGCATCTTGTTATTGCTGTCAAAAGCATAGAAGGACCATTGCTTTATTATGAAAATGTGCTTGGATTCTTGAAAAAAACCAAAGTACTTAATAGAAAAAAGCTGCTATACAGTTTATTTTAGGTGGACAGCAGTGATTTCAGATAAATAATGAAAAGAATTATTTTTTTGGCTTCCGGAAATGGTGGTACTTTAAAGTTTTTAAAAAATGCCATTGAAAGTCTTAACCTACCTTGGACTATTGTAGCAGTTGTTTCAGATAGAAACTGTAATGCTATTAAATATGCGGATTCTGTTGAAATTAAGAGTTTTGTGTTTGAGAACTGGAATCAGTGCATTGGAGAAGTCAATGACTGTATTAGCAGTTTCGATGTAGACATAATAATTACAAATATTCACAAAATTCTTTTCAAGTCTACACTTGAATGTTGTAGTTCCAAATATGTTAACTTACATTATTCTCTCTTGCCTGCATTTGGGGGTGTCATCGGTTTTAAAACTTTAGATCTTGCCAGGAAGAATAATACTAAGATTATTGGAGCAACTGTACATCTTGTGGACGAAAACTTAGATGGTGGGAAAATTCTTTGTCAAGGGGCTTTTGCCGTTGATTGGGATATGGACGCTATTGAGCATATTGGAGATAAAGTGTTTCGTACCGGATGCTTGTCGCTTTTTAATGCCATACATATATTATTATATTTTGACAATGATGAAATAGTTAAGTATAATCATTGTGATATATTATTTTCTCCCCCCTTAACATACCGGGCTGAACAATTTGATGATTCTTTTTGGAGTTTGATAAAAAACTTTGATTAATATTAACTATGATACCATTTAACAAACCATTTTTGACTGGCAAGGAAGCCCACTATATGTACCAGGCTGTTTACTCTGGTAAGATTTCAGGCAATGGTGTATTCACAAAGAAATGCCAAAATTTCTTTGAAGAAAAATACGGCTTCAAGAAAGCCCTTCTTACGACAAGCTGCACAGACGCTCTTGAAATGTGTGCAATACTTTGCAATATCAGTCCCGGCGATGAAGTGATTGTGCCAAGTTATACATTTGTATCTTCCGCAGTGGCCTTTGTTAGACAAAGCGCAAAGATTGTGTTTGCAGACAGTTATCCAGATAATCCAAATATTGATCCGGAAAAACTGGAAACATTGATTACCCCAATGACCAAAGTTATTGTTGTTGTTCACTACGCAGGTGTGGCTTGTGACATGGACAAGATTATGAAGATTGCAAACAAGTATAATATCCTCGTCGTTGAGGATGCTGCACAGGCGATTGACTCATATTACAAGGGGCGTCCTCTTGGAAGCATAGGACATATGGCCGCATTCTCATTTCACGAGACTAAAAATGTGATATCAGGTGAAGGAGGTCTCATTGCAATCAATGATGAGAGATTTATTCACAGAGCAGAAATTATATGGGAGAAAGGAACAAACCGCGCCGAGTTTTTTCGTGGTGAGGTCAACAAGTATAGCTGGGTTGATATAGGTTCTTCATTTCTTCCATCAGAAATTGTGGCCGCATTCCTCTGGGCGCAACTTGAGAATTTGGATATGATTCAAGCAAAACGTAAAGTTCTTTGGGATGCGTATTACAAACTTCTGAAGCCTCTAGCTGACATCGGAATGTTCAAAATTCCGATAGTTCCTGATTATGCAACCAACAATGCACATATGTTCTATGTTGTTTGCAATAATCTGGAGGGCAGAACCGCTTTGATTGATAAACTTAAAATTGATGGAGTTGGTGCAGTTTTTCACTATCTGAGTTTGCATAGTAGTCCGTATTATCTGGACAAACACGATGGCAGAGAACTGCCTAATTGTGATATGTTTGCAGATTGTCTTATTAGGTTACCTATGTTTTATGAATTGGGAATAGAGGATGTGAATCAGATTTGTAACATTATTGTCAAGTAAGCTGAATGATAGATTCCAAGCGTATAGCGAAGAATACCGTATTTTTGTACATACGGTTGATTATAATCTTACTCGTGACTTTATACACCTCCAGAGTTGTTATCAACAAGCTCGGAATTGACGACTATGGGTTGTACAACGTTTTATTTAGCACTATAGGCCTTCTGTCATTTCTTAACGGTACGCTGAGCGCAGGTACATCAAGATTTATTACATATGCCCTAGGAGCCGGAGATAAACAAAAGTTACAATACACATTTAGTACAGCATTTGTATCGCACCTGCTGCTCGCTGGTATTGTGGTTCTTCTGGGTGAAACAATTGGCTTATGGTATGTGCATAATGTGATGGTTATTCCGCCAGAACGGTTTAACGCTGCCATAGTCGTCTATCAAATATCTGTTATCGCAACGGTAGTATCCATCGTCCAAGTGCCATTTACTTCTGAAATAATGGCTCATGAAAAGATGGGGGTCTATGCTTACATAGGAATCTATGAGGCGGTTGGAAAGTTGTTGATAGTATACTTGTTGACAAGGGCGTCTGATGACAAATTGATACTCTATGCTATACTTGTAGCTTCTGTTGGGTTTTCTGTAACTGCTTTCTATATCTACTACACCAGAAGAAAATTTGAAGAAGTAAAGTTCCAAATAAGTTTTAACAAGAGTACATTTGTCTCGATACTTAAGTTTTCAGGATGGAACATTATTGCTAACCTAAGTAATTCCCTAGCATTGCAGGGGGTGATTATGCTTTTCAATCTGTTTTTCATGCCGGTTGTTGTTGCATCTCAGGCTATAGCCACTCAAATCTCTCGCGCCTTGATGCAATTTGTAGATAGTGTTCGTGTTGCTGTAAGTCCTCAGGTAATCAAGTTGTATGCTAACCAGAACTATGAAGAGTCAAAAAAATTAACTTTGGAATCAGCGGGATATATCTTTAACCTCTTGCTTCTTTTGGGATTACCTTGCATTCTGATAATGCCTGCCCTTTTGGATGTTTGGTTGGTTGATGTGCCTGAATATGCAGTTATATTTGCTCAGTTTGTGGTTTTCCAGAATATCATTGAAAACTTCAGTGCAGCCTTTTACACTCCTATGGTTGCAGCAGGTAAAGTAAAGAAAAATTCACTGGCAGCCATTTTCCTTTGTATAGGTCAATTTATAATACTGTATTTTCTGTTTAAGCTAGGTTTTGATGCCATTGTGGCACGTTATATATCATTGATAGTATCATTTATATATGCATTCGGAGTAAAGCCATATATCTTGCGGCATGATCTAAACTACACTTACAAGGAGCTTTATAGTTGCATCTGGAACAGTATAAAGGTGTTACTGGTGGCTGGTGGACTCACCATATGTATTTACTATCTCATACCACAGACATCGTTTTTAATAAGTGTGTTGGTTTCAATGCTTGATGTCACAGTTGTTCTATTTGCATCTTATATATTTATGGAAAAGATTGTGAGGAAACGGCTAATTGACTTATTACTTAGAAAACTAAAACTAATATATTCTTAATGAACAGATATATTATACTAACACCTGCACTAGGAAATATGGGGGGATCTCAGATGTATACTGCCAACAAGTGCATCTATCTCGAGAACCACGGATGGGAAGTCAATGTGTTTTATTATCTCGATTTCCCTATCAAGATTAAGTCGCTGGAGAAACACAAATCCAATCTTATCCCTGATTTATCCTATGGCTTTTACTTCATTCCGTCTAAGAGACGCAGAGAGATTCTAAACAGGATTAAAGCCTTTGTACGCAAAGATGACAATGTTATAGTGGAAACTCATCTGCTCAGTTTGGCCAACTGGGGAGAATTAGTGGCTGAAGAAGTAGGTGGCCGTCATATTATAAACTTTCTTGAAGAAGGGGTTCCTGTCTTCAACGATAGGCAATCAGCATTCTTCGAGTTTAAACTCAAAAACTGGGAGTTTATAAATGCTCATGAAATGAATCTGCATCGGGTGTTTAAAGAGCACTTCAAGGAGGATTTTTTGCAATACGAGCATCGCATTGATTTTATGTGCACCAACGTGGTCGATGAAAGTGATGACACGCATTACGACTTCAAAGTGAGCGACTATACTATTTTGAGTATCGGTCGTCTTGACAAACCCTATGTGGTTACGATGGTGGAAGAAATTAAAAAGTTTGTGAGCGAATTTTCTCAGCAGACATTTAATTTAATTTTTGTGGGAGGCTCTAACTCTGGTGAAGAGGAGAATCGGATTCCGGCCGTATTTCATGAGTTTGGGAACGTGAATGTCTACATGTTGGGCTTTACATTCCCGGTTCCTCTGAGCATAATTCAATCGGCAGATGTGGGCATAGCAAGTTCAAATTCTATACTGGTTACAGCAGATCTGGGCATCCCTACCATTGCCGTAGATATGTACGACTACAATGCCATTGGTGTATATGGATATACAACCCAGAATAAATTTCTTCGTACAGATGAACCCGTCATTCCAATTTCAACTTTGCTAAAAGATGTGCTTTTAGCGGATATGTATCCAAAAAGCGAACAGTCATCTGCAAGCTACTCTGATGCAATGGAAAAAGAGTTTGAGAAAGAACTGGCATTCCTAAAAAAATCATCCGGTAACGATAAAGTTTATTACAATGTGGATGCCATTTACAGCAGAAAAAAGCATCTCTTTTCTCATTTGAAATGGTATGTGCATGAGAAGTTAGGTGTCAAATAAGATAAAAATTAGAACGTCTTATCGCTATAGATACAACAGCTAAGTGTCTTATATCTAATATGCTTTCACATTACAGGCCTATGATCATAAACCTGGTCAGGAATTAAAACAAAAACTGTAAACCTTTTTCAGTAGAAGACAATTCTATAAAATTTACCACTAATTCAAAGTAAACATATCATTTCTATGATACAAATATAATATGTTGGTAGAGCTCGATAAAACTCAACCTTTTACCAAATTAGTAATGCTTTTGCTGGCTTTGTATCCTATCATGGGTTACTATGCCGGCCCGGCAGGATTAACTTATGCTAACATAGTGACAATTATACTTTTTGTCATTTCGTATATAGAGAATTCAAAAAAATCATTTCTTGTTTATCCAAAATATTATTTTGGATTTTGGATTTATGCTGCATTGGCATTGGTTTTTACTGTTTCCTCATTCAAAATCACTTTTCTTATTCCTGGTGGTATTAGTTTCTTCCTATGGTCGTTAGCATTCGGATTGACATTAAGATACTTTAATTTCGAAGCCTTAAAAAAATATCTGTATGTGGTGTTTCTCATTGCTTCTGCAATTTTGATAGTTCAAGAAGTAATGACATTTATTACTGGCTCACGTTTTATCGCATTTCTTCGATTAAGTGAAGAACTTACAATAGGTATTAACTATTCAGAATTGAAACAAGTTTTAATAGCTGCAAAAAGATCATCATCCCTTTTTGCGGAGCCATCAAATTTTGCACTTTATAGTTTACCCGTTTTGGCAATAGAGCTTTTTTATGGGAAAGGCGAAAAAAAATTATTAACTCCGTTTTCTTTCTATATAATAGCTGTTCTTTTAATTCTTAGATCTGGGGTAGGATTTATTGGTATCTTTCTTCTATTGTTAATTAAAACATTGACATTTCTAAAGGGTTCTACATTTAAAAGAATTTTGTTACTCATTATTATCTTCCCATTTGTAGCATTTGCGGTAAAAGAGTATATAACATCTGAGTTTGGCGAAAAGATGTTAGGGAGAATTAATGAGTTCGACACTGATAATACTAGTGGATATTTACGAGTAGTCCGAGGATATCTTGTATATGACTATTTACCGTGGATGAATAAGATTTTTGGTATATGGCCTGATGATCTTCTGAAAATGCATATTCCTTTTCTCGATATGACAAAGGAGAAGAGCTCGATTTTGTATTTCAACGGTGTGCAGACTGCTCTTATCCGAGTTGGTATCTTAGGAACATTGCTTCTATTGAACGTATATATTAATATATACAAAAATAACATTTTATTAGCCAAAGTTTTAATTTTGACATTTCTACTTCTTGCACTCCTAGATCAGATGTATATGTCATCAACCATGCTGATACTTACTACAATTGCAGCACATTTCCAGTTAATAGACAAGAATCAAATACAAACAGTTGACCCTAAAGAAGAATTTAATACATTGAATAAAAGCGTAATTAATCACAAAACGTATTAAAAATCAACGCAAAAGCCCAATCATTAAGTTATAACCCTGCAAATTCATGACGCAATATTCGGCAAGACACCCAATAAATATCAAGTGACAATATTTCAAACTCCTTTGGTAAACTTCATCAAAATGGATCACGAGTTGATCCATTTGGCTCAGTACATCGATTGGAACGAGGTGGAGGACGAATTAAAGGGATAATATTCCGAAATGGGAGACCGAGCGTTACCATTCTCAAAATATTGGTTATGATTTAGTCAAAGAGTTTTTACAACTTTAGCGATGAGCGCATGGTTGCTCGTTGGATTATAAGCCACTATTTCCAATACTTTACCGGAGAGTACGTTTCCCAGATAAAACCACCGATCGATCCTGCCGACTTCTCCAAGTTCCGCCACCCCCTTGTCTATGAAGAAGCCGAGAAGCTTCCGAAACTCAGTATCAAGATTAATACCGATGAGATGTTGAACGATACAGAAGTGATGGTTGACACTACGGTTTAATAAAAGAATAACACCTTTCCGACCGATGTGAAGCTCAAGGTTCGTTTCATAAATCATCCCAAACGCAAGAAGGTAGCTTAAAAGCCCAAAAGCGGTTGAAGACCATAGCCAAAGAGGTAGTGAACGAATTAGGAAGCAAGCAGAACCGCAGGCAGCGAAATCGTCATTTGGACGAAATTTTTTTGTATTTCAGGGTTGTCCCCCAGATTCGTACTATCAAGAAGATAGTCTTAATCTTTTATAAACCTTAATTTCAGTGTATTTGCAAAGGAAAGGAGGCCAAGAATCTTTAATTTTATTTACAGAATATTACTTGCTGAACTCCCCAACATTTTTACAGAATACCGGAATAGGCAGAAGTTACAACTTGTTGCGTTTAACTGCGAGAAAAGTGGATGTTTGCATGACTAACTAATACGATATTTATGATATGATGAAAATAATGCTAGTATTTGGAACACGTCCTGAGGCCATAAAAATGTGTCCACTGGTAAAAGAGTTCCAGAAAAATCCACAAGATTTTGAAACCATTGTTTGCGTAACAGGTCAGCATCGTGAAATGCTAGACCAGGTACTAAAATTTTTTGAAGTAACACCGGATTATGACCTAAATATAATGAAACAAGGTCAAGATCTGTATGATGTTACATCTCGCGTACTTCTTGGATTAAGAGATGTTATCAAGGAAGTGCATCCGGATGTTGTTTTTGTACATGGAGATACAACTACAAGTATTGCAACAGCATTAGCTGCTTTCTATCAACATATTCCTGTTGCTCATATTGAAGCAGGCCTCAGAACATACAATATGTATTCTCCCTGGCCGGAAGAAATTAACCGTCAGATTACAAGCCGAATAGCTACCTATAATTTTGCGCCTACACCACTTTCCAGGAACAATCTCTTGAAAGAGAATGTGAAAGAAGAGAGCATAATTGTTACAGGTAATACTGTAATTGATGCGCTCTATATGGTAGTAGATAAAATCAAGAATGATAAGGAACTAGGTAAAGAACTGGAAGGTAACCTTCTGACTTCAGGTTACGATGTAAAACGCCTTTCAAACTATAAGAAGCTTGTGCTTATTACAGGCCACCGTAGAGAGAATTTCGGTGATGGTTTTATGAATATGTGTACCGCAATAAAAGATCTCACAGAGAAATATCCGGATGTGGATTTTGTTTATCCTATGCACCTTAATCCGAATGTCCGTAGACCAATACATGATGTGTTTGGTGAAGATCTGAGTAACCTTGGTAATATGTTCTTCATCGAACCACTCGAGTATTTAAACTTTGTGTTTTTGATGGAGAAGTGCAATATTATTCTTACAGACTCGGGTGGCATACAAGAAGAGGCTCCGGGCCTTGGAAAGCCGGTACTGGTAATGCGTGATACAACAGAAAGACCGGAAGCCTTAGATGCTGGTACAGTAAAACTTGTAGGAACAAGTTATGAAAAGATTACTAATGAGGTGTCAAGGCTTTTAGATGATCAGGAATACTTTGATAAAATGAGCAAGGCTGTTAATCCTTATGGAGATGGATTGGCTTGTGGTAGAGTTGTAGCAAGTCTTAGATAAGATGGAAAAGAAGAAAATATTATACTTTATACTTGTCCCTTGGAAATGGATAAAACAGAGACCTCACTTCATAGCGGAAGACTTGTCGAGGGATTATGATTTAACTGTTGCAGAGAAATATCCTTTTAATAAGAAACTTCGTGATCACAAGGGTGAAAAAATTACCATCAAGACATACTTCCAACTACCAAAGGATAGAATCAAGCTAATTCACAATATTAATGCATTTTTACAAAGATGCTGGCTTAGAAAAGAGTTGAATTCATCTGATGTTATTTGGCTAACTTCTCCGTTGCAATATACCTACCTTGAGCATATAGATAAGTCAAAAGTACTTGTCTTTGATTGTATGGATGATTTAATTGAATTCCAGCCAACAACAAGGCGAAAAGCGATTTTTAAGCGACAAGAAGAAAAACTATATAAAGATGCCGATACAGTAATTGCATCTTCTAAGTTCCTCGCAAGCAAGCTTTGTGATAGATATGGTAACAGGGAAATACTTGTAGTCAATAATGCTATTAGGAATGACATCAACACTGAGTATAAGGAATTACCAGAAAGTATAAATAAACTCATTAATACAGATAAGTTCATTATAACATACATTGGCACTATATCCAATTGGTTCGATTTCGATCTTATGAGGTTAGTGCTTGAGGATAATCCTAAAGCTGTGTTATATCTTTTTGGACCACTCGATGCAGAGTTGCCAAAACATGATAGAATGAAACATTGTGGAGTGGTAAGTCACGACTTTGTGTTCTCCGTGATGGAAAAATCTAACCTGTTGATTATGCCATTTGTATTGAATAATTTGATTCTTTCTGTAAATCCTGTCAAACTATATGAGTATATTTATAGTGGAAAGCCCTGTTTGGCACCTCGATATGGTGAATCAGAAAGCTTTGGAGAGTATGTCTATCTCTATGAGTCACCGAAAGAATGTAGCAGTATCATATCCCAATTAATTGCTGGTCAAGGTGCAAAGCAAACGCTTGCTGAATGCCGTAAATATGCATTGAGTAATACTTGGTCTGACAGGATGAAAGTCATTAAAGCCGAACTTGAAAAAAAACTAACGGAAAAGAATCGGGATTAATGAAGAAATTAGCCGTAATTATTGTAACATATAACTCAGAAAATCATATTTATGATTGTCTGAAATCACTTTTCGAATTTAATGACATTGGAGATGCTCTTGAAGTGATTGTCGTGGACAATTGTAGTAAAGATTATAAACCGATGAGTTTAAAAATTGGAGCGTTGTATGGTGATAAAGTGATGGTGATTGCCAATGATAAGAATGGAGGGTATGGTTATGGAAATAATGTTGGGATTAAAGCATCATCTGCACCAGTAATTATGATTATGAATCCTGATGTGAGGCTTATTTCTTCAGTGTTCAAGGTCATGTGTGACATTTTTGAGAACAGGCCAGATGTAGTTCAAATTGGTTTGAAACAACTTTATCCCGGTCTGAGGTATGGGTATTCATTTTCATGGTCAACTTCTGTACATCCCTATATCAGTATGCCTCTTTTGGCTCTGACAAAAAGATTGGACCTTTTCATTCCTCAGTATATGTATTTTTCAGGCTCTTGTTTCTGTATGAGCAAAACAGCTTTTGAAAAAATTGGGTTGTTTGATGAAAATATTTTTTTATATCATGAGGAGGACGATGTTCATCAGAGATTGCGGAAGCAACATAAGAATAAAATAATATATTTGAGATCTGGTAAGTATGTTCATCTGCACCTTCCAAGCAAAGAGATTATAGATAAGAATTACACGACATACAACCGAGGACTTAGGTCGTTGATACTTATTTTTTTGAAGAGAGGCTTGTCCGAATTGGATGCAGTAAACTGGGAATTAAAGAAGTTTAATATGCTCATTTTGAAAGAGAAATTGCTCTGTATTCTTGGAGTGGGGAATATTGATTATCTTAATTATCTTGAAAATTGGAAAAAAAATCTTCGAGAAAAAATAATGGTTTTGAGATCTATAATAAACCGTTAGGTTAATCAAATTTGAGATTGGGAGTGAGGATATAAATAGTTTTGATGTAGCCTAAAGTATCCATACTTCATAAATAATAATTTGGGTATTATTACAATATAAATATTGTTTGAAATTTGTCTTTTTATGAGTAAGATAATTGTATTTTCATTAGGGAGAAAAGGGGGGTCAGTGAGATATGCCAAAAAGGTTGTTGATAATTTCTCAGGCACAGATCATACCGTTTACTGCTCAAGATATTGTATCGAAGAAAAACCCTTAAATTCAACAGAAATTAATACATATAAAAATAATTTTGAGTTTATTTATAAAACTTCATTGTTTATATTTTTTTTAATAAAACTCATTTATATTTTACGAAAACATAAATATATAGTGCTATATTTCCCTTATTTTCACTACTGGAACTACTTAATTATAGTTTTTTTTAAAATTTTTAAAACAACAAAGGTTATATCAACTGTTCATGATGGCATCCTACACACTGGCGACGGGTTGCTATTGGAGCAATATTTAAACAGAAAAGTCATACAATTTTCAGATTCAATAATATTTCTCACTAAATATGTAAGAAATAAAGTACTCAAAGAAATTGGTTTTAACGGAACATCTTTTGTAATACCTCACGGTATATTCGAAATAAACGGACTTGTAAACAAACCAAGAGTCTTAAAAAACAAAAAGCTATTGTTTTTTGGCAGGGTCAATAAATACAAAGGAGTAGAAATGCTCGTAGATGCTTTGAATTACTTGCCAGAGGATAGCTTCACCTCACTAACAATAGCAGGTAAATTCTCGTACAATTATTCAGTAAATTCTACAAAAATAGACATAATAGACAAATGGATCACAGAAGCAGAATTAGTGGCAATCTTCAATAATCATGATATTTTAGTAATCCCTTATACAGAAGCTACTCAGTCGGGGGTTATTTCCATAGGTATTTATTCATGTATGCCAATGGTTGTTACTGATGTTGGTGGTTTGAATGAACAACTTAACAAATCTGAATCCATTTTTGTTAAACCTACATCTGAAAATATAGCACGGGGATTAAAAGAATTACTCGAAAATGCAGAATTATATAACAGTTTATCAATCAGGCTTAAACAAAAGTCTGAGACTATATCATGGAAAAATATTTCCAATAGTATTTTTAATGTAATTTCTGAAGTTAAATGAAGAATGTCTTTGTTTCTGTGCATACCTTCGACAAGCGAATCTTACAAATAATGTGGCTTTTCCAAACAAATTTCTGGAGTATGTGCAGAGCGGAATGAGTATTTTTACCACACCCAATGTCTATGAGATTGCCGAACAAATAAAGAAGTATGATTTGGGCGTGCTTTATAATATGTCTGGAGATATTTCTAAGCTTATTTCTTATATAGACTAAAGTAGTAATACCAAACAATATAACACCGTACAAATAGATAAGGTTATGATAGCCAATAGCTTTAAAGAGCGTGTTAAAAGTCTCGCTGAGGATGTAATGTAAACTAAAAGAAAATATTGGATATTTTGTACGTATTTGGTACAACTAAATATAAAAGCATGAAGATTTTCCCTCCAAATTCTGTTGTCACAGTATTTTTTTTATCCATTATTGTCTCTGGATTTATCACAAATGCTAAAGCTTATTCTCGCACTTCGCCTGTTTTAGTTGAAACGAAAATAAATAAGCTGCAATTTCAATTGGAGGTATCACCGCATTCAACCTATCTGGTTAACAAAGAGATTAACCTACGTGGGCAGAAAGTAGTGCTTCCGGAAGGGGTAACTCTTAAATTTAATAATGGGGGTTTTTCCAATGGTGAGATTGTTGGGAATGGTACTAAGGTATCAGGATTGTCTTCTAAGATTTTCGATCGGGTGACGATTTCCGGCACATGGAATGTTCCAAAAATCAGTACAGCAATGTTCAGAGATCTTAGTTACGATAATGCACTTCGTGATGTAGTGGCACTTTCTGATCCTTCCGTGCATAATATCATCACAATAGAGAAGGGTGATTATGTGGCAAAAGTAACAGGATATATTCCTGCTCTATCAATTAGAAGTAATACTGATGTCATACTTAACGGAACAATTAAGTTAAAGTCTAATAATCTGGATCAATACGTTATCGTGAATTTGAGCGGAGCAAATATCAACCTACATGGCTCTGGTCAGATTATAGGCGATAAGTTTTCTCATACTGGCACTACAGGCGAGTGGGGTATGGGAGTCAAAGTTAGTGCTGGACAAAATGTTGTTATATCTGATATTACTATTAAGGAGTGCTGGGGTGATTGTATCTATGTAGGAAATTCATCAAAAAATGTGACGATAGACAATTGTACTTTGATCGATGGCCGCCGACAGGGTATTTCCGTTACCTCAGCTAATGGTGTGACTATTAAGGATTGCAACATCAGTAATGTGAATGGAACTGCACCTCAATATGCGATAGATATTGAACCAAATATAGGCGATACCATCGATAATGTTTTAATTGATAATGTAAAGGTAATTAATTGCTTTGGTGGTTTTGGGACTTTCGGAAGAGCACAAGGTGCAAGAATTGGCACTGTAACTATACGAAATAGCTCTGTGAAAGGCTCAAAATCAAAATATCCTATCAGTCTAATTCGTGGTGAGGAAATAATCATGGAAAATTGCTATATCGATTCTGATGATAGATCATCGGTGTTGGTGCAAGAAGTCGAAAATGTAAGTGCAAAAGATAATATGCTTAAATCCACTAACTCTTTGCCTTTTAAGATAATACAATGCGAAAAGATTAAGGTAAAGAATAATATTATCCCAAAAGAGTAAATGCTGGAGTTACTAACTTAGCGCGGACAAAGAGTTAAGAGTACCAGCAGAACGGAGCCTAAGTTTTCCAGGGAACGGCAAACAGGCGTTGACCGAGGAAGCCATGAAGCTATTGGAATAAGAATAGCAACTGGTTATGGTCGAGCTTTAATTTGAAATCTCAGGAAAAGCCTTGAACAACAATCCAAGAACGGTCTTTGATTTTCGGGTTTATCCGGGAATATAACTTGAACAAATAGATGATTGAGAGGATGTGCAAGCATTTGAAAGTTTCCAATAGTGCCTATTACCGCAGGTTCATTGACCCTGTGGGTCAACGCGAGCGTGCTAACCTGGCGCTTGATGAGACGATCAAGGAGGCCGACTTTCAATTCAGGGGCAAGAACGGCAGTCTATGGATGCTAGAACTGGTTTACAAGAACAACTAAAAGCTTAAAATTACAAAAGTAGAACATATGAAGATGCAATCTATTATTTCCCAACGAAACAATGAAGATATTTATTGGTTTGATTTGGTGCATGAATGGGAAGATATATTAAAAGATCAGATGGGATTGTCTTTCGTACATCAAAAGCGTATCCTTAATTCTAAAATCGCATTAAAGTTCCACCGCCTTTTTTCAATGCTTCAGACCAATAAGAATGCCTTGGCATTTGAAATGACGACTTCAAACTTAAGAGTCAACAATAATAAAAATATCATCCCTTGGATTATAGATTTTTATCCTTCACAGAAAACTTTAAAAGACTTTTATCGGAGTTATAATAAAAACAAAGCAATTCTAATTTCTAGTAGACAGGTATATCAATATCTTCTGAATGCAAAATGCCCTCTAAATATTTGGCATGTTGCGTTATCCCTGTCGGATAAATATGAGATTAATAAAGGGATTCAGTTTGATAAAATTTATAATCTTGTAGTGACTGGGAGGAGCAACCCTGTTTTGATGGAATATCTTGAGAGATACGTGAAAGAAAACAAAGAATTTGTCTATGTTTATCAGAAGCAGAAAGATAAACATCAGCATTACTATATGTCAACTGGAGAATATATTGGTGTCTTTGATTCCAGAGAAGAATATATTTCATTGCTGAGGCAGTCAAGAATGGCTTTCTATTCAACCTCTGGTGTGGACGGAGATGCAAGGAAAGGCACTAATGGTTTTCATCAGGTTACGCCCAAGTTTTTAGAATTCATTGCGTCGGGGTGTCATGTTTTGTCGAGATATGAAGATAACGAAGACACTGACTTTTATGAATTGGGAGTTTTTTCCATGCGCATAGATTCTTATGAATCTTTCAAGAAAGCCGTTGACTTTAATATGACAAACGATGTGGATATTGAAAGATATTCAGATTATTTGGCGAAACATTATACTTCAGTTAGGGCAAATCAGTTGGATGAAATCTTAAAACAAATATGATGAGAGTAGCAATCATTGGAGCGGGAGTGTCCGGTTTAAGCACTGCTCATTTCCTCAAAAATCGTTATGAAATCAAAGTATTCGAGAAAGATTCCTCTCCTGGAGGTTTGATTAAGTGCTGTCGTGTTGAGGAGAATCTCTTTCATATTTGTGGTGGTCACGTTTTCAATTCTAAAAGACAAGATGTACTTGATTGGTTTTGGAAGTTCTTCGACCAAGAGGAAGAATTCTCAAAAGCAGATAGAAATTCAGCAGTATATATGAATGACGACCTACTGGTGCCTTATCCTATAGAGAATCACATGTACATGTTTGATAAGGATACACAGAGTAAGTTTATTGACGATATTTTGCGGCTGAGCGCTAATTCGGTAGTGCCTATAAACTTTGAGGACTTTCTGAGAAAGCAATTTGGCGATACTTTATACAAATTATACTTCAAGCCATACAATGAGAAAGTTTGGCGTAGAGACTTGAACAAGGTCCCACTCTCGTGGCTTGAAGGTAAGTTGCCTATACCAACTGTTCAGGAAATGATTTATAATAATATGAATCACGTGAAGGATAAAGCGTTTGTACACGCAACTTTTTGGTATGAGAAGAATAATGGTTCGCAATATCTTGCAGACAAACTTGCTGAAGGACTTGATATTCAATATAACTCTGAAATAAAGGATATTTCATTACGTAATGGCAAGTGGACAGTTTGTGGTGAAGAATTTGACAAGACGGTATTTTGCGGGAACATTAAGGATCTGCCGACGATGTTGAGAGGTGTTGATATAAGTGGTTATTTAGATAAGATTGACAATCTGGAATATCATGGCACAACGGCTGTCTTCTGCGAAATAAAGAGAAACCCGTATACTTGGATATACTTACCGAGTCCGGATTATGAGTGCCATCGTATAATTTGTACTGGTAATTTCTCGCTTTCGAATAACGCGGAAGGCAAAATGACGGCAACAATAGAATTTACAGATTATATAAGCGAGGAGGATATAAAAGAGAACCTTAAAAAGGTCCCATACGTAAAAAAATATTTGACGCATAAGTACAATCAGTACACTTATCCGATTCAAGATATCGAAACGAGGCCATTCATAAAATCTCTTAAATCGGAGTTGAGTCAAAGCGGATTCTATTTATCTGGCCGTTTTGCTGATTGGGAATATTATAACATGGATGCTGCAATGGGTGCTGCAATGGATTTGTGTAAAATCATATAAAAGCAATTAATTGCTTTGGTGGTTTTCAGACTTACGGAAGAGCACAAGGTGCAAGAATTGGCACAGTAACTATACGAACTAGTTCTGTTAAAGGCTCAAAATCAAAGTTTCCTATCTGTCTAATTCGTGGTGAGGAAATAATCATGGAAAATTGCTATGTCGATTCTGATGATAGATCATCAGTGCTTGTTCAGGAGATTGAAAATGTTATTGCCAATAAAAATATACTGAAGTCTACTAACTCACTGCCATTCAAATCTATTCAATGTAAAAATACAACGATTAATAATAGCGTTATCGTAAAATAAAATATGCCAAAATTGTTTATTGTAGTTAATGTCGATTGGTTTTTTCTTTCTCACAGAAAGGAAGTCGCTTTAGCCGCTCAAAGGGAAGGTTATGATGTCACTATTGTTACGAACAATACCGGAATGAAATCTGTAATAGAAGGGATAGGTCTGAAAGTAATCGATTTACCTATGAGTCGTTCAGGTAAAAACATCATCGAAGAATTATCAACGCTTAAGTTCTTGTACAAACTTTACCGAAAGGAAAAACCGGATGTAGTCCATCATGTAGGTTTGAAAACGATTATATGGGGTACCTTAGCAGCAAAACTTGTCAATATTAACGGCATTGTAAATGCAATCAGCGGATTAGGTATTTTTTTCGCTGAAGATAATAGTTCTGTTTTATCAAAAATATTCGTTCAGGTTCTCCGTTATTCGCACCATCGAAACAATTTGGCAGTTATCTTTCAGAATGATGAGGACAAATCACTTTTTTTGAGCAATCATATTATAAAAGAAAGGCAGTCATATTTTATTAAAGGTTCTGGAGTCGATTTAAATGAGTTTTGCTATACTTCGGAACCATACGATGGCAAAATAAAAGTTTTACTGACTGCACGTATGATCCCCGAAAAAGGGATATTTATTTTAACAGAAGCAGCAAATCTGTTGAAGCGTGAATACAAAGATAAGGTTCAGTTTCTGTTATGTGGTGGGTTAGATGATAATCCGAATGCTATTAAAGAAGAGGAGTTAAAAGCGGTTTGCGATGGTGAATATATTTCATGGTTGGGATACAGAACAGATGTACTGGATTTACTAAAATCATCTCATATTGTAGCACTTCCTTCTTATTATAAAGAAGGATTACCTAAATCTCTGATTGAAGCAGCAGCAGTTGGGCGTCCAATAATAACTACCAACTCAATTGGATGTAAAGAGACGGTTGTTGAAGGAGATAATGGTTTTTTGGTTCCCATAAAAAACAGTGAAATATTAGCGGACCGTTTAAAAAAACTCTTTGATGATCCTCAATTAAGAATTTCAATGGGCAAGAATTCAAGATGCCTGGCGGAAAAAGATTTTTCAATTGAAGATGTGATCAAGAAACACATGGAAATTTATAAACATCTAACAACTATATAGATAAACTTTAAGTTTGGGCAAAAA
>Ga0209724_1001792_pt1 | contig 19150 bp, 13 predicted proteins | sample grotaG_FD_184143 | JGI IMG/M metagenome (GOLD analysis project Ga0209724, IMG submission 184143) | Glacier valley bacterial and archeal communities from Borup Fiord, Nunavut, Canada, to study Microbial Dark Matter (Phase II) -... | ecosystem: Environmental > Aquatic > Freshwater > Ice > Glacier ...
TGCTCCTCGAAGCCGATGGCGGCGGCTCCAATGCGTCACGCAGTCGGGTCTTCAAACAGCAACTTCAGGCCACCATTGCCGATGCGTTCGGCCTCACGGTCACCGTTTGTCATTATCCGCCCGGTACTTCCAAGTGGAACCCCATTGAGCATCGCGTGTTCAGTGAAATCAGTAAAACTTGGCAGGGTTGCCCACTTCGTTCGTTTGACCTCATCCTTGACTATTTGCGTGATACGCGCACCCGCACTGGCTTGACCGTTCAAGCACACCTGGTCACTCAGCTTTATCAGACGGGCGTCAAAGTATCCGATGCTGTCTTACACGCCCTCACTATTCAGTTTCACGAAGTCTGTCCGCAATGGAATTACACCCTTTACCCCCGTGCTGCCTGATTGCGGGAGGCTATACTTTTATGAGCCCTTAGTCCAGCAAGTAGTTAAGCTTGTTACGGAGTCAGTTGTAGGCATACATCAAGAGACGTTCCAAGCCAAAATTGGCAGTTTACTCGTCAAATTATTTATTGTAGAAATGTCTCCTAACGATCCCTACTTGACAGTAGAAGCAACTAGAAGTGAAGAGGTAATTATCATCGTTAATGCTTCGCATCCGCATTGGAAGCAGATTCGTGGCGCTCAGGGTATTCTTAATTATCTACGGCATTGTACCTATGATGGGATTGCAGAATGGCAAGCGATCAATCGGACATCCCGAATTGATCCTGACACGATAAAAATCCTCAAAGACCGACTTTTAAGGATCCCGCTTGAAATGGAATCTCATTTGGCGGAATCTGATAACGATGAAGATGAGACTGAAACCGAGAGCGACGACTATTAGTGGGGCGAATAGAGGAAAACTTACTATAAAGGCATGCTCTACATCATGCATCGCGGCCTATCCTGGCACGCCATTCCCGTTTCTTTTGGCGCTTGGCAAACTGTCTATACCCGTTACAACCAATGGACAAAATCCAATCTCTGGACCCGCATTGTTGCTATCCTTGGCCCACTCTCTTTTTCAAATCAGTATTAAGTGTCGCTGTAGTACTAGGCGGCGTCGGCAAACTTCCAATAATCGCGCGGATTATTACTGCGTCTTTGAACATAAAACGCCGCACGAATACAGCAGATCAGGTACACTTTCCTACAAACTTTCGATCACCCCATTGATCTCACGGGAGTCCAACTCGATGTATTCTACGCCAACGGCTGTTTCAACTACGCCGCTCGATACTGGTTTGACGGCAGCGCAAGTTGTCGCCAGCCGTGCCGAACATGGCAGCAACGCATTACCCGCCACTGCGCGTACCCCCTGGTGGACAGAATACCTGGCGGGCTTTCGCGATCCGACGATCATTGTGCTGCTCGCGGCGGCCATACTTGCGATCGGGCTGAGCGTGCTGACGGGTAACGCACCGCTGGATGGGATTGCCATTTTGATCGCGGTGTTCATCGCGACCACGGTTGGCTTTTTCAATGAATATCGCGCTGAACAGGACTTTGAACGACTCAAAGCGGAATTTGAACGTAACCGTGCTACTGTGATTCGCGATGGGCGTGCCGAGCGTATCACGTTTGATCAAGTCGTGGTGGGCGATGTGGTGCAGTTGGAGACGGGCAGCCTGCTTCCGGCGGATGGGCAGCCGATCCGTTACAGCGAATTGAGCATCGATACTGCGCCGATCGATGGCGAGTCCGAGCCGAAGGAATGGGAGACATTGGACGAGCCGACGCTGCTTTTGCGCGGCTATCGGGTGAGCAGCGGAACGGCGCTCATGCTGGTAACGGCGGTAGGCGTTCAAACCGCCATGTGGACGCAGGTAGTCGAACGCCTGGAGCGCGGACGTGAAGCTGACTTGCACGAACGGACGCCGCTTCAAGAACGACTCGATACCTTAGCTGAGCGGATCGGGCGCTACGGCTTGATCGCTGCGATCGCGATTCTGGTGGCACTGTTGGCACGCTCCGGTTATGTGCTGGCAACGGGCGGTGCGCTCATGCTCAACAGAGCGCCGATCGTCGCTGGCCTGAACGGATCGACTCTGCTATTGTTCGTGCAGTACCTGCTAGTCGCGATTACGGTGGTGGTAGTGGCCGTGCCGGAAGGGTTACCGCTCGCGGTGACCGTCAGTTTGGCGTTGAGCGCACGCAACATCGCGCGTGATAATAATCTGGTGCGCAAGCCGAAGGCGACTGAAACGATCGGCCAAACCAACGTGATTTGCACCGATAAAACGGGCACGCTCACTGAAAATCGGATGACCGTTCAGAGCGCGTGGGTGTACAACGAAGCGTTTGAGGTCAATCGCATTGATAGCCTCGCACATCATGCGGCGCTGCCTATGCTGGCGTTGGCCGTATCGCTCAATGCAACGGCAGCGATCGAGCCGCGCGGTGACAAGTTCGAGTACATTGGTAACGCGACTGAAGCGGCATTGCTGGCATGGCTGAACGCTAACGGCCAGGATTTTCGCACATGGCGACGCGATGCACCGATGATCAGCCAGAGCGCGTTCAGTTCGACCCGCAAAAGCATGGAAACGATCGCCAGTTACGACGGCAAACGCTATCGGCTGGTGAAAGGCGCGCCGGAACTGATCATCGCACAGTGTGCATGGGTCGAGACGGATCAAGGACCAGCGCTGATCAGCCCCTACCGCGCGGCACTGGAAGCGCAGCTTGAGAAAATGTCCGGGCAAGCGATGCGTACTCTGGCGGTCGCTTATGAAGTGCTCGATGAGCAAGACGCGCCGAATCTGCGTTTGCTGGCGCTTTTCGGTTTAGCCGATCCGATTCGGGCGGGCGTGGCGGATGCTATACGCCTGTGCCGCGAAGCCGGGATCGACGTGAAGATGATCACGGGCGACAACATCCTCACTGCTACCGCGATTGCTCACCAGCTTGATCTGATCGATACGCCCGATCAAGTCATGCTGGCATCGGATTTTCGGTCGCTGCCCCTGGATCAACGGCGCAAGGCTGCGTTGAATTTGCGGGTGTTGGCACGCGCTATTCCCACTGATAAAGAAGAACTGGTCGGTTTGCTGCAAAGCGAACGGCTGGTAGTGACGGTCACAGGTGACGGCGTGAACGATGCGCCTGCCTTACAAAAGGCGGATGTGGGCGTTGCAATGGGCATTCGCGGCACGGACATCGCCAAACAAGCCAGCGATATTGTCTTACTGGACGATAACTTCCGCAGCATCGTTCGCGCCGTGCATTGGGGGCGCGCGCTGTTCGAGAACATTCAGCGCTTCATTCAGTTTCAATTGACGATCAACATTTCAGCGCTGGCGATCATCTTCTTTTCCACGCTGTTCGGCCTGACCGATGCGCCGGACGAACCGCCTTTGACCGTCATTCAACTCCTGTGGATTAACCTGATCATGGACACGTTGGCGGTGCTCGCACTATGCCTTGAGCCGCCGACGCCTGAGCAGATGCAGCAAAAGCCGAAGGGTCGCACCGAGCCATTCATCACGCCTGCGATGTGGGTCAATATTGGCGTCATGGCAACCTTGTTCACAACGATCATGCTCATTTTGATCGGATTATTACACAGAGATGGCGTGTACAGCTTGTCCGACTCAGCGATCGTGTTCACCACCTACGTATTTTTGCAGGTGTTCAACGAGATCAACGCCCGTTCGATTACGCCACTGCGTTCAGCTTTTCAAGGGATTCTGCAAAACCGCGTGTTCATCGCGATCATCATTTTGATCGCCGTCATTCAAGTGATCATCACGCAAATGGGCGGTACTGTCGGCGCGCAAGTGTTCCGCACCACGCCGCTTTCGCTTGAAACGTGGGTGCTGATCATCCTGGGCAGCAGCACCGTTTTAATCGTTGCGGAAGTGTCACGGCGTATTCGGTTGTGGACAGCACGCAGTACATTACGAGCAGCGCGCGCCTGATGGGTGAGGGCTGTCAAGGAATTTCGGGTGGGGCGTTTTGCTATTGGCAAATTCACCAATTTGTGCGTTACCACTTGCGCCCGCTGAGTTTTGGACATATGCTGATAAGCGCACGAGTGAAATGCCACATTAGGAGACTTCGTCATGTTCGATCCACTGGTCGAGGCGCACGCCTGTTATGCTACCGCGTTAACTTTTAGCCATGTTGGGGCAGTCAGCACCTATACTCGGCGCGGGTTCAATTTATTGGCTCCGTGCGGTGCTGAAGCCGACGCACTGCGTCTGTCGCTGCTTGATTTAGAATTACAGATGATGTTCGCTTCTTCTTATCTGCCGCCACCTGCCGCCGACATCGAACGTTTCGTTCAGCTTGCGGCACGCGCTGATATTCCCCGCTACAAAGGGCGTGCACAGCATTATCAGGGCGTGCTTGCCTGGACAGTGAACAGCTTCACCGTTGGGTTAGAACAGGTACGCGCGGCAATGGAAGCACTGATCGCCTGCGCTGATCTGGAAGGCCAATATTACACTGCCAGTTCGCTCGGCCTCTTTTTATCGGTGAACGGTCAGCTTGAGCGAGGTGTAGGGTTGATGCGCGCAAGCCTGACTTTATACGACCAGATCGACCCGGCACAACGTGATCTACCGGTGATGCGCCTGAATCGGGCACGCCTGATCGTGCGGCTGGCAATGAATTTATTTGATCTGGATTACTTTGAGGAAGCACTCGAACAATTAGCAATCGCGCGCAGCATCTACGTGGAGGCGGGTCACCCGTTCGGCGCAAGTACCGAATACGCACAGTTATACGCTCGCGTCGGGGATTGGGCACAAGCGGAACATTGGGCAAAACTCGGTATGGAAAGCGACGCGCAAGAATCCGATCAAGCCTATGCGCGCACGTTGTACGGGTTCATTCTCGGCCAACAAAATCAGATTGAAGCGGGTATTGCGCAGCTTGAACAGTCGCTGGCAACCGTCACACGCATCGGTTTGGAAGGTTGGCAGCGTGCATTGGCAAGTGTGTATCTGGCTGATTTATTGCTGGCCGATAGCCCCGCCTACGATCCCGAACGAGCCGATAAGCTCAACGATGCCGCGTTTGCGATCGGGGAAACGGCATCCGTACATTACGGCAGCATTTACGCTTTGGTCAACAAAACGCGTATCGCACTGGCCGCTGGTGATCCGGCGCAGGCAGTGCAATTTGCCGTGGAAGCTGCTAACCGTGTCCGTGCACGCGATACGTTGACCTTAGTTCGTGAAGAACAGGTGCTGTATTGGGAATATTGCGCATTGCAGGCCGTCGGACAAGATGGTTGGCCGTCGTTGGCAGATGCGCACCGTCGTTTAATGATCGCAGCAGAGCGCATTGAGTCGCCAGCCATGCGCCAGTCATTTTTGGAGGCTGTGCCGCTGCATCGTTTGATCAAAGCGCTGTATTGCGATCAAACGGCGGCCTGATTTGATGTTCAGTGCGCCGCAGCCAGCTAATCTACTCGATTTATCGGGCAAAACCGCGTTGATCACAGGTGCCAGTAAAGGAATCGGCGCGGCAACCGCGGATCTGTTAGGCATGTGCGGCGCGTATCTGGTGTTGATCAGCCGCAGCATCGATGTTCACGCCACCACCGAGCATTACGCCGCGACTCATGGGCGCGCGCCATTGGTCATGCAAGCCGATGTAACCGACTCCGAAGCGATGGCGGGGGTGGTTGGGGTGGCTGAACAACGTTTCGGCGCGATCGACATTCTGGTCAACAATGCGGCAGCGGTCAGCGCATCGCCTCTGCTGGAAACGGACGCTGACGAGTGGGTGCATATTCTGAACACTAATCTAATCAGCGTGGCGGGCTTGTGTCAACAGGTTGCGCCGGGCATGATCACGCGCAAAAGTGGATGGATCATCAACATTGCGTCGAATTTGGGGGCTTTTGCGCTTGCCAATCGCGGTGCGTACTCGGTTGCTAAAGCGGGTTTGATGCAGTTGACGCGTAACCTGGCGCTGGAATTAGCGCCGCATAACATCCTGGTCAACACCATCGCGGCAGGTGCCATCGCTACTGATCCGACAGGCAGCCGGGACTATGACGCGATCGCGCAAACGATCATGCTCAGGCGAATGGGCACACCCGCCGAAATTGCCAACGTAGTGCTGTTTCTGGCGTCACCGTTAGCCTCGTTTATGACCGGACAAGCCCTGTTTGTAGATGGTGGCGCAAGCGTCTGGTTTCCGGCCTGATGCGCGTAACAGCAAACTCTGCTGCCGCTTTTACTGTGCGACCTGCGCAGCTGTACGGCGTGCTCGGTATTGGCGTCGTAGCGGTTTCGACCGCCTCACTGTTCATTCGCTTTGCCCAAAACGACGGCGCTTCCTCATTGGTGATCGCGGCATGGCGGTTGGCGCTCGCGACGCTGATCCTGACACCGATCGTGATTGCCCGCCATCGCATCGAGCTGAGCGGCCTGCGGCGTGGGCAAATTATGTTAGCGCTGCTGTCGGGATCACTGTTAGGCTTGCACTTTGCCACCTGGATCAGCTCGCTTGAGTACACGTCCGTGCTGAACAGCGTCACGCTCGTTTCGCTTAATCCGTTATTCGTGGCAATGGCGACGCCGCTGCTTTTGCACGATCGGCTCACTCGTCGCACGTTGATCGGCATTGCCTTGGCGATCGCAGGCGGCTTGATCATCAGTGCAGCGGGCAGTGCTGGCAGTGCGCCCATCCACAACGCGCCATTACTCGGAGATGGGCTGGCATTGATCGGCGCAGTTGCGGTCGCGGGCTATTTCGTGATCGGGCGGCGTTTACGCGCATCGCTCGGCCTTGTGCCGTACATCTGGCTGACTTATGGCAGCGCGGCAATTGTGTTGATCGCCGCCGTAATCGTCACAGGCGGGCAAGTAGCGGGACTCGCCCCGTCCGCCTATTTATGGATGATTTTGTTGGCGCTGCTGCCGCAGTTGATCGGACACACCGCATACAATTACGCGCTCGGCCATTTGTCAGCAGCGTTTGTCAGTTTGAGCGTGCTTGGCGAGCCGATTGGCAGCACGTTATTGGCGATCGTCCTGCTCAATGAACGCCCCAACGCGGTGCAACTGTTCGGCAGCCTGTTCATCTTCGCCGCGTTGATCGTTGCCAGCCGTGCCGAGGTTAGCACCTCCGTTAAAGCAGCGGAGCTTGTGCCGTAAGCTCGTCGGTCGGTTGCGGCATCAGAAATGCAGCCAGATCGTTCAGACTGCGCTCACTGTAGGCTTGTGCCCGTTCGCGCTTACCGCGTGGCCGATCTTCAAGCGGCGGTAAAATTCCGTAGTTAGCTTTCATCGGCTGAAAGTGACCGGCTTCGGCGTGCGTCACGTAATGGCAGAGTGCGCCTAACATCGTCGTTGGTGGAAGCGTCCAGAGCGGCTCATGCTTGAGTGCGTGCGCCATGTTGACGCCCGCCAGCAAGCCCGTTGCGATGTTGCCCGCGTAACCTTCCACGCCAGTAATCTGTCCGGCAAAGAACAGATCGGCGCGCGTCCGATACTGAAGCGTCGGTTCCAGCAAAGTAGGCGCATTGATGAATGTGTTGCGGTGCATTTCGCCCATGCGCTCGAACTCTGCGTTTTGCAAGCCAGGGATCATGCGCAGCACACGCTCCTGATCGCCATAGTGCAGATTGGTCTGAAAGCCGACGATGTTGTACAGCGTGCCCGCGATGTTGTCCTGCCGAAGCTGCACCACTGCGTAAGGCCGCCGACCCGTGCGCGGATCGATCAAACCGACCGGGCGCATGGGGCCAAAAGCCAGCGATTTATCGCCACGACGCGCCAACTGCTCGATCGGCAAACAGCCCTCGAAAAAGTGCGGGTCTTCCCGCTCGAATTGGTGAATCGGCTGTGAGGGCGCTTGTACCAGTGCGGCCACGAATTGATCGTACTCGTCTTTATTCATGGGGCAGTTGATATAATCGCCTTCATCGTCTTCGCCACGTTCATAACGACTAGCGCGGTAAGCGATGCTCATATCGATGCTATCGCCACTCACAATGGGCGCAATTGCATCGTAGAAGTACAAATATTCCTGGCCCGCCAATCCGGCAATCGCACTTGCCAACGCCTCAGCCGTCAGCGGGCCACTCGCGATGATGCACGGCGTCGGCGGGATGTGCGTCACTTCTTCGCGCACGATTTGAATCAGTGGGTGTGACTCAAGCGCGCTGGTCACCTCATAGGCGAAGCGTTCACGATCGACCGCCAACGCGCCACCTGCGGGTACGGCTGCCGTCTCTGCACAGCGGATCAACAACGAGCCGAGCCGTCGCAGTTCGTTTTTGAGCAGCCCCGGTGCCCGATCGGGTAAATCCGAGCCGAGCGAGTTGCTGCATACCAGTTCGGCCAGGTTGCCGGTGATGTGCGCGGGCGTCTTTTTTTGCGGACGCATTTCATACAGCGTTACCGACAAACCGGCTTGCGCGGCTTGCCAGGCGGCTTCCGTGCCCGCCAGTCCGCCGCCGATAACTGTTACTTCGTGATTACTCATAAGAATTGACTTTATTGCTTTGAATACAACAATTCTATCCTAATCTACGCCGATATTCAGGGCGCAAGATTCATTTTTCGGCGTATGGCGCGATTGCTGTACAATAGGCATCGTGTCATGGCAACAAACGGAGCAGCAGGAATGGCAGCATACGGCAGACTTGATGTGTATTGGCCGGATGGACCGATCGAAAGTTACCCACTCAGTAAACCTGTCATCGCGATCGGGCGTTCCACGGGTAACGATGTGGTATTGGATACGACTGCTGTTTCGCGCTATCACATCAGCATCAGCCTTGAGGGTGACAAGGTGGTGTTGAAAGATTTGGATGCGGTCAACGGTACCTATGTAGACGGGGTACGTATGGCAGGCAGTGCTACGCGCGTTTTGATTGGTGGCGAGGAGATTCAGATCGGCGATGTACGCTTGATCTTCCAACCCAAGCATGAGGAAACTACCGAACAAATTGTTCGACGCACAAAGCCGCAAGACGCCCCGCTCGATTCGGTCGATAGCCCTGTCCATGACGACAGCCCGGTTGATGGCGTTGAAGAACGGCCAACGCTGAAGCTGTCACCGATCCCATTCAAAGTAGTGCTGGACACGCCCGATCAAACAGTAACGCCCGGCGCACACAATCAAGCGCTGTTGGATGTTCAAAATACAGGCAGTGAGCCGGATCGATACGTGATTGAGATCGACGGACTGCCCAAAGAGTGGACGCGTCTCGATCGTGCCGAGATCGAGTTAGCGCCGGACGTACATACACAAGTGGTGGTGAACTTCAAACCGGCCCGCCGAAGTGATAGCAAGCCCGGCAATTATCCGTACACAATCCGTGTGACTTCGCGTAATCACCCCAACATTACGCTGGAAAAAACGGGCACGATGCATCTGCTCAATTACAGCGGCTTTGGAATTGTGCTCGGCACGCCGCGTGTTCAGGCAGGCAGCGGCTTTGAAGTCTATATTCAGAATCAAGGCAGCGCGCCGCTTGTATTGGGCATGACGGGCGCTGATCCGGGCAGCGCGCTGACTTTTGATATGCCCTCTGACGCGATCACGTTAGCGCCGGGCGAGCGCCGCATCATTCGCGGCCAATTGCGATCCAAACGTCAGCGTTTCATCGGCGCGGCGCGTGAACATCGTTTCGACATCATCGCCCGTGCCAGAGATGCGTCGGGCTTTCAAGCCGCAGTGTCCGGCATGTACGCCGAAAAACCAGGGCTTCCGGCCTGGCTGCCCGCCCTGTTGCTGCCGCTGATCGCAGGCGTGGCCTTGATCGCCGTCATTGTGGTGATCGGTGGGCTGCTGGTTTTGCCGTCCTTGCAGGCGACGCGCACACCTCAGCCGACGATACAGCCAACTGTCCAGCCGATCCTTGCACCAACGCAAATACCACTCGTGGTGCTCACCTTGCCAACCGCCGCGCCTGTCACCAATACGCCGTTAGCGGTGATAGTGCCGTCTGTGCTTCCGACGCTCACCGCTACCCCAACGCTCACGACGGTATTGACCCTATCGCCAACGGTTGCGGCGTCCGCCATCCCGCCAAATATTGAAAGCGCTACGCCGACCGCCGAAACATTTTAGTATTCGCAGTTTTCGGTAAATACTATCTGCTGACAGCGATAGATCGCCTTGACTGACACTGTGACGCTGCTAACCGCCTCTTAGCCAACGCTTATCGCACACAGTGTGCCGAATCCGTGACGGATGGTACAATCTGCATATTAGCAGGTTGTATTGTTATGTCTTGTGTAACGGTCGGTACTGAGTGGGTTAGGGTGTGCTCTTGAGGCGATTATTTTATGTGATCTTTTGGATGAGCACCGCCGGACTTGCGCTGCTTGCATCGGTGGGTGGCAGTCTGCCACGGATGGCACATGCCGCACCGTTTCGCCAGAGCAGCGCCATTCATCTGACGGTTGATGTGGGTTATCAGGGGCGCTTTCGCGATCGGCAGTGGGTACCGCTGCGGGTGACAGTCAGCAATGATGGGCCGGACATCAGCGGCGAACTGCGGGTCAAGCCGAACGGCACATTCAACCTGACTTCCAATACGTACACTGCCCCGATCGACTTGCCTACCCACGCGAACAAGCAGCTCTTTTTATACGCGATTCTGGATGTTTATACCCAAAACGTTCAGGTCGATCTGACAACCAGTGACGGTATACAACTACAAACAACGACTATGCCCGTGAGTCACGCCATCGACTCCGATTTGCTGTATGCCGTCGTCACTGAGTCACCAGTCGGTTCGGTTGATTTGAGCAGTGCGCATAGTAACGGGACCGCTTTTCAAGCGGATTGGCAGATCGAGAATATCCCGTCGCTGGCACAAGCGCTGGCCGGACTCGACGGCCTGCTGTTGACCGATGCTGACACTGGAAAATTAAGCACCGATCAACGAACGGCGCTGCAAAATTGGGTACTCAGCGGCGGCCACTTGATCGTCACGGGTGGTCCAAACTGGCAAAAAACGCGCGCCGGAGTCGATGCACTGCTGCCGATCGCGGCGGGGAGCACCGTGACGCTGAACACGCTCAGTGCTTTGGCGACTTTCGCGGGACAACCTGCTGATTCGATCACCGGGACGGTAATTCTGGCGCAAGGCCAACCCCGTGCCGGATCGCAAGTGCTGGCCACACAAGACGGTACGCCGCTGCTGATACGCGGCACATTCGGGCAAGGCGTGGTCGATTATCTGGCTGCCGATCCAGGGCTGGAGCCATTCCGCTCGTGGAACAATCGCGCGTCGTTGTGGAATGTGCTGCTGCGCTCGACTAATCACAAGCCGGGTTGGGCAAATGGCATTGTCGATGCACAATCTGCCAATCGCGCCGCGAACTACATCCTGGGTTTACGTTTGCCTGATGTGCTGCAACTGGCAGGTTTTTTGGGCGTCTATATCTTGTTGATCGGTCCGCTCAACTATCTGGTGCTGCGCCGTTTGAAGCGCGTTGAATGGGCATGGTTCACGATCCCGGTGATCATCCTGATCGCCAGTGCGATCACTTATGTCACCGGCTTTTCATTGCGCGGCACACAGGCCACCTTGAATCGACTCAGTTTGATACAGGTGTGGCCGGAAAGCGATCAGGCACAAGTGAATGGTGTGATCGGCGTGTTGTCACCACGGCGCGCAACCTACGCGTTGTCGATGAATGATGCGCTAACCGTACACAGCCTGACGACATCGGCAGCCAATGCATTGAACAGCAATCCAGCGGATGTGAAAGTTGGCGAAAGTCTGCATTACAGCGTATCGAACATCCCGGTCGATGCAGGGATTTCCACTGCTTTTGTGACCGACGGCTACATTCCGGCGCCGGCGCTGAGTGGTTCGGCGACCTTGACCCTGGGCGCTGACGGTAAAGCCTCCATCAAAGGCGAGGTGCGTAACAACAGTGCACTCACTTTGACCGATGCGCTGGTACTGGTGATGCAAACGCCTGTTTCGATTGGCACGTTGGCGGCAGGCGAAACGCGCAGCTTTCAAAGTGACGTGCAGCCGCTGAACATTGCCGAACCTGCCAGCAGTAGCCGCACGCCGATCTACAATCCTTACACGAATGGCTACAACTATTCGTCTAACCAGCGCTTGCAAACGCTGCAAGATCTGCTCAAAACCAACATTTACAGCAAATTGCAAAGCGGTAACCCGCAAGAACAGCAAACATATCGCCGTCGCGACTATTTTGTCGGCGGCTTCACCAACACCAGTGATCAATTTACCGGACGCGGCTTCGATGTGTACCTTATCGGCTGGAATGATCAATCACCGCTGTCTATGACGCTCGACGCCCCATACATCACTGAGGATACGAGCCTGTATGCCGTTAAGCTGACCACGACACTTGCTACACCTGATGCGACGGTGAAAGTGCTCCCTGGTTATATGCAGTGGGTAACGCTTCCCAAGCTTAATCAACCGGATTTTTCGCCTTACGAGCTGTATCTGACGCAAGGTCAGGACGCGACCTTTCAGTTCAAGCCGATACCCGCTTTGCGCCTGAGTACGGTGAGCACGCTGAAAATTCAGACGAGTTCTAATAATGCCGATGCCGGGCGGGTGTCGCTGTGGGATTGGACGACAAACAGGTACGTTGAGTTCAACCGTCCGGGCAACAGTTTAGGCTATGAACTGACGCTCACTAGTCCAAGCGATTTGCAACGCTATCTTAATTCTGACAATACGGTACAAATACGCATTCAAGCGTATAACGGCGCGACCAGCTTATCATCAATCACCGTCTCGGTTGACGGCAAACTCGCATCATAAGTTCCGCATCCTGTAGTGAGCAGCCTTGTCCTGTAAATTTTCTGAAACACAGCAAAAATACAAATGGAGTTTTAATCTATGCAAAACACAACGACTTCCGGCACTGTTCTTCCCAACACTACCCTGCCAAACATCGCCGCCGTACCTGTTGAATCCGCCGCGCCGATCATCGAGACGCGCGATTTGAGTATGCACTATGGCAAACGCATCGCCGTCAATCAACTGACGCTGAGCGTACCACGCGGCGCGATCTATGGCTTCATTGGACCGAATGGCGCTGGCAAGACGAGCACCATGCGCATTCTGACCACGCTCATGCTGCCCAAATCGGGGCAGGCGTTTGTGGCGGGTTATGAAGTGACCAAAACGCCGCGCGATGTTCGGCGCGCAATCGGTTATATGCCGGACTTCTTCGGCGTCTACGATGATATGAAGGTTTGGGAATATCTCGACTTTTTTGCAGCTTGCTATGAAATCCCGGAACGCGACCGCTCCGGTTTGATCAACGACTTGCTGCAACTGGTCGATCTGACCGATCGGCGCGATGATATGGTCGATAAACTGAGCCGTGGCATGAAGCAGCGCTTATGTCTGGCGCGCACGCTGGTTCACGATCCGCAAGTCTTGATCCTGGATGAGCCAGCGTCCGGCCTTGATCCACGCGCGCGCGTCGAAATCCGCGAACTGATGCTTGAATTGGCACGCATGGGCAAAACGATCTTCTTTTCGTCACACATCCTGGCTGACGTTGCCGAAATCTGCTCACACATCGGGATCATCGAAAGTGGGCAGATGGTCATGCAAGGCAGCATGGACGAAATCCGCCGAAAGCTGATGCCGAATCGCGAAGTAGTGATCACCTTGCTCGATAAAGTTGACGAAGCACGACAGGCGCTCTCAACGGTCGCAGGCGTTCAGCAGGTGGTCGATCTGCCCGACGACGGCGGCAAAAAACGGCTGCGCGCGGATTTCACAGGTGAGGATACGGTATTGAGCGCCATGATGAGCGTGCTCAACAGTCAGGGCGTGCCGGTCGTCAACTTCGCTGAACAATCACACGATCTGGAAGAAGTGTTCATGAAGGTGACCAAAGGGGTCGTTTCGTGACGGCACAAAGTCGCAGACCTTTCAGCGGTTTGCTGCGCGCTAATCCGGTCACGCTGAAAGAACTGCGCGGTCGGATGCGAGGCACGCGCGCCTTCGTGGTGATGACCATTTATTTGCTGCTGATGTCGGGTTTTGCGCTGTTGTTGTACGTGCTGTACAGTGCGGCAGTCAGCGGCGATGGCAGCATTCAGGGCGGGCAAATCGGGCGCACTTTGTTCACCGGCATTGTGGGCGTCGAGCTGTTTCTGGTGACGTTCATCGTGCCTGCGTTCACATCGGTAGCAATCACGGGTGAGCGCGAAAAGCAGACCTACGATCTGCTGCGCACCACCTTGTTATCGCCGCGTGCGTTGGTGATGGGCAAGCTGCTATCGGCGCTGTCGTATATTTTTCTGCTGCTTCTGGCGGCTGTTCCGCTGCAAAGCGTCGCCTTCTTATTCGGAGGCGTCAGTGAAGGCGAATTGGCGCTGGCGTTCGTGATTTTACTGGTCACGGCGATCGCACTTGGCACTATTGGCCTGTATTTTTCGTCAACGATGAAACGCACGCAAGCTGCCAGCATCGCGACTTACGGCTTTGCGCTGCTGATCACGATCGGCTTGCCCGTGATTTTGGTCGTGTTGTTTTCGGTGATCGCGCCGTTCTTTTTAGCATTGTCCGGCACTTCACTTTCCGCACCTGTGCAAGCGGCACTGACCTATGGCTTTGGCCTGTTGATCAGTACGAATCCGCTTGCAACGGCGTACACGTCGCAATACTTGCTGGTCAATCAGCACCAGATTGGGTTTTTCACACAGGTCGTATCCAGCAGCGGCGTCACGCTGAATCTGCCGCTCGTGTCGCCGTGGATCGTCTTTACAGTGTTCTATTTGCTATTGTCGGCAGTCTTGATCGTGGCGTCTATTCGGCGCGTCGGACGTATTGAAGGGGCACCTTAACACGGTGAAACAAACCTTATGAGTCAAAAAGCTGCAAAGTTCAACATTCCTCGCCTGTCATTTTCAGCGCAACCCGTCACGCCGCGCCAGTTACCGCCGGATGTAGCGCCGCTCGGACGCTTGATCGGGGGTTGGGATCGGCGTTTGCGCCTGACACAATCGGCATTATGGACGCCACGCGGTTTGATCGGCGGTCTTGTGATCACATTGATCGCGGCGATTATAGCGCGCTTGCGCCCATGGCTGCTGACGCCGCAATTGAGCGCGCTTGGCGTGGGTGTGACGCTCATCGCGGGTATCGGCGCGCTGCTGTTCGTGTGGCTGTGGCCGCGCACGCTGTTGTATTCGGCGCGCATGTTCGATCGGCGGTTCGGCTTGCGTGAGCGAGTCAGCACGGCGCTTGAGTTAGGATTGCACGATCCGCATCTGGACGCGCTGCAATCGCTGCAACTGCATGACGCGCTCAAACGCGCCCAAGCAGTACGCGCGTCCGCCTTTTTGCCAATTATATGGCGGCGGCGTGAATTATTAGCTGTCGTCGCGTTGATCGCCATATGTGCACTGGCAATTGGGCTGCCAAATCTGCAAAGCGCGGCGGTAGCTCAACAAAACGCGGTGAATGCGGCGGTGACTCAGCAAATTCAGCAGTTGCAACAGATCAAGCAAACGATTCAGGCAAATCCGGCGCTGAGCGATGCTGAAAAAGCGCAGTTGTCGAAGATCGTAGACGACGCGATCAAGCAGTTGCAACAGCCTAATGTCAGCCAACCCGAAGCGGTGGCAGCGCTGGCACAGGCACAGCAAGCACTCAAAAACAGCCAAACGCCACCTACTGCTGCACAACAGCAAGCGAATCAACAGGCGGGGCAATCGCTTAATCAGAGCGTCCAGACGCAAGGCGCGGGATCGGCGTTACAAAAGGGCGATCTGACACAGGCCGCTAACGCGCTGCAAACGCTCAGCCAGCAAGTCGGACAGCTTACGCAGCAGCAAGCAAGCGATACCGCCAATGCGCTGCAAAATGCTGCAAATGCGCTGAAACAGACTAACCCGCAAGCGGCGCAAGCGCTTCAGCAAGCGGCGGACGCGTTGAAAAAGGGTGATCAACAAGCGGCGCAAAGTGCTTTACAGAACGCGGCAAATGCGCTGAACGCACAGCAGCAAGCGCAAAGCAATACGGCGCAATCGCAGGCAGCGCAATCAGCCGCGCAGCAAGTCGCGCAAGGTCAACAGCAGGTTGCACAAGCGGGTGCACAGCAGGGTCAGCAGTCCTCTCAACAGCAATCGCAGCAATCACAACAGCAAGCATCGAGTGGCAACCCGCAACAAGGTCAGCCACAAAACGGGCAGCCACGAAATGGGCAACCGCAGAGTGGTCAACCACAGCAAGGCAACCCGCAACAAGGTCAGCCACAAAATGGGCAACCGCAGAGTGGTCAACCACAGCAAGGCAATCCGCAAAGTGGGCAGCTGCAACAAGGTCAACCACAATCTGGTCAACCACAAGCTGGGCAGCCGCAGTCAGGGCAACCACAAAACGGACAGTCGCAAAACGGGCAGCCGCAAAACGGGCAACCACAAAACGGACAGCCCCAAAGTGGTCAACCCCAAGCAGGTCAGGGTCAACAGCCTGGGCAAGGTGGACAACCCGGACAAGGTCAGCAGCCCGGCCAGGGCGGGCAAGCGGGACAGGGTCAACAGCCCGGACAAGGCGGCAAAGGTGGCGGGCAAACTGGCGACGGTGGACAGGGCGGCGGGGCAGGTCAAGGCGGAAGTCAAGGATCATCGCAAGGCCAATCCTCACAGATGGCAGGCGGAGGCGGTGGCGCGGGACAAGGAGCGGGTGGCAGCGGCAACAATGTCACCAACGGCGCGCAGACTCAAAATCCGAACGGCGGCACCATGCCCACCGATAACGGACATGGCGGCGGTGGCACGACCACCAATGAACATGTTTACGCGCCAAGTTTTGTGGGCGGACAAGGCGGCACAGCGCTAAATCCAAAAGGCGGCGGTGATCCTGGTAACACACCCGGACAACCCGGTAACTACGTCAATCCCACTGATAATTCGTCGGCCAGCGTTCCGCTGGATCAGGTTGCCGCGAACGCATCATCGCAGGCCGACTCGGCAATGGACTCCGACCATGTTCCGATCGGCTTGCGCGGAGTCATTCATGATTACTTTAGCGGATTGCAGCCATCACCTTAAACGCCACCTCACATCCTTGATCGCTGACCACGGCGGTAGCCTGCGCAATGGCGCGTTCTTGATCGTGCTGGCAAGCTTGCTGGCGGGGTGCATCCAACCCGATGCGCCGCTGCCTGGCACTCCCGCCACAACGGTGACCGCGCCGCCCACAGCAGTATCGGCAGCAGTGGCAAGTACGCCGCTCATGCTGGCAACCGCTGCGCCTACGCTGTCAGGGGGAAGCGCGCCGATTACAGTCACAATGGGCAGCACTGCGGATCAAGCGTCAGCGGCCAGCGGCTTCACAGATTACCCGTCCGCGCCCGATCGCGTCTGGAAACTCGTACCCGTCGGTGCGGAACAAGTTGCGGTGCTGTTCTATCATGACAGCGCCAATAACCGCTGCATCCGGTATATTTTCAGATCTAAAGCGCTGGCAAAATGTGCCACAGCGGGGCAAACGCTGGTTGCCATTGCCGCCAATGAAAAAACCGCCGATGGCAAAACGTATGCAGTGGTGGTGGGGCGCGCGTTAGTCAGCCAGATTACCGCCGTATCAATCGAGATGCGTGCTGGCACGAATACCTCCGCGCAGATCGATGATCAGGGCTTCAGCGCAATCAGCGAAGGGGCACAAACGCCCATCCGCGTCACGCCGATCGATCAGAACGGTAATCAGGTGGGCGGACAGTTCAGCTTTTAATCAGTTGACATTCTCAAACAAGCGTTCTATACTTCGTTCAAGAATTGAAACTTTAGCTCAAGGTCAAGATCATGATTACCTATGTTTCAGGTAGCTTATTCCAAAGTCCGGCTCACGTATTGGTAAATACTGTCAATACGGTAGGCGTCATGGGCAAAGGCATTGCTTATCAATTCAAGCTGGCTTACCCTGAAATGTTTAAGCAATATCAAGCATGGTGCGAATCAGGGCAATTCAATATAGGTCAGTTGTGGTTATATAAAACGTCTCACAAGTGGATTTTGAATTTCCCAACAAAACAGGATTGGCGACAACCTTCGCGGCTAGAATACATTGAACAAGGTTTGAAGAAGTTCGTTACTATGTATCCACTAAAAGGCATTACGACAATCTCATTTCCTCAGCTTGGATGCGGCAATGGTGAACTAAATTGGGACAAGCAAGTTAAACCGCTTATGGAAAATTATCTCAGCAATTTACCCATCAGCGTTTATATCCATCTGTATGATGCAAAAAATGCGGTTCCAGAGCATCGTGATGCACGCATGATTAGACAGTGGCTTCAAGGCGAACCACAGCAGTTAGCTTTCATCGAATTTTGGAGTGATCTTAGGCGGCTTTTGCAAAGCACAGCTATTTTTACCACCTTAGAAACCAAGATTTCCTTTTCAGTCACCATCGATGATGCTGAAAATGTGGTTTTTTCACCGTCAAATGCACCTTCTTTCCGCATTTCCAAAGAAGACGATGGTTTTCTTGAATTGTGGCAATACATACGTGCTGCTGGTTATTGTATCCCTGATAGATTACCCATTGGGCTAGATCGTTATGCGCCTTATCTTGTCGCTTTACTCGGTCACCTGGATTATTTTCAGCAAGTACAAATAACGCCCAAATCATCCGCATCACAAATGGGCTTATGTCTTGTACCGCCTCGTTTATTGAAACCGCGTTCAACAGCAATGTTCAGCCCTGCACTTTCGTTATGAACGCCTTAGAAAAGCCAGATGCACAAGCCTTTCGTAATTGCTTAACAGAATTAAGGCAATCCGTTTGGTTAGACAAACCACGGCGGTGGTGGGTCGATTTTGCGTTTCACCATACTCATATTGAAAATGCGGTCAAAATACTTAAAGCAGGCTTTTTGCTGTCACGCTCTGAAATACAAAAGTCAGGTACTTTTACAGATAGCGCAAGTCAGCAGGTAATTCAACAAACCACTGAAGATCGGAAACGATATGTTCGTTTTTATTTTCGACCACGAACACCTACCTTCTACCATTGCGAGGGGATACGCCCTATAAACCATTATTCCTTAGATGCACATTGTCCTGTCCCTGTATATTTGTTGTTTGACCTCGAAAAACTCATTTGCCGTGCTGATTCACATTTTACCCAAGGAAATTTAGCAAGTGCTGGCACAACTATTTTATCCACGGTACAAGATTTTAACAATTTACCGTTTGAAAAGATTTACCATGAT
>Ga0209724_1001794_pt1 | contig 19116 bp, 17 predicted proteins | sample grotaG_FD_184143 | JGI IMG/M metagenome (GOLD analysis project Ga0209724, IMG submission 184143) | Glacier valley bacterial and archeal communities from Borup Fiord, Nunavut, Canada, to study Microbial Dark Matter (Phase II) -... | ecosystem: Environmental > Aquatic > Freshwater > Ice > Glacier ...
AGGACACGAAGGCGCACAAAGAACGATGACGAATTGATCCGCGAAGAGACGCGAAGAAGGACGAGAACAATCCCGAAAGGGCGCGAATTACAAGATGTGAAGGATTAAGCGGTAGATAATTGTCCTAAAAGAGTAAAAGGGTGGAGCGAGTCTATACTCCTTCCACCCTTCCGCTTATTCACAACCCGCCAACACTAATCCCTACGTCTACCGTTCTTCGCGTCTCTTCGCGTCTCTTCGCGGATCAATTCGTCGTTCTTCTTCGTGTCTCTTCGTGTCCTACACGGATCGGAAAAGCGTTACCCCCGCGTAGGCATATTGACGTGCAGCGGCGTGCCGAAGATTTGCGCGATGGCTGTCTCTTGCACCGCTTCGGGCATGGTCGGGTGGGCGTGCATCGTGTGGGCTAGGTCGTCGGCGGTCATGCCTTGCTGGACCGCCACGGTGCCCTCGGCGATGATGTCGCTGGCGTGTGCGCCCATGATTTGCATCCCCAGGATCGTACGATCCGCAGCGTTGCAGACCAGCTTGACCAAGCCGTGCGGCTCACCGATGGCTTGGGCGCGGCCCAGCGCGGCGAACGGGAACTTGGTCACGCGCACCGCAATGCCTTTCTCCTTCGCCAGCGCCTCGGTCAAGCCCACACTGGCGATTTCGGGGATGGTGAAGATGCAGTCGGGCACGGCGCGGTAATCCGCCTCACGCGGGTGGCCCAGGATATGGTCCACCGCCACCTCGGCCTCATACGACGCGACATGGGCCAGCATATGGCCCGGCACGATGTCGCCGATGGCGTAGATGCCCGCCACGTTGGTCCGCATATAGCTATCGGTGGGCACATAGCCGCGCTCGGTCTGCACGCCCACGGTGTCCAGGCCCAGGCCGTCGGTGTAGGGCTTGCGGCCTTTGGCGTAGAGCGCGTATTCGGCGGCGACCACCCGCGGCTCGGCGCTGCCCTCGGTCTGGATCACCACATCCAGATGGTCGCCCCCCTCGCGGAACTCTTGGACGTTGCTTTTGAGCAGCACTTCCACGCCCGCCGCTTTGAGCAGTTGCGCGAAACGCCGCGCGATCTCCTCGTCCACGTTCCGCAGCACGCGCGGCGAGGTAATCACCACGGTGACTTTGGTGCCATAGGCGGCGAAGATCGAGGCGAACTCCATGCCGACGATACCACCGCCGATGATGACCATGCTCTTGGGCAGGGTCGGGATGGCGCGCAAGGTCAGGTCCATGTCCAGGATCTGGTCGCTGGTGATGACGCGCGGCGAGTCGCCACCCGGCACTTCGCTGCCCAGGATCGTCGCCGATCCGGTCGCCAGGATGATGCTTTTAGCGCGCACGGTGAGCGCCATGCCGCTGAACTCGCTGTTGCCCTGCACCAGGACACTAGTGGGGGTGAGCAGCCGCCCCGTGCCTTGCAAGCGGGTCACTTTGCGGGCTTTGCATAGGTCCACGATGCCTTTAGTCAGCCCATCCACCACTTTGTCTTTGCGCGCCACGATGCCGCCCCAATCAGGGACCGCCGTGCCCTGGATGCCGAAGTCACCGGCATGGCGCATCTCACTCAACAACTCCGCCGTGCGGACCATCGTCTTCGACGGGATACAGCCGCGCAGCAGGCAAGTGCCGCCCAGCCGCCGGTCTTTTTCGATTAGCACCACATTGGCCCCACGCATCCCCGCGTCGAGCGCGGCCACATAGCCGCCCGGTCCGCCGCCAATGACGGCGATATCGTATTCTGGCATAGTTCGTTTTACTCCGGTAGGTATCAGGTGTCAGGTATCAGGTGTCAGGTGTCAGGTATCAGGTGTCCGGTGCTAGGCACTAGAGATAACGGCGCTGGGTGCTACGCCGATCTAGCCAACATCATACCACAACGCTTACAGATTACGCATTGTGGATCACTGACGGTAAGCGGTCAGTCTGGCAGGTAAATATACAAGGGCTGGACTGTAGCAGCGCTGCTTGCTGCGCCGTACTGGTTCCCGGCAGGTAAATATACAAGGACAGTAGTGTAGCAGCGCTGCTTGCTGCGCCGTACTGGTTCCCGGTCGTGCGGCCTCTAGCCGGTGGCCCTAGCCCTAACGAGCACGGCGCAGCAAGCAGCGCTGCTACAGTCCAGCCCTTCCGCTCCGCTGGGCTACCTTCTACCCACGAGCATTTCTCACTTCGAGCATTTCTCACTTGCGGAAGGTCCATTCATCCGTCGCGTATTTCGTCGCCACCAAGCTATCCCAACGGGCAAGTTCGGTGGCCGTCAGGTGGTCTGGTTCTAAAGTTATGTCAAGCGCTTCCTTAAAGCCGGCTTGCAAGGCGACCGCTACCTCGTCGCGGCGCAAGGGCGCGGCGGTGAACTCGTTGAGGCCGGCCATGCGGAGCGTCAGGTGGGTCTGCGCGCGCAAGCGAGCCACTTCGTCGGGGTGGCGGAAAGCGCGCGCCCAGCGTTCCAAGTCGGCTGCCAGCAGCACCGAGCCCTGTTGCAACACCACCCCGCCGCGCCGCGTCTGCGCGCTGCCGATCACTTTGCGCCCCTCGACCGTGATCTCGTAGTCGGTCGCCTCGTCAAAGCAGACCGCGCCCGCTGGGTCGCTGTGCGCCGGGTTGGGTCGCCCCGCCCGCCGCGCCGCCAGTTCCGCGCGCGCTGCCGCCAGGGGCGAAGTGCCACGCCACGCCGCCACGTCCAGTGGCGCGGCCATCTGCGCCGTGATGCCCAGCCGCGCCAGCCCCAGCACCAGCCCCTGGCTGATCTTGCGGTAGCTCTCCACCACGCCGCCGTTTACCCGCGCATCGCCGGCCGGGGCGATCAGGCTGTAGGTCAGTTCGCGTGCGCCGTCGTGCAACACCGCGCGCCCCCCCGTGGGCCGCCGCACCAGCGTATAGCGTTGTTCGCGCACCCAAGCAGTGTCAATTTGCCCGGCCAGCGGCTGGTTGGTGCCCACCGACAGGCAACCCGGCTGCCAGCCGTAAAAGCGCACCGTCGGCGGCCCGCCCGCGATCACCGACTCCAGCAACGCCTCATCCAGCGCCATATTCGCGTGCCCCGGTTCGGGCGGAGTGCTGATCAATCGCCAGTTCACCGTGCTACAAACTCTTTCACGTCTCGTACATCATCTAGCGGCAATTCCCACAGCGTTGCTTGAATCGAACGATCCGTTGTAGCCTGCGGGATGCTATAGGCATCTATCCAATCGGGGTCAACCATCCGCTGCCAACTCCCTACAATCCTTTGATGCGCTATCGGGTATCGCATTAGTTCTCTACTGTGCGTCGGCAGCCCTTGCGCGGCTAACTCCGCCGCAAATGCCTGATCGTCCGGCTCATTAGCGGGCAAATACCAGTAATTCAGCGCATAATGCCACAAGTCGAAATCCGACAACAGCACCCGATCATTCCCTATCGCAAACTCAACGCGCACACCTCGTTCGCCGCGCGGCAGATAGCCACTAGAGCGCAAATCGGGCCGTTTCTGGCTGCCTTCCCACTGATACCAAGCCCATACAGGAAACGTGACTCCCGCTGGTCGTGGCCCTATACAGCAATCCATTTGCGCGACCAGCCACTCGTAAGCCGATCTAAAATCCCCATCCACATACGCCGCATCCGCCCGCAGCACACCGCAGGCTTGGGCCCGTTGCCACGCAGCAGCCGATTGGATCGTCCACAAGATCACGGCAGGAGATGCTCACCTACAAATCGGCCCATGCTTCATCCTCTTCAGGCAGGAGCCAATCTCGGCTCAACACCGCTTCCGAAGCCAACATGGTCTGAGATGCCGCCGAAGGCTGGGTCAGTGGATACTCGGCTATGTCGTCTTCTTCTAAATCAGGATCTATGGGGGACGGGAAGCCAGCCTGCCAACGCGCCAGCTGCGCGGCATACAACAACGCGGCCTAAACACCCGCACGAGTGAGGTGAGGATAGGAGTCCAGCAGTTGCTCAATGCTTTCGCCCGCTGCTAGATGCTCCAAAACCAATTCCACCGTGATCCGCGTACCAGCTACCACCGGCTTACCCATCATAATGTTGGGGTCTGAGACAATCAGAAGGTCAGCCATTGCCAGTCCACCCAGTCCCGACCATGGGCGAAGTAGCGCCCACCCCGACGATCACAATGCCACGCGACCGCTGCCAGGATCGCTTCGCGTGTTAACTTCGGGAAGGCATCGATCAGGATCGCGGGCGTGTAGCCGGCGCAGATTTTCTCGGCCAGCCATTCCACGGAAATATCAGTGCCGGCGATCACCGGCGTGCCGTACAAGATATTCGGATCAGAGATAATCCAGCGTTCTTGCATAATCTCCTCCGTAGATTACAAACCAAGTATCGTGCGTAACGCTCTTACTAAGCCACGCATATAAACATCATCCAGATGGCCCAGCACTCTGACAACACGCTGCTCATCTATAGCACGTATTTGCTCACAAAGCGCCACAGATGCTTCTGTTAGACCACCATTACCTGCGGGAACCAGCACATGAGAAAGCAGCAATTGCTGCCGTATCTTTGTGGTGAAAGGCACAACAATAGTATGTGGACTAGCTACGTTAGCCCGATCAACCTGTAGCACCACAGCGGGCCGTGTACCGCTCTGCTCGGTGCGAAAACCTGGATTGAGGTTACACAGCACAACATCGCCACGCAGAACTTTCACCAGCGAATCTCGCCCTGCGCCAACCGCTCTTCATAACCTTCGAGATCTTGCAGATAGGTATCCATCCCTTCTTCTGCAATGTTCTCTTCTCCGGCTATGGGAAGCACACCCGCTTGCCATTCGACACGACCTTGTTTCGTCAGCAAAAAATCCACGAAATCCTGCACCTCTTGCACAAGTGGATCAGGAAGTTGTTGTATTTTCCCTAAAATCTCTTCATAAACTGTCATAGTGGTTCTCTTTTCACAGCCTGTGAATAGCATAGTTGCGGTTAAGGAACGGCGCACGAAGCAAAGTCGGACGCGCACGCCGTTCCCCAATTCAGCATTCAGAACTCAGCCTTACGCTTTGGCCCGCCAGCGCAGGTTGGGTTCGCGCGCCGCCTGCACTTCGTCGAGGCGACCGTATTTGCTGGTGTGCGGGGCGTGGTTCAGCACGTCCGGCGCGGTGCGCGCTTCTGCCGCAATCGCCTTCATGGCCGCGATAAACGCATCCAGTGTCTCTTTGCTCTCGGTTTCGGTCGGCTCGATCATCAGGGCTTCTTCCACGATCAGGGGGAAGTAGACCGTCGGCGGGTGGAAGCCGTAGTCAATCAGCCGCTTGGCGACATCCAGCGTCTTGATGCCATAGTCGCGCTTCAGGTTTTTGCTGCTCAGGACCACTTCGTGCATATTCACGCGGTCGTAGGGCAGCCAGTAGGTGCCCGCCAATTGGCCGCGAATGTAGTTCGCGTTCAGGATGGCGTTTTCGCTGACGCGCTTGAGGCCGCGCAGGCCCAGGTGGCGGATGTAGGTGTAGGCGCGGTCGAACATCCCGAAGTTGCCCATGAACGCCTTGACGCGCCCGATGCTCTTCTCCGGCATGACCGGCAGGTAGAAGGGCCCCCATGCGCCGTCTTGCCGCCCGACCACAGGACCGGGCCGGAAGGGGGCTAAGTGCGCTTTGAGCGCCACCGCACCCGCGCCGGGGCCACCCCCACCGTGCGGCGTGGTGAAGGTCTTGTGCAGGTTGATGTGCATCACATCAATGCCCAGGTCGCCGGGGCGGATATGGCCGACCAGCGCGTTCAGGTTCGCGCCGTCGCCGTAGACCTGCCCGCCCGCCCGATGGACGCGCTCGCTGATCTCCAAGATGTTCGGCTCGAACAGCCCCAACGTGCTGGGCACAGTGAGCATGATGCCGGCGGTGCGCTCGTTCAGGTTCGCGCTCAACTGTTCTAGGTCCACATTGCCCTGCGCGTCCGACTTCAACTGGATCATCTTGAAGCCCGCCGAGGTCGTGGTGGCCGGGTTGGTGCCGTGCGCGCTATCGGGCACCAGGATCGTGTCGCGCACCGTGTCACCGCGATCCAGGTGGTAGGCGCGGATGACCAAAATGCCAGTGAACTCGCCGTGCGCGCCCGCCGCCGGTTGCAACGTCACCGCGTCCATGCCGGTGATGGCGGCCAGATAGTCTTGCAGGCCGTACATCACTTCAAGCGCGCCCTGCACCGTCTCCGGCGGCTGGTTCGGGTTGATCGCGGCGAAACCCGGCAGGATCGCCACGTCTTCATGCACTTTGGGGTTGTATTTCATGGTGCAGGAGCCGAGCGGATAGAATCCGCTGTCGATGCTGTAGTTCATCTGCGACAGGCGCACAAAATGGCGCATCACATCCACTTCAGACAATTCAGGCAGGTCCAGCTGCTCCCGCAGCAAGGCCGCATCAGGCAGCGGGGCGGTGGGCACATCGTCGTCGGGCAGCGATACGCCGATGCGACCGGGACTGCTCAACTCGAACAACAACGGCTCCACCTGACCTTCGCGCGGGTTCAGCTTGGGGCCGGTTGCGCCGTTGCCTGCGCTATCGTGCCCCTGCTCCGGGTGGACCACATGGTCCACCACGTCGGTCACGTTCTTGATGGCTTTTTCGATCAGGGTCATCTCAGGCACCTCCGCCCGTGGACCCGGTGATGCTCCGCAGGGCGGTCACCAGCGCGTCCAATTGTTCCCGGCTGTTCATTTCGGTCACACACAGCAACCAGCCGTTTTCGACCTGATCGCTCACATCCAGCCCGCCGATGATGCGATGATCGAGCAGGCGGCGGTTCAGTTCGCCCGGCGCGATAGGCGTTTGCATCAAGAACTCCTTGAAAAACGGGCCATCATTCAGCACCGTGAAGCCCGGCAGCCCGGCCAGTTCACCGGCCAAATAGTGGGCGCGGTGGTAGCAGATTTCGGCCACGCGGCGCAGGCCATGCTTGCCCATCAGCGCCAGATAAGCCGTGTTGGCGAGCGCGATCAACGACGAGTTGGTGCAGATGTTCGAGGTGGCTTTTTCGCGCCGGATATGCTGTTCGCGCGTTTGCAGCGTCAGCACAAAGCCACGCTTGCCGTCGCGCGTATCTTTGGTCATGCCTGCCAAGCGCCCCGGCAGCGAACGGGTGTATTTCTCTTTGACCGACAGCATCCCCGAATAGGGCCCGCCGAACTGCTGCGGCGCGCCTAACGACTGCCCCTCGCCGATAGCGATGTCTACGTTCATCTCGCCCGGCGCTTTCAGAATGCCCAGCGAAATGGGTTCGTAGACCAAGATAAACAGCGCGCCTGCCGCCTGGATCTGCGCCCCGGTGTTGTTCAGGTCATGGATGGTGCCGAAAAAGTCGGGCTGTTGCAGGATCACGCAAGCCACATCGGTGCCCAGGTTTTCCAACTCGGTCACGCCGGCGATCTCGCGCACTTCGACCCCATGCGACGGAGCGTAGGTCTGCAATACTTCGCGGTATTGCGGATGCACGCCTTTGCTGATCACCACGGCTTTGCGCTTGGTGATGTTGGTCGCCATGATCGCCGCTTCGGCCATCGCGGTCGAGGCATCCCACATCCCGGCGTTCGACACGTCCATGCCGGTCAGCTCACAGACCAGCGTCTGCCACTCGTAGGTCCATTGCAGCGTGCCCTGCGCCAGTTCAGGCTGATAGGGCGTATAGGCGGTGTAAAACTCACCACGCGACATAATGCGATAGACGGCCGCCGGGCTAAAGTGGTTATAGGAGCCGGCTCCTAGGAAGGTGGCAAAACTGGTCGCATCACAATTCTTGGCGCTCAAGCGGCGCATCTCTGCCATGATCTCGCCTTCGGAGAGCGGCTCCGGCAGTTCGATAGGCGGGTCCATGACCGCCGGCGGCACTTCGCGGTACAGGTCGGCCAGGCTGCTCATGCCCAGGCTCGCCAGCATCGCTTGCCGGTCGGCATCGGTGTTCGGTATATACGGCATCCGTGTCTCCTAGGTATCAGGTATCAGGTGTCAGGTGTCAGGAGTACGGTATTGGGTGATTGCTACTTTCGCAGCCCTGTTCCCACACATACTCAGTTCAGGTATCAGGTGTCGGCAACCCGGTCGTACTCGTCTGACACCTGATACCTGATGCCTGATGCCTAACCTTGTGCTTTCTCGTACGCATCATACGCGGCGGCATCCATCAGGTTGGCCTGCTCGGCTTCGGCATTGGCGGGCTTGATCTTCAAAATCCAGCCTTCGCCGTAGGGATCGCGGTTCAGCACGCCGGGATCATCAAGCAGCAGCGCGTTGACTTCCAGCACTTCGCCGCTGATGGGGGCATAGAAGTCGGCGGCGGCTTTCACGCTTTCCAGCGCACCTGCGCCGTCACCCTGCTTGAGTTGCGCGCCCACGGCGGGCAGGTCGCCCACGAACACCATGTCGCCCAGTTGACTTTGCGCGTAATCGGCCAAGCCCATCACGGCCACCGCGCCGTCCATACGCACCCACTCGTGATCTTTGGTATATTTGCGGTCTTGCGGATTGTTCACGGGTTTCTCCTCGTGGGCGCGCCTAGCGGCTGCGCTTGTACATCGGGCGTTTGATCACCCGGATGGCGATGGGTTGATTTCGCACGGTCACGGCTAGATCCGTGCCCACGGCGGCGAGGTCCGGCGTGACCCAGCCCATACCGACGTTTTTATCTAGTGACGGCGCATAGGTGCCACTGGTCACTTCGCCGACCACCGTGCCACCGCTGTTGACGATGGGGTAATGGACCCGCGCCACGCCCCGCCCGATGACCTCGAAATTGATCAGCTTGGGCGCGTTCGCATTGTCCTTGAACGCTTGCAGCGCAGCTTTGCCGCAGAAGTCGGAGTCTTTATCGAAGCGCACGAAGCGACCAAAGCCCGCGCTGACCGGGTTGCGCGCCGGATCGGGCGACACGTCGCTGCCCGACAGGGGCAGGCTGCTTTCCAGGCGCAATGTGTCGCGGCAGCCCAGGCCGCACGGCTCCGCCCCGGCCGCGACAAACAGGTTCCAGACGCGCTCGACTTCAGCGATGGGGAAAAACAACTCGAAGCCGTCTTCGCCGGTGTAGCCGGTGCGCGAAATGCGGCACGGCACGCCCGCCACCGGCCCCTGCGTAGCGTAGTAATATTGCAGGCCGCTCAGGTCAGTATCGGTGAACTTTTGCACCAGCGCGGCAGCCAACGGCCCCTGCACATCCAGCTTGCCCGTCTCGTCCGACAGGTTCCGCAGCGCCACATCGCCGATCCCGCGTGCGTCGGCCAAGTGCGACAGGCGCTGGAAGTCGGCTTCCAGCGGCGCGGCATTGACCACGACATAGTGATGGTCGGGGAAGCGATAGACGAGGCAATCGTCTTCCACGCCGCCCTGCTCGTTGGTCATGAACGAATATTGGGCCTGCCCCTCCGCCAGCTTGGCGACATCATTGCTGGTGCTGTATTGCAACAGCGGCAAGGCCCCAGCCCCTTGCACCACAAACTCGCCCATGTGGCAGGTGTCGAAGATGCCCACGCGCTCGCGCACGGCTTTGTGTTCTTCGATGATGCCTTTATACTGCACCGGCATCTCCCATCCGCCGAACTCGACCATGCGTGCGCCGAGCGCCCGATGGGCCGCGTTCAGCGGAGTCCGCTTCATTGTTGCGCTGTCGGTCATGTACGCCTCCTAGCTGTCAGGCTTTCAGGTATCAGGTATCAGGTATCAGGGGTCCAGGTATCAGGTATCAGGGGTCCGGTGTCCAGTGTCCGGTGTCAGTCGTCAGTCGTCAGTCGTCGGTCGTCGGTCGTTTCCTGATACCTGATACCTGATACCTGGACCCCTGCTGCCTGATACCTGCTGCCTAACAAAAAGACAGAGGGAAGCCGGGTGGCTCCCCTCTGTCTGTGGCACCTGCAAGATTCTCCCGGCTGGGCCGGGATTGCCGCGTCGGTGGCCCCCTACGGGGCGCTCTCCAGAGGATGGCTGCGTGCGTGGTCTGGTGTACCTGAGAGTTTCAAGCGGCCCGCAGCGGTCTGCCTCGGCCCGTCCTTGCCCCTTCGGTGTCCCGACCGCAGCCGCGCTGCCGCCCGGATCTCTCCCACGGTTGCGCTGCTATTATAGCAGCGGGCGCGGCACCATGTCAACACGGCGGATCGTCGTAACTGTGCAGTCCGGCTCTCCGTCTGCCTGCGAAGGCAGACGGAGAGCAGTGGACGCGGCTTGCGCCGCCCGACCCCAGCGACCTCGGATTGCACACTTACGGATCGTCTGGCTCCTACGCGGGCAAGCGGCGGTGGAACTCGCGCTGCGGGATGAGCGCGTCGGAGTCGAGGCGGTCCAGCATCCGGCGACCGTCTACCAGCTCATAGGGCATGATCACGCCGCCGGTTCGCAGCGCCGCGTCTAAGGGGCGACCCGACCAGAGGGTGTGGTCGGCACGGAACAGATCGGGCCGGACGGACCCGGCACCGGCGCGATCTTCGAGCAACGCTTGGCCCACCAACACCGTCGGCCAGCCGGTGAGGTGCTGCATGGCGGTGAACAGCGGCTCGGCGGTCAGGTCGCCACCAGGGGCCGTTTCCAGGCCCGCATCACACAGCGCCACGCCTTCGACCAACGCCACGGGTGTACCCGCTTGGGCCAGCCAAACACGCAGCAACACCAGATCAGGCACAGCCGACTCCAACTGGTCGCGCATGGTCTCACGCATAGCAGGATCTTGCAACAGCCGCTCCACCACATCAAAGTGCGCGTGATAGCGTAGAGTCTTGTACTCCATCTGTTGCAAGCCATCGAAGGCGCGGTCAAAGGGCATCAGCGAAATGCCGTCCGAGGTGGGGCGCGCTTCCAGATGCCCGATCTGCCAGCCGCCGGCGGCCGGGGTCAGGAACTGCGGCTGCATATGCGCGCTCAGGCGTTGGCCCAGCGCCGGGTCGCGGATCGGGAACGGGGCGACCCCGATGCCGCCGCGCTGCGGATCTTCGCGGTCGGGCTGCGAACTTAGCCCGATCAGGCTGATCAAGCGCCCGTCTTGGCGGGCCACCGTCGCGTCTATGTACTCCTGGATCAGCCCATCCAGGCTCCAACTGAGGCCGTAGTGTAGATCGCCGCCTTTCGCGGTATCCATCGGCAAGCCACCGACGCGGATCTGGAGCGAGTCGCCGCCGAAGCCGGCCAGCCAGGCGCCCAAGATGTTACCCAAGCCCGGCGCGAGACCGCATTCCGGCACGATCCGCATCCGGTGCCCCGCGTCGCGAATATAACCGTCCAGCGCCCGCTGCTTCATCGCCTGCCAGGTGTTTTGCCCCAGGTCCACATAGTCACAATCCGCTGCGACCGCTGCCCTGGTATAAAACTCATGGCCGGTGAAGGTGGCGGCGTTGACCAGCACATCGGGGCGCAGTTTGGCGATGGCCGCTGCCGGATCAGGATCAACGGTCCGCAAGCGGTGCAAGCGCTCCGCCGCATAGGCGCGGTGCGCCGGAGCCGCCGACGTTGCCGCGTGCCCCGGCGCGCCCGGCAGCAAGAGGTCTTCCCGCGCGGTACTCACGTCGTAGACATAGAGTTCGGGGCCGGGCGTGTCGCCCCACAACTTGAGGAACTGCCGTGCCAGCGCCCAGCCCTGGCGGCCTAAGCCAATAATCACCACCCGCTGGGTGCCACCTGCCATCGTTAAGCTCCTCTTACTGCACCGGGGTGCCGTCCGGCGTTGTGCTGATGTCCACTTGGTTGACTAGCCAGTGACCGTTTTGCTGGATCAGATAGTAGACTTCGTACAGGGTCTGCGTTTGTGCGGCCTGGGCCGGGGTGCCATCCTTGCTATACAGGCGCGACTCCCATTGCTCCACGGTGCGGATGCTAGCCTCGCCGGCGCTCAGGACACGCGGCTCCTGGTAATCAATTTTGAGCAGCCGCGCATCCTCATATTGGCCTTTTTGCTGCATTTGGGTAATGCTGTCCAGGTTGGCTTGCAGCGCCTTGCCGCTCATCTTACCAGTCAGCGCTTTCGCATCAAGGTTGCGGAAAGCCGCGATCTGGGCCGTATTGTTCGCTTCGATGGCCGCGACAATCGCCCGTCCCACGGCATCACTGGGGCGCGTGCCGCCCACAACGGGGCTGGCAGGCGGCTGCTGCGCGGGGGGGATCCCACCGCCCCCTACAGGGCTGCTCACTGGCAGCACCGTTGCGATAGCCGTTGCGCGCGGGCGGTTGGACCCGACCACGAACACCGCTGCGGCAGCCAAGCCAATCAGCAGCAGCGCGCCCAACACCGCGATCAGGCCCAGCGGGACGTTGGTGCGGCGGGCCACCGGAGTCAGCGTATCGGGCGGTCGCCACGCGGGGCCAGGCGGCGGCACGGTATAGGCTTGCGTCGGCGCGGAGTAGGGCGGCGGCGGACCATAGGGCGGAGTAGCCGGCGCGCCATACGGCGAGGCCGGCGGCGCGCTGGTGGGTGATGGCGACGGGGGGCTATAGGCCGCTGCGGGGGGGCTATAGGCCGACGGCGCGGCATAGGGCGATGGCGGGATAGCATCGGTCGTCGCGGGCGGCGCACCGTAGATGTACTCGCTGCGCCCCGCCGGGGGGGTCGTTTGCGGCGCATTGCCCCAGGTGGGAGTCGCAGCAGTAGACGGGTCCAGCGCGATGCCACAGCGCGGGCAAAACTTATCGCCGGGCGCGTTCGCCGCGCCACAGTTGGAACAGGTCATGGCGCACCCTCCGTATGGTTATGGGGATGGTTGTGGCTATCAATGTGATAGGGGACGCTTGTCACCACGATGCCGGGGCGGAACAGCAGCGATCCTTTGAGGCGCAGGGCCGACTGGTTGTGCAGCAGGTTCTCCCACCACTTGACCGCGACGAACTCTGGGATCAGCACCGTCAGGATACGCTCCGGTTGCTGGCGATGCAGCGCGTCCACATACGACAGCAGCGGGCGCAGCAACGAGCGATAGGGCGACTCGACGATGACCAACGGCACATCGGCCACCCACTTATGCCATTTTTCTTCCAGCTTCGTCACATCTTCGGCTTCCTCGTCGCTCGCCACATGGACCGCGACCACGTTATCGGTAATTGAGCGCGCATAGGCCAACGTGCGAAGCGTCACCTGATTGACCCCCGCCACCGGCATCACGACCAAGTGCTGGATGCGCTGCAACTTATCGCCCTGCGTAGTCACGGTCGCCGCTTGGTTGCCGGCGTTGGGCATATTAACGCGCGGGTTCGATTGTAGCGTCGCGCCCGCCGCCGCCGCCCGCCCGACCTGGAGATCCACGTTTTGCAAACTCAGCGCCTGACGCACCGTTTCGTAGTGCTTGTTGATCCGCCGCAACATCAGCACGATCAGCGGCACCAGGACAATCACGATCCACGCCCCTTCACGGACCGTGACTCCGGCGACCTGGAACAGCTCCTGCCCTTCATTAAACTTGGTCCACGACAGGATGAGCAGCACAGCAAACGTCGTCACCGCGCCAACGCCGTTGATCACCATATTGCGCTGCCAACCCGGTGTGCGGAGTCGCCGCCAACGGGCCACCATACCACTCTGCGAAAGCGTAAAGGAACTGAACACCCCGATAGCGTAGAGAGGTAGCAGCGCCGTCGTGTCGCCGCCAAAGACCCAGATGAGCAGGCCGGCCAGCAGCGCCAGGGTGACAATGCCGAAACTAAACGCGAGGCGGTCGCCCCGGAACGCGAACTGGTGGGGCAAGAAGCGGTCACGCGCCAGAAAGAACGACAGGCGCGGGAAGTCGGAAAAGGCGGTGTTAGCCGCCAACACCAGAATTAGCGCGGTGGACCATTGTAAGAGGATCCAGAGCGGCCCCTGCCCAAACACCGTGCGCCCAATCTGCGATACCACGCTCTCGGTAGTAGAGGGATGTACCCCTACGTTATCCGCCAAGAACGAGATGCCCAAGAACATCAAACTGAGCAGCACGCCGAGCGTGACCAGCGTGGTCGCGGCGTTGCGCGACTCCGGCTTCTGGAAGGCCGGCACCCCATCAGAGATCGCCTCGATACCGGTCATGGCGGTACACCCACTGCTAAACGCTGTGAGGAGTAGCACGATACCAACCGCTTCCAGCCCGTGCGTCCCATTACCCTCTGGAATCATGTTGAGCACGCCGCTCACCGTACCGAGCCGGCCGTTAAAGTATAAGAACAAGCCGAAGCCAATCATACCGAAAACGGTGAACAGAAAGACGTAGGTAGGAATGGAGAACACCGTGCCCGCCTCGCGGATGCCGCGCAAGTTGAGCAGCAGGATAATCACCAGGGCCACCAAGCATAAAGGCACCTTGTAGGCGGTCAGGCTGGGCACCAGAGAGGTCAAGGCGAAGATGCCCGCCGATATACTCACGGCCACCGTCAGCACGTAGTCGGTCAGCAGCGACGCGCCGGCAACAAGGCCGGGCAGCGTGCCGAGATTGTCTTTGGCGACGATATAGGAGCCACCGCCTTTGGGATAAGCGTAGATCGTCTGGCGATAGGAGAAGGCCACGATGCCGATCAGGATCGCAATTGCCAGCGAGATATAGATGTTGAACTTGAAGGCTCCGGCCCCGGCCAGCAGCAATGAGCCGAGAACCGCTTCCGTCGCATAGGCGACCGACGAGAGTGCATCGGACGACAGCACCGCCAGCGCCTGGAATTTGTTCAGGCGTTCATGGCTGGCGGCGGCGGTGCTGAGAGGCGAGCCGATGACCAGCCGTTTGGCGATGCCGAACAGGCGGCGCAGGCCCTTCGAGTCATCCCGCGTGCGCGGCAAGACTTCCAGGTGGCCGGGGCTGAGGCGGCGGAAGCCGTCTTCACTGGCCCGCGCGCGGCGAATGTATTTGTCGCCGCTGTGCGTGCCCTGCTGCACTTGGCGGCTGTCGAGGTCCCCCACCGGGTTGCGTGCGCTGCCGTTGGCGGGACGCTGACTGCGGCGGGTGCCGGCCGGGATCGCCGGAAAGATGTCGGAGGTCAGGTCGGCTTCTTCGTCGCTGGATCCGTCGGGCAAAAACTCCACGACCGAATCGGCGGCATCTAGCGGCCTGCCGGCATGGCGAGACGGTGGCTCTGTAGCAGCCAGTTCATCTTCCAGGCCGATAATGTCTTCCAATGGCGTAAATTGGTACTCGCCACCGCCGTTGGTCACCGCAGGGGGGATATCTGGCGCACTGGGGGCCATCGGACGGTGCGGTTCCTGTTTGCTACTCACTCTTCTTCTCTCTTTCGCGTAGAATTCGCGCGTCCACGATCAGGCAGGCCCAAACTGCGCCCGCTGGAGAGGCAAAAGAGGGCGGTGGGCTAGGTTACCCACGCCGGCATCGCTCCACCAGTCGCCCGATTCGTTCCAACGCTTGTTCAATTTGCGGCAACGCCGTGGCGTAGGAGGCACGCACGAAGCCGATCCCCGCCGCGCCGAAGGCCGATCCCGGCACCATCGCAACGTGTTCCTCCATCAGCAGACGCTCAGAAAACTCCGCATCGCTCAGGCCGGTCGTTGCCACCGAGGGGAAGGCATAAAACGCGCCACGCGGTTCAAAGCAGGCCAAGCCCAGGCTGCGGAAGCCGTCCACAATGAGCCGTCGGCGACGGTCGTACTCCTGACGCATCTCTTCGATATACGGTTCGCCGCTCTTTAACGCTTCAATGGCAGCGACCTGCGCCGTAGTCGGGGCCGACATGATGATATATTGGTGGATTTTCCGCATGGCAGCCAGCAGGTCGGCGGGTGCGGCCACATAGCCGATGCGCCAGCCGGTCATCGCCACCGACTTGGAGAAGCCGCCCAACAGGATCGTGCGACCCCACGCGCCGGGCAACGACGCGAAGCAGGTGTGTGGCACGCCGTAGACCAGCCGGTCGTAGATTTCGTCGGAGATGACCAACAGATCGTGTTCAGCGGCCCAGCGAGCGATCTCTTCCAGCCGGGCGCGGTCCAGCACGGCCCCGGTCGGGTTGTTGGGATAGCCCAGCAGGACCGCTTTGCTGCGCGGCGTGCGGGCGCGTTCCAGGTCGGCCACCGTCACCTGGAAGTTGTCTTCCACGCGCGTCGGCACCGGCACTGGATGCCCGCCGCCAAAGACCACTGTCGGCCCGTAGGCGACAAAGCACGGCTCCGGCACGATCACTTCGTCGCCGGGGTCCAGGATCGCCATGCAGGCCACTAGCAGCGCTTCGCTGACCCCCACCGTGATCAGCAATTCGGTGTCGGGGTTGTACTCCACACCGTACAGCCGTTGCAGTTGCGCGTTCAGTCCCTGGCGCAAGGCCAGGATGCCGGAGTTCGAGGTATAGTGCGTCTCACCCCGCCGCAGCGACTCGATGCCCGCCGCCACGATGGGCGCGGGGGTGACAAAATCGGGCTCGCCGATGCCCAGCGAGATCACATCGGCCATCGTGGCGGCAATGTCGAAGAAGCGGCGGATGCCGGACGGCGGCACCGCGTTCACGCGCGCGGCGACATAGTCGGCAGCGGGGCGGGCGGCGCGATCCGCCGCGGCGGGCGGCAGTTTGGTCGAGACCATGCGGGTTCCTCCTTAATACGGCGGCTTAGAGTACGGCACGCAACGGCACGCGCCATTCGCTGCCCACTTTGCGCCCAGCGATCTTGCCCTGCCCCAGCAGGCGGCGCACCTCTTTGGTGTTGTAGCCTAAGATTTTGGCGGCCTGCGAGACCGTGAGCAGCGGTTTGGATAGGTCAAGCACATTGCCTTCGCTCAACTCTTGCAACACCGTCGAGATCAGCGTGTAGCGCTCGGCGGCATAGCTGATCGCCAGCGGGTCGCGCGCGTCAAGGGCGATGCTACGCTCCTGCTTGAGATAGGCATCCAGTTGGCTGCGGGTCATGTGGGTCGGCAGGCGGCTTTTGCTGCCGAAGCTGATAAAGCCGCCCGCCGCCGGCAGGGCCGGGGCATCGTGGCGCAGCGGACGGGGGCGCAGACGACCCCGCTCCCCCCGACGGTCGGGCGGCTCCGGCGCGGGCAGAGGCGCGGCGGCACCGGCCGGGCGCGGGCGCGTCATGCCCAGCGCGCGGGCGTGTTCATCCCACAGGTCGCCGCCCGGATCGCCCAGCGCATGGCTATGTTCGACCAACAATTCGGTGCGCGAGACAAAGATCGACTCGCCGCCCGCGCCCAGCCGCACCTCGACGATTTGATGCACATGGCGCGGTTCCAGCGACTCGTCGGCCCCCTCAATCGCTTGCGAGGGCGGCGCAGCCGCGTCGTCCGTCGGCAAGGCGGGGAATTCATCAGTTTCAAACGGATCAGTATTCGACATGGGCGTATTATAGCAAGGCGGCGGGAGGCTGACAAGCAACAGGCCGATCCCCGCAGCCATCACCCCTAACCGGCGGCATCAATCCTGCACAAAATGCGTGTTATAGCGGAAGGGAGGCAGCATGGATAGCGCGCACACGGCAGGCGGGGCGGGCGAAGTGCGGGTGCCGGCCGGGCTGCTGCACTTGGAACGCACGCTGGCGAACGGGCAGTGCTTTCGCTGGCGGCGCGACCCCGCCGGCAAAACCGCCGCGCCGGGTGAGGAACATTGGCACGGCATCGTCGGCACGCGCGTGGTCTGGCTGGCCCGCATCCCCGGCGACGGCTGGGACACGTTGCGCTACCGCATCTTGCCGGCGGGCGAGGCCGAGGCCGATGCCGCCTGGCTGCGGGCCTACCTGCGGCTGGAGGTGGACCTCCCCGCTGTCTATGCCGACTGGCACGCCCGCGATCCCTATCTGGGCACGCTGACGACGACATTGCGCGGGTTGCGCCTAGTGGACAGCCCAGCGGAAGAGTGCCTGCTGTCGTTCACCTGCTCCAAAGCCAACGCGATCCCGCGTATCCAGCGCGCCATCGGCGAACTCAGCCGCACCTGGGGCACCCCCCTCGCCACGGTCGGCAAGACCACCTACTACCGCTTCCCAGACGCGGCAGTGATCGCGGGGCTGGATGCCGCGACCGTAGACGCGCAGACCGGGCTAGAATGGCGCGCGGGCGGGCTGATCGAAGTGGCGCTGCAGGTCGCCGCCCAGCCCGCCGACTGGTTCGATCAGTTGCGGGCGGCCAACTATGCCACCGCGCACGCCGAACTGACCCGCCTGCGCGGCGTAGGCGCGAAAATCGCCGATTGCGTCTGTGCCTTCGCGCTGGGCAAAGACGCGGCGGTGCCGGTGGATACCCACGTCTTCCAGGTGACGCAAGCGCGCTATCTGCCCGCCTTGCGCGGCAAATCGCTGACCCCTGCCCGCTATGCTCAGATCGCCGCCTTCTGGCGCGACCACTTCGGCCCCTACGCGGGCTGGGCGCAACAATATCTGTTCTACGACCACCTGCTCGCAGCCCGCCGCACCGGCCGCTCGCCTGCGGGCCTTGACTGAGTTCTGAATTATGAATTATGAATTATGAATTAGAGACGGACGACCAACGAATGACGACCGACGACTGGCGACCGGCAACCGACGACTGGCGACCGACGACCGGCGACTGACGACCGACGACTGACGACTGACGACTGACGACCGACTGGTAACGGAGGCAACTATGGCCGAACCTGAGCAACTCCCCGCGATTGATTTCCTGCTGATCGCGGATCGCGCCGAGGCGATCAACGGCAAACTCTACCTGATGGGCGGCGCATGGGACAGCATCAGCATCGCCGACCTGAACGCGCCGATCACCTTCAGCTTGGCGCTGGGCATCCTCATCCCCTGGCACGCTACCAACGAGCGACACCGAATGCGCCTCGTCGTGCAGAGCGCCGGCGGCTTGAAGCTGGCGGAACTCGACGGCGAATTGGTGGCTGGTCGCCCGCCGCACCTGGAAGCCGGCACCCAGCAGCGGCTGCTGTTCGCCACCAATTTTGGGATCGTGCTGCCCCACGCCGGCCCCTACGCGATCATCGTCTACCTCAACGAGCGCGAAGCCAAGCGCACCAGCTTCACCGTGCAGGTGGGCAACCCCGGCCAGGGTGGGCCGCCTATGGTCGCGCCGCCCATACCCGTGACCGGCCCGCCGGTGGCCTAAAGGAGGCCACTCATGACCGCGCCCACCGCATTGATCACCGCCGAAGATTTCATACGGATGCCGGACTCCAGCGGGCGTGATGAGTTGATCGCGGGTATCGTACAGCACCGCCCGTATGCCTACGCACGAGAAGGGCAGGCAGCCTGGAGCCTTCTTGTAGAGATGGGGAAGTAC
>Ga0209724_1001796_pt1 | contig 19108 bp, 18 predicted proteins | sample grotaG_FD_184143 | JGI IMG/M metagenome (GOLD analysis project Ga0209724, IMG submission 184143) | Glacier valley bacterial and archeal communities from Borup Fiord, Nunavut, Canada, to study Microbial Dark Matter (Phase II) -... | ecosystem: Environmental > Aquatic > Freshwater > Ice > Glacier ...
TCATTCAATTCTTCCACCAGGGCATTGGCACTTTCAGCTTTGGTTAGGTGAGCGAAAATCGTTAAGAGAAGATGAGGCTGAGTTTTGAACTTGTGAGCCCGATAATCGCTACGGTGCCAAATAACTGCCTGGGGTAGGAAGCTTAAAAGAGGTGCGACTAACAGCTGAAATTGGCGGGGAGTAATGGTAAAATCAAGCATAGAGAACTCCTTTCTGGCTAGTTTTAGGATCAGGCAACCAAATTCTAGCAGATTAGGAGTTTCTCTTCCCCCTTTTACCTTTCTCTTAATTCCATCTCTTTTTACTTGTTAAGGTTCTTTTCTTTACTCTTTAACTCAACGCATTACTGCTGGCTATAGATAATACTTTTGATTTATTGATTCTTGATTTGAACCTACCAGATATAAGCGGTCTGGATATTTGTCGTTATTATAAAGAACTAGGACACCCCGCCCCGGTTTTGCTTGTCACCAGCGAAGATCAGCTTAATAAAATAATCAACCCTCAAATGAGTGGCCCCGACTATTACTGTGTCAAGGATAAAACCGCTATCCTAAATCGGGTAGAAATTATCCTTCTGCGGCAACGTCGTCGTCAAAATCTCAAAGCTCTGCAATACTGAGTAAACATTATGTTATCACTGATTTTATTTGAAGTTGGTTCGCAAAATCTGGCAATAAAAGCCGAATTTATCACTGAAATTATTCGGGCAGTTACCGTTACCCCCCTTCCTGAACTACCACTACCCTATAGCGGGATTATTAACTACCGGGGTAGAGTAGTGCCGGTAGTGCGTCTGGGAGATTTACCCGGTTTCAAATCCTATGGCTCAGCCCTGACCGAATACATGATTATTATTGATAGTGGTAGCCCCACTGGAATTTGTTTGGTGGTAGACCAGGTTAAAGCTTTTAAAACCGTCGAAGCTTTGCAACCCCTGACCGATCTGGAGAGTCTCGGCTACCAATCTCGCCTTACCCCGGAAATAGTAAAGTTAGAAACTGGGCTTGTCCCGGTGTTAGAAGTTGCCGCCCTCCTTCCCCTGACTTCAACGGCCCTGACTGATAGGGTAGCCTGATGTTGATAGCCACTGAGTCAGAATTAAATAGTTTCAGAATGCTATTGCGCCAATATACCGGTTTTAATTTCCCCAAAGGATTAGACCGGGAGTTCAATAACAAGCTGGAACGGGCCTTAGACAATACTCCCTTAAGCTTAAGCCAACTCTTGCGCCAACTTCAAGTGGCCCCTACCTTCTATGCCGCTATCAGTCTACTAACTCCCCTACTCAACGAATTGTTGATTGGCGAGACCTATTTCTGGCGCGACCCGGAGATTTTTGAAGCTTTGAACAACTATGTTCTTCCAGAATTGGTCAAGCGCAAGGGCAATTTATCCGAGCTGTTGCGGGTGTGGAGTGCCGCTTGCTCAACTGGGGAAGAAGTTTATTTTCTATCAATTCTGCTGCAACGCTATTTTAAGGGAACTGACTGGTTGTTATCACTGTTAGGCACAGATTTAAATGAAAAATCACTTGAAATTGCCCGCAAAGCCGAATATGGTAATTATAGCCTGAGAGGGGCCGCGCAACATCAAGGTTTACTTGGATCTTTTGAGCCCTTGCCGGGGCGGCTACGTCCTTTTAAAGTAAAAAAGGAGTACCTGAGCGGGGTGCGTTTCCAGAAGCTAAATCTGGCTTCCCAGGATTATCCCTGGCCCGGCAATGACACCTGTAATTACGATATTATTTTCTGCCGTAATATTTTCATCTATTTTACGCCAGAATTGACCAGCCAAATAATAAATCGGCTGTACGAAGCCCTGAACGAAGGGGGTTATCTGGTAGTTAGCCCTTGCGAATACTCCCAGCAATTTCTAACCCGTTTTGAAGCGGTGCAGGTCAGGTTGGTTACTCTTTATCGTCGCCCTGTGCAAGTTGATAAGTGGTCGGCTTTACCCCAGCCAAAGCTATACCATTATGCCACCCGCCCCGTTGTGGTAAACCAGGCGGCCCCCAGCCTGCCGTCACTGCCGGAACTACCTCTAAAGATTAAGGCGGCCCCCACCGCAAATTTTAGTGCAACTCGCTTATTAATGCAGGCCAAAGAAGCTTTGCTCAACGGTCAGGTGCAGGAGGCACAGGAACTGGCGCAGGAGGTTAGCACCCACGACTCCCTGAATGCTGAAAGTTACTTGTTTCTAACAAGTTTATACCAGGACTCCGGCCAGTTGGAACAAGCTTTGGAAATGGCTCGTCGCTTTGTTTACCTTGCGCCTCAACGCCCGGAAGGTCAGTTTTTCCTGGCAAAATTGCAACAGTCACTAGGTCTTAAAAAACGCTCTGCCCAGGCGTATCGGCGTTTGCTGGATTTAACCGACAGCCTGAACTCTGACCTATGTTATCCCTACCTGGCAGGTTTATCGGTGAAAGAGCTACGGCAACTAGCCCACGAAACCCTGGCGAATCTGGAAACATACCAAACAAATTGATGAGGTCACGTTATGGAACAACCGCCCCAACCTAAAACTCGTAAAAAGGCTGTTTTGAATGCCACTATGCGGCTGCAACTCCGCAGTATGCAAAAAAAAGCGAAAAACCGAAAAGAGGGTTCATTAGATTGGGAGGCCGCTCATAAACGCCTCGCTGCTCTCGGTCAGGCCGATTTTCTCAAGAATGACCCGGTAGCCATCTTACAAGAACGCACCCTGGAAATAGCCCGCCCAGTTCAAAATATCATAAATGGGCGGACGGATACCCCCCTGGTAGTTTTACATTGCGGGCAGCTTCAGCTTGCTTTGGAAGTTGAATATGTACGTGAAATTATCAGGCTGGAGAACCTGACCGAAGTACCGGGCACACCTGATTTCGTAGCAGGGGTAGTTAATGCGCGGGGTAAGATTCTGACTTTGATAAACCTGGAACTTTTCCTGAACCAGAAAGCCCGCAAAAGCCAGGAATCGCAGCAAAAGGGTAATATTATTGTGGTCGAAACCGGGAATTTTCAATTTGGCTTAATTTGTGACGATTCTCCTGAAATCGCCCAGCATGACCCAACCGCCTTCAAGCCCATCACTTCCTTGAGGCTGGATTATAACATTACGCATTTAACGGGCATCAACCCGGAAGGGATACTTCTTTTAAATCTTTTATCCTTAGTGACCGACCCTGATTTTTTGGTCAATCAGGAATAGGCCAGTTTATTATTATTTGGTGCTGTCATATTTACAAAAGTCGGGGACTTCCGACGGTGGGTTTTAATAACTCACAATTTTTATTAGGAGTGTAGGATAGATGAAAAGTTTTACTAATTGGTTTAATCGGCTGAAGGTTCGCAACAAGTTTTTTTTGATTGCTTTTCTCTTGCTGCCGTTCCTGGCAGGTTTGGGTGGTACTGGCATCTGGGGGGTAATCCAGGTTAGTACAATTCTGCATGATGTGCAGGGCGAACAAATCCCTAGTATCCTCAACCTCGGAACTATTGCCCAAAAAGTGCAAGCCGCCCAGGCGGATGTGGCACTGGCTTTGCTTGAGACCAATCCATCTAAAATCCAGAAGTCCTTGAGTTCTGCTCAAAGTGAAATAGCTATCGCCCAAAAGAGCCTGGATATTTATCTGCCTGCCGAGCATGGGGCAATCGAGAACGACCTGGCGAAAACCCTTAATGATAATTGGAAAGTTTGGTTGACCCAAACTCAGGAGTTAACTCAACTAGCTTCCCAGAATACCCTAGAGTCTCACCAAAAAGCCCTGGAGTTACGCTCCTCCGATCAGGATCAGAAGCTTAGTAATAGTCTTTCTACCATAATTGATTTTAATACCAAAGAAGCTGAAGTTAATAAGAAGCAGGCCAGCGAGACTTTCGGCTCGGTTTTGACCCTGATAATCGTTAGCGGCGTGGGAGTGCTGATTGTGTTTATCTCAGCAATGTTATTGTTGAGCCGCTCGATTATTGGGATGACCAATGATTTGAACAACTTGATTTTGGAAATCGGTCAGGCGGTTCAGGAGCTAAACGGTTCCTCCGCTGAGCTGATGGCCCTGGTTAACCAGCAAACCGCTGGGGCTAGTGAGCAATCGGCGGCGATTCATCAGACCAGCTCTACCGTCAACGAGGTCAGAGCCACCATTGATCAAACTAATCAACGGGTTCATTTTATGTCTGATACGGCGTTGCGCTCGGTCAACGTGGCTGATGATGGTCAACAGGCCGTTGTTGAGACTATTAGTGGCATGAGTTCTATTAAAGAGCAGGTCGAAACTATTGCCGAAAATATTCTGGCCTTGTCCGAGCAAACCCAACAAATCGGCGAAATTATTGCTACTGTCAACGACATTGCCGAACAGTCTAATTTATTGGCTCTCAATGCGGCGGTGGAAGCAGCCAGAGCGGGCGAGCATGGGCGGGGCTTTGCGGTGGTAGCTAACGAGGTGCGTAATTTGGCCGAGCGTTCCAAACAGGCTACCGCCCAGGTTCGCACTATTTTGAGCGACATCCAGAAAGCTACCAACAGCGTAGTGATGGTCACGGAAGAAGGCACTAAAGGGGTAGAACAAGGGGTGAAGCTGGTAGACCGGGCGGGGCTGACCATTCGCCAGTTGAGCGAGAGCATTCGGGAGAATTTGAACAGCACCCAGCAGATTATGGCGGTAATACAACAGCAAAACGTGGGGGTGGAGCAGGTCGCCCAGGCTATGACCAACATCAACGAAGTTACCAACCAGAATGTTGCCGCCAACCGTCAGCTACAACAAAGCGTAGAGGGCATGAACCATCTGGCGGAACGCCTTGATAAGCTGACTAATAGTTACAACTTTGATAATGATATGAATCAACCGCCCCAGCAACTTCGACTGGTCGGAGCCAGCCGTTAAGCGATTGGGAATGGTAGGACATCCCGGCTACTGATTTGTAGGGGTAGAGAGGAATATTATGCGGGTTGATGACAAACTTATAAAGTCAATGCAAGCCACCTTCCAGCTTGAAATGAGCGAACGGTTAGTAATATTTTCCCAGCATTTAGCGGAATTGGAAGATAGCACTCTGCCAGCCGCCGCTACTTCCGAGCAGCCTCTGGAAGAACTTCGCCTGAATGCCTGTACAGCGATGTTGCGGGAGTTACATAGCCTCAAAGGGGCGGCCAGAGCGGTCAATTCGCTCCAAATCGAGGAGCTTTGCCACGCCACTGAAACCTTGTTGGTGGCTTACCAGATTTCTCAAAAAGAATCCGAAAGTGCGGGGCCCGCCCTTGAAGAAGTAATAGACTTACTTTATCAGGTTTTGGCCTGGGGAGACCAGCTTCTTAGCCAACTAAATTTGGGTCAAAGTTCCGACCTGCCGATTTTGCCAGACTTTATTAAACTGCTTCAGAGTCATAGTGGGATACAATCAGGTCAACCAGAATTGTCGCCGACTAAAAACCTGGGCGGCTTGCTGACTGACTCAGCCCGGCAGATGGCGCGCAAAAGCCCCGATAGCCGCTCTTTGTTGGGTGGAGGAGATGGCTTAGTCAAAATCAGTGGCAACAAATTAGACGAGCTGTTAGAGGCATCAACCGAGTTGCTGGTGGCGCGCTTGCGAATGAACCAACATCGTCAGGAGATTTCCAATCTTTTGACTCAAAGCCAGTCTTGGATCAGACAATGGCGACTGGTGCGCGGTAGTCACGGGCGGTTGTTCCAACGAACCACCCAGCGACAGACGGCCCGACCAACCGAGAGCAGAGCTATTCGGCGTGACAAGGATTTAGCCAATTTGCTGCAATTCGTTGAAACCAATCAGCAGCACCTTAAACTGCTGGAAACTACTCTGACGCAGTTACACGCCCGCTTTAGCCGTGATGTTTCCTATCTATCGTTTGTGACCGACCAATTACAGTTTGAAACTCGCCGTTTGCGCTTAATTCCTTTAACGGTAGTGACCGAGGAGTTGGGACGAACGGTGCGCCAATTGACCCGTGACCTGGGTAAGCAGGTTGAATTGGTGGTGCAGGGAGCCGAACTCGAGGTTGACAAAAAACTGCTAGATGAATTGAAAGCCCCTCTGTTGCACCTGTTGCGGAATGCCCTTGATCATGGTTTGGAAAGCCCGGCGCAACGACTTTTTCAGGGAAAGCCCACGCTAGGTAAGGTTAGCCTCAGTTTCCATCAGGTTAACCACTCTATTGAAGTAGAAGTACGCGATGACGGGGCCGGGCTGGACGTTGAGCGTATCCAAGAGTTGTTGGTCGAGCGGGGATTGGTAGCACAGGAAGCGGCGGCCCAACTGGAACGACAGGCGATTATCCAGTATATTTTTCACCCTGGCTTCTCGACGCGCCAGGAAGTTAGTGACGTTTCTGGTCGAGGAATTGGTTTGAATGCGGTCTGGGAAACTGCAACCCGGTTGGGCGGCAGTGTGACGGTGGAGAGTTGGCCCGGTGCTGGCACGGCTTTCCGGCTTAGTGTCCCTAGTTTGCTGGTTACTACCGAAGGGATTGTGGTGAAGTGCGCTGGACAGACTTTTGTAATTCCAATGGATAGCGTAGACCGTTCTCTCAGGCTTTCGGACACCGAACTGCATAATATCGGTTCACGGCGTTACCTTTATTATAAAGGCACGCAAGTAGAATTAATTTCGCTGACTCAGGCGTTGGGCTTACCCGTTTCAGCCAGTGCGCCCTCGAAGTCGGGCAACCAATACATAATTATCCTGCGTAGCTCTGGTAACCAGGGTCGGTTAGGGGCTTTCAGTGTGGATGAACTACTTCGCAACCAGGAGGTCGTGGTTAAAAGCTTTAGCAAACCCCTTATGAAGATTCGTCATATTTCTGGCGCGACTATTATGGCGGATGGTTCAGTTTCATTGATTCTGAATACCGATAATTTAATTCGTGCCGCCGAAGCCGGACATTATGCGCAGAGTCGGGAAGTGGGTAGTAAGGGGGCAGATGAAACCAGCCGACCTAAACCCAGCTTTCAGCTTCAAACTAACGGTCACTCTAGCGGTCAGCGAATTCTGGTAGTGGACGATTCGGTTACTACCCGGACTCTGGAAAAGAATATCCTCGAAACGGCAGGTTTTATGGTGCAAACGGCCTGTAACGGTAAAGAAGCCCTCGGCATGTTGCGGACTGTCGAATTTGACCTGGTTATCTCTGACCTTGAAATGCCCGAAATGGATGGTTTTGAGCTTACTCGGACTATTAAGTCCGACCACCGCTGGCTTGAAATGCCCGTGATAATTGTGACTTCGCTTGACACTACCCAGGATAAAACCAGGGGGATGGAGTCTGGCGCGGATGCGTATCTGGTCAAAAGCCATTTCGATCAGCAAAATCTATTAAATACCGTTCGGCAACTGGTTTAGTCATGATTAAAGTATTGATTTGCGAAGACTCGCTGCCCGTCAGCCAACTATTAACCGAGTTGATTAGCTCCGACCCTGAATTGCAGGTGGTGGGGGTGGCGGGCAACGGGGTTGAGGCCATTGAGCTGAACCGTAAACTCCGGCCTGATATTATAACTATGGATGTGCGGATGCCCCAGCTTAATGGTCTGGAAGCCACCCGGCGAATTATGGCGGAGCAGCCTACCCCGATTGTACTGGTTAGCGAACTGGTGGAAACTGATGTGGCTTTGAGTATGGAAGCCCTTAACGCCGGAGCATTAGCCTTACTCCCCAAACCTTATGGTTTTGGTCATCCCGGTTTTAAGGCCAATAGTGAGCGTTTGCGTCAAACCCTCCGTTTGATGTCCAGTGTCAAAGTCGTGCGCCATTGGCTGAAACCCGCCCCCAAAGCTGTTAACGAAGCGCGTGGGTTAGCCGTTCAATCTGAAAATGGCGGCTCGCTGAGTTCCAGTTATCGGGAGCAAACCCGCCCCCGCTGTGCTCCCCGCCTGATAGCCATAGGTTCTAGCACCGGGGGCCCCTCGGCTCTGGCGACCCTCCTGGGTCAATTGCCCGCAAACTTTGATGTGCCAATAGTAATTACCCAACATATCATGCCCGGCTTTGCGGAAGGGCTGGCGCGCTGGCTAAAGGATGCGACAGGGCGGCAGGTAATGCTGGCCCAGGAAGGGATGTATATCAAGCCAAATTCCGGCCAAACTATTATCGCCCCCGACCATTGCCACATGTTAATCAGCCCGTCCTGGCAAGTGCGTTTTGATCGGAGAGGATTATTTCAGGGGGTATTGCCTTCGGTGAATTTGATGTTTGACTCAGTGGCAGAGGCCGTAGGTTCAAGCGCGGTTGGCGTTCTATTAACTGGTATGGGGCAGGATGGCGCGCAAGGTCTCTATCATCTTCATCAAATGGGCGCTTATACCATAGCTCAGGACGAAGCCAGTTGTGTAGTTTTTGGAATGCCAAAAGAAGCAATAGCTCAGGGAGCGGTCAACAAAGTAGTTGCCATCGAAAAAATTGCTTCGGTGTTAGTGGGTCTGCTACACCGCTGATTATCCGTAGGAGGCTATTCCGTCAGCCGATGGTTGTTGGTAGGATTACAAGGGTAGACACAATGGTCTGCCCCTACGAAAGCAAACCTAACCCCCTAGCCCTATCCCCTGTTTTTCATCCTTCATCCTTCCTACTTCATCCTTTCAAAGGGGGTTAGTCTTCTTCGTCGCTGGTGTCCTTGCCCATGCGGTACTTGATGTCGTAATTGATTATGAAGTCCAGTTCCTCGGCGGTGAAGCCGTAGTGCTGCGCCAACACCCGGTCTATCTCGTCAATGATGGGTTTGGACTTTCGTGGGAAAAATTGGTCGTACTCGACTTTACCTGTAGCTTCATATTTTGCTTCAAGTCTAACTGAGTTCTTCTTTATATTAGTCATAAGCTGCAAACTTAAATTAGTGAGAGCATCTCTTATTAAAGTACTGTTGAAATCTGAACAAGGGAAACTCTTTACACACTGTTTACCAGCCTTAAAGGTTAGTGGTCAAGGGAGGGGTTAAAACTAATTTTCAGGGTTGCCACTACCCCATGACAGTGGGAGATGGTCCCGACGGCGAATTTTGCTACCGGGCGGGTAGCGTTCAGTTGCAGGGCGGTCTCAACCACATGGGCGCGGGCTTCAAATAGCCGCCGGGCCGGAATTGTGCCGATGCCATGCGAAAAGTGGTGACAGGTGAAAAGTTCCGCCCCATCGTATTTTAGGGGGGCGAGCAAGCTGACGGGTGCGCCATTGGGCAGATTGGCGGCTTGTAAGGCGGAGGCGGCAGTAACCGAGGGTTTAACCGACTGCCCCACCACCACCGCCTGTATATCATCATACAAATCCCAATCACGGGTATCCTTGATTGCGGGACACTTCCGGGGCTCAATGCAGGAATGAGGGCAAGTCCAGCCCGCCCGACTCATAAAGTGATTGCCGTTGCTGGGGTCGGTGTATTCGTAGGGCAGGTGCATTTGTTCGTCGAAAGGGGCGCGTTCCAGCAAAATATCGTCCCGCCCTAACTCGTGTAGCTGTTCCTTACTGGCGAATTGCAGCCAGTCGAAATAAAGGTGGGGGGCGAAAGGGGCGGGCACAATCTGCACCGAGTCGCCATCTATAGTGGGGTCGTATTGAGTAGGGTCAGAAAAAAAGTTCCGCAGATAAGCTTGCCAATCGCTTTGCACAAAATCAAAGTTGGGTTTGTCGCCGTGTGCGTCCAGCGCGGGAGGATGCTCGTTGCGGTCAACAATAATTAACCGACTGTCGGCGGGTAATTTGCCCTTCAGGATAGATTTGTAGAGCTGACCACTATGGTAAATCCCGTAGCAGCCCCCACCGATGATGATAAATCGCATCTAATACCTAGTTAAACTCAACCTATCTGGTTCTATTTCTACGCCTGAAATTCTCGTCAACTAAAAGCATTAATAATATGCTTGTAATGGATATGATACTAATGACCATATTGGGTAAAGACAAACTCTGAGCAATCACCATAAGGGAAAGCCCCAGGCAGAGTACACCGAGTTTGATACTTTTAATTTGAGTGATGCCAGAAATAGCAAAATGAAAATAAGGAAGGTAATTATGGTAATGGTTGGATTATTAGGGGCAAATACTTCGTATGCGATGAAGTTCAAACAAAGTAAGATAATAACCCCTAATATTTTCTTTTGTCTTAAATCCAACATCGGTTTGCCTTATTTTTGGTTCTTGTACCAAGTCCTGATAAGCAGTATTTATTTGTAGGGGTGGGTCTGTGACCCATCCGGGCGGGTTTGAAACCCACCCCTACAATTCTATTGTGCAGTATATAACCGTACTTAGTATTAGTTGTGAGTTAAGGCTGCCCGGTAATAAATCACCGGGCTAAGAGAACCTATGCTTTCTTTCATCCTTCATCCTTCATCCCTCATCCCCTAACTGAGTCCTCGGCGGCGTTGCATGCGTTGCCAGATTAGATACATTGGGCGATTGTAGACCATATCGAATGCGCCGGAATAGCGGAAAATCTCGCCACCAAAACCCTGCTTGAAACGATAAACCCCCCACAACCCGTCCCGCACATTCTTGTTATCCGAATCCTCATGGTCAGGCTGCCCTTCGCCCACATTGTCGGGAATACCCCAGAAATCATAAGAGGTCGCGCCCTGTGCTTTGGCCCATAACATCGCTTTCCATTGCAAGAAATAGGTAGGCATTTCGCGGCGATGCTCGTCAGAACTAGCCCCGTAAAGGTAAGCGGCCTCCTTGCCAAAAGCAAAAACCATCACCCCCGCCACAATCTTACCCTCAAATTCGGCCACCCACAAGGCCCCCTTGCCACAACCGTCAGGCGTATTCTGAAAAGTCTGCAAAGCGTCGCGGTAATAACTGTCGGAATGAATCCCGAAACTATCGCGCTGCCCAGTCACCTCCATCAAGCGATAGAAACTTTCAAAATCGGCTGAATTCGCAATCCGGCAAGTCACCCCCCGCCGCTCGGCAAGTCGAATATTGTAGCGGGTTTTGGGCTTCATACGCTCCATGATAGCATCGGGGTCGGCGGAAAGGCCAACCCGAATGGTACTGCGGGGCTGCACCGTCTCTGAGGAAGTTTTGAAACCGAGGTCGGTAGTCAGGAAATGCTCAAAAGTGGAATTATCGGGGCGGTTGGGCTCAATTTTGAGGTAAATAGCGCGGCGGCGGCGGGAAAAACGACGCACCGTGCTAAAAAGCGCGTCCACCAGGGGTCGGTTATCCCAATCCACCACCGGGCCTTTGGGAATATAGGCAATAGACAACCCAGCCATATGGCGAAACAAAACCTGCGCCCCCGCCAGAATCCGTTCGCTGCCGGGCTCAGTAATAATGACCCGTAACGAGGGCCAATCGTGCAACCGCTTGAACTCGCCCCATTCGTAGCTCTGCAACAAATGACCTTCGGGATGCCCCGCCACAAAGTCGTTCCAACGCTGACGGTGGCGCGGGCCAAGCAGCACAGTACCCTGTAGCGGGCTTATAGAGGTAGTCAAAACTAAACCTTAATTTCGCACGTCGTTGCCGGAACCTACAAAGTGGGTCGCCGCCGCCGCCATCGGGTGACGCTCGGTGCCGATGCAGCCACCGTTGCGGAAAATGTCGGGAATGGTCGAAATCTCGGTGAACTTATCCACTAGCGTAATCAGGTCGTTTGAGGTGCTAATCCCAAAGCTGACCAGCTCGAAACGCACGCCCTTTTCCTGCACCGCCCGCACCAATCGGGCAAAATCGCCGTCCCCGCTCACCAGCACCACCACATCCAGGTTTTGGGTCAGCAACATCATATCCACCGCAATCTCAATATCCAGGTTGGCTTTGATGCGCCCGGTATCGTATTTGTGAATATCTTTGCAAACCACCCGGTAGCCGTTTGCGCTCAGGAAGTCAATAAATTTCTTCTGGCTGTTGTTTTCAGGGTCAATTCCGGTGTAGGCACTAGCCCGAATTAAGTCCCGGCCTCGCACCGAAAAATCCAGCAAGCGGCAATAATTAACTTCTACCCCGGCACTCTTGGCACTGTAAAACAGGTTAGAAACGTCTACGAATACCCCAACGTTCTGGCCCATCTCTGTGTTACCTTCTTCCTCGATAATATAAAGTGTTTCTACTACAAGCTTTCACTACTACAAATTTATTTCTATAATATATTATACAGTTATATTTCAAGTAGGAACAGGCTTTGTCCGGCGATAATCAATCGGATGACGGAGCATCCTCCTACGAAATTTCCCCAAGAGGGCGACCCACCTGGTAGCCCCTACGAAATTCCCCCTAAAATCCTGTCTATCCTGTTCATCCTGGTTAATTCTTCGGGTAGGCTTGGAAACCACGCCCCTACGAATGTGACGATACCGGGCGGGGCGACCCCGCCCCTACAATTATTCCCGCTTCTTGCTTTTTAACCAACAACTATTAACCAACAACCCTTCTACCCAAGTTCTGCCCGGATGACATCCGCCAGAGTCCGCATGCCACCATCAATTTGCTCAAGTTTTACAAAACTAAAAGCCAGCCGGATGCAATTTTTCCCCTTGCCACTGGCGAAACAGGCCACCCCCGGCAAATAATTTACCCCGGCAGCTACCGACTTTTCCAGCATTTTACCAGCATCAACAGTTTCTGGCAATTCCAGCCAAATAAAGAAGCCCCCCTGCGGAGTCGTCCAGGTCACGCCGTCCGGCATATAGCGTTCCAGCCCCGCCAACATGCGGTCACGTTTGCGGCGATAGAGGTCAATCAGGGTTTTGGTATGCTGCTCCAACCGTCCGTTTTCGGCAAACTTGGCGGCGATGTAGCCAGAGAACGGGCTAGAACCACCATCGTCGCGCAAGGCACTGACTTTCGCAATTAATTCCGCCGGGCCACCCAGATAACCTAGCCGCATCCCTGCCGCCAGCGTCTTGGAAAAAGTGCCACAATGCAACACAATCCCCTTATCGTCCAGCGTCCATAACCAGGGGGGTACTTCCCCTTCAAACAACAGACCGTGATAAGCATCGTCCTCCAGAATCAGGGTTTTGTGTTTAGCGGCCACCTCAATCATCTGTTTGCGCCGCTCCAGGGGCATCGTCACGCCCGTGGGATTCTGAAAGGTCGGGATAGTATAGATAAATTTGACCTTTTTGCCCGCCGCTGCCAACTCGGTCAAAACCCTGTCCAACTCCTCGATAAGCATGCCCTGGTTGTCAATCGCCACTTCGGCAATGTTAGCCTCGTTCTTGCGGAAGGTTACTACCGCCCCCAAAAATGTTGGGGCTTCTACTATTATAGTATCGCCTGGGTCAATCAGTAACCGACACATCCAGGCCAGAGCTTGTGACGAGCCAGAGGTTATCATCAGGTTGTCCAAACTGAGCTTCATACCCTGATCTCTGCCAATAAAATCTACCAGATATTCGGCCAGAGGTTTGGGCGAGTTATACTGCAAAGCCTCGCCACCCTTCTCGCGCATTACCGTCGCGGTGGCCTCGGCAATCTCCTGCGAAGGGAAGGCTTCTTCGGCAGGGAGGCCGTAGGTAAAGGCGATAGTGTCACGGGCCGCGCTGGGCCCCCCGCCAGACCGCAGATTGGTAGCCCGCCGCGCCAGTAGAGAAGCGGCGTAGTCATTGGCATTTATAGTTGTGTCGGTCACTTTTTATTAATCTCCCTTTTTGATTAAGTAGCAAGTAATGAGTAACGAGTTTATTATTAAGAACCTATCTCGTTAGGCAGACAAAATTAACGAATATCAATCAACTTAAAATGGCTTTACGGTCGTCTACTCTAGGATTGTGGCAACCCAGTGGATGAGGTGGGCGGGGTGGTAAGAGTGACTCGATTTTGGCCCACAATTCATCCGAAATTAGCCATTTGGCTTGAGTTTTATTCATGGCTGTTTCCTCCTATAGGAAGAAACAGCATTTTCTGTGCCTACCGGGATAGGCTCTAAGGAACTAGCCCAACAGGCTGGACCGCAATGGGTTTTAGTGGCAGAGCCTTTTTGAACTGGTTTGAAGTTGAAACCCAACCAAGTAAAGTTTGGATAACCAGGAGAGAGGCTTCATGGTTGTTTCTTGTTAAATCATTTCCGATCGGTTCGCTGGTACAATCTGCTAACAAGACACATAAATAGTTTCTAAACATTGCATCTCTGATTGTCGACTCTACACAGATGCTAGTGGTACATCCAGTGATAATGAGGTTTTTGATACCTAGATGTTTCAGTATAGAGTCTAGTTGTGTTTCAAAGAAGCCGCTGAAACGGTGCTTATAGATGACAATATCGCCACTCCGCGGTACGAGTTCGGGCACAATATCGGTGTTCCAGGTATCCCTGATCAGAATCCGACTCTCTCTACCATCTGGAGCGACCATCGTCTTTCCCACACCCATCCGCAGGTGTCGTACCCGGTTAGGAGAATCAGGGGGCCCCAGGTCTGAAAGATCGGGCTGGTATCCCATCTTGAGGTAAACGATCTTAACATCCGAGCTACGTGCAGCGGCCAAAACATTTCGAATGGGAGCGATGCTCCTTTGAAAACCAGAAACATCAATGCCCATGCGCTCGAACATGCCTCCTTTAGAGCCAAAATCATTCTGCATGTCAACCACAATTACCGCGGTCTTTGCCAGATCAATAGTAAGCGGTTCAGGCTGTGCCTCTAGCGTGATAATCTGCGTCATGTTGCTTTTCCCTTCATGTAATTACTTGTGTTGGCTACTTTGAGCATCCGCCAAAGATAAGAGCTTAAAAGCAGGCTGGTTTAATCCGGTAGCACTTTTAGCCAATCAGCAAAAGTATTCGTAGTCGCAAGGAGAGTTGCTAACTCTATTAATTTTTCAAGTTTACAAAGACTCAAGCGCTCCTCCACCCTATCCAGTAGTTCTTCCCCAAAGCGAGCCTGAACCTGGATTAGCAGCACCTGCCGAATTGCCGTTAACTCCCCTTCTGCCCGACTCTCCGCCCGCCACTGACTGGCAACTTGCCCGACGATTTCCTCAGCACTTAAATCTGGGCTGAAGAAATCCGCGACTTTCCGCTTCCAACCGGGAAAGAGCCGTTCGCAACTTATTTCGTCGTTCTCGGTATATTCTTGCCGCTTCTCTGGGTCTTCGACCTCATACACCCAGATTTTGCTTTTCTCGCAGTCCACATCCCAAATTACTACGGTGCCACTCTCAAAATAAACCTTGCGCTTTTGCTTCTCTTTAGTGCGGCGGTTGGAAGGGGAGCGAAGTTCTACCACCAGTTCCAGGCTACCCTTGAGTATGTGATGCTCGCTAGTGGGGTTTACTAGCTCTACCTGTTTCTCAAAGCGTTCGGTAGAAATAATACAGACATCAGGTTTATGCACGTCCTCGTTCAGCATTTCGCATTCCAACTGGTCAGGGTAAGTCTGCCCAAAGCCGGAAGCTCTGACGGCTATATCCAGAATGACCTGAATAGTACCAGCTATGCGTCTTTCCTGGGGCTCAGTCATCGCTTGCCACACCAACCAGCCGTTAAAAAGTTCAAGGGGTTCTTCGGCAATAAGGGTAGTAGCGTTATGGATGGTGTATATACCCGGCAGGCGGCGGTAAGCCTCAGCGTAATCGAGCGGCCAGTTCTGACTGGTTCGGTAGGGGGTTGGGCCGTTAGTTTTAGCGCGTGAACCATTTTTAGCTGGCCTTTTAGTGGTATTTATTGTGCGAGTAACCATTATTAGTTGCCTTTTAATGCGCTTAGTTTGGGCTTGTCTTACGCTCAAATGTACTGTTCAGGATTATATCACAGTATTTTGAATGGCTATCTTATTTGGACTGGCTAACCTCAGCTAATTTTTCAGAAAGCCATACATTTATTAAAGTCTCGGTTGAAATCCCCTGTTTACGGGCGCAAATAGCCAATTTTTTAGCTAGTTCTGGCTCTAAAGCTGTCAAGAATACCCGCCGTTGCAGGTCAACCTCAAATTCAACTTCTTTGGTTTGCCCCTCATAATCGGCTAAATCATGGTTATCCCAAAACTCTGCTGCTTCCTCAAGGCTGCTAAAATTGGTTGGAATTGGCTCAGGATTTTTAATGTTTGCCATATAGCTTTCTCTCTTTTTTCGTCATTTCTCTGGCACTAACAATCAGTGCTTCATTTATTTTCTTGTAAATAAAGTATACTATCAAATATCTTCCAGAGTGATTTTGGCCTAAAGCAGTATATAAATCTTCATCTTCAATCTGGCCTTTCTCAATAAAACGAAAATGAGGTCTATTGTTTAAAACTTCTTCTACCTCATAAATTTCAACATTATGTTTCCATTGCAGTTTATCAATTACACTTCACAGCCAAATAACGTCTGTTATTTTCACATTGTAACCTTATACTGGACTGCTACATTTTAGCATCTAAACCTATTCGCAATCTTCCTCAATAGCTTGCTTCATAAGTTCTAAATCTTCTGGCGGGATAGTACCAACGAATTGCAAAAGCTCCGTACCAGAAACACCGACAGGCTGCCTCACCGAAAGAGTTTGGGCAAATTCAAGCACCCGCTGTTGTAAATCCAGCGGTAAGGTTTCCAAAATCTGAACAATTTGTTCAATGATAGGGTGCTGCATTTGAATTTCCCTATTGTTAAGCTGTTTCAAATTGGAGAAAACGGAGCGTATCAGGTTCAGTAAGAGAACTTGATTTAAGAATTTCGATGCCAATCAAGCGGCCTTTTTCATCAAAATCCAATATTACCCCAGGCTCAACCTCCTCCGATTCGACAATGGCAGCATCGTCCAGGCGGAAATAAAGGGCATTGTTTTCTTTGTCAATTTTTAATTTCATTTATCCCTCTGTAAAGGACGGTCAAAAAAAACTGTCACAATCAGATTAGGTTCAATATTTCTATTGACAACAAACCGTAAAACCCTTCCATCCCGCTCTTTTATTGGCTATGTATAATGAGTATTACCATTTGAGCGAACTTTTTTAGTCTTTGGTGTATTTATTGTGCGCCAAACCCATTCTTCAAGGATATTCCGTTCAGCAAGCATATCTTTGGCATGGGCTGATAGTTTAACTTCGGTCATAACTCTTTAAATACACCTTTAACCATTCGCCGTTAGGTTAAATAATATCACATCTCAAGGGTCGGATTTACAACCTGGCTGCCCAACACATTAAGGGGATTCTGGCTGAAGATAATTTCGGTTAGAGCTTCTTTGGCGGCCTCACGGGTGGCTTCGCTCTCACTAGCCGAAAGGGATTTCAGGACTCTCTCGGCAACCGAACCGCCCACCTGACCTAACGACCAAATAGCCGCCAACCTTATCTCCGAGTCAGGGTCGCGGGTGAGGCCAACCAACAACGGGACTAACTCGGTACTGCCCATTTCGCCCGCCGCTCGTGCCGCCTCGTAACGCAGCATTGGTTCAGGGCTACTCAATTCGCGCCCGACCTCTGGTATCCAACGGGTATCCACGCTGCGGCCCATCGCTACCAACGCGCTGGCCTTCAGCAAATTATCGTCACTCTGGTAGGCGACCATTATCAAATCCTTGATAGCCTCATCAGCCGGGAAGTAGCCAATACCCTCCACCGCTCGACGGGCCATCCGGGGTGAATTTTTCAGGTTACGAGCCTGCGCCAGCAAACAATCGTGGATTTTAGCCACCCAACGTTCCGGCAATTTCCCCAACGAAGCCAGCAAGGCAAACCGACTAAGGGCAATGATAGCCTTCTCGCGCACATCGTCGGAGGGGTCGGTGTCTACCAGCGGCATTAAGTCACGCAAGTAATCGCGGGTTTCATCTTCCCACATTCCATCAATCGCCGTGCCACGTACCTCCGCGTCTTTATCCTTCAACATAAACATATATACCGTGCTGAAATCCAGCTCCACATCTTCCTCGGCATATTCTACCAGTTTAGTGACGATTTCCTGACGGCGAGCGGTGGTTATATCGCCCCAGCTATTTTCAAATTGGGTCTGTTGTTCCGGCTCAATATTAGAAAGGGCTTTTAAGGTGTTTTTTGTTAATTCTTGTTCTTCGTCTATAAGTATGGACAGGTTTTCCCTGAAGCTTTTCTTCTCTTTCATTGTTCCTTTTCTCTTATAAATATCTAAAATCTAATATCTAAAGGTTGTCGGTTATCGGTTGTCAGTTGTCGGTTAAAAATCCAATAACCAACAACTTTCCGACCATCCAGCTCACTAATTTTAACATATCTGACAAGTCGGGCGGGTTGGGGAAAGTCACGAGTAGGAGGATGCTCCGTCATCCGATGATTATTTGTAGGAGGACGCTCCGTCGTCTGATACGAAATGAACCCGTAGGAGTACGCTCCGCCATCCGATGGGTTTATATCGCAGGACAGAGCCTGCTCCTACGAAATCATTTCAGGGCAGGCCCGGAAACCTGTCCCTACGAATTCCCCTATCCCCCATCCCTCAATCTTGCTTATGGTATAATCGCCGCTATCAATAACAACTTGATAACGAAATTCCTGCTTGTTGACTCGGCACTTTCAACTCGTTACTCGTTACTTTTACGAGGGAGTCTGCTGATATGCTAAGAACCAGGATATTGAGTGCGGTGGTACTCATTCCAGTGGTCTTATTCCTACTCTTTTTCAGCCCGGAGACTACGGCCCTGGCGACGGCGATTGGCGCGGTTATCGGCACTTACGAGTTTTATGATATGGCTCGCCGCTCCCCCACCAAATTCGCTCCGCTTATGATGCCCGGCTATGTGCTGACGGCCTTTTTAAGTCTGGCGGGCTATCTGAAAAATGTGCCACTAATGTTGCTGGCAATCGGTATTTTTGCAGTGTTCGCGCTGGTAGGATTGTGGGGGCGCAACCGCATTCAGGCTGACCTTGACCATACTATTCTGGAAAACTGGGGCATTACAGTTTTCGGCCCGGTTTATGCTGGATTGCCCCTGGCTCTGGCGACCTACATCCGCAGCTACACCGCCGAACCCATCTGGTGGATTGTCCTGGCACTGGTTGGAACCTGGGGAACTGACACCGGGGCTTACGCCATAGGCCGGATGTTTGGCAAACACCCCCTCGCCCCCAAAATCAGCCCCAAAAAGACCGTCGAAGGGGCGATTGGTGGGGCTATTACCGGGATTATTGGGGTGTCACTGGTGGGAGTGTTGGCTCTGAAGCTCTCGATTTTTGTGACCATACCGCTAGGGTTAGTGCTGGCGATTGGCGGGATTT
>Ga0209724_1001797_pt1 | contig 19104 bp, 18 predicted proteins | sample grotaG_FD_184143 | JGI IMG/M metagenome (GOLD analysis project Ga0209724, IMG submission 184143) | Glacier valley bacterial and archeal communities from Borup Fiord, Nunavut, Canada, to study Microbial Dark Matter (Phase II) -... | ecosystem: Environmental > Aquatic > Freshwater > Ice > Glacier ...
CCCGTTTTGGTTACAAAGGGATCAACCTATTTGGAACTTATTATTTTTCAACCTTTTTCAAGGACAGTCGCGGTCCGGAGATGTATCCGTTCACAATTGGGATTGGTTTGATGAACTGGTAATTTAGTCTGATTGAAAATCTATTTATGGTTTCATGAGAAGTAAAGTAGCAAGTGATTTATAGATCAATTGCTAACTTATTTCTTATGAAATTTTGCTATTTTGTCAAAATCACTATAATTAAGAACAATAGTTTCTCCTATTTTATTCATCTCCAATAAATCCTTATCTCCGGATAACATAAAATCGGCTTTTGAATCAATTGCCAGCGAAACCAAATAATCATCTTTTGGATCTCTGCACAAATTGGTTTTAGTTTTTATTATAAATTTCTCTGAGAACTCATCTAACAACTCGAAAAACTCGACAATTTGCCCTTTTGAAAAATACTTCTTGATCTTTGGTTTTTTGAATACCTCTGATAATTCAAAAAGTTGTTCATCGCATGTAATTATTTTAATGAATTGAGAATCAATCTGATTTTGGAGTCCTTTTAAATTCTTGCCAATCAAAAACGAGATCCATATGTTTGTGTCAACAATAATCTTAAAGGACTTGTTTCCCATTTTCATACCGCAGTTTCCTGACTGATTCAACTTCTTTCGTAATTTCGTCCAATGACAACTCGTCTGTTTTTGTCGATCTTAAAAGCCGATTGAATCTTTTTAAAAACAACGACCTCTTCAACTCATTGAATATTTCAAATTTATCACTATCATCAAGTTTATTAAGCATTTTCATAACCTGACTTTTATCCAATTCTAAACTAATAGTTTTCATAATCCAAAATTATTATTGCATCAAAACTAATAAATATCTCTGCGAGTTGCAAATTTCATTCAAAATTGCAGCGAACCTCGTGCCAATCTCAAACTCATATTCTTTCGTCCTAATTATTAAATTTGTACTTTGTTCTATAACAATTCTTTTAAAATGATTAAACTGCTCTCCGTTATTGTCTTTTTTATCATGCTTTCAATATTTGCACAGGGACAAGATTCAATAAAAAGAGTAAAAATTCTACCTGTTCCTACGATTGGCTTTTCACCCGAAACTAAAACATATGTTGGTGTTGTGTCACTTTTCACTTTCAACTTGTACAACGATTCGACAACACGAACATCGAATGCCAAGCTTGAAGTTACCTATACCTGGAATAAACAGCTGATCCTTGAGACTGAATGGAACTATTTTTTCAAGGGGGAAAAATGGTTTACAAAAGGGAAAATACATTACTCAAGTTACCCTGACTACTATTACGGCATAGGAACCAATACTCCGGAAAGCAATGAATTGCTCTTCAACAGTAACAGATTCGTATTTGAAATCTCTATTTTGAAGAACATGGGACGGAAATTCTTTACCGGCTCAAATATAAAGTACCTGAATTACCGGAATGTCAATTTCATTGGTACGCATTCGTATCCGGAACTCACTGATAATTCAACTTTTGGAGTTGGGTATACCTTGTTACGTGATACGCGCAACAACCTGTTGACTCCCACCAAAGGCTTTTATTTCAACTTCAATGCGGGTTATAATTTTTCAAAGCAGAATTATGGTGAAGCGACAGTTGACCTAAGGTATTATAAAACCTGGGCGGAAAAATACACCTGGGCAAACCGGTTGATCAATGAGTTTAACTTTGGAATCCCCGCCTTTTATGATTATGCTTTTTTGGGCGGCGACAAATATGTCAGAGGATACAATTTTGGAAGGTATCGCGACAAAAATCTAACCTCGTTTCAAACAGAAATACGCCTCCCTGTGATCTGGAGATTTGGGATGGCTGCTTTTGGCGGACTTTCTAACTTATATAATACCAGTAATTTGGATTTAAAAGAAACAAAACCTAATTACGGATTGGGGCTTCGGTTTTTGGTTGATAAACATGATAAAACCAATTTACGCCTCGATTATGCAATTGGTAGCGAGGGAAACAGCGGATTTTACATTTCGTTCGGAGAATCATTCTAAAAAATAGTTTGTACTTTCGTTAACAGTTCCCTTGCATTGTGATAAGCTTGGTAACATTTGAGGATTGGTCTTCACTTTTCAAACCTTTCCTCATCCGAAAACGTTACTTTGTAGTTGTTTCCGGGTTTCAATTCCGATCATTTTAACCAGAAATTAAGGAGGTCAATATGCTTACTATCAGATTAAAAACCATCGTTTCATTATTTTGTCTGTCCATTTTTTCATTCCTCGTATTATACGTGAACGGGCAAAGTTTGAAAGAAATTGAGTCAAACCGTGTTTCATTAATGAATGGATGGAAGCTTTCGCCCGTTGGGAAAATGTTGCCAGTCGGCGATTTGCCCTTAAATATTGCGGTTTCCTCATCAGGAAAGATGCTGGCCGTGACCAACAACGGGCAAAGCGATCAAAGCATTCACCTGATAGATGCTGAAAAACAGGAGGTGCTCGATTCTATCATTATTGCAAAAGGATGGCTGGGACTTACTTTCTCGAAAGATGAAAAGTTCCTGTATGCCTCCGGAGGGAATGACAACTGGATCATGAAATATCAAATCAAGGACAAAAAGCTGGTTCCAAATGATACGCTGATTATTGGTAAACCCTGGCCGAACCTGATTTCGATTGCAGGTATTGCAGTTGATGATCAGAAACAGCTGCTATATGCGGTTACAAAAGAAAACAATTCGCTGTATGTCTACGATATAAAAGAAAAGAAGGTCAAAAAACAAATACCCCTTGGTGGCGAAGGATATACGTGTTTGTTGTCTGGCGATTGTAAAACACTTTATATCACATGCTGGGGCTGCAACAAGGTGATTTTATTCAATACACGTGAGCAACTTGTGACAGGTTCTATTGCAGTAGGAGATAATCCAAATGATATCTGCATTTCTAAAAATGGGAAATATCTCTATGTGGCGAATGCCAACGACAATTCAGTATCGGTTGTCTCGCTTGAAAAAAACAGGGAAATTGAAATCCTGAATGCAGCCCTCTATCCCAATGCTCCGTCCGGATCAACACCCAATGGAATCGCATTGAGTGATGATGAAAAAACGCTTTACATTGCCAATGCCGATAACAATTGTCTTGCAGTTTTTGATGTGAGCAAACCGGGCAACAGCACAAGCAAAGGATTTATACCGACAGGCTGGTATCCAACCTGTGTTCGCGTTGTGAAAAACACCATTTTTGTCACAAACGGTAAAGGATTAACATCCAAGGCAAATCCATACGGACCTAATCCGACAAGCCGAAAAGAGGATGTGGCTTATCAAAAAGGGACTAATAAAGAAATTAAAGTTCAATATATCGGTGGTTTGTTTCGCGGAACGCTTGAATCAATTACAAATCCTACTGAAAGTCAGTTAAGTATTTATTCACAGGCTGTTTACAACAACACCCCCTATACCAAAGAAAAGGAGATGCTTTCGGAGGGAGAGGCCGGAAATCCAATCCCCAACAAGGTAGGCGATATATCTCCGATTAAACACGTTTTTTATATTATCAAGGAGAATCGCACTTACGACCAGGTGCTGGGCGATATGCCGGAGGGTAATGGCGACAGCACACTGGTTCTTTTTGGAAAAAAGATAACACCCAACCAACATGCCTTAGCCAAACAATTTGTCTTGCTCGATAATTTTTATGTGGATGGCGAAGTAAGTGCCGACGGACATAACTGGACGATGGGCGCCTATGCAACCGATTATCTTGAGAAAAACTGGCCTTCGAGTTATGGAGGCAGAGGGGGTTTTTATCCCGGCGAGGGGGTACGTGAGGTATCCAATAACAAAAATGGCTTCCTATGGGATTTCTGTAAAAGATATGGTGTGACTTACCGCACTTATGCCGAGTTTATTTCCGATTCGAAAGCAGCGATTCCGGCTTTAATAGATCATTTTTGTCCAACTTATACAGAATGGGACTTGTCCGTTCGGGATACGGTCCGCTTCTACCAATGGAAACTCGATTTTGATGCCCTGCTTGCTGCCGGCACTGTTCCTCAATTAAATACACTTCGTTTTGGCAACGATCATACAGAGGGACTCAGCAAAGGCAAAACTACTCCATTGGCACATGCAGCAGATAACGATCTGGCGGTTGGCCTTTTTGTTGAATACCTAAGCCATTCACCGATCTGGAATGAAAGTGTTGTATTTATCATTGAAGATGATGCGCAAAATGGCCCCGATCATGTTGATGCACATCGCTCGACAGCTTACGTTGCCGGTGGTTTTGTGAAACAGGAGTTCGTCGACCACACAATGTACTCGACCTCGTCGATGCTTCGCACAATAGAGCTAATCCTGGGATTACCACCAATGAGTCAATACGATGCCTCGGCCGAACCAATGTGGCGATGTTTTAACAAGACGGCGACCCATCCTCCGTTTAAGTCCCTTGCAAATCTGGTTGATTTAAACCTGAAAAATACGGCCACCAATAAATTGTCGAAGCTGAGCGAAAAATTCAATTTCAGCCAGGAAGACCGGGTTCCGGATGCGCAATTTAATGAAGTGATCTGGGGAGCAATACATGGATTAAGCAGCCCGTGCCCGGCACCCGTTCATGCAGCATTCTTCACGGCAGAAAAGGATGAGGATTAATTGTAATCAAAGTCCTTATCTGAAAGGATGGTTTATCGTCTAACCAACTCTGTAAGAGTTTTCCGTAAATAACCCCCAGTGCAACTGGGTGGGAAAAAGTAATGTTGCAGGAACTATACCCCATTGGGGTTTCCCGTAAGCAAACCTTCTATTTTTTGATTGGCTTGGACAACTCCTACAGCGTTATATTAGCATTGCACGTACTTCCCCTCCAGTTAAAACCGGAGGTTATTTACTGGCAACGCCTACAGTGTTTTGAATTGTCAAATCGTCGAATTGCCGAATTATTCTTAATGAATTACCGGAGCTCTTCGAGATTTGGTGCCTGTTTCGTATGCATAGGCAATTTCTATTAAAACCGGTTCACTCCATGCCCTTCCGAAAAACGAGATTCCGACCGGTAAGTCGTCAATAAAGCCCATAGGAACTGTGATGTTGGGATAACCCGCTTGCGCTGCAGCCGAAGAACTGCCAACCTGAAAACTATCGCCATTCGTGAGGTCGGTTTTCCATGCAGGCGCCCCGGCAGGAGTTACAATTGCATCCAGGTCGTGCTCATTCATCACACGGTCGATGCCATCTGCTCTCGATCCTTTCAACATTAGAGCCAACGCTTTCTGATACTCCGGTGAAGAGAGAACTCCCTTTTTCTGAGCCATCTCAAGGTAACTTTGGTTAAAGTATTTCAGTTCCATCGAATCTGCAAGGTTAAATGAAATCAACTCCTCAACACTTTTAATCGGTGCCTTTGGTCCCAGCGATTGAAAATATTTATTCAATCCGTCCTTGTATTCGTAAAGCATGATTTCGAACGAATATTTGTCCACCTTCCGGTCGTATATTTCCCCGATCTCCACAATTTCAGCACCCTGATTTTTCAGGTAATTTACTGCCCGGTTCATCAGCGTATCTACCTTGTAATTAATACCCATCGGAATTTTATACAGACCAATCCGCTTTCCTTTGAGTCCATCTTTGTTTAAGAATTTGGTGTAATCTGTGTAAAACTGTCCTTTGCTGGCAATTGTTTTAACATCAGCTGAATCTACACCGACCAATGCTCCCAGGCAAATAGCCGCATCGCGAACTGTTCGCGCCATTGGTCCGGGCGTATCCTGTGTAAACGAAATGGGGATGACACCTGATCGGCTCACAAGCCCCACAGTTGGTTTGATCCCTACGATTCCATTGGTTTGCGAAGGGCACACGATAGAACCGTCGGTCTCTGTTCCGATGGCAAGCATCGTCAGATTTGCAGCGACTGCCACTGCAGAACCAGAACTTGACCCACAAGGGTTTCGGCTGATATCATATGGATTTCTGGTCTGACCACCAGTACCGCTCCATCCGCTTGTCGATAGCTGGCCGCGAAAGTTTGCCCATTCACTTAGATTTGATTTTCCAATGATAATTGCACCAGCCTCTCTTAGCTTTCCGGCAAGAAAACTGTCTTTTAACGGGAATGAATTCCGGAGTGCGCGCGATCCGGCTGTGGTCGCCATTTTATCATGCGTATCGATGTTATCTTTCAATACGACAGGAATCCCATGTAGCGGTCCTCTTGACTTTCCGGCCTTCAACTCCTTATCAAGCTCTTCAGCAATCTGAAGAGCATCGGGATTGAGAGTAATCATCGAATTCAAATGTGGACCATTTTTGTCAATTGAATCAATCCGATCAAGATAAGCCTGCACCACCTCTTTAATCGTAAAGGTTCCATCTTTATAACCCTGCTGAATCTGTTGAATACCTTGCTCTTCAAAACGGAAGTTAGCAGATTCCGCGACCTGGTCTTTTGCGGTGTGCGGCTGACACGAAACGATTATCAGCAAATAAAAAGCCAGCATCATGACATTGAATACGGGAATATTGGGTAGTTTTTTCATATTGGATTTAAGGATTATTGGTTGTTACATCTACACATTTTGCATTTTTTTCATTTCATAAAACTAATAAACAATTTTATTTTATTCAGCCTGTAATTCTGTTTTTGAAGTTGCCCGATTAAACCAATTCTTTAGTTGGTGATTACGATTTTCCGGGATTTTTGAATAGAAGGTCGTCCATAAAGCCGGCTAAACTTAATATATTCTCCCTGGATTCAAAATCGATCTTATTCGCCTTTATGAAGTTTTTGATTTCATCCTCTTTCCCCTGCATGATCCTGATGATATTTTTCCTGGTGAATGGTATAAAGTCGTTGACCGATGTTGAATAGAAATATCCGACCTTTTGCTGAATGACAACATCGTCAGCCAATTTCATATCAAAGGAACGTGGGCCAAGCAATACAAAGCTATACGAATCGGAGGCGGCACTTCTGTTGATGGTACCCATGGCACCTTGCTTCAGAATATTCTTAATTTCGATACCACGCTTTACATAGACGCTGAGCCGGCCGCTTCGGATCTTTTGCAGGTAAGCATCGTGATAGTAAAATGTATCCTTTGCAACGACAATTGAATTGATTTCCCCTTTTTTAGCAATAATCAGAGTATCCTTTGATTGAATAAATTCCATTTCACCCGATAGAACATTAAAGTTGAACAGACAAGGAATGACGATCCCATTTTTAAAATATCCTTTTCCCGCGGTAAAATTGGGATACAAGTATCTTTCAGCCAGTGGAAAGTAATCTTTCACGCTTGTACCTGCCTTTACGGTTACCGGCTCTTATTTTTGAGCCAGCAAACAGCTATTTATCAAGAGAATTGAGCAAAAAATGAATATCGTTCTTCTCATTTTAAAGGATGTTTAAAGCATTTAAAAACCGATCGAATAAATATTTCATAATAGCATTATCAGGTAATATCAGCAACACGTGCGGGATTTTTAATCAATAAACCTCTTATGAAATACTATACTTCAAATATAATCTTTTCTTTTTGCATTTATGCCTGACAGTGTCGTTAACCAACCAGTTATTAAAGTAGTTCCGATCGTTAAAATGATTGGAATTTATACAGATTATTTATATCGCATTGATGGCTGAAAGTTCTGCTTTTAGCTGGCTTGGATTTTTGTGTTGAATTGCATACAATCCAATCTCTTTGGCAGCAATGATGTTATTTAAGTTGTCGTCGATTAAGACCGTATTTTCAGCTTTCAAATGGTACCTGTCAAGCAGCAGTTGGTAGATTCGTTCATCAGGCTTTTCTATTTTCATTATTTTATAGGTCTTTAAATAATATAATTACAATTGAGCCTGCTATCATGATCGCCGTGCCGATTAATTTTTTTCGAATATCTTTTTCCTGGAAAAGCCGGTGTCCAAGCAATACACTCACGATCGTGGAAAGTTGAAAGAGTGACAATGCATATCCAACCGGCATATGATCGAACGTATAATTGGTTGTGAACTGCATTGTTCCGACACAGACGATCAGAAAGAAGTATTTCCTTACATTTGAGCGGTCTACTTTCCTGATTTCAGCTTTCAGATCGAGCCGGTAAATAAGCAGGAGCAGAAACGAAAACAGCGCACCAAACCAACACCAACTGACAAAAGCCAGCGTTACGGAAGATGCAAGGATGATTTTCTTTATAAATACAGCCTCAATTGCTGAAAGGATCATTGCACCGATCCGGTACTGAATATCGCTTTTTTTTAGTAAAGCCCACGAGAATCGCTCTTCTGTGGTATCGAGCACAAAATAGCTTCCATAAATGATGAATGCGATACCCAGAATTCCCCAGAGATTTGGTATTTCACGCAACAGAAATATGGCTGTAACAAGGCCTATCACCGATTTATAAGAATTGATAGGGCCGAGTATTGAAAGGTCCCCTTTCTGTAATGCCTTCACCAAAAAACTATTACCCAAAGCACCAGTAATTCCGCCCAGAATCGAGTAAATCCAAAACTGCCGGGGTAGTTCCTGCCAATGTATATTTGTCGCAATAAAAAGACAAAAGACGGACAATGACAAATAGGTCAGGAAATTGATCAGTAACGGGTGATTGTCTTTTGTGAGCTGCTTTTGAAAGACATTTCCAAAAGGATTGGAAAAAATTCTCAATAAAACAGCTCCGGTGGTTAAAAAAGTCTCGATCATTGCTGATGTTATATTGCATTGCCATCAGATATTGAAGCGTCTTATTAATCTAAGCTCAATATATTCAGACCGGGCGAAGATCGGATTTTTTTAGCATTTATTCTCAGTTTTGTAATCATCAATCTGGCTCAGAAGTTCCATTGACTTTGCCAGGGGATTCCATTCTATTCCGGTAAACAGAAGGCGAAACCATTTTTTATCCTTGTTCTCAAGCTTGATATTAAAGAAGAGCCAAATTGCTGCAATCGCAAAGGCAAGTGTTACACTTCCTGATATTAACCATTGAATGACATTCCATTCCCGGAGCATAACTTCATTCCACCAAAAGGTTGTCCAGACCGGAAGCTGCAGAAAAAGGAGGCGGGAAATCCACAGCGTCGTTGATCTCAACCGGACTATTTTTTCCTGAGTTGCCAGTACCGGTTCATTGATATCGACCTGGTAAATCAGAATTAACTGGTAGAGATAGATTCCAATAGATAGTTTTGTAAGCAGAACGTGGATGGCTGCTGAAACCAGGAAAAACGGACTGGCAACGGTAAATAGGTTAAAAATCAAAATGTCCACAAAGCCAACCCATACGAGGCTGAACAAAACAATGAAGATTTTTATCGGTTTCATTGATGACAGGAAGGACTGTACCTTAATTTTGGTTATATCTTCTGCATTCTTCCTGTTGAATCGCAGGTTTTCTTCCAGTTTTTTGTCGTATGATTTCCAAAGATTGATGATTTCTGTCTCTTCCATTTGTATGAGGTTTTTTACCGATAATTACCGGGATGAAAATTTTTGTTTTAAAAGGATCTTGATTCTTCCGATTTTAGTCGCCACGTTGGATTCCGAAATTCCAATGATTTCGGCAATTTCCTTGTGGCTTTTTTCTTCAAGATAAAGCAACATGATGGCTTTGTCCAACTCTTTTAACTCAGTGATGAATTGCTGTAAAAGGGTTATGTTTTCGTCTGTTTCGCTGATCACGTTTGTATCTGCAAAATTCAGAATCCCGTCCGTTATCTGATTTGAAACTTGCTTTCGGCGGTTTTCCTTCCGGTAAAAAGAGATCGCGACATTCAATGCGATGCGGTAGATCCATGTGGAATATTTGTATTGGTCGTTGTAGCTACCAAACGATTTCCACAACTGCACAACGATCTCCTGAACAAGGTCTTTCCGATCTTCCGCGTCCCTGCAATAGGAGTTGGCAACTTTAAAGAGAATCCCTTTGTTCGATTCAATAACAGAAAGAAACAGTTTCGGTTTATCAGTTGAATTCATCCTTATCCGGTGGTCAAAATTGTGAATGCCACTATGACGATTGTTCCCATTTTTATTTCTTTGTTTTCCATTTGAATAATAATTAGGCGTCCAACTTTTTGTTTGTTTTATTATTCGCATAAGGATCAGAAAAATCACAGATAGCCGGAAAAAAATTATTATTAGCTTTCCCAGGGTATAATCCTCCAGTAAACTCATATCGAAGGAACAAAACCGTATCTCAATCTAATAGAGAAATGAGCATCTGTTAAATTTTCAATAAGCGAGTTTTATAACCGATTCTTCTAGCCCCCAATACTTGCTTCAATCCCAAATTCCTGAAAAATAGCAATAGCCTGTAATTGCGATTCTTTCGTAGGCTCTTCAAGTAACATGAAATCATCGGGCCGGCCTAATTTTCCGTATTTGTTTTGGGCAATTTTATGGTAGGGAAGGAGGTTCACCATTTTCTTCTGACCTGGAAGTGATGAAACAAATCGCGCAGTTGAGGTAATGTTATCGATATCGTCGTTTACGCTTCCAACCAGCGGAATCCGGATAATGATATTTGCCCCGCTTTCAGCCAGAACCTTTAGGTTTTCGAGGATCTTTTCGTTGGGAACACCCGTCCATTTCCGATGCTTTTCCGAATCCATCATCTTGAGATCGTACAGGAAAAGATCATTACGTCTGGCAACATTCATAAGCAGTTCCGTATTGGCCAGTCCTGCTGTGTCAACGGCCCTGTGAATACCCCGCCGGCCACATTCGTCGAGCAATTCGATCAGGAAATCAGCATGCAGTAAAGGTTCTCCTCCAGAGAAGGTAACGCCGCCGCCTGAATGATCAAAGAAGATGCGCTCTTTTTCGATCTCATCCATTATTTCAGCAATTGTTTGCGGCTTCCCCGATAGTTCGATGGCTTTTGTGGGGCAGACTTCGGCACATTGTCCGCATAGTTTGCAAAGTCCGGTGTCCGTAACAATTCCTTCGGAAGTCAGTGTCAATGCTTTTTGGGTACAAGCCATCACACAGGTTCCGCATTTGATGCATTTAGCGGGAGCATACATCCTTTCTGTTTCAGCAGAAATGCCTTCGGGATTGTGGCACCATGCACAGTTGAGGTTGCACCCTTTCAGAAAGATCACGATCCGGATTCCCGGACCGTCGTTGATCGCGTAGCGTTTAATATCAAAAATTAAAGGAGTTTGCATTAAAACGCATTATTTTCTGTTCGTTCAATCACTTCCTGTTGCAGATCGGCGTTCATATCGTTGAAATAGTCGCTGTAACCAGCCATCCGAACCATGAGGTCTTTATAATCTGAAGGACAGGTCTGAGCGGCAAGCAAAGTAGCCGTGTCGACAATGTTGAACTGAATATGGTGGCCTCCGAGCGTGAAATAACTCCGGACCAGTTGCCCGAGCTTTTTGATGTCTTCGTCTTTACGGAGCAAACCTGGAAGAAAACGTTGGTTCAACAGCGTCCCCCCCGATTTCACATGATCGAATTTGGTCAATGATTTCACTACAGCAGATGGTCCATGCGTATCGGCACCGTGCGAAGGAGAAGTTCCATCCGAAATGGATTTTCCTGCCAGCCGACCATTGGGAGTGGCACCCATCACCTTGCCAAAATAGACATGACAAGTGGTCGACAACATATTCAGGTGATACTTCCCGCCCGGTTTGATATTGGGTTTTCCATCAATCGCTTCGACAAGATCGTTGTAAACTTTCACCGCAATTGAATCGGCAGTACCATCATCATTTCCAAAGAACGGCGTACGGTTCATAATCGTTTGACGCAGCACTTCCTCACCTTCGAAGTTATTCAGAACTGCTTTCAGTACGCGGTCCATGCCAAACGTGTGATCTTCGAAAACATGTTTCTGAAGGGCGGCGAGACTGTCGGTTACAGTTCCCAATCCGCAGCACTGAATATAGCTTGTGTTGTAACGTGGCCCGCCATCGTAATAGTCTTTGCCGCGGCTCACACAGTCGTCTATCACCACTGAGAGGAATGGTGCCGGGGCATATTTGGCAAACATCCGGTCGATGTAATTACTTACCTTCATCTTCAATTCAACCACGTAATGGAGCTGTTTCAGAAAGGCGGTATATAGTTCTGCGTAACTTGAAAAAGTTCGCGGATCGCCCGTTGCAGGCCCAACACGGATACCTGTGACCGGATTGATCCCGTTGTTAAGGGTTACTTCCAGAATTTTGGGAACATTCAGGTAGCCGGTCAACAAATAGGCCTCCTTCCCAAAGGCACCCACTTCAATACAGCCGCTGCATCCTCCCTCGCGTGCATCCTCAAGCGATTTTCCCTGGCGCAGCAATTCGAGAATATAGATATCGGGATTAAAGACCGATGGATAACCATGTCCCTGGCGGATCACCCGTGTGGCAGCATTCAGAAATTTGTCAGGCGTTTTGGCGCTGATATGAACTGAACTTCCGGGCTGCAAAATATGCAACTCCTCTATCACTTCAAGCATGATGTACGAAACCTCACTTGTTCCGTCGCTTCCGTCGCTTTTTACACCGCCAATGTTGATGTTGGTAAAATCATTGTAGGTTCCGCTTTCGCGTGCGGTAATTCCAACTTTAGGTGGTGCCGGATGGTTGTTGACTTTTATCCAAAAACAGGAGATTAGCTCTTTAGCCTGATCGCGCGTGATGGTTCCTTCGGCGATTTCGCGGTAATAAAAAGGTGCCAGGTGCTGGTCGAAATGACCCGGATTCATCGCATCCCAGCCGTTTAACTCGGTAATTGTTCCAAGGTGCACAAACCAGTACATCTGGATGGCTTCCCACAAATTGCGTGGCGCATTGGCCGGAACCCACCGGCAAACTTCTGCAATCTTCTGCAGTTCGGCTTTCCGGATCGGATCAGGTTCTTTTTTAGCAAGTTCCCCTGCGATGTCGGCATGGCGTTCGGCAAAAAGGATCACCGCATCGCACGAAATATCCATCGCTTTCCACTCTTCGGCTTTATCGGTCGCCTCCGGATCGTTCAGGTAATCAAGCGCAGCAAGATTGGCCGCTATTTCACACTTGTAATCGAGCATCCCTTTCTGGTAGATTTTTCCGTCGAGTGCCGTATGCCCCGGCGCACGTTGTTCCATAAATTCGGTGAACATACCTGCTTCGTAGGCCGTTTTCCATTCGGGCGGCACATGGCTAAAAATCCTTTCGCGCTGGGTTTTTCCTTCCCAGTAAGGGATTATTTCGCGGGCATAGGTATCGATATCTTCCTGGCTGATTGTATACCGCTGCAATTCACGTGTATTCAGAACATTTAGATCTTCAATACTGTGGCAGGTCAGTTCCGGAAAGGTGGGAACGCATTTGGGTTTCGGTCCACGTTCGCCGACAATCAGTTCGCCTTCGCCAAAATAGATGGCTTTCTTCCGGCAATGATCGAGGAAGTTGGCTGCCCGCATCACTGGGACAGAAAGCTTCCCGAAGTTCTCGCGGTAAAAGGCGGTTTCGTGCAGTGCACGTTCGATTGATAACGTTGGTACGGCTTCGACACTCAGTTTGCGGAGTTTCTGAATGCGTTCGTTCATCCCCGGACCAATGGGATTATTTTTGGATGGATAGAAATTGCCTTCTGTTGATGCTGCTCTTTCAGGCGTTTCTTCATGCAGGATTATTTTCTCGAACATGGCTTTCCGGTTTTAAAATGGTTGAAAAAGAAATTGACTGGAATCCGATCCGCTAAAAATCAGGATCGGAACAAAAAGAAAAACGTGCGGGGAGCCGTTTAATTATAGAACATCAGGCAATTAAATAATCGCCGATAAGTTTTAAGAAGCGTTGTCCGGTAAATTGTTTTTTTCATGTGCTTTGACAGAATAATCAATTATCTTCCCAACAAAAATAGTGATAAAAATCTATTATTGAAGTTCTCGCAAACAAACGTATAAAAATGGAAGATTCGAATACGATCAGAATACCTGTCGTACAAATGGAGGCTGAATTTACCCGAATATTGCTGAAGTATGGTTTTCGGGAAGATAAAGCACGGAGTTGTGCTTCTCTCTTTACAACCAATAGCGTGGACGGTATTTTGTCTCACGGTGTGAACCGGTTTTCACGTTTCGTAAAGTATGTCATCACTGGCTTAGTTGCTGTTGATGCAGAACCGCAGATGGTTCATTCTTCAGGAGCGGTTGAACAATGGAATGGTAATTTGGGCCCAGGTCCGCTGAATGCCTTTAAATGTACAACGCGCGATGGAGTTAGCACAGAAATCGGGAATCGGTTGCGTGGCATTAAGTAATACAAATCATTGGATGCGCGGTGGGACTTACGGATGGAAGGCTGCAAAAGCAGGTTTTGTTTTTATTGGATGGACCAATACGATTGGGTTGATGCCGGCATGGGGTGCAACTGACAATAAACTTGGAAATAATCCGCTTGTTATCGCTGTACCTTACGGGGATGAAGCGATTGTCCTGGATATGGCGATGAGCCAGTATTCGTACGGTAAAATGGAAACGAAGGCATTAGACCATTCGATGCTTGATTTTCCGGGCGGTTACAATTCATCCAACGAACTTAGCCGCGATCCGTCCGAAATTCTCGGTTCGAAACGTCCTTTACCGATTGGATTCTGGAAGGGGGCGGGACTTACCTTACTTCTCGATATTCTGTCCGCTATTTTATCGGGTGGTCTGTCAACAAGCGAGATCAGCAAAAAGAAGGATGAGTCGGGCGTATCCCAGGTTTTTATTGCTTTTGATATCAGCAAACTTGGAAACTTTCCTTCCATTCAAAACACGATATCCGAAATTATTGCAGACTATAAAGAATCTGTTCCGGTGGATGAAAAGTCAAACATCCGGTATCCGGGGGAGCAGATTTTGAAGATCAGGGCGGCAAATCTACGGGAGGGTATTCTTGTGAATAGTGAGGTATGGAATGAAGTTTTAAGCCTGGGTTAGTTTGTTAATTAGACTGATAAGTAAGCCTTTAGCAGTGGATATTGTTTGGTCACAAAAAAATGCCACCATTCCGCTGGTGCAGAATGGTGGCAAGTAAAATCGTTGTCTTATAACTACATATTGAAATCGCCTGATGCTTCAGGCTGGAAAATAATCTCGTCAATTGTGATTTTGGTGAGGCCGGCAGGAACAAGCCACTCAATTTCATCTCCAACTTTATAACCAATCAGCGCAGTTGCGATTGGTGAAAAAATCGATATTTTATTGTTTTTCAGATCTGCCTTATCAGGATAAACAATCTGGAATTCAACCTGTTTGTTTGTATTTGAAAAACTAATTTTCACAATCGAATTCATCGTAACAACATTACCCGGAATCTCCTGTGGTTCAACAATTTTGGCAGAATTCAACTCTTTCAGCAAATTTTCTGCTTCGGATGCACTAATCGATTTATATAGTTTTGCATCGCTAAGGCATTGTTTAATCCTTGAATAATCAAGCCTATTCAAAATGATCTTACTCATGATTTTCTAGTTTATAAATTTTTACTATCAAATCATACAAAGATACCCATTATTTGATCTTAAACACTGATAAATACGGTTGCAGGTTCAACAAACAAAGGCAAGCTCTCCAAATTCACTGTTATTGTTGGTTTGGGTGGCCAATCATGACAGCCAAAGACAAATTTTGCAGGTTTTGTCTGTAAATAAAACACATTTTTCATAACTAAGTAACGAGAAGGAATGTCATACTTTCGCTATTGATATTCAACAATAAATAATAAAATGCCACCAATTCTCCAAATCACCAAATCTCACCAAAAGTATTTTCGATTGGTTCTAACCATTGGTGGAATTTGGTGTTTTTGTGCTTTGGTGGCAAAGTAAATCCTTTCTGAGTAACAAATTTCAATTTTATAAATCTGAAATTTTACCTTTTCTACTACTTAATCCTAAGTAATTAACAATTACCTGTTTTTAATTTGAAGTATAAACCGAAGCGAATGTCCGATGGATCCCTTTTGAAAACTTGACTTTCGGATATCCGAATATCACAAATAATCCTTCACGGCTCGCGAATTTAATCCCTTGTTTTTCGCGGAATTCTTTCGCTTTCTTTCCGCTTTGTATCATCGGATGAATGCCGCCCAACATACAGGTTCCCAGTCCAAGTGATTCCCCGGCGATCATTGCGTAGGTTGCAGCAATCAGCGGATCGGCAGGATCGCAGTAGGGAGAGCCATAGAAATACATCGCCACGGGCGCATCATAGGTTACAAGGTCAACCCCCTTTTTCATATTTCCAATGTAAATATCAAATAAAGGTTTGACAAACTTTGTGAACAAATCGTTGTTCGCTTTGCTAAGGAATGGTCGCATCAATGCAAGGAACCATTTGGAAACAAACCATTGAATGCTTTCCAAATAGGCGCAGAAGTCTTTGGAAAACGTCCTTACTTTTTCAGATGTGTCCAGCATCAAAATGTTAACGTCCGATGGCGGAATTCCCATTGGCGCTGTACTGGCTGCGTTGAGGATTTTATCGATAAGCGCTTTTTCTACAGGCGTATTCTTAAATTCCCGCATGCTTCGCCTTCTTTTCAGCAAGTTGAGTAATTCGTCATAACCTGCAGCTGTCTCCTTTTTTGGTAAGTTGAACAGATCGTCAGGTGAAAGCTCCCTTCCATGAATTTCAATGGCTCCTTTCGGGCAGATGGCCATACAATGACCACAGCCAATGCAGCCAAATAAGGGGTCACAGGTTAGTGCCACCTTTTCATCCGCCATCTGCAAACTGAAATCTTTGCAAACAGATACACACAATCCACATCCATTACATTTTTCGGGGTAGATGGTTATTTCACCTTTTTCCTGGGTTCTTGAAGTAGGAATCGTCATTGTTGTTCCTCCAGTTTTGTTATTTTTCTGCGATAACCAACATCTCAAAATCATTGGTTGAAAATAAATGTATTGCTATCTTACTGTTACGGAAATATTCTTCGTATTAACCGTTGATGTTGTATCCCACGGGCGGCAATACTCCATTTTAATTATATCTGTCCCGCTTTTCAATCCGATGAACTTCCATATTTCTTTTCCGCCACTTCCTGTTAAAGTGGGCGCATCAGGAATATACTCTGTTCCGGTTGAGTCAACAATTGAAACAGATTCTTTATTTGTCCATTTCCAGGCAAATCCGGTAGTGGGATTCGAATCTAATTCAATTTGAATACTTTCGTTAACTGCTATTTCATAGTCTGTTTCCATTTTTAAAAGAGGATAAATTTACTAATCAAAGATAAGTAAATAAAAATTGAAGGAGAAAAAGCTTTCTTTAGTAATTTGCATGTTCTGTTAAAAAAAAATACCTTGCGCGTTCGTTTTCAATCATACAACCAATTTTCATACAAGGTAAATGGATAACCTCGGAAATCCCGCTAAAGAATATTTATACGGACAATTGGAAATCAATGGTTCAACTGACCGTCCCCTGGCTCGGGAAGGAATTCTTATTAAGGAAATTGACTCGAAAAAAATGCTGAGGCAATTTATTTATTTACCTGCGGCTATTCATAAAAATCACTTCAACTGGGTTCCCCCGATTTACATGGATGAATGGGAGTTTTTCAATCCAAAGAAAAATTTGTCCTTTCAATCTTGCGAAACTATCATGTTGCTTGCTTACCGTTCAAAAGAGGTTGTGGGCCGAATAATGGGTCTTGTTCATTTGAAATATAATGCATTGCATAACGAAAAACATGCACGTTTTGCGTTTTTTGAAACTTATAACGACGACGAAGTTGCAGCAGCTTTACTCGGCGCGGTTGAAAACTGGGGCAGGGAAAAAGGGATGGAGCAAATTGTAGGACCTCTGGCTTTTTCGGAAAAAGATCCTCAAGGCATTCTTATTGAAGGGTTCGACGAACCTGTCGTTATTGCATCGAACTGCAATTTTCCCTATCAGTCTGAATTGATTGAAAAGAATGCCTATTCAAAAAAAGCTGATCTGGTGGTTTACCAGATTAAAATTCCTGATCCGCTTCCTGAATTTTATAAGAAAATTCAGGAACATGCTATACGGATGAATCCAGGGTTGCGTGTTCTCGAATTTACTTCCCGAAGAAAGGTAAGACCTTATATTTATTCGGTTCTGCGTCTTCTTAATCTGACCTTTACTGATATTTTTGGCTTTATTCCTTTTTCTGAAAAGGAGATGGACAATTTTGCCAATCGTTACCTTTTTCTGATCAACCCACGGTTTATTAAGCTGATTGTTAACGACAAAAATGAATTAGTGGCATTTGTGGTTGGTATGTCGCATATTGGTGACGGAATTATTGCTGCCAAAGGAAAACTATTTCCATTTGGAATTTTCAAAATCTTTGCAGCCGCCCGAAAATCGAAACAGTTGAATTTACTGCTTGGCGGAATTGATCCTGCTTATCGCGGGAAAGGACTTGATGTAATGATGGGTGTCAGGATGATGGAAACAGCAACCGAACTTGGGAAAACGATGCTTGATTCACACCTTGAGCTTGAAGATAATAAAAAGGTTCGGGCTGAAATGGAAAAGATGGGAGGCAAGGTTTACAAACGATTCAGGATTTTTAGCAAGAACTTATAAGGATAAAAAGTTCAAGGCTAAAGGTTAGGGTGAAAAGTAAAAAATGAAATGGTTTTCAAATAGTTGGATTTGGTATCCAGCCTTTTCTGACCTTTTCCTCTTCTCCTTTTCGCTACCTTAAATAAGTTAATGGTGATTATGATTTAAAATCAGAATTATACCTTTTTTACTCGTACGGCATTCAATCCTTTTAGGCCACGCTCAAGTTCAAAAACGACATTGTCGCCTTCCTTGACATCTTCGAGCAAACCATTGATATGGACGAAATATTTTTCCTGGGTATCTTTCTCTTTAATAAAACCGAAGCCTTTCGAATCGTTGAAAAATTCGATCCTTCCCAAGCGTATAGGGTCGATCTCTTCTTCTTCTCTTCTGGGAACGCTGATTTCAATGCTACTGGCAATGACTTTTCTTTTCTTGGTGGGATCTGGTGGAGTATCAGTGAGGTTGCCATTTTCATCAACATAGGCCAACATGCTTTCAAGATCGCCACCCGTTGAATTTGATTTACGGTCTTCTCTTTTTACGTTTTTTTCCTGACGTTTCTTTAAACGTTTTTTCT
>Ga0209724_1001798_pt1 | contig 19102 bp, 18 predicted proteins | sample grotaG_FD_184143 | JGI IMG/M metagenome (GOLD analysis project Ga0209724, IMG submission 184143) | Glacier valley bacterial and archeal communities from Borup Fiord, Nunavut, Canada, to study Microbial Dark Matter (Phase II) -... | ecosystem: Environmental > Aquatic > Freshwater > Ice > Glacier ...
ATACAGAAATTCATCTGGTATGTATGATCATTATTATGAAAATAAACAGACCAGAAAAACTTATAAAAATTGCCATTATTACAGGTACATCAGTATTAAATGCTTTTAAATTTATAATTCATTACCTGTTTCAGAAGACTAATATAAAGACCTTACAAGCCGAGCTTCTTGACGCTGCCTCTCCAGGCAAACTTATACAGGAACATCACGAGGCTTTATTACAGGCAAGTAATCCTGCTGATCTTATCAGATCGATTACTGACCGAAAATCACAGGCTCACCGCAAACAGATGCAAAAGCGCCAGGTTTTGGCAGCAATTATTACCTGCTCTGTTCTTTTTTCAGTTTCGACGCTTCTTGCTTTTAATGAACCTGTCAGAAAAATTGTATTTGCGAAAGGCAAACAGGTATTTGAAATAGCCAATCCCGTCGAAAAACCTGTCAGGTATGTTAAAATCCCTCACCTTGTTCCTGATTCTCTTGACTTTTGTGGAGAGCAGGTGCCATTAGAAAATAAGGGTATTTTCAAAAAAATGAGAGCTGCGATCATTCAAAACAGACAAGATAGAGCTGAAATGAATGGGATGGCAAGACGTGCGAAAATATGGTTCCCTGTGATCATTCCAATTCTTAAAAAGTATAATGTACCTGAAGATTTTAAATATATTCCCCTGGTTGAAACAGGGTTTATAAATGCAACTTCACCCCGTGGTGCTGCCGGTTTCTGGCAACTGATGCAGATTACTGCCAAAGATTATGGACTAAAAACTGTTAACGGTCATGATCAGCGCCTTGATGTAACACGTTCAACCGTTGCTGCATGCCGTTATTTGCGCTATTTACACAGTGAACTTGGTTCATGGACGTTAACTGCCGCCGCTTTTAATATGGGTCTTGGTGGTATCAGACATAAAGTTAATTCTCAGAACAGCAGGAATTACTATTCTCTGACATTAAACCGCGAGACAGCTACCTATATTTATAAGACTGTTGCTATCAAGCACATCATTACAAAAGATTATAAAGTAGTTTCTACCGGGAAAAATGCAAATCAACTACAGGCCAAGCAGGTCAACAATGCCAAACCACTTGGTAATTCAGTAGTATTTTAATGATTTATCATTAAAATTATATCTTTTTTACAACTTATTGTTTTTGCAACTCGTTACTTTGCCAGCAATGCAAAAACTCTTTAATGATCTTGGTGACCAGGCTGAAGTCGAAGTTTTCGGAGCCCGGGTACATAACCTCAAAAATATCGATGTCAGTTTCCCCAGAAACCAGCTTGTAGTTATAACAGGTCTCAGTGGCAGTGGTAAGTCTTCACTGGCGTTTGATACCATCTATGCCGAAGGCCAGCGACGTTATCTGGAAACTTTTAGTGCTTATTCAAGGCAGTTTCTGGGTGGAATGGAACGACCTGATGTAGATAAAATATCAGGTCTTAGCCCGGTGATCGCAATTGAGCAAAAAACAACTTCTAAAAACCCCCGGTCAACGGTAGGTACAATAACTGAAGTTTATGACTTCTTAAGATTACTGTATGCCCGGGTTGCAGATGCCCATTCCTATAAAACAGGAAAGCTGATGTTAAAGATGTCTGAAGAACAAATTCAGCAAACCATTCTCACTAATCTTGCTGACAAAACTGTTTCTATCCTGGCCCCTGTTGTCAAGGGCCGTAAAGGTCATTATCGTGACTTATTCGAGCAAATCAGAAAGCAAGGATACCTGAAGGTTCGGGTTGATGGCCTTATTCAGGATGTTATTCCAAAAATGCAGCTTGACAGGTATAAAATTCATGATGTAGAAATAGTAGTTGACCGTATTCTGGTAAATGAACCAAATCAGAAGAGATTGATTTCTTCTATACAGGCTGCTCTTAAAATTGCCAAGGGTATCATTAAGGTAAGTGATGAACTGAATGAAGTTTACCATTACAGTAAATACCTGATGGATCCTGAGACTGGGATTTCTTATGATGAACCCCAGCCAAATACGTTCTCTTTTAATTCTCCTTATGGTGCCTGCCCGAAATGTGACGGACTGGGATACATAATGGAAATTGATGAGGGTAGTGTTATCCCTAATCGAAGTCTGAGTATAGTGCAGGGTGGCCTTGCTCCACTGGGTGAATTTCGTGAGACCTGGGTATTCCAGATACTACAAGCCCTTGCAAAAAAATATGATTTTTCTCTCTCTGCACCGATTGAAAAACTCACACCCGATATCATTGATATGATTTTAAATGGTTCAGATGATATTCTTGAGGTTAAAATGCCAAAAAGCAGATGGTCTGATCAGGAAAACTACAAGATTCATTTTGAAGGTATCTTTAAAATGCTTGAAGAGCAGTATGAGCGTAAAGGTGAAGAAGGGGCTGATCTTGATAATTTCAGAAGTCAGAAAGTTTGTCCTTCTTGTCATGGAGCGAGACTTAAAATCGAATCACTTCATTTTAAAGTTGCCGGGAAAAATATTTTTGAGCTTAGCTCAATGGACCTGAGACAGTTATATGATTGGTTTTCAGGTCTTGAGGCCAAGCTTAATAAAAGACAACAAATCATAGGGCATGAAATTCTCAAAGAAATTCAAACCAGAATAAACTTTTTATTAAATGTAGGACTCAGTTATCTAAGTCTTGACCGCAGTTCTAGAAGCCTTTCAGGCGGTGAAGCCCAGAGAATCAGGCTTGCCACTCAGATCGGTTCTCAACTTGTAAATGTACTTTATATTCTTGATGAGCCTAGTATTGGACTGCATCAGCGCGATAATGAACGGCTGATTCTTGCATTAAAAGAGCTTCGTGATATTGGTAATTCTGTATTGGTAGTAGAACATGACAAAGAAATGATCATGGAAGCCGATTATGTGATCGATATGGGGCCCGCAGCTGGAATACATGGCGGTAGGGTTGTGGCTCAGGGAATTCCTTCCAGCCTTCTTAAAATGCATACCCTGACCACTGATTATCTCAACGGACGCAGGCAAATTCAGGTTCCTTTAGAAAGGCGTTCAGGAAATGGTAAAAAGCTAATTTTGAGAAAAGCTACCGGGCATAACCTGAAAAAAGTAACAGCTGAATTTCCCCTTGGAACGTTTATTTGTATCACAGGAGTATCGGGCAGTGGAAAATCAAGTCTGATAACAGAAACACTTTATCCTATACTTAATCATCATTTCTTCAGAGCCAGAAAGAAGCCTCTTCCGTATGACTCTATTGAAGGATTGCATGAAATTGATAAAGTTATTGAAATTGACCAGAGCCCGATTGGGCGTACACCACGCTCAAACCCTTCTACTTATACAGGAGTGTTCTCAGATATCCGCAGCTTGTTTGTATTGTTGCCTGAATCTAAAATCAGAGGATATAAACCAGGACGTTTTTCGTTCAACGTTAAAGGCGGGCGTTGTGAAGTTTGTCAGGGTGCAGGCCTGAAAGTTATAGAGATGAATTTCTTACCTGATGTTCAGGTGCCCTGTGAAGAATGCCATGGCAAACGCTATAACAGGGAAACGCTTGAAATAAGGTATAAGGGCAAATCGATCAGTGATGTGCTCGATATGAGTGTAGAAGAGGGTGTGAACTTCTTTGAAAATGTGCCTGCCATTTATCGGAAGATAAAAACCTTACAGGACGTGGGCCTGGGTTATATAACCCTTGGGCAATCATCTGTAACCCTTTCTGGTGGAGAAGCACAGCGTGTTAAGCTCGCAACAGAACTTTCTAAGAAGGATACCGGTAAAACCTTTTACATATTGGATGAGCCAACCACAGGCCTCCATTTTGAGGATATCAATGTGTTGCTCGGCGTTCTTGAAAAATTAGTACTCAGAGGTAATACTATACTTGTCATCGAGCATAATCTTGACGTAATAAAAGTTGCAGACTATGTGATAGACATGGGCCCCGAAGGCGGAGGCGGAGGCGGTCAAGTGTTATTCGCCGGGACTCCAGAAGGTCTTGCAGAATATAAGAACAGCTTTACCGGGAAATTCTTAAAAGAAGCGTTGTTAGAAAACAGTAGAAATGAAGAGAATAATAGTTTCTTAAAATTACCAATTGAGTAAAAATGTTTTCACACCGCTAATAAAATTTCTTACGGGAGTAACAGAATACAGTTATTGAAGTAATTCATGAAAAAATAAAGACTGGCACAGATGTTGTCACTATTACTTTATATGGTAACTAAATAGCACTCATGACGTACATCTCAGACATCGTTGGATTCTTACTTCCTCCTTTAGGTTCAAGTGTAATGGCAAATGCCTGTGCGTCTGATATGTCATTAAGCTTACTGAGAGAAGATAAATCAGATTTTACCTCGAAAACCCCAGCATCAACTGGCTTACCATTTGAGATGGCCCAAAGTTGATAAGAATGATTTTGATCAGTGGCAACCAAACCATTCGGGTCGATCATAACAGTATGAGTTTTCTTATTCCACCAAACAACAGCCAATGATTTAAGATGAGTCTTTGTTCCTATGAGTGCAAGCTTTTTAAAATCAGGATCGTCAATTAATTTCTTTGATCGGTAGAATTGATTTTTAAAGTAAGAAACTTGATTTGCATTCAACGCATTTTTATTTAATAAATCTGCGTATTTATTTTGACTGTCCTTTAACTTGTTCCATAAAGAATAAGATCCTATGAGACTAATCAGAAATAAAGCTATAGATGCCGCAAGGGCATATTTAGGTATGTTACTTTTGATTGATCCTTTGTAACTTGCTCTTTTTTCGACTAAACTTTTAAAAGAATTTCCATTTTCAGAAATTTCATTATTAAAAGTCTTTTTAATATCTATAATACTTGAATCAGAAACGGTTGAATTAAAATCAAGATTTCTTTCTATTGTTGACTTAAGAATTGAAGATGGTTCAATTTTGAATTCAAGGGCAAAAACCTCCATCGATGCTTCTATCCTTTTGAGTTCAGCTGAAACAAGTGCAGATCCGGAACACATACTTTCTACTTCTGACCGCTCCTGTAAACTTAATGCATCAAGAACATATAATTCCAGAATGCCGGATTCTATAAAATCTTTCTCTTCCACGTTCTTTAATTAAAAAACTTGCGTAATTCCATGATTCCTGTTCTTAGCCTGGTTTTTACCGTTCCTAGAGGTATTCCCATTTCCTCGGAAACTTCTGAATGGGTGTAACCCCTAAAGTATACCAAGTCTACGATTTTCTTTTGCTCTGGCTTCAGATTATTGATAAGTTCTTTTATGCCCAAATGCTCGGGTTTATACGTTGTATTATTATCAATGTCGATCTCATTTACGTTATTTTCTATATCTTGGTTTTTGCTGCTATTTTTATATTCCTTAGACCTGACTTTGTCAATTGACATGTTCCTGGCAATATTCATAATCCATGTAAAAAGGCGGCCCTTCGACGGATCATATGATGGAAAAGAATTCCATATTTTTATAAAAGTTTCTTGTAAAACATCTTCTGCGCTTTCTTCAACCTGCACTATTCGAAAAATAATACCATATAACGCGGCTGAATACATGGAATAGAGGGCTTCGTAACCCGCTTTTTTTCTTTGCCTAAGCGCCTCTATCAGTTCAGGTTCTGATAGAACTAATTTCTTCTGAATCAAAATAAAAAGGATTTATACTACCTCAACCTAAATTTGAAAAAGATGTTTTTCAGCATGGTAAGAAGAACGAACCATAGGTCCACTTTCAACGTAACGAAAACCTTTGTTTAGCCCGACTTCCTTATAAAGGGAAAACGTATCAGGATGAATAAATTCAATTACTTCATGGTGCTTTTTGCTAGGTTGCAGATACTGTCCCAGTGTTAATATCTGAACTCCTGAATCTAAAAGGTCATCCATAGCCTCGTAGATTTCCTGCTCTGTTTCACCCAAACCCAGCATAATTCCAGATTTCGTTCTCAGCCCGCTTGCTCTCACTCGTTTAAGTACTTCAAGACTTCGATCATATTTGGCCTGGATTCTTATTTCTTTCGTTAAACGCCGAACTGTTTCTAAGTTATGAGAAACAACTTCAGGTCGTTCGTTCAATAAGCGTTCCAAATTTTCCCAAACGCCTTTAAAATCAGGTATTAGGGTTTCCATAGTTGTTAAAGGGCTTTGCTCTCTAACGGCACGTATTGTTTCTACCCAAAGTGTTGAACCTCCATCTGCCAGGTCATCGCGATCAACAGACGTTATCACACAATGTCTGACATTCATGAGTGAAACAGAACTTGCCACTCTAAAAGGCTCATCCCAATCAACTGCACCTGGTCTACCAGTTGCAACGGCGCAAAATGAACATGACCGTGTACAAATATTTCCCAAGATCATAAACGTAGCGGTCCCAGCACCCCAGCATTCACCCATATTCGGGCAATTACCGCTTTCACAGATGGTATGTAATTTGTGCTTGTCAACCAGATTGCGCACTTGTGCATATTCAGCTCCTGTAGGAAGTTTTACGCGAAGCCATTCTGGTTTCTTACCTCTGGGTTCGTTAGTTATAACAGGTAATTCGATCATGATAGTTCAAAGGTATTAAATCGAAATTGATATTATCAATTAAACACGTCGCTATGAGCTAAGTTTGAGGAAGATAAAATAAAAATATCCCTTTATAATATTGAAGTGTCTTAAAAAAAACTGAGACCTATTTAAACTAAATAAAATCAGGCAAGTAATTCTTTAGCAACATCAGGTGCATTTATTTCGCTATGAGAGCTTGTGAAAATGCATTGGCCATTTCGAATCAGCAACAGCTGGGGTGATTCATGTGTAATTTGAAAAACTTCTGCAACACCTGCTGAAATAGTTCGGTATCGGATCAGATCTAGAAAATAAATTGGAACACCTTTGGGAAGAGCATCCGATTCCGATTCGAAATTTCTTTTAGCCATCATGCTAACAGGGCATCTTGTACTATGCTTAAAAATCAAGCTATCACCTTCTTCTGAAGCAATAGTAGAAACCTGTGCTTCATCATTCAATATAATCCAATTTATCATAAATTTTATTGTTTTCTGCCGTGACGAACCGTACTATAGGCAGGACATGATTTTGAACTAGAGCAAGATTCCAGAATGCATACCAGAATAAACAGACTTAAGACAAAAAGAGTAATATTTTTCATGATAGATTGCAAAAGTTTAAATTTCTTTGATTTAACGCTCAAAAGTAACAATAAGTTACGACTTTTTTGAGCGATCAACCCAAGGCAGAAATGGATAGCTATTTGAATCCAGCAGTTGTTTTAAAAGCCTGTTTGTAAGTCTTAAAAAGTTCGACCATTTTCACTGCAGTTAAAGCTGCTTCCCGCCCTTTATTGCCCAGACGGCCACCTGCCCTTTCTGAAGCCTGAAGCAAGTTCTCAGTAGTTAGCACTCCGAAAATAACAGGTTTTTTATATTGAATGGCAAGGTTTGTAAGTCCATTTGCAACTGCCTGGCAAATAAAATCAAAATGACGGGTTTCTCCTTGAATTACACAGCCCAGACAAATGACAGCATCGAGCAACCCTCTTTCAAGAAGCAGTTGTGCTCCTGTTGTTAGCTCAAAACTTCCTGGAACTGTAATTCTGGTAATATTAGCAGGTGCTATTGCCGCCTGGTTAAGATAATCAATTGCTGCATCTTCAAGAGCCCCTGTTATTGGTGTGTTCCATTCAGCACGCACAATTCCAATTTTGTACGTTTCACTATTTGCTGGTGGTGTAACCAGTTCTTCACTAAGGTTCTTTAATGATGTTGACAATTTTTAATTTTTAGTGTTGCTGAACTCTGGCAATAAACTTATCGATATCTCTAGATTGTGCACTGTTGCTATAATCTCTTTTGATCCGGCTGTACATATCAAGTGCCTTTGTGAAATCTTTTTGATATTCATAAATTAATCCAGCCTTCTGAAGATACATTGGAGTGGTAAATATGTTTGGTTTATTGTCAGCAGCTTTTAAATAATAACTAATGGCCTGATCATAATTTTTTAATTCAGAATAAGCATCACCTGTCATTCCCTGAGCTTCGCTTCCGGTCAAATCATCTTTAGCACCATATTTTTCAAGATTATCAATGGCTTTCTGAAAGTCACCTTTTCTCAAATAAATTGAACCCAGGTAATAATGAGCAAGGTTACCTGAGGGAGTATTGCCATAGTCATTCACGATAGACTCAAACCCAGGATTGTTACCATCTCCATTTAAGGCTTTTGTTAAAGAATCGGCTTCGAAATAGGCTTCTGCCTTAAACATCTGTGCACTTGCTTCTTTCGCACGTGGACCCATATACAGAAAGGTGTAAGCAAAAAACAAGGCAATCAGGCCAACTACACTACCACCTACGATAGAAAGCAAACGTGTATTCGATCGAACAAAAAGTTCAGAATCTTTTAGTCGGTCTTCCCAGGTAGTAATTTTAGTCTGATTTGTTAGGTCTAATACAGGTTCTTCTACTTTTACTTTGCTCATCTTAATGATATATTCCCTTATACGGGCTTGCAAAGTTATATTATTTTGAAAATTAATGGCAGTTAGGCCAAAAATTGTTTGATTATCTTTGCTGAGGTTACTTTCTGAATATGGTCAGGGGCCAAACAGTATGTATCTGAAGAGTCTATCGCTAATAAATTTTAAGAATTACCAAGAGGCAGAACTGTATTTTTCGGCTACGATAAACTGTTTTACTGGTAATAATGGGGCAGGGAAAACTAATTTGCTTGATGCAATTCATTACCTGAGTTTGTGTAAGAGTTATTTTAATTCGATTGATAGTCAGCAGATTCTTAATGAAGCTGACTTTTTTATGTTACAGGGTAATTTTGACAAGCACGAACGGGTTGAACTGGTTTCCTGTGCCGTGAAGCGAAATCAAAAAAAGCAGTTCAGAAGAAACAAAAAAGAGTATGACCGGCTTGCTGATCATATCGGGCTCTTTCCTGTTGTTATGATTACACCCTACGATATAAGTCTTATACTTGAGGGCTCTGAAGAAAGGCGAAGGTTTATTGATAACGCACTTTCTCAAACCGACTCCCAGTACCTTGATCAGTTAATAACCTATAACAAGGCATTGGCAAATAGAAATAGCCTGCTAAAAGCCTTTCGGCAAAGTGGACACCCAGACGAAGATCTCCTTGAAATATTCTCTGAAAAACTTATACAGTTGGGTGCTGAACTTTATAAAAAACGTCAGCTTTTTATGGAAATTTTCATGCCCCTTTTTGTAAATCATTATTTATTCATCACAGAACAGGCTGAACAGGTTAGCCTGACTTATATATCGCAGCTACATGTTTATGACTATACCTCAGGCATGCTGTTCAGTAATCAGCGCGACAGGCTTACTGAAAGAACAAATTTCGGTATTCATAAAGATGATCTTGAATTTAAGATTGGACTCTTGCCTTTGAAAAAATTCGCTTCTCAGGGACAGCAAAAATCTTTTTTAATAGCCCTTAAACTGGCGCATTATTCTTATCTTAAACTGAAGACAGGTATTAAACCAATATTGCTTCTTGATGATATCTTCGATAAACTCGATGACAGGCGTATCAGGCAACTCATGCAGATGGTTGTGCAGGATGAGTTCGGACAAATCTTTGTCACAGATACCAATAAAGACAGGGTCGAAAAAGTATTTAAAGAAATTAATAGAGAAGTAAATATTATTAGTGTAGACGCAGGTTCAATAGTGAGACAATAGGATGAAGAAGGCGAACGAACAAACAATCAAGGAGGTTATCAACTTAATGCTTGAAACTTTTAAGATCAAGGACAAGTACCTGGAAACCTCTGTTCTCACGCATTGGGAAAGAATAATGGGGAAGACCATTTCAAGCCGTACCACGGAAATTTATATCAGAAATAAGAAGCTTTTTATCAGAATAAATTCAGCAGCCTTAAAGCAGGAACTTGTGCAGAGCAAGGAAAAGATTATACAACTAATCAATGAAGAAATGTCTGCAGAAGTCATAAAAGAGGTTGTGTTTATCTAGTTAAAATCTTTGCCAGCTATTATTTACTTTCATGGTGTAATTATTAACTGACACAGAACTAATTCTTTATACCTGCCGTTTTCAGAAAATGAAAGCAATCGTAGCAACGAAGCAAGGCGGACCTGAAGTTTTAGAAATTCAAAATTTGCCCGTACCCATACCAGGCGAAAATGAACTAGTTATAAAGATTTACGCATTTGGTATAAACCCGGTTGATTTTAAGATAAGAGATCACGGACTAGGTTTAAAATTTCCAATGGTTCTCGGCTTAGACGTTTCAGGAATAATAAGCTCAATCGGGGCTAATACCAGTAAATTTAAAGTTGGTGATTCTGTTATTGCAAAGCTTCCTTTTAATAAGCAGGGTGGGTATGCTGAATATGTTTCAGTTTCGGCTGATGCGGTGGTACTTAAGCCGGTGGCAATTTCATTTGAACAGGGTGCCGTAATTCCATTAGCTTCGTTAACGGCGTGGCAGGCACTTTTTGATCATGGATTACTTGAAGCTGGCCAGACTGTTCTCATCCACGGGGCAACTGGTGGTGTTGGTCTTTTTGCTGTACAATTCGCACTTCTTAAAGGGGCTGAAGTTATTGTTACCGCTTCAGAAAAGAATTTTGAGCGTTTAAAATCACTTGGCGTCAAGCGAATAATTGATTACAAAAAAGAGAAATTTTACAATGAACTCTATGGTCTTGACCTTGTTTTTGATGCAGTTGGCAATGAGGAAACTGTTAAACATTCGTCAGATGTCTTAAAAGATGGGGGTAGGGTAGTCTCGATAGCTGCAGAAGCATCTTCTAAACGTATTGCCTCGGGCGCTGTTAAGGCCATACATTTTATGACCTCTGATATTTTGTCTCAGCTTAAACATGCTGTTGACTTAGTTGATCAGCAAAAAGTTAAGGTGTTCATTGAAAAAATTCTGACGTTTAATGACGTAGCCGAGGCTCAGGAAATACTAAAAAATGGTCACGTAAGCGGTAAATTGATTATTCGCGTAGACTGATGAATTTTTTTAGAGGTCCTGTCAGATTCGTAACAAAAAAAGAATCTCCTGGTTCAGGATATGTATTTTAAAGCTCCTGAATCAAGGTTGTAGAGATAAGGCCTGCTGAAATGAATACTCATAACGGCAGACCTTTAATACTTGGGGGTCAGAAGCGTTCTGTTTCAGCAAAAAAGAAATTTGCTTCATTTACTGCATTCTCATCTGAGTCAGAACCGTGAACAGCATTTGCCTCAATTGATTTTGCATATTTCTGACGCAGGGTACCTGCTTCAGCTTTTGAAGGGTCAGTTGCACCAATTAATTTTCTGAATGCCTCAACACCATTTTCTTTTTCAAGAATTGCAGCTACTATCGGACCTGAAGACATGAAATCAACAAGGTCTTTATAAAATGGTCTTGCTGCATGAACTGCATAAAATTTACCTGCGTTTTCAACTGTTAGCTGGGTATATTTCATTGCAACAAGCTTAAAACCTTCGTTTATAAGATCATTAATGATAGCGCCGGTATAACCATTTGCAACGGCATCTGGTTTAATCATGGTAAATGTTCTATTGGTGGCCATACTATTTGAATTTTTGGCAAATGTATTTAATTATTAGCATTTTTAAAATACGGCATTCTTGGAGCAGGCAAGCGAAAAGGTAAGAGTACTTCTGGGCATAGAAAAAAACTTTCAGGGCATTGAATTCCTCGAAACTATAATCAGTGATCATTAATCCTTAAAGCAGATTCAGACTAAAGCCAGATGATTTTGGTATTTTTGCCGGGTACATCATATTTATGGAAATTACCGAATTTAAAAAGTTCTTATCTACACCCCGACAGATAGTAATCACAACGCATCATAAGCCCGATGGTGATGCCCTTGGTTCTTCATTGGGGTTCTTACATATATTAAAGGGCATGGGTCATAAGGTGACTGTAATTAGCCCTTCTGATTTTCCTTCTTTTTTTGACTGGATGCCTGGCAGGGGCGATATCCTGCTATTTCCAGAATCTATACCCGAAGCTACATCGCTTGTAAGAAACGCAGATCTTATTTGCTGCCTTGACTTTAATCACCTGAAACGGATTAATGAACTTGGTGAACTGGTTGCCGAATCAAAGGCAGTGAAAATTATGGTTGATCATCATCTTGACCCACAAGGATTTGATGATTTCAGGTTTTGGGATACTGAGACCAGTTCTACAGCCGAATTGATTTACCGTCTGGCATTTGACCTAGGTCTTCAAGAGCGCATAACAGCTGAAGTGGCAACCTGTCTTTATACGGGTATTATGACCGATACCGGCTCTTTTCGTTTCCCCCGAACTACGCCTGCCCTTCATCGTATCGTTGCCAGTCTTATTGAAGCTGGTGCCGATAATGTTGCCATCCATGAATTGGTCTATGATCAGTACACATTAAGCCGACTGCATTTTCTAGGATATTGCCTTAAAGAGAAACTAGTGGTTATTGATGAACTAAATACAGCATATTTTGCCATCTCAGCAGAAGAACTAGATCAGTTTACGATTCAAACAGGAGATACAGAAGGAATTGTAAATTATGCCCTTGCGTTGTCTGGCATAAAGCTCGCAGTTTTAATCATACAGCGACACGACATGATAAAGCTTAGTTTTAGATCAACAGGTGATTTTCCCTGTAATTTACTTGCCAATAAGTATTTTAACGGAGGAGGACATAAAAATGCTTCTGGAGGTATGTCATTAGATAATCTACCCGGTACAATAAAAAAATTTACCGATGCATTGGTTGAATTCCGCCAATTATTGGTTATTTAGCATCGAAATAAAAAATGTTTCAAGAAAAACAGACTGATGAATAAGAATTTTCTATTAAATCTAAAAGCGGCACCGATCGTTCTAGTTATCGTTTTAGGCCTCGTGGGCTGTTCTAACGCTGGTTTTGATCAAACCAAAAATGGCCTGATGTATAAAATACATACGCATGGCAATACGAAGAAGGCAAAAATTGGTGACTATGTTGAAATGGAATTTGTCGTTAAAACTGATAAAGACTCTGTTTTAAGCAGTACCTATAAGGCAAAAAAACCAGTTAAGTTTATGGTTCAGAAGAGCCGTTCAGTAGCCGACTTAATGGACATCATTCAGTTATTGTCTGAAAATGATAGTGCTACTGTTAAAATTCCTTCAGATTCTATTTTTGATGCACGAAAGGGCATGATGCGCCCACCGTTTATCAAACCTAAAAGCTTAATGGTTTTTGAACTGAAGATCGATAAAGTAATGGATCAAAAAGAATTCCAGGCAGAAATGGATAAAGACAGAGCCAAAGCTGACGTAGAAAAGAATAAATTAAAAGGTGCTGAACTTCCTGCTATAGCAAAATACCTGAGTGATAACCATTTGAAGCCAGATAGCACTAAGTCAGGTGTTATGTATGTTATTCAAACACAAGGAACAGGCCCTGTACCTGCTAAAGGTGATACGGTTTTAGTAAATTATGTAGGAAGATTACTGAGTGGAAAAGTTTTTGATACCAATGACACAACTGTAGCCAAGGCAAATAAGTTATTTGATGTCAACAGAAAGATGCAAGGGGGATATGGTGCATTTAAATATCCAGTTGGCGAGCATCAGGTTATTGATGGCTGGGATGATTTCTTCCTGACTGCAAAAAAAGGAACAAAAGCAACAATTATCATTCCTTCAAGACTTGCGTACCGTGATATGGAAAAAGGAAATGTGATTCCTGCTTATTCAACACTGGTATTTACCGTAGAACTACTGGATGTAAAAAAAGGAAAGCCAGCACCAAAAATGCCAGCTATGCATTCAATGCCACCTCAACCACCGCTTGCACCTCAAGCGATAAAGAAATCTAAATAATACGGTGATTCTAACGGATACACATACTCATCTGTATTCAGATGAAATGGAATATCCTGTCGAAGTACTTCTTAAAAGAGCGGGAGACCAATGTGTCTCCCGTTTTTTTATACCCAATATCGATAAGGATACCATTCAGGCAGTACTTGATCTGGGGAATAACTATCCGGGCTGCTACCCTATGCTTGGTCTGCATCCTGTACATGTTGATGGTAATTACCAGGAACAGCTAACTGCTATAGAAAATGCGCTGTCAAGAAATAAAGTTGTTGCCATCGGTGAAGTTGGTCTTGACCTCTATCATTCCCAACAGTTTTTAAAAGAACAACAGTATGCTTTCTTGATTCAGGCCAGGATGGCGGCATCCCTGGATCTGCCATTGGTGATTCACTGCCGTAATGCATTTGAAGAGCTCATGGAACTTTTTGAATCGTTGAAGGGAGTACCTGCCCGGGGTATTTTTCACTGTTTCGGCGGAAGTTTGACTGAGGCTGAAAAGTTAATCGGTAGGGGGTTTTATCTCGGTATAGGAGGAATTCTAACCTATAAAAATGCTGGCCTTGCTGAAACGCTTAAAAATATTTCACTTGAGCACCTGGTACTTGAAACCGATGCTCCCTATCTAAGCCCTGTACCCAGGCGTGGTAAAGTGAATGAATCAGCAAACCTGCTATATATTGCACAAAAACTAGCTGACCTTAAAAATGTTAGTGTTGAAGAAGTAGCTGCAATAACCACTGCAAATTCCATGACCATATTTGGAATTTAATTGCCCTATGGATAATAAAATGCATATGAGCAAAATAATGATTATCTATACTGGAGGCACAATAGGAATGATGAGCGATACCTTGTCGGGAACATTACGCCCTCTGCCTTTTGCTCAGATAATTGAACGGGTTCCTGAACTTGAGCGTCTTAATTATGAATTAACCATTCATTCTTTCGATCCAATTATTGATTCATCTAATATGAATCCTGAAATCTGGGTTGCTCTGGCCTTATTGATTCGTGATAACTATGAAACGCATGATGGCTTTGTCGTATTACACGGTACTGATACCATGGCGTTTACTGCATCGATGCTGAGTTTTTTGCTCAAGAATCTAGGCAAGCCGGTTGTCTTTACAGGTTCCCAGTTACCAATCGGCGAAATTCGTACTGATGCTAAAGAAAATCTAATTACTGCCTTGCAGATTGCTGCCAGTAAGAAGAATCATTTTGCCAAGGTTCCAGAAGTAAGTATCTACTTTGATTACCAGCTATTCAGGGGTAACCGGGCGAGAAAATATAATTCTGAAAAGTTCGAAGCTTTTCATTCTCCGAATTATGAAGTGCTGGCAGAAGCTGGCGTGAATCTTCAGTTTAATGAGAAAATCATCCTGACAATTCCTGAGGGTGAATTCAGGGCACACGCTAAAATTGATACACGTATAAATGTATTAAAACTTTTTCCTGGGATCTCACCTCTAACGATTGAATCTATATTGAGTACTCCTGGAAACCGGGCCCTGATTATGGAAACATATGGTAGTGGAAATACCACAACCGATCCCTGGTTTTTAAAAGCACTGGAAAAGGCAATTGTGAACGGGCTCATTATTGTCGATATTTCACAATGTGAGGGCGGTAGTGTTGATCTGGGCCGTTATGAAACAAGTAGCTACCTAAAAGATATGGGGGTGGTGAGTGGTTATGATATGACTTTTGAGGCGGCAGTCACAAAACTCATGTTTCTGCTGGGTCATAATTATAATAATGAAACTATCAGGAACTTCATGGGCACGTCTTTACGTGGTGAACTGACACGCAACTGATAAATCAGGTATTAAAGGTAGTGTAGCCTGAGAAAAATCAAATCATTATTATACATTTGCAAACTATTTTAGGAGAGATGTCCGAGTGGTTTAAGGAGCAAGCCTGGAAAGTTTGTATACTCGTAAGGGTATCGAGGGTTCGAATCCCTCTCTCTCCGCCAGTTTCAATAAAAAAGCAAATTAAAAGCCTGCAAATCAACTGATTGCAGGTTTTTTTTTATAAACCTTGTCACAACCTTCTATGGCAAAGAATTTCGTTTAGAAATACTGGATTCTGGCATATCGGGAAAAGTCGATATATTTGAATTATGGATCAGGTAGAAATCTTCAAAGCTCTTTCGAATAAAACCAGGTTACAGATTCTAAACTGGCTTAAAGATCCTGAACTTAATTTCCCAGAGCAGGTTGAAATCGGTTTTGGAATGGGGGTTTGTGTAGGTCAGATTCAAAAAAAGGCTGGGTTAACCCAGTCTACCGTATCAGAGTACCTGTCAACCCTGCAGCGTGCTGGTCTGGTTAAATCAAGAAGAATAGGGCAATGGACCTATTACCAGCGTAATGAGGAATCAATTATTGCCTTAGGCCTGAGTATTCAGACAGAAATATAATATGGATCGTTTAAAAGAACCGTATTTAAGAAAGTTGAAATCTGGCCTGATGTAGTTTGTCCTTTCTGTTATATAGGCAAACGGAAATTTGAAAATGCCCCCACAAATTTTGAAGGTAGGCAGGATGTTGATATCATCTGGCATAGTCTTCAGTTTCATCCAGATCTAAAACCCGCTCTTGGCCAAATGGCTGATTAATGGCCTGGCTCGACCTGAAGTAACAGTACCGGAGATGGCTGGGCAGGAAGCAGGCAAAACGCTTTAGCCTGAAATAAATATTGTCGAAAAACGCAAGCTTATTTATCGATATGAATGGTTTTATCCCTACCCGTCAGACCCCGAATGATGGTAAATGTAGATTTTGCAAGGCCAAGTTCTTTTGACAAAAGGGCAATAACGGCCCTGTTAGCCTTACCAGATTCTGGAACAGTTGTTATATATATACGGATGATAGTTTTTCCATCAGTATCAGTTTCTATGCCGATCCTGTTTGAAGACGCTTTAGGAGTTACTCTTACCTCGAGTGTGTCGCCAATATTTGATTTCCAATCGTCAGTTTCATTCATGTAATTAGAAGTTTGTAATTGAATGATTAAAACAATATAGCCAAAAGTATTACAAAAAAGTGCTTTTTGCTGAGGGAAGGAATAGTTTCATGCCGTTTCAAATTTTGTTCTATGTACGATTTAAATAACTTTGCGTTGTTGGTTTCGTATAAACCCATACATTGTAATCCTGAAACCAATTTCCCAGATCATACATGATTCATATCAGTAAACCTAAAGCAACAAGCGTGTTTATTTTTTTAATGACCGCGATCTTTTATTGTAGTGCATGCAATAATTCCCAACCCACGACTAAAACCAAAAATGCTGCCTTAGCCAGGGTAAATCCGGGAAATAAGACAGCTTTATCGCATGCAGATACAGGAGCTGTCAAAAAAGCAGATACGGTAGTTGTTAGGTTACCAATCGATACGGCAAAATACAACCATCTTGCTCTACATCTTGCACACAATAAAGTAACTCCTAAATGGCCTGCTAAAACGCCCTTCCCTCTGGCAGGTGGTATATTACCTTTTAAACGTATCGTTGCCTTTTACGGCAATTTTTATTCAAAAAGAATGGGCATTCTGGGAGAAATTCCACCCGAAGAAATGCTGAAGAAACTACAAAGCGAGTGCAAACAGTGGGCTAAAGCTGATTCATTGATTCCTGTACAACCTGCCTTGCATTATATCTGTGTATCTGCTCAGCACGAACCTGGTAAGGCGGGTAAATACAGAATGAGAATGCCATTTACCCAGATTGATAAGACGCTGGCTTTGGCAAAGAAAATTAATGCAATTGTTTTTCTTGATGTTCAGGTTGGCCAGAGTACCCTGCAACAAGAAATTCCACAATTAGAAAAATACCTTAAACTTGATAATGTACACCTTGCAATTGATCCTGAATTTTCTATGAAGGGTGGACATTTACCAGGTAGCCGTATCGGTAATTTTGATGCTTCAGAAATTAACTGGGTTTCTGAATATCTGGCAAAGCTTGTCAGAGCCAATCATCTCACTCCCAAGGTGCTGATTGTTCATCGGTTTACCATGAAGATGGTTAGTAACTATAAGGAAATTAAAACCCGCCCTGAAGTTCAGTTTGTAATGGATATGGATGGCTGGGGTTTTCCTGCCAAAAAAGTTGATACCTATGAAATGTGTGTAAGAAATAATCCAGTACAGTTTACGGGCTTTAAGCTTTTTTATAAGAATGACATCAAGACCAAGGGCTTTAATGTTATCATGACTCCGAAAGCGGTCTTAAGTCTGACACCCAGCCCTGTTTATATCCAGTATCAATAGTCTGGATCACAATTCGTAAAATACAGGTATAGACACTTCTTCTTTTCATAAACATAAACAGCGAATGTAATCTGGATTTAAACTCAGAAACATCCGCTGTTTATATGTCAGCATAGCCCTTTAGGTTTTGATTATCCAACAGGTATAAATTGTCTTCAGAGGTAAAATACGTGATTTATCCTTTTTAAATAGGAAATTAAGGATCAATGCCGTTTTCCCCGGGTAGCTGGGCCATCAAGTGCTCTATTTCAAAACCTATCTTTTTTTGTGGGGCATTGCGTAGTATATAATAATCCTTGCCTCCACTATATGGAACCCATTCAGTTGTACCGTTTGATTTTATGAAATTTCGGCCTGCCGGGCTGAGTTTGAAATATTTACCAGTTCCTTTTACTGCAAAGAGTACTGCAACCTGATCCCATGAACCATGAGGTCTTATAGGTGCTTCCTGATAAGCTGGATTCCACCTTTGCTGGAAAAAATTATCCCATTTCTGGTAGGCGATTCTTACGAGATTCAAAGAAGTACACCATGTGTTTAGATGTTGCCCGGTTTTAATGCCCGCTCCCAACTGATAACCGCAGTAATAGATTGGTGTAGGCCAGTTCAAAACAACTTTTCGGGTCGACTCAAGGTCTTGAACGAAATTATATTCTTGTTTAAAACTAGGGTAACCGCCTCCGACCATTACAATAAAATTTACTTTCTCTTTTATAAGATCATGCCCATTCAATTTCGAAAAATTATCAGCTTTTGATTCGAGAAGATAACGCAGATTAACAGATCCTCCAGTTACGATTATCCTGATTTTGCCTCTTGATGAGGCTAATGTTTTGCGCATTAAAGTGCATGCATCGGGTATTTTGGCGACTGACTTTAATCTGCCCGCAAAATGATAAACAAGGTACCTATTAAAAGAATATCCCGGCCATTGTTGGCTTGATCCAAAGTTAACCTGGGCTTTCAACATTCC
>Ga0209724_1001801_pt1 | contig 19100 bp, 19 predicted proteins | sample grotaG_FD_184143 | JGI IMG/M metagenome (GOLD analysis project Ga0209724, IMG submission 184143) | Glacier valley bacterial and archeal communities from Borup Fiord, Nunavut, Canada, to study Microbial Dark Matter (Phase II) -... | ecosystem: Environmental > Aquatic > Freshwater > Ice > Glacier ...
AGTTGCGAGCCGAGGTGAGAAACACCGTATTGGGAATGTTATAGAACGACTCTGCGACCAACATTCCTCCAGCAATGCCGACGATTAGAGCCAAAACCGTGAGAATCGGCAGCATCAAACAACACGCAATCACACGGGGGATCACAAGGTAATCGATCGGGTCAGTTCTCAGCATATAGAGCGCGTCAATCTGCTCAGTCACTTTCATCGTACCGATTTCTGCCGCAAACGCCGAACCGACTCGACCCGCCAATACCACAGCAGTCAGCACCGGAGCCAATTCTCGCGACAGAGAAATCGCTAGCACTCCTCCCACTGCGGTGCCTGCCCCTAGATTGATAAACTCTCGTGCCACCTGAATGGTAAACACTGCTCCGACAAAACCTGCCGTGATCAAAGCAATCAGCAGCGACTCAGGACCGACCGCTGCCATCTGATCAATCGTGTTGCGTCGATTGATCTTGCCCTTGAGCAGATGCACTAAGACCTGTCCACCAAGCAGCACCGCAGAGAGGAGGCGATGGCTCCAAAGTTCTAAAGATGAAGAAGGGGAGGGCGTTTCAGTCAACGGGATGATCTCTCAGAGCCTACGTTAGCAGGATATCAGGTAAGTCAAATAGTGGGATTGCAGATTACAGTAATGACATCAGAACGCGAGGTAACTTGGCATGGTGGGAAAGCGGCTTCAGGCTTCAAGATTCGTTGCGCCACCTGACGATGACGACTCTACGATCGACTACTTCTATGATGTCCCCGGTAGTATGCCAGGGACGTTGAGCATTGAGCCAGACGCGCCCCACCCCGTCATTGTGCTGATTGACTACAACGAGCACACCGCCACTCGTCTGCAAGTCGAAACGCCCGAAGAGTGCGCGCCTCATCTCGACACTGAATCGGTGTCTTGGGTGGATGTTAAAGGCTTGGGCAGTGAAGATATCTTAAAGCGATTGGGAGCAGTCTTTACGCTGCATCCTCTAGTGCTAGAAGACATTGTGAACGTGCCTCAACGTCCCAAAGTTGAGGAGTATGAAGGGCAGCTCTTGATTATTGCTCAGATGGTGATGCTGCGGCGATCGGGCAAAAGTTTTCTCACCGAGCAAGTTAGCCTGATCTTAGGAAAACACTACCTACTCACGGTGCAAGAGGAGCCAGAACACGATTGTTTTGCGTCTGTACGAGAACGAATTCGCCTCAACAAGGGCACGATTCGCAAGCACAATGCTGACTATCTCGCTTACACGCTTTTAGACTCGATCATCGATGGCTTTTTTCCCATTCTTGAGCGATATGGAGAGGAAATCGAAGACTTAGAAAGCGAAGTCGTCGCCGACCCGACGCGCCAAACGTTGGAGAAGATTCACAAGATCAAGCGAGATTTGCTGACGCTGCGGCGATCGATTTGGCCTCAGCGCGATGCCATCAATTCTCTAATTCGCGATGGCAGCGACTTAATTAGTGATGAAGTTCGGGTCTATTTACGCGATTGCTATGATCACGCCGTTCAGGTGCTAGATATGGTGGAGACTTACCGAGAACTCGCCTCTAGCTTAATGGATGTCTATCTGTCATCGGTCAGCAACCGCATGAATGAAGTGATGAAGTTCTTAACGATCGTCTCCACCATCTTCATTCCTCTCACCTTCATCGCCGGAGTTTACGGCATGAATTTCAACACCGAGAAGTCACCGTTTAACCTACCCGAACTCAACTGGTATTGGGGCTATCCGTTGTGCTGGACGGTGATGGTGACGATCGCCACAGTCTTAGTCGTCTTTTTTAAGCGCAAAGGTTGGTTTGAGAACTTTTCGACCACGGTTAAAAGTCGAGACTAATCAGATTTACGGGACGCTCCTTTAGAACGTCCCGATCGCTGAAATTAATCACGCTTGAGTCGCCGCAGTTCTTCTTGCAGATCCATCACTTGCTGACGCATCGCATCAACGCCGCTCGGAGGCGCAGAGGTCGGAGTGGGTTCTTCGTCATCCAGAATTTCAATTTTGCGAGGCTCAGTTGGTTTCTTGGCGGTCGATTCAACCGTAGGCATTTGTTGAGCGCGGCTCACCATCTCATCGACAAAGCGACGACCTTCTTCAGCCGTCATCTCACCTCGATCGACCATCTCATCTGCCAGCTTTTGCACCTGCACTCGCAGTTCGCCAAGCTTTTCACCCGCTTTCTCACCTGCGTAAGAGGCAACGCCGATGCCTAAATAAACGGCTTTCTGAACGAGATCTCCCAAACCCATATGCTTCAAGCTCCTGTATGATCAGTTTCTTCCAGGATACGAAGAAAACGAGAGAGCTGACACGGGGGTTTACCGTCCCCAAAAAAAGTGACCCGGAGACTACGCCTACCGTGAGCATCCCGTATTGCTGCTACCTTCCGGTCCTGACAAGATTTGGGTGTCGCGATCGCATAGATCCGAGTCATTTACTAGAATAGCACCAGAAGAGAGGCAGGTGTTAAATCTTGAATTCTGAATTCAATTTTCTGACTTGGAATTCCAATCTACTCAACAACGATGCACCACTCATAAAGCTGGTAATGGACACAGCCATTTTGGACGAGGGGATCTTGAGCCACGATCGCTTTTGCCTGATCCATTGAAGTCGCTTTGAACAGAAGCATTCCGCCCCCATAGTGAGACCAGTAGCCAGTGCGGGCTTCGTGACCTTTGGCGATTAGCTCTTTAACAAACGCTTTGTGAGCGGACACATGGCGATCAAAGCTGACTTTATCGACAGTTCCTTCTTCGATCTTGACAAACCAGGGCATCGTAGTTTTCTTCCTTCGATCGGTCTTTGGCACAATGGTTTCCATCCAGTAAGTAGCTTACCGCCCTGGTTTGTTAACGGAGTAATTTTTAACTCCAGTTTAGAAATATGTACATTTGTGAGAGTGAGCCATGAGCCACGCGCAACGCTTCTTCATCGCTCTGCTGCCGCCCCAAGCGATTCGAGACTATGTGGATGACATCAAACACCATTTTGCGGTTCACTACGGGAGTTATCAGGCTCAAAAATCGCCGCCCCACATCACTTTACAGCCGCCGTTTGAGTGGGCATCTGATCAACCTCATCTAGAGCAAGGCTTGCGAGAGTTTGCACAGGTTGCCCCGGTGCCAGTTACCCTAGAAGGCTTTTCTGCTTTTCCTCCACGAGTCATTTACATTGATGTTGTGAAAACTCCCGAACTGCTGACCCTGCAAAAGCAGTTGATGGACTATTCAGAAGCCAGGTTTGGGATCGTCGATCGTGCCTCAAAAAACCGTCCGTTTGCGCCCCACATGACGGTTGCCTTTCGCGATTTGACAGAGCAAAATTTCAGCGCGGCATGGCAAGAATTTCGAGACAGGTCACTTCACTTTGAGTTTATGGCGAATGAGTTGACATTACTGGTTCACAACGGTCAACGCTGGACGATCGCGGCTGAGTTTCCCTTGATCAAGCCGTTTTGAAGAACCGAATCATCTCACGCACATGGTCGAGAAACTGTCCGTCAGCAGTGAGTTGAGCGATCGCCTGTTTTGCCTCACGAGAAAGCTGAGTGTGTTCGGCTTGATTGGTCGATCGTAAGTCTTCTTGACTCGCCGCCACATTAGTTAAGTCGTGACGAATCGCCTCCGATTGACGCTGCTGTATCGACACCCAAGAACTCGGCTCGTCGGGATCAAGCTGGGAGGCTAACCGCTCGACCGTTGCTTCTAATTGCTGAAATCGGCTCCGCAGCTCAATCACATCTTCACGAGGATATCGAAACTGCTCTCGCAGCGTGGCGATTCGAGTCGCAAAATATCGATAGGTTCGCACTGCCGGACGCAACCCCGTCAACAGCAACGCCGCTCCAGAACTGAGATAGCCCACTTGACTGATCCCCTTAGCTGCTAGTCCATATAAGCCGATCGCTGAAAAAATGTGCAGAGCGATTACGACCCATTTCGATCGCTGGGCAACCACTCGGATGTAGTCAACTTGATTGTGATCAACAGGAATGCCCTTCTCCTCAGAAAGGGCGGCTTCCGCAAGCGCTTCTTTTGCGTCAAAGTAAATGTTCCACGGGATGGTGACGATCGCCAGCAGCCAGCCAAAACACGCCACCGCGATCGCCCAATCCACAAAGCTACCTGTCGGAGTCTGCAACCAGTGCAGCCCCCCAAACAGCAGCAGCAATAGGGTTACAAGTCCAAAACTCAAGCCAAGGTAGCTAGAATACATCTCAACCTAATTCTCCCAACGGTCGTCGTCTCGATCATGATCAGGAAAACTGGAATAGTTAGAGATTTTGTGCCACTTTCAAGAGTTTCCTAATCGATTGAAATCGACTGAGGACCGTTGCCATTTCCGCTGTGACCGCCACTGCTAGATGAGTAGGAAGTCGTGCCCGTCTGCTGGTCTAACCAGGTTTTGACCGGATCATCAGAGAGACTCAAGCGCAGTAGCCCAGAGACCAGCCCACCAAAAAAGGCAACAGGCTGTTGAGCAATTTCTTTCACGATGGGCGAGAGTTCATCAAAGAACATGAGTCGATTCCTTATTTTGTTGAACTTAAGATTCTTTTTGGATGGTAGCGCGTCTGCACTGTGAGTAGACGATAAATCAGGTGGCTGTCTGATCAAACATTCCATGAAAGCACTGGGCGAATAAACCAAGCGAGATAAGATAGAAGCTGGTCTATCGTGCCACAAGGGGTGTCACCTGTGCTGAAAGCGCTGATTGCTGACTTTAAAATCATTTTCGATCGCGACCCTGCTGCCCGAAACTGGCTAGAAGTCGTGTTTTGCTATCCGGGTCTGCAAGCGTTGGTTCTTCACCGCTTCGCTCATTGGCTCTACTCGCTGGGGTTGCCCTTCTTGCCTCGGTTTATTTCTCATCTCGCTAGATTTTTGACTGGAATTGAGATTCACCCCGGAGCCACGATCGGAAAAGGAGTTTTCATCGATCACGGCATGGGCGTTGTGGTCGGCGAAACGGCGATCGTCGGTGACTATGCCTTGATTTATCAAGGCGTGACCCTCGGTGGAACGGGGAAGCAAAGCGGCAAACGGCACCCAACCCTGGGCGAAAACGTGGTCGTGGGTGCGGGCGCTAAAGTGCTGGGCAACCTGCAAATCGGCAACAACGTGCGGATCGGCGCAGGCTCGGTGGTGCTGCGGGATGTGCCGTCTGATTGCACAGTAGTGGGCGTTCCGGGTCGGATTGTCTTTCGATCGGGTGAGCGCGTTGAGCCACTAGAACACGGGCGACTCCCTGATTCTGAGGCGCAAGTGATTCGGGCACTCGTCGATCGCATCGAGTCGCTAGAGCAATCACTTCAACTCGTACAAACTCGCCAATCGCTGGCAGCTTGCTATGCAATGGCTTCGGTGATTCCCCAAGAAGGCACTCAAGATTTCATCCCTTCAGAGCCGCCAACCGATGGAACGGATGCCCCTTCACCCAAGTGTCGATTGAGCGATCGAGCGATCGACGAATTTCTAGACGGTGCCGGAATCTAGCCGCAACAGATTTAGTGATAAGAGTGGGCAGATGGCTAGTTTCTACTAACCAGCGATCTGCTCATTAGACTTCTTGCAAAAGTCTGAAGATGCCCTCATCCCCCAACCCCTTCTCCCAAGTTTGGGAGAAAGGGAGCCAGATCTCAAAGTCCCTCTCCCAAGTTTGGGACAGGGATCTAGGGTGAGGGCAGGGACTTTTGCAAGAGGTCTATTCTTTTTAAAGGCAAATCACTTAGGGATTGACTTCCTGCTTGTTCCAGCTTTGGTCAGCTTCTTGATGATAGAGATAACGATTTTGCGGCTCTCCTCTCAGTTCTAAATGGTCAACCTGACTAGGTTCTAATAGCAGCAGACAAAAGTTCGGCAACGGTTCGGTCGGGCTAGGCGGCGGAGGCGAAGAACCCTCAGTTTTTGGTTTGCCAGGATGCGCCCAATCAAATTGAACTCGCGCACTGTCAGAGAGATTTTGCCACATCGATCGCCGAGCCTGCTGTAAGTCCTCTTCAAGATAATCCTGCTTCACGATCGTCAACGTCCCTAATAAACGAAACTGTTCGCGGGTGTTGGGGAAATACCAGCAGACTTCTGCCCAGGCGGAATGCTCGACCTGCTCAATTTTCTCACTGCGATCGTCGGCGATAAACATCAATTGATTGGTGTCGTCTCGAAACCCTCGAAACACCACCGTGCGGTTGGCGGGTCTGCCGTCTGGGCGAACTGTTGCGAGTTGAAGATAGCGGGCATAAACGAGAGAGCGATTGCGGTGAAGGGCACGGGCGATCGGAGATCTCCAGGGAGCAAGAACCATTTAAACCAGATGTAGGAGGACAAATTAGAGCGCGTCGGGGTCGATTCCTCTAGCTCTTAACTTAGCAATCAACTCTTCTCGCAGTTGACGTTCTTGTTCTGCGCGTTGACGTTCTTGACCGACTTGTTCTAATGCCAGTTCTGTCTCCTGTCGCGCCTGCTCGGTGTCTGTCAGCACCCAGTTGCCCTGGGTGTCAACCCATCTCAGCCACGGGCGATCGACTCCCTCAAAGGTGCCCTCCCAGATTCCTAGCCCTAGCTCTAATTCAGAGATCCAAATGCGAGGATTTTCTGAGTCGAGGGGCTGCTCTTGATAGTGTCCTCCCACCAGTTGAAAGAAGTGCAGCCGATGGGTGTAGCGACTAAACACGACATAGTAAGGAACGCGCAAGATCTGCTCATAAACCTCCCATTTGCGAGGCGGAATCTCTTTAGGCGGCTCACTTTGACCGTTACTCAATGCAGGTGTCGCACCTTCTAACTCAGAACTGACTTCAGACTGCAACTCTGACTCAGCATAGATTCCGAGGTCTTCTTTCTCGGTGCCAGGAGACAAAAGCTCGACGACGACAAACGGATTCACCCCTTCTTGCCAGATCACATAGCTAGAGCGTAGGTCTTTGCCTTCATAGAGACGCGACACGCCGACTACGCCAAACCAGTCGGGGCGTTTATACCATTGAGGGTGGCGAGAATCGTAATAGAGATTGAGGTCTGAGCCTGTGAAAATCTTGTCGCCTGGAAATCGCGGACTGCGGAAGGCGCGAGTCAGAAGTTGAGGCTGTAGGGCGTGATATTCGTCAGGCAAACCAGGTTCCTCTGGGTCTTCGCTGGGCAGATCATACATTGTGGGCAGCGTTACCCTCGGAGACAGAGGCGGATCGGGAAAGAAACGTGCGATCGGAGACATAGATATCGATCGTGGCAAGGGTACTTTTATTGTGCCTGATGGATAGAAGAAGTTGCGCGCTCTGTTTAGCATGAGAGATGATTTTATGGGTCTCGATCGAACTCTCAAATTGCGTCTATGGTCGATCGACCTGTTGATAGTTCGCCTGAACTATAAAAATACTGATTGTCAAAATCAAATACTAGATGTAGAGTGTATGAACTTATTTTTATATGATCGCGCCCTATATAGCGTTAATTCATTTCAGCGATTACCCCTAACACACGGAGTCACTCATGGTTCGAGACATTATCAGACCCAAAGATATTTCTGACTCAAGCGGTCAGCCTGTTCATCAGTTTGAAGGGCAATTTCCCGCTTCTGCCCCGGCTGCAAACCCAGTTTTTTATCGCACTTATAGCCGCAAGCTGAGTGACGATCGCCGCGAGTCATGGCAACAAGTCAGTCAACGCACCATTCAAGGCATGACGGATTTGGGACAGTTTACGCCAGAAGAGCGGGCACTCGTCGAAAAAATGCAGCAAACCATGCGCTGTTTACCATCAGGGCGTTGGCTTTGGGTCGGCGGCACGGGTTGGATCGAGAAACCCGAAAACTTCTCTGGTGCCTATAACTGCACAAGCACCAACGTCATTGACTGGAAAGCCTTTGGGCTGATGATGGACTTGGCGATGATGGGCTGCGGCACCGGAGCCGTTCTGGAATCTAAATACACAAATCAGCTTCCTGCTGTCCGCAATCACTTAGTCGTAAAGCACGTTAGCGACATTGGCACCGCTTCTGTAGAAAAGCGCCAAGAGAAAACGCAGACCACCGTTGACGGAAATCAAGTCACCATCTGCGTAGGGGATAGTCGTCAGGGTTGGGTCGCGTCTTATCAGGGGTTACTAGAACTCTGCACCGACGATCGCTTCACCAGTGATGTAGAAGTCATGATCGACCTCAGCCACGTTCGTCCCGCCGGAGAGCGCCTCAAAGGATTTGGCGGCATGGCAAATCCTGTCCGTCTACCGGGGTTATATGAGCGGTGCGCCAAAATTCTGAATCGCGCGATTGGTCGTCAATTGACCTCGATCGAGTGTTGCTTGCTGATTGATGAAGCCGCCGCTTGCGTAGTTGCCGGAAACATCCGAAGATCAGCGGGGATGCGTCAAGGCGGCAGCGAAGACACTGAGTTTGCGGGAGCCAAAGAAAATCTGTGGCAGCAAGACGCTGAAGGCAATTGGAGAATTGACCCCGATCGCGATGCGCTGAGAATGGCAAACCACACTCGCGTCTATCACCATCAGCCCACCGCCCAGGAATGTAACGATGCGGTTCGCAAGCAGTTTTATTCAGGTGAGGGTGCGATTCAATATGCGCCAGAGGCGATCGCCCGATCGAACGCCGACATTCTCACCACGGCTGAGTTAAAAACCGAATTTTTGCAGGCTTATCAGTCGGGTCATGGCAGTCAGTGGATTCAAGCAAACTGTCCACAGATGACCGAGCAAGAATTAGAGCATCGGTTAGGACGCTATGGTCTCAATCCTTGTGGTGAAATTTTGGGTGAAGATTTCCACTGCAACTTGGCTGAAGTTCACCTCAATCAGCTTGATCCGTTTGACCACAAAGAACAGGAAGAGGCGTTTACAGCCGGAGCGTTATCGGTAGCGGCACTGCTGAACCATCAGTTTCAGGAACCACGCTATCAATATTCTCGCGAGCTTGACCCGATCGTCGGAGTCTCCTTCACCGGGTTATTCGACTTTTTCGTAAATGCGTTTGGCGTAGAGTGGCTGCGCTGGTGGGAAGCAGGCAGACCCGATACGGTCAATGGCTTGGAGTTTAGACAAAAAGAGCAAGATTATCTGACTCGCTGGCGCAGCACCGTGCATCAAGTGGTGTGGGAGTATTGCGATCGCCACAACATCAAGCGTCCAAACCGCTGCACGACCGTTCAACCTGCGGGCACCAAGTCGCTGCTGACGGGTGCGAGTCCTGGGTGGCATCCGCCCAAAGCCCAACGCTTCATTCGGCGGATTACGTTCCGCAAGAACGATCCCGTTGCGATGGCGTGTTTAGACTACGGGTATAGCATTGTGCCGTCGCAGTCTGACAAAGACGACACGGGAAACTTGCTCAACGATCCGTTTGATCCTCGCTGTACTGAATGGCTGGTTGAGATTCCGGTTGAGGTGCCTTGGGCAGTGTTGCCAGGAGCCGATCGGGTGGAGATCGAGAAGTTCTCTGCGGTGGCTCAGATGGATTTCTATATGCAGGTGCAGCGGTTCTACACGACGCATAATACGAGTGCGACGATCGAGCTTCGTGAAGACGAGATCGATGGGTTGGCAGCGCGGATTTATAGCGCGATCGAGCACAACGAAGGCTATATCAGTGCGGCGTTGCTGGCTCGATTTGATGCACCTTTTCCACGGTTGCCGTTTGAGAAGATCGATCGCGAAACCTATGAGCGGCTTCAGCAGGAAGTCAAAGTCCGTCAAAAGACCTCAGACTTTTATGCGGCGCTGACTCGCTACGATTCGGGTGATATTGCGGCTGAAGGTCCGGCAGGATGCGACAGCGACAAGTGCATGATGCCTGAGAAAAAAGGCTAAAACTGTCTCCATGCCTTAATAGCTGAGAAACACGACATTTCCGTCTTCCAAAAGTTGGGGGGCGGTTTTTTGTGCTTTACATTTTCTGTCTTCTTTTTGTTTTCTACCTAAGCTATGTGGGAATTCTGAATACTAGTTGAGCTATTTTGTGGAGACGAGTAGTGACTTCGTTGATAAAAATTCAAGAGCAAGTTGACAAAATTAGTCTTGAAATTCGTACACTGACTCAGAAGATTATTTTTAAGCCGATCAGCGTAGTAGAAATTGAGCGTCAAAAGAAACAACTTACAGAGGTTCAGGAAGAGTTGAACCTCTACCAGAAAGACTTTGCGAAGAAAAGCTTAGAAATTCAAGCAGAACTCAATCACCAAAGAAATTGGGGGTTTGTGGGAAACATCGCTGAAGTTCTAATTAACGCAAAGTTTGGAGGAGGCGATAGAACACATCAACGAGAGCAAAAGCAAGATGCTGAATCAATACGGAAAGAAACTGAATCGAAACTAAAGATCTTTGAAAGTCGCATTGAAATCTCTATTCAGGAGTGTGGCGGCTTCCTCCAAAAAGCTGAAGAATATTTGAAGCAGCCAGAGAAGATTCAGGCGGACATTGAAGCGCAAAGAAAAAATCATCGAGAGTCCATGAATTTCTTCGGCGCTACTTTTTCTATTGTTGGTGCGTCAATCCTGTTATTTGCTGGTGCTAACAAGCAGTTGAATGCTTTCAATATAATTTTGGGATCGACAACAGGAATGGGAGGCTTAGTGATGCTTAGTCAGCGAAAATCCTACAAGTTGTAACTGAATCTGTGTCCGATCGCTCACAACTCCTTCAAGATTTAGGGTTCAGGAAGGAGCACAAGCACGCCACGTTGGCAGAAACTGAGAGATTTAACTCGCGCTCGTTACCTGCTGAACCAGATCCATCACTTGACTACGACTGAGCTTTTCAGAGCCGTGCAGCATCGCATCTAGCGTGGCATGACCCAACATCAGAATAATTTGACAAAAATCAGACGCAGGACTCCCCGATGGCAGCGACGCAGTGTAAGCATCCGCTAACTGAATGTTGCGACGAGCGTAGGTTTGCACATCATCATTCGTCCAGCCGTGGGGATAAAACGTGACCCCACGAGTCAAGTCCTCGCCGTGATTGCGGAGAATGTTGACCGCTTGCAGCCCCCGACCAAAGCCGATCGCTTCCGTCCGATCGGTCTGAGTGCCGTCATACCAACTCCACAGATCTGAGAGCAGCAGACCCACCGATCCCGCGACGCTGAAGGTATAGCGATCGAGATCTGTCTCGGTCTGAATCGTCCAATTGCAGTCCGCCCAGTGCGCCATGCGATCGGACATCGCAGCCGTCGATTCCCAAATGCGCGGCGCAATGTCAGCCGGGGCAAGGGTTGCCCATTCGCCAATTCTCAGCGAGACTTCGGGGAGTTGCTCGGCATATTCGCCAAACGCTGAGTCAAAATCGCCGTCTTTAAACCCAGTCACACCGGACTGTAGAATCAAGCTGATTTCCCTTAAAATCTTGGCTTTAACGGCGTTTTCTAGCTGAGGGTCGTCTTCGATTTCGTCGATCGCTCTCATGCACAGATAAGCAGACGAAACCGCTTCCTGCAAACCCGATGGCAGCCGACTAATGGGAATATAGAAGGTTCGACTCGTTTCTTTAAGAATCTCTAATGCGTCTTTACGTAGGTTCATGCTTGTGTTCACTCCTCTCCGAAACCTTTATACCAGGTTGTGATTTAAAAAGGCGATTTCCTCTGACAAAGCGTGTTTTCTAGGCACATCATCCAGTAGACTTCTAAATCGCCTTGCCGAGAGTTTTTATCATGAATTATTGGCTGATGAAATCTGAACCAGATGTTTATGGGATCGGGGATCTGAAGCGCGATCGTCAAACGATCTGGGATGGTGTGCGAAATTATCAGGCGCGAAATTTCTTGCGCTCAATGCAGCCAGGGGATCTCGTCTTTTTTTATCACTCAAATGTCGTTCCTCCCGGCATTGCGGGTTTGATGAAAGTGGTCGAATCAAACATTGCTGACCCAACCCAATTTGATTTCGCTAGCCGCTATTACGATGTTAAGTCTACAAAAGAGTCGCCCCGATGGCAGACAGTCTGTGTTGAATTTGTCGAAGAACTGTCCACTTTAGTTTCCCTGGATACGTTACGATCGCAGTTCTCGCCCGATGACCTGCTCGTCGTTAGACCGGGCAATCGCCTTTCGGTGATGCCAATTAACCCCGAAGTGGCGCAAAAAATTCTAGTCTTAGCCAGATGATGCATTAGCTTAGATCTTGCACCAGTCTATTCGCTGCGGTTCTGTCCCGCCCGTGAATGGAATTCCGGGCTAGCCTTGCGAAGTCCGTTGAAACGGACTGAATACCTCAAACCCTCTTGCAGTCCCTTCAGTGGACTTCGCACCGTTAGACCGTGATTTTCAATCACGGGCGGGTCTGAGCCAAAAACGACCCGATCGAACGGGGCTGATTGAGTGGGTGCAAGATCTCAGTTAAAGTCACATCTCTGACCCATCCCCTATTTAAGGAACCGCTAAGATAGAATCATTAAAGCTTCTTTACTATTTCCGACGCAGGTGCTAAACCGTGATAGCGATCGAAGCCTCCTAACCCCACAGTCCTAATCCTTTTCACTGGAACCTTTTCTATGACTATCCCGATTCGCAACGTTGCTATCATTGCTCACGTTGACCACGGCAAAACGACGCTCGTGGATGCGCTGCTCAAACAATCTGGGACGTTCCGAGAAGGGGAAACGGTTCCAGATTGCGTCATGGACTCGAACGAACTTGAACGCGAACGTGGCATCACAATTCTGTCTAAAAATACGGCAGTTCACTACAAAGAGACGCTGATCAATATTGTCGATACCCCCGGACACGCAGACTTTGGCGGTGAAGTTGAGCGCGTGTTGGGCATGGTCGATGGCTGTCTGCTGATTGTCGATGCCAACGAAGGTCCGATGCCTCAGACGCGCTTTGTGTTGAAGAAAGCACTAGAGAAAGGATTGCGCCCGATCGTGTTCATCAACAAGATCGATCGTGTTCGCGCCAATCCTCACGTTGCCGTTGACAAAGTATTAGATCTCTTTCTAGAACTCGGTGCTGACGACGCTCAGTGCGAGTTCCCTTATCTGTTTGGGTCGGGTATGGCAGGATATGCCAAAGAAACCCTGGAAGAAGAGACCTCTGATATGCAGGCGCTCTTTAATGCGATTCTGCGCCACGTTCCGCCTCCCATTGGTGACGCAACCAAGCCGCTACAGCTACAAGTCACGACGATAGATTACTCTGATTATCTGGGTCGCATCGTCATCGGCAAAATTCATAACGGCACGATTCGCGTCGGTCAACAAGCGGCGATCGTCACCGACACAGGCGCGATCGTCAAATCTAAAATCTCGAAGCTGATGGGCTTTGAAGGTCTAAAGCGCATCGACATCGAAGAAGCTACGGCTGGAAACCTGGTCGCGGTTGCCGGATTTGCGAACGCCAACATTGGCGAAACGATCACCGATCCCAACGATCCCCAAGCGTTGCCGTTGATCAAAGTAGACGAACCCACGTTGCAGATGACCTTCTCAGTCAACGATTCGCCGTTTGCGGGTCAAGAAGGTGATTTTGTCACATCGAGACAGTTGCGCGATCGTTTGTTCCGTGAGCTAGAAACCAACGTTGCTCTCCGCATCGAAGAAACCGAGTCTCCCGACAAACTGGCGGTTTCGGGTCGGGGTGAACTGCACCTCGGCATCTTGATCGAAACCATGCGTCGAGAAGGCTACGAGTTTCAAGTCTCCCAGCCTCAAGTCATCTATCGCGAAGTTAGCGGTCAGCCCTGCGAGCCGTTTGAAACGCTCGTGCTAGACGTGCCTGAAGAAGCGGTCGGCGGCTGTATTGAGCGGTTGGGTCAGCGCAAGGGCGAGATGCAGGATATGCAGGTCGGCACCACCTCACGCACTCAGCTAGAATTTGTGATTCCAGCACGGGGTTTGATTGGCTTCCGAGGCGAGTTTATGCGAATGACTCGCGGTGCGGGGATCATGAACCACAGCTTCCTCGATTACCGTCCAATTAGCGGCGAAATCGAGACGCGACGCAACGGTGTGCTGATTTCCTTTGAGGAAGGCGTTGCCACATTCTACGCGATGCAAAACGCAGAGGATCGCGGAGTCTTCTTCATCAGACCTGGCGTTAAAGTCTATCGGGGCATGGTTCTCGGTGAGCATAACCGTCAACAAGACTTAGAGTTAAACGTCTGCAAAGCGAAACAGTTGACCAACCACCGGGCTTCTGGCGGTGAAGAACTGGTGCAGTTAAAAGAACCGATCGACATGAGCCTCGAAAGAGCGCTGGAGTATATCGGCTCTGATGAACTGCTAGAAGTCACGCCCAAGTCAATTCGTTTACGGAAGGTGGCAAAGGCGAAGAAACTCGCGAAGAAATAAGAGTAGGGATTACATAAATCCCTACTAAAAAAGGGGCGTACTCGACACGCCCCTTTTTTATTGACTGAATGTTTCGCGGATTTAAACCGGGTTATACTCCCGCGCGGTTGGATCAAACTCACGATTAGAAGACCGTCCGGGATCATAGCCTTCATTGCGAACTCGACGACGCAGATCTCCCGCGTCAGGAGAGGCTTTCACCGCATCGTCTGGGCTGATTCTCCCCAGCAGAATCAGTTCGCAAAGCGCCTGGTTCATCACCTGCATTCCTTCACTGGTGTCAGTCTCCATTAACTGAAAGGCATCGGTTTCTTGACCTTTGAGCAAATAGTCTTGCATCGCGGCGGTGTTGAGCAAAACCTCGTGAACGGCGGTGCGTCTGCCGTCGGTGGTTGGCAACAACTGCTGCGAGACGATCGAAACCAGAGACTCTAGAATTTGAGTCCGCATTGCCTGCTGTTCATCAGGGTTATATATGTTAAGCAATCGATTGACGGTGCCGATCGCGCTTTTGGTGTGCAGAGTCCCCAAAACCAAGTGACCCGTCTGAGCCGCTTTTAGAGCCGTATCGACCGTGACGCGATCGCGCATTTCTCCGATCAAAATCACATCGGGGTCTTCGCGCAGCACTGCCCGCAGCGCTTCATGAAACTCGTGGGTGTGCAATCCCACTTCTCGCTGGCTGATCAGACACTTAGCAGACGCGTGGACATATTCAATCGGGTCTTCGATCGTCACAATATGACGACTATCTGAATGATTCAATTCGCGAATCATGGCAGCGATCGACGTTGACTTCCCTGATCCCGTCGGACCGGTCACCAAAATCAAGCCCTGCGGATACGTCACCAAATGCTTGAGAACAGGAGGCAGCCCCAACCCATCGATCGAGGGAACATCAAGAGGAATCAGACGCAGCACGATCGCGCCGCCCGTCAGCGTCTCAAAGCAGTTGACCCGACAGCGCAGAAATCCTGGATAGTAAATAGCGGTATCTAGCTCTTTTTTCTCGATAAACAGTTTTTTCTGCTGCTCAGTGAGCATTTCAGTCAAATAGTTCTCAAACAGATCGGGTGATACAGCAATGTGATCCGACAACCGGACGATTTGACCTCGAATTCTCAAACGGGGCGGCTCACCCACTCGGATGTGAATGTCTGACGCCTGCCGCGCATGGGCATCTTTGACCATTTGCTCGATCGTCAGCATCGTTCCGCTGAGTTTTGCACGGGGGGCGGCGAGTTGAGCAGGGGGCGGCGGCGGTGGAGTGGAAGGATCAGCCTGGGAGCGGAAGGAAGGAGTGCCCTGCATGTTTAATTCCTGTTTAGCTTTCTCGTCTGATGGGTTGGAGTTAGTCATAATTAATCAGGCTGAGTCCAGTTTGATAAGCTCCCTGCTCAAACTAGGTTGAGCACATCAAAATCGTTTCTTGTTTTGATGAATGTATCTAGAATTCTATCGATCATGAATAGTATGGCTCAGGTTTTTTACGATTTTTGTCAAACTTTTAAAAGCTTAAGCTGAGTCATAGAAAACGCATCCATCCTTTACGGAATTATGGGCTGTTATGAGCGTCAAATCTCGATCGACCCGCTGGCTAGAAACTCATTGGGTGAATCCTGCTTATATCGGCTGGATATTGGGCGCACTTGCCTTATTCTTCTTCGTTGCGGCGACCAACACGCTATCAGGCTGGCTCTATGTGATGAGCGGCGTGATTTTTGCTCTGTTGGCGATCGCTGCTACTTTATCAGCCCGCAGCCTCAAAGGAATTGAAGTCGCTCGCCGCCCTATCTACCCAGTCAGCGCTGGCGACGATATCACGGTGGAATTGCTGATTCAAAACACGATGCCCCAATCTAAAAACCTGCTGCAAGTCTCTGACCTCATTCCTCATCGGTTGGGCGAACCTGTCGTCAAAGTGATGGAGAGCTTGAGTTCTAATGCGACTCAATATTGGGTTTATCAGCATCCGACTCAGCGACGGGGCGTTTATCGCTGGCAAACGGTGCGGATCAGATCGGCGGCTCCTTTAGGCTTATTTTGGCGACGACAGGACTATGAGATTGGGGCAACGGCGATCGTCTATCCGACGGTTCTCCCTCTAACTCGTTGCCCGTTGATTGACGAAATGGGACGAGAATCAAGCTTGCAGTTCAACAGCGATCGACGTGCTAAAACCGCGACTGAAGGATTGACTCGATCGCTGCGTCCCTATCGGTGGGGCGATCCCACTCGTCTGATTCACTGGCGTACGAGTGCCCGCTATGGAGAACTGCGAGTTCGAGAATTAGAATTATTTACCGGAGGTCAAGAACTCGTGGTCTGTCTGGATAGTGCCGCTGTTTGGGAATCAGACTTGTTTGAGTCAGCCGTGATCGCTGCTGCATCTCTTTATTTCTACGCCGCACGTCAGTCACTCAACATCCGACTCTGGACTGCCAACACTGGGCTTCTGCAAGGAGAACAGAGCGTGTTAGAAACCCTGGCGGCGACCTATGCTGGAGAAGACGATCGCGCCATCGCCCTGCCGAACCTGCCGTTAATCTGGCTGACTCAAAACTCTGACAGTCTCAAAACTTTACCTTCAGGAAGTCGCTATGTGTTGTGGTCTCCACAATTCACTGAGAAACGATCGTCCATTTCTCCAGGACTGGTGATCGGTCAGGAACGATCGCTGCAATCACAGCTTCAAGATTTTCTGACTTAAAATCTATGACAGACGAGCAACCAAAAGAATTTTTGCAGGCGATCGAGCAGTTTAATCAAGGCGATTTCTATACGTGTCACGACACTCTAGAAGCCATCTGGAGTGAAGCCCCTACCTTTGAAAAGAATTTCTATCAGGGAATCCTGCAAGTTGCGGTTGCGCTCTATCACTTGGGCAATCACAACTGGCGCGGAGCCGTCATTCTTTTAGGAGAAGGGCTAAACCGACTGCACCGCTATCAGCCAGACTATAGAGATATCGACCTCGATCGCTTCGTTCTTGAAAGCAGCGACCTGCTGACTTCATTGCAGAAACTAGGAGCCGATCGGGTCAAGGAAGTTGTGTTAGTCCAGTCCTCTCAAAAAGAACCTAACCTCGACAGCAAGGCTATTCTACAAATCCCAATCATCCGGGAAGTGAGCACATCAGTGGAATAATCAAACTATCGGTGATCCACGTCAAGACTATTATTTGTAATCTTAGGGAAGACTGGATCATCGCGAAACTTCTCTAAGCAGGAGTCGTCAAATTGAGAAGCCGCGCTAGTCTCTGGCTCTCGAAGAGCGGCAAGCCAAAGTAAGCGCTATTAAACTATCTAAAATGATATATTTCAGGTCATCTAGAGTTACCTTACAGAATTGCTCTTTCAAATCTCTTGCCATCGTCACAATGACATTTTTAAAATGCGTTTCTCTCGATCGTCTAGGGCTAGCATTGCTTCTCCCAGTAAGCCTAACGTTAAGCTTGTCTGCCCAAAATCTCTCGGCTGATGCAGTGCCGACTCGCACGGCTCAAGCCACTTCTGCGGCACCTGCTCAACCGTTGACCCTGAGAGCCAACAGCACCGAAGCCAACGCTAAAACGGGGGTTGTGGTTGCACGAGGAAATGTCCAAATCAGCTACCCGTCTCGTCAGATTCAAGCAACATCGGCTCAGGCTATCTATTTCAGCAAAGAGCGGCGCATCGTTTTGACGGGTGATGTCTATGTTTTGCAGCAGGGCAATAGTTTGCGAGGCGAAAATATCACTTACCTCGTCGATGAAGGGCGATTTGTGGCTTTGCCTCAAGCCAGCAAGCAGGTTGAAGCGATTTATTTGATTACCGATACGCCTGCGCCTGTTTCGGGTGCTGCTAGCCCGACTCCATTTGGCACCAGCCCACAGTTTCAGTCAAATCCACCGGGTAAGCGATGACTTTCTGACTCGATTCCCTCTGTTGGTTAGTCTGAGGAGTAGGCTGTTGAGGATTGTATTAGACAACATTCATAAGTCTTATGGCGCTCGATCGGTGGTGAATCGGGTTAGTCTTTCTGTGGGTCAGGGCGAAGTGGTCGGGCTGTTAGGTCCAAACGGGGCAGGAAAAACGACGACGTTCTATATTGCGACTGGGTTAGAAAAGCCCGATAGCGGCAAGGTTTGGCTAGACGATCGAGAAGTCACTGCCCTCCCCATCAACAAACGAGCGGCGCTAGGAATCGGCTATCTGGCACAAGAACCCAGCATTTTCCGATATCTTACCGTTCAAGAAAATATTCTGCTGGTCTTAGAGCAAACCAAAGTCCCGCGCTGGCAGTGGAACGAGCGGTTAAGTGGATTGCTCAAAGAATTTCGGTTAGAGAAAGTCGCCTCTACGCTGGGAGTGCAAGTGTCTGGAGGAGAACGTCGCCGCACAGAATTAGCGCGAGCACTCGCTTCTGGAGTCGAAGGACCCAAATTTCTGCTGTTAGATGAGCCATTTGCCGGAGTTGACCCGATCGCGGTGGCTGAAATTCAAGAGATTGTGGCTCAACTGCGCGATCGTAAAATCGGCATTCTGATCACCGATCACAATGTGCGTGAGACACTAGCGATTACCGATCGGGCTTACATCATGCGCGACGGTCAAATTCTTGCTTCTGGCAATGCTGAAGAACTCTATGCAAATCCTTTAGTGCGGCAATATTATCTGGGAGACAATTTCCAGCGGTGATCGGTAATTTCTAAGCCTTTGGCTCTTTTCTCTCATGTCCTCTGGGTTTTCTCAACCATCTCAGCCACCCTTTCGACCCGTTAGCCGACTCTCGTTTTTGTCGGTGATGGATCGCTATATCATCACGCAACTGA
>Ga0209724_1001805_pt1 | contig 19039 bp, 15 predicted proteins | sample grotaG_FD_184143 | JGI IMG/M metagenome (GOLD analysis project Ga0209724, IMG submission 184143) | Glacier valley bacterial and archeal communities from Borup Fiord, Nunavut, Canada, to study Microbial Dark Matter (Phase II) -... | ecosystem: Environmental > Aquatic > Freshwater > Ice > Glacier ...
CCGCGCGAAGGCGAACGCCAGGAGGTCTGGTTGTTGATGAAGGAGCGCGACGCGTTCGCGCGCAAGGCGGCCGACTACGACGTGGTGACCGCGGAACCTGCCAGCGTACTGGCCGTTCGCCCAGTCGCACGCGCGGCACCGCCGGCGCCTGTCGCGAAGGCGCCCGCCCCACCCGCTGCATTCCCCGCGCGGCTCGCGCCGCAGCTTGCAAGCCTGGTAGACCGCCCGCCCGAGGGCAGCGGCTGGCTCTACGAGATCAAGTTCGATGGCTACAGGATGCTTGTCAGAGCCAATGGCCAGGCGGTGCATGCGTTCACGCGCAACGGCATCGACTGGTCGGCGCGGCTGACCAGGATCGTGGCCGCCGTGCGTGCGCTCGGGCTGCAGCACACCTGGCTCGACGGCGAGATCACCGTTGAAGGCGCCGGCGGCGCCCCCGACTTCCAGGCCCTGCAGAACGCCTTCGAAGCGGGGCGCACCGATGCCATCCACTACCACCTGTTCGACCTGCCGTTCCACGACGGGCAAGACCTGCGCGAACTTCCCGTCGAAGAGCGGCGCGCCCGGCTGAAGGCCCTGCTGGACGCGCAGCCGCAAGCGGTGCTGAGCTTCAGCGAAGCCTTCGAGGCCGAGCCTGCGGCGCTGCTCGAATCGGCCCGGCGGCTCGGACTCGAAGGGCTGATCGGCAAGCGCAAGGGCTCGCCCTACCGCTCGCAGCGCAGCACCGACTGGGTCAAGCTGAAACTTCGCCTGCGACAGGAGTTCGTGATCGGGGGCTTCACCGAGCCGAAGGGCTCGCGCCGGGGCATCGGCGCGCTGCTGCTCGGCGTGCATGCCGACGACGGTACGCTGCACTACGCCGGAAACGTGGGCAGCGGCTTCGACGAGCGCATGCTTACCCTGCTGCGCGCGCGGCTCGGCCCGCTCGAAGCCAGCGCGTCGCCGTTCAGCGACGCACCACAACGCGTGGGCGCTCGCGGCGACTCAACGCCCCACTGGGTGCGGCCGGTGCTGCTGGCCGAGGTGTCTTTCGCGCAGTGGACGAAAGATCAGCGCGTGCGACACGCCGTGTTCCACGGCCTGCGCGACGACAAGCCCGCTGCCCACATCACCAAGGAGCCCACCGTGACACTGGCCGAAACCGATACCGCGGCTGATACCGATACCGCGCGCGCTGCGCGCCCCAAGACTGCACAGCGTGTGACCCACGCCGAGCGCGTGATCGACAAGGCGAGCGGCGTGACCAAGGGCGAACTCGTGGCGTTCTACGAGCGCGTCGCGCCGGTCATGCTGCCGCACCTGCGGCACCGCCCCACGGCGCTGTTGCGCGCCCCGGCCGGCACCGGCGGGGAGTTGTTCTTCCAGAAGCATGCACAGGGCGAGGTGCTGCCCGGCATGACCCGCCTCTCCCCCGCGCTCGACCCCGGCCACGAGCCGCTGCTGGCCGTGGCGGTGGCCGCGGGGTTGGCGTCTGCAGCGCAGATGAACGTGATCGAGTTCCACACCTGGAATGCGACGGCGAACCGCATCGACAAGCCCGACCGCATCGTCTTCGACCTTGACCCCGGTACGGGCGTGGCCTGGCCGGCCATCCGCGAAGCCGCAGAGTTGCTGCGCGCCTTCCTGGCGGAGCTGAAGCTCAGCGCGTTCCTGAAGACGAGTGGCGGCAAGGGCCTGCATGTGGTGGTGCCGCTCACGCCCCACCACGGCTGGGACGTGGTGAAGCGCTTCGCGCAGGCTGTCGTGCAGCACGTGGCCTCGGTCGTGCCCGCGCGCTTCGTGGCCAAGAGCGGGCCGCGCAACCGCGTGGGCAAGATCTACATCGACTACCTGCGCAACGGCTTCGGCGCGACCACGGTGTGTGCATGGTCGGCGCGCGCGCGGCCGGGCTTGGGTGTGTCGGTGCCGATCGGGTGGGACGAACTCGCCGCGCTCGACAGTGCCATGCACTGGACGGTGCGCAACATCGACACGCGGCTTGCCACCGGCAACCAACCGTGGGCGGCCTACAGCAGCGCGCGCCACGGCCTGGCCCGTGCCATGCGGGCGTTGGCGTTCGACCCGAATGCCAAGCCTGCGTGACGTTCGCGTGGCACGATCCTGCGTTCGGTGATGTAGGAGCGCACCCACATCAAATGGCGCGGCACGCCGATGGGCGATCTGCGCCTGACCGAGAAAACTGGCGTCTGGCGTGACCAGACGAGGCGCGCCGGCCTCTTCAATCCGACAACCTGATCAGGAGAACGCGATGCAACGCACCTCACTCACTTCCGCCGCAATGGCCGTTTCGTTCGCAGCGCTCGCCCTGAGCGCCTGCGACAAGCAACCCACGATCGTCAACACCCCGCCCACCGTGGTCACCACGCCTGGCCCGGCCGGCCCGGCTGGTCCGCAAGGCGAGGCCGGCAAGCCGGGCGAAGGCACCACGATCAATGTGATGCCAGCCGCTTCGGCCGCATCAGGCAGCTGACGCACGGCCCATGAACAGAACCCTTGCGGCATACGCCGCCGCTGCGGCAACCATGCTGGTGATCGACATGTTGTGGCTCGGCGTCATCGCCAAGCCGCTGTACCAGCAGGGCATCGGCCACCTGATGGCGCCGCAGCCCAAGCTGTGGGCGGCAGCATTGTTCTACCTGCTGTACCCGGTCGGTCTGGTGTTGTTCGCAGTGATGCCCAACACCGGGTCGGCATGGCTGCAGACCGCGTTGATGGGCGCCGCGTTCGGCCTGTTCGCCTACGCCACTTACGACCTCACGAACCTCGCCACGTTGAAAGACTGGCCCATCGGGTTGTCGGTGATCGACACGCTGTGGGGCGCAGCCGCGAGTGCGGTCGCGGCGAGCGCCGGCCGCGCGGCAATGAACCACTTCACTGCCACGTGACAACCGAGTGACGCGGCAGCCGGCCGGGCCGGCTGCCTTCGTGTCGTCAAGCGAGCATGCGCAGGGCCGCCTCGCGCGCCCGCCGGCGCGTCTTGGCAGCGGCAATGAAGGCCTCGGTGTCGCCCACGTCAACGACGCCCGCATCGGGCGTCACGCCCAACGCCTGCAAGAGCTGCTGACCACCGGCGTCGACGCCGATGGCCTTCAGGTGCCCGAACGCGTTGCGCACGAAGTCGCCGGCAGCGGCGTCATTCGCGAGCAGCGCTGCGCCTTCGGCTGAGAGCAACACGGCGACCGCATCGAACAGCACCGACGGTGTGCCGGCCAGTTGCCCATCGGCCGCCATGACCTTGCCGTCGGCCATGCGCGCGCCGCCGACCTTGGGTGCGACGATCTTGACCGAAGCGCCAGCACGTTCCACGGCCTGGTGTGTTGCAGCCACCCGCTTCGCGTCCGACCCGTCGGCGATCAGGATGCCGACACAGCGGCCAGCCAGCGTGTCCCGCATCTTGCCGATGATCTGCAGCGCCGGTGAAGCCGGCATGTCCTGCACCGGTGCCGCTGCGGCCGCCGCCTCGGGCAGCTTCGCAAGGCCGAGCCCGTCGGCCACCCGCTGCGCGAGGCCGGCGTCGATGTGGCGCGGGTGCCCGACGACCGCTTCGCGAACATGCAGCGTGTCCACCTTCGACAGCTCGAACACCAGCGCCGACGCGATGTGCGCCTGCTCAAAGCCGGTCTGGCTCACGAAGAACTGGCGCGCCTGGCTGTAGTGGTCGGCAAAGCTCTCCGGGCGGACGCGGCCCTTGACGCCCGCCTCGTCGACAGCGGTGCTGCGAAAACCTCGTGCCGGCGATTCGCGCGGCGAGTCGGCTGCGAGCGAGCTGGGCTCGTAGGCGACGCGCCCACGCGGCTGGCCCATCTGCATGTGGCCGTCGCGCTGCTGGTTCGCGAACGGGCACTTGGGTGCGTTGATCGGCAGCTGATGGAAGTTGGGCGAGCCCAGGCGCGACAGCTGCGTGTCAAGGTACGAGAAGAGCCGCCCTTGCAGCAGCGGGTCGTTGCTGAAGTCGATGCCCGGCACCACGTGCGACGGGCAGAACGCCACCTGTTCCGTCTCGGCGAAGAAGTTGTCGGGCCAGCGGTCGAGCACCATGCGGCCGATCACGCGCAGCGGCACCAGCTCTTCGGGGATCAGCTTCGTCGGGTCGAGGTGGTCGAACGCAAAGGCATCGGCCTCTTCCTCGGTGAACAGCTGCACCGCCAGCTCCCAGGCCGGGAAGCTGCCGGCTTCGATGGACTCGAACAGGTCGCGCCGGTGGAAGTCGGAGTCGGCACCGGCGATCTTCACCGCCTCGTCCCACAGGGTCGATTGCAGGCCCAGCTCCGGGCGCCAGTGGAACTTCACGAACGTGCTCTCGCCCATGGCATTGACGAGACGGAAGCTGTGGATGCCGAAGCCTTCCATCATGCGCAGCGACCTTGGCAGCGTGCGGTCCGACATGGCCCACATGATCATGTGCATGGCCTCGGGCGTGAGGGAGATGAAGTCCCAGAAGGTGTCGTGCGCCGAGGCGGCCGGCGGGAAGCCGCGGTCGGGCTCCATCTTCACCGCGTGGATCAGGTCGGGGAACTTGATCGCGTCCTGGATGAAGAACACCGGGATGTTGTTGCCCACCAGGTCCCAGTTGCCCTGCTGCGTGTAGAACTTGACCGCGAAGCCGCGCACGTCGCGCGGTGTGTCGGCCGAGCCCGCGCCACCGGCCACGGTCGAGAAACGCGTGAACACCGGCGTCTTGTGGCCGACCTCGGTCAGGATGCTGGCGGTCGTGTACTGCGCCAGCGAATCGGTCAACTCGAAATGCCCGTGCGCCGCACTGCCGCGCGCGTGAACGATGCGTTCGGGAATGCGCTCGCGGTCGAAGTGGAAGATCTTCTCGCGCAGGATGAAGTCTTCCAGCAGCACCGGCCCGCGCGGGTGCGCCTTCAGCGAGCTCTGGTTGTCAGCGAACACTAGGCCCTGGTTCGTGGTCAGCGGCGGGTGGCTGCCGCCGGCGGGCTGGTGCAGTTCGCCGCCGGCGCGCACCTCGTCTTGCGTGGCGGCATCGCCGCGCTTTGAAGCGGAGTCCGAACGGGCCGCAGTGGTTGCTGAGGGAGTCTTGCGCATGGGAACTTGCCTTTCGCGTCGAGTTAAACAGTCGAGGCGGTCGAGGCGGTCGAGGCTACGGAGCGCGCTGCGCCGCAGCATCAGACCGATGCGCCTTTGCCTGTGGGACTTGCGCGCGTGGCGGTTTTGTCAGCACCCGCCCATACCAGGATCAGCGCCGCGGGCCTGCCGCCGAGCGCAGCCTGCGCATGTAATTCACCAGCCGTTGAACACCGTTCAATGCCACCACCGAACCTGGCGACGAGCGCGCCACACGAGGCTATTTCGATGCACTACAACCCCGACTCACCCGTGCCTGCACACCCGCCACGCAGCCACGGCATGTCACGCCGCCGCGTCGTTCAAACGGCAACGCTGGCCGGTGCCGGCATCGCCGCCAAGCCGCTGATGGCACTGGCGGCCGAGCCGGTGTCGAGCCCGACCTCGACACCCACGCCAAGCACCCCCGACCTGCTGCCGCAGATCATGACCGTGAACCTGCGCATCAACGGCAAAGCCGAATCGGTGACCCTCGACACACGCACCACGTTGCTGGACGCACTGCGCGAACACCTGGCGCTGGGCGGCACCAAGAAGGGCTGCGACCATGGCCAGTGCGGCGCGTGCACCGTGCTCATCGACGGGCGCCGCGCCAACGCCTGTTTGGCCCTCGCGGTGATGGTGGACGGCGCCGACATCACCACCATCGAAGGCCTGTCGAGTGGCGGCGCGCTGCACCCGATGCAGCAGTCGTTCCTCACGCACGACGGCTTCCAGTGCGGTTACTGCACGCCGGGGCAGATCTGCTCGGCCGTCGCCATGCTCGACGAAGCACGGCGCGGCATGCCCAGCCACGTGACGGCCGACCTCGCGCAGGCCCGCGTGAAGCTGAGCGACGAGGAGATTCGCGAGCGCATGAGCGGCAACCTGTGCCGCTGCAGCGCCTACCCGAACATCGTCAAGGCGATCCGCCTCGTGGCGCAGCCCGCTGGCGGGGTGGCCCCGTGAAGGCCTTCAGCTACGAGCGCGCCGCCACGCCGGCAGACGCTGCTGCAGCCGCGTTGGCGCGGCCGAGTGCGGCGTTCATCGCGGGCGGCACGAACCTGCTCGACCTGATGAAACTGCAGATCGAAGTGCCGATGCATCTGATCGACATCGGCCGGCTCGGGCTCGACACCATCGAGCCCACGACTGACGGTGGCGTGCGCATCGGCGCCATGGTGCGCAATGCCGACCTCGCGCAAGACAAGCGCATTCGCGCCGACTACGCGGTGCTGAGCCGCGCCTTGCTCAGCGGTGCGTCGGGCCAGTTGCGCAACCGCGCCACGACCGGCGGCAACCTGCTGCAACGCACACGCTGCAGCTACTTCTACGATCTGGCGCGGCCGTGCAACAAGCGCGTGCCGGGCACCGGCTGCTCGGCGCTCGGCGGCTTCAACCGCATGAACGCGATCCTCGGTGCGGGTGACGGCGCAGACACCACCAAGGCGGGCACCGTGTGCATCGCGGTCCACCCGTCCGACATGGCCGTGGCCATGCGGGTGCTCGATGCCAAGGTCGAGGCGGTGGCCGCCAGCGGCGCGACACGGGTGATCCCGATTGCCGACTCCCACCGCCTGCCGGGAAGCGCGCCGAACATCGACACCACCCTGGCACGCGGCGAGATCATCACCGCCGTCACGCTGCCACCACCGGTGCGCGGCCACCACGTGTACCGCAAGGTGCGTGACCGAGCTTCATACGCGTTCGCGCTGGTCTCGGTGGCGGCGATCGTGGACGTGGCGGGCGGAACCATCCGCAGTGCGCGGGTGGCCTGCGGCGGCGTGGCACACAAGCCCTGGCGCAGTGATGCAGCCGATGCCGCTCTGGCCGGAGTGGGCGTGGCCGCGCGTGCGGCGAGTGTGGCTGCGGTCGGCGCGCAGGCCGACCCCGCATTCAGCGCCGCAGCCGACGCGCTGCTGGCCGGCGCACGCGGCTGCGGCCACAACGATTTCAAGATTTCCCTGCTGCGGCGCACCTTGCGTGCCGCACTCAACGAAGCCGCCATCGGCGCCTGAAGGAAGACGACGATGGACATGAACAAACCCGCTCCGCGCAACCCGCTCGACGACAACCGCCAGGGCCTGATCGGCCAGCCGCTCGACCGGGTCGACGGGCGCATGAAGGTCATGGGTCAGGCGCCCTGCGCCTACGAGGTGCGTGAAGGCGGCAACCCGGCCTGCGGCTTCATCGTGGAAGCCACCATTGGCAAAGGGCGCGTCGCCGACATCGACGCCCGCGCCGCCGAGCGCGCGCCCGGCGTGCTGCTGGTCTACACCCACAAGAACGCGCCGAAGCAAGCGAAGTGGGGCCCACTCGACGCGAAGGACCGCTTCGCTCGTTCCACGCCGCAGATGCGTGACGACCGCGTGGCGCACTACGGCCAGGCGGTGGCCTTCGTGGTGGCACAGACCTTCGAGCAGGCGCGCAGTGCGGCGCGGCTCGTGAAGGTGGTGTACGTACCCGAGGCGGGCGCGTTCGACATGAAGGCGAACCTGGCGCGCGCCGAGACCCCGGCCGACCAGCCGCAGCAGAAGATGGACTCCGCCGTGTGGAACTTCGGCGATGCGTTCGCCACCGCCGCCGTGACCGTCGACTCGAGCTACACCACGCCGGTCCACATTCACGCGCAGATGGAGCCGCACGCCACGCTTGCGTATTGGCAGGACGGCCGCGTGCACATCCACTGCGCGGCGCAGCTGCTGGAGAGCGCGCAGAAGGCTGTCGCGAACACGCTGCAGATCTCGCCCGACAAGGTGCGGATCGTCAGCCGCTTCGTCGGCGGTGGGTTCGGCGGCAAGCTGCCGGTGTATGGCGACGTGATGCTCTCGGCGATGGCCGCGCGCACGCTCGAGCGGCCCGTGAAGACCGCGCTAACGCGCCAGCAAATGTTCCACTTCACCAGCCACCGCAGTGCCACCGCCCAGCGCGTGCGGCTCGGTGCCACGCGCGAGGGTGTGCTCACCGCCATCGGCCACGACTCGACCCAGCACTGCGCACGCTTCGACAACTTCGTCGAGCCGACCGTGGTGCAGACACGCGCGCTCTACGCCGGTGCGAACCGCCTGACCACGCACCGGCTCCTGAAGCTCGACCTGCCGGTGGGCGATTCCACCCGCGCGCCGGGCGAAGCCGTGGGCATGCTGGCGCTGGAGCAGGCCATGGACGAACTGGCCGAGAAGCTGCAACTCGACCCCATCGAACTGCGTGTGCGCAACGAGCCCGCCGCCGACCCGGAACTTCAGGTGCCCTACTCCACGCGCCAGTTGGTGCGTTGCATCCGTGAGGGTGCACAGCGCTTCGGCTGGAGCGAACGCCGTGCCGTGCCTGCGCAGCGCCGCGAGGGCCGCTGGCTGATCGGCATGGGCATGGCCGCCGCGATTCGCGGCAACCTGTTGCTGCCGTCGAAATGCAGTGTCTCGGTCGACCAGCAAGGCATGGTCGAGGTGCGCATGTCGATGACCGACATCGGCATCGGCAGCTACACCGTGTTCACGCAGATCGCGGCCGAGATGCTGGGTGTGCCGATGACGCGCGTGCGCATGCTGCTGGGCGACAGCGACTTCCCCGAAACGCCGGGCTCGGGCGGCTCGTTCGGTGCGGCCAGTGCCGGCTCGGGCCTCTTCGATGCGTGGATGAACCTGCGAACCAAGCTGGCTGAGCGCATGGGCGTGGACGTGGCGAGTGCCGAGTTCGTGCAGGGTCAGGTGATGGCCGGCGGCCGCACGCGCACGCTGGCCGAACTGGCCGGTGCCATCGGCGTGCAGGCCGACGGCGAAATCAAGCCCGGCGCCATGACGAAGAAGTTCTCGCAACAGGCTTACGGCGCGCACTTCGCCGAGGTCGCCGTGAACGCCGACACCGGCGAGGTGAAGCTGCGCCGCATGCTGGGCGTGTTCGCGGCAGGCCGCATCCTGAACCTGAAGACCGCCACCAGCCAGGCCACCGGCGCCATGATCTGGAGCGTGGGGTCGGCCCTGCACGAGCAGGCCGAGATCGACCGGCGCCATCGCTACTTCGTCAACAACGATTTGGCCGGTTACCACGTGCCCTCGCATGCCGACATCCCGGCCATCGAGGCCTACTTCGTCGACGAAGTCGACGACAAGACGAACCCGCTGAAGATCAAGGGCCTTGGCGAACTGGGAATCTCCGGTGCGGGCGCCGCGATTGCGAACGCGGTCTACAACGCCTGCGGTGCGCGGGTTCGCGACTACCCGATCACGCTGGACAAGGTGCTGGCCGCGATTCCAGCAGGCCGCTGAACGTCACACAACTGCGCCTGCGCGACTCACTTCGCGTTGGCCACAGCCTGCGTGTGGACAGCCTTGGCTTCCTGGCGGCACACGTCTTTCGGGTTGCCGGACTTGTTGTCGCAGCGCTCCACGGCGAGCGCGAAGTCGGCATCGGCTTTCGCCATCGCCAACTTTGAGCGGTCGACGGGCTTGCCGGTGAACTGGTAGTCGAGTTCGGCACGGGCGACCTTGTCCTTGCCCGAGGCCTTCTCCTGGCAAATGTCTTTCTGATTGCCTCCGAAGTCGCCGCAGGCAGTTTTCTCGGACTGGAACACGGTGGCCAGTCGCGCCTTCTCGTGGCTGTATTCAGACGGGCTCATCGCCGCTGCGAACACCGCCGAGCCGGTGGCCAACGCTGTTATCAACAACGTGACGCGGGAGGCGAACGAGTGGGAGCGGGCAGTCACGGTGGGGTGCTTTCAAGGCCGAATACAAAGCTTACGCCAATGCATCCAGTATCAAAACGGGCTGCTGTTCCGCCCAGCGGACGCCACCGCGCATTGGCGTAGCTGTTCTCCTACCGGCGCGCCGGCTGTGTGCGCGCGCTTGGGCCCGGGCGTGCGGCGGGCGGCGCCGGCAACGTGGGCTGGGCCTTGATGCGGCGCGACAGGTCGGCACAACCCGCTGCCCCGCGCTGGGCGTCGTCGACACTGCCGGGGTCGATGAACGGGATCAGCGCCGCGATCGGGTTCAGCAAACCCAGCAACGCCGCCGCGCCGATGCGCGCCCCGAGCCGCCCTGCATCGAGCGTCACGCGCGGCGCGCGGAAGGTGCCGCGCAGGTGCACCGGTGTGCGCAGCGCGAACGGGCTGAAGTCTTTCGGCGCCACGTGCGCATCGAGATCGATCACTTCGGTGGCGAGCGAGACCGACCCTTCGAGCCACAGCGTGGAGTCGCGGGTGTCGATCACCAGCGCGCGCGGGCGCAGTACACCCTGCTCGGCCACCATGTCGGCGACGAGGCACTGCAGCGGCAGCGAGTCGTCGCCCTTGATGAACACGCCCAGGCCTTGCGCCAGGTCCAGTTCAGCCGCTTCGACGAGCAGATGCGAAATGGTGCCGCCGGACACCTGCGCGCGCACGCCGCCACGCAGGCTGCCCAGGATCGCGGCGGTCGACTTGCCTTGCCCGGCCACGCGCGCCTCGCCCTTCAGTGCGCCGCTGACATACGGCGCGGCATTGTTCGCGCGCGCCTGGTGGATCCAGTTCTCCAGACGAACGCCGTCCCAGCGCACGTCGGCCGTCCACAGCGCAATGGACGCGCTGCGCCCATCGAGCTGGACGGTGCCAGCGAGACGGCCTTGCCCGGTGCGCGCGTCGATGTCGCGCAGCACCAGCACCGCGTCGGCCAGCACGAGGTGGGCACGCAGCGGCTTGAGCGGCTCCAGCAGGCCGCTGCCGAGGTCGACGGTGTTGATGTCGATCAACACGTTGGCGTTCATGGCACCCAGCGAAGGCAGGTCGAACGGCCGGTCGGGCAGCATGCGGCCGGCCGGGCTGGCGGTGTTGTTGGCGGGTGCGCTGGCCGGTGCGCCGGCCGGTGTGCTGCCCGGCACACGTGTACCGATGGCGGGGCCGAGGTCGGCCATCGCCAACCGCGTGCCACTCAGGCGCCCGGCCAGAAGCGGCACCTTGGGCGTGCGGTCGAAGGTGAACGCGCCCAAGAGCCGGCTCGAGCCGATGCCGGCCTGCGCCACCACCACATTCCAGACCGCGCCGCGTTTGGCGACACGGCCGGACGCATTGAACGGGCCGGTGGTGGGCAAGGTCACGCCGACAGGGTCACCGACGGCGGCGAGCGACGGGCCCTGCATCGAGAAGTCGCCCTCGAGACCGGCGAAGTGCAACGCGTCGGTGGCCGTGCCCTTGAACACCAGGACGGCGCGGCCGACGCGGGCGTCGATGCTGACCGGCAACGGCACGGCCTGCACACCCGACACGACGGCCGGTGTCAGGCCGGCGGCGCGAAGGTCGATCTTCAGCGGCAGCTTGCGGTAGGTGCCCTGCGCGCGCAGCTGCAGGCCAGGTGCGCCGATGCCGGTGCGCCCGTCATTCGCCTCGGTCCCTTCGACCAGCGAGAAGCTGGCGTCCGCGTCCACGACCATCGGCACGTCGTGCAGTCGCAGCTTGCCGTTGCTGACTTGCAGGTGGTCGAACCGGGGCAGTGTCGACACAGCCAGCGTGGTCGGCGGGGTCGGCTCGGCGGCGCCGAATTGCCAGGACGCACGGCCGTCTGCAAGGCGTTCGAGTTGCACGTCGAGCGAGGCGGCTTGAAGATCGCGCACGCGCAGCACACCACCGCGGTAGGCACGCCAAAGGTCGGTGTAGGCCAGGTGAAGCTGTGCCTCGCGCGCCATCAGCAAGTGGGGGGCGCTGCTCCACGCCGGCGCGCCGATCTCGATCTGCGGCGCGTTGATGCGCAGGCCGCCGAGCAGGTGAATGCGCACCAGCGGTGCGGCTTCGGGCGTGGTGCTGAAACTGACCCGGCGGTCCAGCGCCTTCGACAGCGCGCGTTCAATGGGTCCGGCCATGAAAGGCCAGCCCGCCGCCTCGGCCGCCACGAACGCGAGCACGAACGCCGCCAGCATGGCCAGTGACACGCGGCGTACGCTGAACTGCTTCATGGCTTGATCCGTCATGCGCCATGCTGAACACCGACTGTGCAGCGCGCCATCGGCCGGGTTCGGCGGCCTGTGTGGGCGTGCTCCTACGCCAGCCGCGCGGTGCCCAGCACCTCGGGGTTCAGCGCAGTCGGCGGCCGGCCCTTGTCCGGGCCGCAGCCGAGTGCCGCGATCAGGTTGTCGGCGGCGAGGTGGGCCATGGCCATGCGGGTGGGCAGGCTGGCGCTGGCAATGTGCGGCGTGAGCACGACATTCGCAAGCGCCAGCAGGCCGGGGTGAACGGCGGGCTCGCCCTCGAACACGTCGAGCCCGGCGGCGGCAATGGCCTTGCGGCGCAGCGCGTCGGCCAGCGCCGCATCGTCGACGATGCCGCCGCGCGCAATGTTCGTGAGCGTGGCGGTGGGCTTCATCAGCGCCAGCTCTGCGGCGCCGATCAGGTGGTGCGACGCGGCGCTGTACGGCACGACGATCACGAGGTGGTCACACTGGCGCAACAGCTCTTCCTTGCCGACCCAGCGCGCACCGAGTTCAGCCTCTTTTGCCCCGTCGAGTTGCGAGCGGTTGTGATAGATCACCTTCATGCCGAAGCCGAGTGCGCCGCGCCGCGCGATCGCCTGGCCGATGCGGCCCATGCCGAGTACGCCGAGCGTGGCGCCATGCACGTCGCCGCCGGCGAAGAGGTCGACGCTCCACTTCGTCCAATCGCCACGGCGCAGGTAATGCTCGCTCTCGGTGATGCGGCGGGCGGTGGCCATCATCAGCGCGAAGCCGAAGTCGGCGGTGGTCTCGGTCAGCACGTCGGGCGCGTTGCTCGCAAGCACGCCGTGCGCGGTGCAGGCCGGCACGTCGATGTTGTTGTAGCCGACCGCCATGCTGCACACGGCGCGCAGTTGCGGGCACGCGTCGAGCAGGGCCGCATCGACCTGCTGCGTACCGGTCAGGAATGCCCCCGCCTTGCCTTGCAAGCGTGCCACCAACTCGGCTTGCGGCCACACGTCGTCTGCGTCGTTGGTCTCGACCTCGAAGTGCTCGCGCAGCCGCGCGGTGACCTCCGGGAACACGGCTCTTGTCACGAGCACGGCGGGCTTCAAGGGTGCGGTCATCGATCAACGCTCCAGGTCAGAGGGGGCCGCGGTTCGCAGCATGGCATCGGGGTGCCAGCCCAGAGTGAAAAGCAGCACCGCGAAGCCGATCACGTAGCCGACCGCCACGTGCCTAGCCGCCGCGCAGCCACGCGCCGGCCGAACGCGCTTCTGGGAAGTTCGACGCCAGCGCCACGCCAGCCGACGAGCCGAACCAGATCATCGACCCACCGAAACCGACGGCATAGGCGAGAAAGCCCCGTCGTAGCCGCCCTGGTGCAACGCGAGGGCAGTCAGCGGAATGTTGTCGAACACGGCCGACAGGAAGCCCAGGCCGAGCGCCGAGGGCCACGATGCGGCGGGCAGGTGCGCCACCGGCATCATGGCCGCGCACAGCACCAGCGAGAGCAGGAACACGCTGCCGCGTGTGGCAGCGGGCCGCACGCTCCAGTCGGGCCGGCGCAGCACCGAGGTGGCGGCAATAGCCACCCACACGGCCAGGCCGATCACCGGCCACCGGTCGAGCAGCGCTGGCGCGCGCAGGTTGCAGTACACGTTGGCGCCGATGGCCGCCGCAAGGATCACCGCCACGATGGCCAAGCGCGGCCACTCGACCATTGCACCGGGCGCGGCGTCGCGCGTGATGGGCTGGAAAGCGTGTTGCTGGCGCGCCGCGAAGTAGCCGAAGAACAGCAGCGCGGGCACGGCGGCCACGTAGGCTTCGAACACCTGAGCGGGCTTGACCCCGGCGATCCACATCATCGTGGTGGTGGTGTCGCCGACCACGCTGCCGGCGCCGCCGGCGTTCGACGCGGCGACGATGGCCGCCAGAAAGCCGATGTGCAGCCGGCCTTTGAACAGCACCTTGGCCATGGCGCCGCCGATCATCGCCGCCGCGAAGTTGTCGAGGAAGCTGGAGATCACGAACACCAGCGCCAGCATCATGAAGCCGCCCTTCCAGTCGTCGGGCAGGAACCTGGGCAGGACTGCGGGGAGCTGGCTGTCTTCGAAGTGGCGCGCCAGCAAGGCGAAGCCGAGCAGCAGGCAAAACAGGTTGGCGAGGGTGACCCATTCGTGCCGCAGCAACTGGGTGAGTCCGGCCACGCCGGCCACGCCGCCGAAGCTGCTGAACGCCAGCTTGTACCCGGTGATGACGGCCAGCCCGATCAACGCCACGCGCAGCGTGTGGTGGTGAAACACGGCGACACCTGCCAGCGTGGCGGCGAACAGGAAGAACTCGACCGGCACACCGGCGATCAAGGGCATCGAGACGTGCGCGCTCAGGCGACGAAGCGCGTGAACCCGGGCACGGGCTCGCGCTCGGTTGCGAGCGTGTTCTCGATCGCACTCAGGTCGGCATGGCCGAGCGACATGCCGCACACGAGCTGCTCGTTCTCGGGCGCGCCGATGTGCGGGCAGATGATGCGGTGAAACTGCGTGAACGCCGCTTGCGGGCAGGTGTGGAGGCCTCGTGCGCGCGCAGCCACCATCACGCTTTGCAGGAACATGCCGTAGTCGAGCCAGCTGCCCTGGCGCATCACGCGGTCGATGGTGAACATGAGGCCGACCGGCGCACCGAAGAAGTCGTAGTTGCGGCTGTGCTGCGCGTGCATGCGTTCCTTGTCGGTCTTGGCAATGCCGAGCAGCGTGTACAGGTCCCAACCGACCTTGCGGCGCCGGTCGATGAACGGCGACTTCCATTCGGTCGGGTAGTAGGCGTACTCCTCGGTGTGGGTGGCGCGCTCGGCCGGGTCGTCGTAGGCCGCGCGAATCTTGCGCGAGAGTTCTGCCCTGGCCGCGCCCGTCAGCACGTACACCTTCCAGGGTTGCGTGTTCGTGCCCGAAGGCGCACGCGCAGCCACGGCAAGAATGGCCTCGATCACCTCGCGCGGCACGTCGGTCGGCAGGAAGGCGCGCAGCGACTGGCGCGTCGTGATGGCAGCGTCGACAAGTGCGGTCTGCTCGGCCGTGGGGTGGGTCAGAAGCGTCAAAGCAGTCCTTGAAGGGTTTGATGCAGGCGCGCTGGCAGCGCGGTCGGGCGGCGTGTGCCGCGGTCCACGTACACATGAACGAAGTGGCCGCACGCGGCGGCCAGCGGCTCGCCGGCTGCGAACAGGCCGATCTTGTAGCGCACGCTCGACGAACCCAGGTGCGCCACGCGCAGCCCGGCTTCCACTGTCTGCGGGAACGACAGCGGCGAGAAGTAGTTGCAGTGCGTCTCGACCACCAGACCGATGACCGGGCTGAGCGCGACATCGAGCACGTCGGCCTCGATCAGGTAGCGGTTCACAACCGAATCGAAGTAGCTGTAGTAGACGACGTTGTTGATGTGGCCGTAGGCGTCGTTGTCGGCCCAGCGCGAGGTGATGCTGCTGAAATGCCGATAGGTGCTGCGGGGCTCGGGCTGCGGGCGCGGTGGTGTCTGGATCATGGTGCCGCATTGTTCCATTGCTGCCAACTGTGCAGAGCGCAGCGCAGCGTGCCGAGGTGAACCTGCACGGTGTCGGCGATGTTGCGGCCGTAGCCACCGGCCATCGACAGCGCCACCGGAATGCCGCGCTCGCGCAACGCCGCCAGCACACGGCGGTCGCGCTCGGCCAGGCCTTCGGTCGTGAGCTTCAGGCGCCCGAGCCGGTCGCCTTCGTGCGGGTCGGCGCCGGCCAAGTAGAACGCCAAGCTGGGCGGCGCGTTGCCGTGGCGCTGCCAGAGCTCAGTCAGCGCAGCGTCGAGCGCGGCGAGGTACGGCGCGTCGGTGCAGCCATCGGGCAGGTCGACGTCGATGTCGCTGCGCTCCTTCCGGAACGGGAAGTTCTTCGCGCCGTGGACCGACAGCGTGAACACCGTCGGGTCGTCGGCAAAGATCGCGGCGTTGCCGTTGCCCTGGTGCACGTCGAGGTCGATGATGGCCACGCGCAGCAGCTTCCGGTGCGCGCGGTGCCACTCGGCCTGCATGAGCCGCGCGGCGACTGCTGCGTCGTTGAACACGCAGTAGCCGCCGCCCTTGTCGGCCGTGGCGTGGTGCGTGCCGCCGGCCAGATTGGCGGCCACGCCGGTGGCCAGTGCGGCGCGCGCCGCGGCGATGGTCGCGCCGACGGAGCGGCGCGCTCGCTCGACCATGGCCTCGCTCCATGGAAAGCCGATCTCGCGTTGCAGTGCATCGCTCAGCGTGCCCTCGATCACTGCGCTCACGTAGGCCGGCGTGTGGGCCAGCGCCAGTTCGCCGTCGCTGGACGGAAGCGCCTGGCACAAGGTCAGGCCCGGTAGTTCGTGCAAGCGCTCGCGCAGCAGCCGGTACTTGGACATCGGGAAGCGATGGCCGGGCGGCAGCGGCAGGACGAATTGATCGGCGTAGTAGGCGTGCATCGGCGTGGGGTTGGCACCCGATTGTGCCGACCCGCCCTGCGACCCGCGCCGGCCCGCTAGAAGCGCCTCCCTAGTTTGTTGCAGTGCAGCAAAAATGCCTTGCAATGGCGGAGACGGTCGATATACTTCAGTTCATGTTGCAGTGCAGCAAACGCACCTGGCAGCAAAAACCGATTCCTTTCAACACCGCCTGGAGATGACACCATGATGATGACCACCGAACAATTCGTCGCCGCTCACAAAGCCAATGTCGAAACGCTGATCGGCCTGACCGCCAAGGCCTTCGAAGGCGTCGAGAAGCTGGTTGAGCTGAACCTGCAAGTCGCGAAGACCGCCCTGGGCGAAGCCGCCGAAACCACCAAGGCCGCCCTGTCGGTCAAGGACGCGCAAGAACTGATGGCGCTGCAGGCCAGCCTGCTGCAACCGGCTGCCGACAAGGCTGCTGCGTACAGCCGCCACCTGTATGACATCGCCACCTCGACCGGTGCCGAACTGACCAAGGCCGCAGAAGCGCAAACCGCCGATGCACAAGCCAAGTTCCTGTCGGTCGTCGACAGCGCGATGAAGAACGCGCCCGCCGGCAGCGAGAACGTGGTCGCCCTGATGAAGTCGGGCGTTGCCGCAGCGAACAATGCGTTCGACGGCGTGCAGAAGGCTGTCAAGCAAGCCACCGATGTCGCCGAAGCCAACTACCAGGCGATCAGCGCGTCGGCCAGCAAGGCCACCAAGACCAAGCGCGTTGCCTGAGTTCGCTGAGGAAGGCTCGGGGGCACTGCGTAAACCTTTGTTGCGCAGTTGAACTCTTCCGGGGTGCAGCCCTCAGACGGCTTCCACGGGTTCATTCCTGTGGGTTCCTGAAGGTTGTCTCCTCGGTACCTCGAATCCTCCCTCAAGGTACCTTTCGGCCCGATGTTCGCACCGGGCCGTTTTATTTTGTGCTGGGTGTTATGCCGAAAGAGGTTGAACTCCGCAGGTAACCCGTTGATTACGTTCAGTGTATTGGGACTTGGATCGTCCCAAGGCTTCACGCGGACTAGGCCTCGGTGAATCGGTCGACCGCGACGGAAGAGGAGACGCGGAGGGCGGGGTTAAAGGCACAGCCAGTTCGGCCGCCGCGAAGGGGCTTGTTTACTCGCGCTGAAGCGCCAGACCAAATTGGCGGCGAGGTGCTCCATTCCGCTTCAGGCAGCGCGCTGCATCGGCTCGTCGTAGAACGCCCATCCGGGGCCGTCGCTCGTGTTCTTTGCCGCGTACATCGCAGCGTCCGCGTTGCTTATGAGTTGGGACGCCGACTTGCCGTGCTCGGGATACAGCGATATTCCGATGCTTGGCCTGACAACAATTGTTTGGCCTTCGAAAGCCACCGGCTCAGCGAGGACGTTCACCAGCGCCGAAGCGATTCGTGCGATGTTGCTGCGCCCCTTGGGGTCAACCAGCACATACAAGAATTCGTCCCCGCCCGTACGGCACACGGTGTCTTCGAGTCGGCAATGCTCGAGGAGTCGAGCGGCGACCTGCTTCAATATCTCATCGCCGGCAGCGTGCCCGTGTGTGTCATTTATGGCTTTGAATTTGTTCAGGTCGAAGAACATTACGGCAAGGTCGAAGTCATGACGCGCCGCCACAGCGATGTCGTGCATCAGCCGCGAATTAAAATGTTCTCGGTTGGGCAAGCCAGTCGCCGAATCGTGCCGGGCTGCATGCCGCGCTTCGTGTTCGCCCTCCTTTGCCACCGCCAATTCGGACCTCGTTTGCGCCAGCATATCCTGGGCGGTGGCGAGTGCATTCTCCGTGTGCTCGAGGGCAGTGACACCATGTGCCAACGTTTCGTTCACCGCATGCAGGTCGTCGGCACACTCCTTGACTTGGTCTTCGACCTTTTTGCTGACCTTCAGTGCAGCTCGCGCTGCCATTTCCGGGTTTCCCTCGGCAATCTTCGTCTTGAGCAAGGCGCCAGAAGAGGCAAGGTCGCTCGCTGCCCCCTCGACTCGCACCTTGACGTCTTTGTTTTCTTCCAACGCAACAGCCAGAGCCGGCACTGTGGTGGCCGGCTTAGTAACGTGAGTCATTCCTTTTGCCATCGCCAAGTATGGCAGGGCGCAATGACCCACCGCTTGACAGGGAGGTGTCGCAGACTTCCAGCCCTGCGCGGGCCTACTCCCCGGGCTTTGAATGCAAGTGCGGCTCGTCTTCAAGGCTCCGAATCAGGGCTACGCTTGCTTCCTTCGCGAGCTCCACGGGCAAGACGGCGCCATTCTCCAATGAGTCAGAGACGAATCTTGTCTTCGTCGCCGGAAGAGGACCCGACCCAGCCGTTTTAGCGTTCCGTGAAGCCCCTTCCGGGGCTGTTACACAAGTCCCACCTTTTTCGGCATAACCCCCTTTGTGCGGTGCTCGATTTGGCTGGTCCGTTTGCATGAGCTTTCCCGCTCAGTCCATACCCAGTAAGATTTATTTTTCCTAGGTACGCCATGGCCGCGCCGACAACACCGCTTTATCTGACACACGAACTCGCTTTCCGAACCCAGTACGCGGAGTTGAGGGAGCGTTCGAGATCGGCACTGCAGTTGCTGCCCGGCACGCCCGGCACGCTCGTCAAACGGGCAGGTACC
>Ga0209724_1001807_pt1 | contig 19031 bp, 10 predicted proteins | sample grotaG_FD_184143 | JGI IMG/M metagenome (GOLD analysis project Ga0209724, IMG submission 184143) | Glacier valley bacterial and archeal communities from Borup Fiord, Nunavut, Canada, to study Microbial Dark Matter (Phase II) -... | ecosystem: Environmental > Aquatic > Freshwater > Ice > Glacier ...
ACAGATCGTATGGTATAATAACAGTTGCAGAGGGTGGCTTAGTGGGTGCAGCTTGTTCACTTGCACCCCTTAATTATGTAAAGCAGGCACTCTGGGAGGGCAGATGCAGGACAAGATCATCGTGCGCGGCGCACGCGCCAACAACCTCAAGAATGTAGATGTGGACATCCCCCGCGACCGGCTGGTGGTCGTTACTGGGCTGAGCGGCAGCGGCAAGTCTAGCCTCGCGTTTGATACGATCTACGCCGAAGGCCAACGCCGCTACGTCGAGTCGCTCTCTGCCTACGCCCGCCAGTTCCTCGGCCAGATGGACAAGCCAGATGTGGACTACATCGAGGGTCTCTCCCCCGCTATTTCGATTGACCAGAAGGGTGGTAGCCGCAACCCGCGCTCAACCGTCGGCACGATCACCGAAATCTACGACTATATGCGCCTGCTCTACGCCCGCATCGGCCACCCGCATTGCCCCAACTGTGGCCGCGAGATTACCCAGCAGACGGTGCAGGAGATCGTAGACGCGGTGGCAGGCTACCCGGACGGCAGCAGAGTGCTGATCCTGGCTGCGCTGATCAAGGATCGCAAGGGCGAACACCAAAAGGTCTTTGAGGACATTCGCAAGGCTGGCTATGTGCGCGCCCGTGTGGACGGCGATATTGTTGAGGTGGACAGCGCGCCAGAGCTTGAGAAGTATAAGAAGCACACGATTGAGGTAGTTATTGACCGCATTGTGATCCACCACGCGGTTGAAGATGACATCATGGCGGGGGTGGCAAGCGGCGCGGTAGCGGGCAGCGGCCAGGCTCTACGCAGCGTCGAGGCTGGTGCGCTCGGCGGCAGCAGCATCGGTGGCACTGACCTCGGTCGCCTCTCCGACTCGGTTGAGGCTGCCCTGAAGCTGGGCGAGGGGGTAATCACCGTGGCGGTGCAGGGTGGTGAGGAGCGGATGTTCAGCGAACACTTCGCCTGTGTCTACTGCGGCATTAGTCTTGGCGAGCTTGAGCCACGCAGCTTCAGCTTCAACAGCCCACACGGTGCCTGCCCAGCCTGCGCTGGCCTCGGCACCACCCTGGAACCAGACCCCGAACTGCTAATCCCCGACCCTGGCCTCAGCCTACGCGAGGGGGCGGTTGCCGCTAATGGTATGCCCACTGCCAGCGACAGCTACTATGGCGAACTGTTCGAAGGCATCGCCCGCACCTACGGCTTCAGCATGGATACACCCATCCGCGACCTGCGCGAGGAGCAGCTAAACGCCATCCTCTACGGCAGCGACCGCCCCATCACCGTGCAGCACAGTGTGGCTGGGCGCGTGCGCGAGTACCAGACCAACTTTGAGGGGGTCGCCAACAACATCAAGCGGCGTTACAGCGATGCTAACACCAGCGAGAGCGTACGCGAGGAGTTCGGCCAGTACATGGCGGCTAACCCCTGCCCAGTCTGCAACGGCAGCCGTCTCAAGCCCGAAGCCCTGAGCGTGACGATAGCAGGCCGCAACATCGTAGAGGTCTCGCGCTCGACCATCGCCGACGCACAGGCTTTCTTCGACTCGCTGGGCGAAGAAGCAAACGGTCATCCCTCCGCTTCTGGCTCTGCTCTCGGCCTGGACAGCCTGCCGCACACTGACACTGAGAGCGACGCACACGCTGGTGGCGACGGCGAAATTGATCTGCTAGCCCGCACCCCCGCTGGCATCCACGCCCTCAATGGCAACAATGGCAATGGCAGCCACAATGGTACGAACGGCAGCAACGGCCTTCACCCCCAGCCGACCACCTCGGTAGAAGGTCTAGCAAACATAGCCCCTAACGTACAAACGCGGTTGGCTAAGCTGAATGAGCGGGAAGCGATGATCGCCCAGCAGATTCTCAAGGAGATTCGCGCCCGCCTGGGCTTCCTGGTGGACGTGGGCCTGGACTACCTGACGCTCAACCGTTCGGCGGCGACGCTAGCTGGCGGTGAGGGCCAGCGCATCCGCCTGGCGACCCAGATCGGTAGCGGCTTGATGGGGGTTGTCTACATCCTGGACGAACCAAGTATTGGCCTGCACCAGCGTGACAATGCACGCCTGATCAGCACTCTCGTGCGCCTGCGTGACCTCGGTAACACCCTGCTGGTCGTCGAACACGACGAAGATACAATGCGGGTGGCAGACCACATCATTGATGTTGGCCCTGGCGCGGGCGTGCATGGCGGGCGGATCATCGCCGAAGGTACTCTGGCGGAGATCATGGCGAACCCAGAGTCGATCACCGGTCAGTACCTCAGCGGCAAGCGGGCGATCAAGGTGCCAGAGACGCGGCGCAACGGCAACGGCAAGAAGCTGACGATCCGCAACGCCCGCGAGAACAACTTGCAGAACGTAGATGTAGACATACCACTCGGCAAGCTGGTTTGCGTCACTGGGGTGAGCGGCAGCGGCAAGTCCAGCCTGATCAACGACATCCTTTACAAGCGGCTAGCTCAGGCGATCTACCGCTCTAAGGCGCGTCCTGGCGCACATGACGCGGTGGAGGGCATGGAGCAACTTGACAAGGTGATCGACGTGAACCAGTCACCGATTGGTCGTACCCCGCGCAGCAACCCCGCTACCTACATCGGCGTGTTCAATATCATCCGCGACCTGTTCGCTGGTATGCCAGAGGCGAAGGCGCGCGGCTATGCTCCTGGTCGCTTCAGCTTCAACGTCAAGGGTGGCCGCTGCGAAGCCTGTCAGGGTGAGGGGATCATCAAGATCGAGATGCAGTTCCTGCCCGACATCTACGTACCCTGCGAGGTCTGCCACGGCGCGCGCTACAACCGCGAGGCTCTGGAGATTAAGTACAAGAACAAGAACATCGCCGAGGTGTTGGACATGACCATCGCCGAGGCCGCTGTCTTCTTCGAGAACCTGGCTCCCATCGCCAACAAGCTGACCACCCTGACCCAGGTCGGCCTGGGCTACATGAAGGTAGGCCAGCCTGCTACTACCCTGAGCGGCGGCGAAGCCCAGCGCGTCAAGCTGGCTGCCGAGCTATCCAAGCGGGCGACGGGCCGCACCATGTACATCCTCGACGAGCCGACTACTGGCCTGCACTTTGAGGACGTAGCCCGCTTGCTAGATGTGCTGCAAAGGCTGGTGGACACTGGCAACACGGTGCTGGTGATCGAACACAACCTCGACGTGATCAAGACCGCGGACTGGCTGATCGACCTCGGCCCGGAGGGGGGCAGCAAGGGCGGTAAGATCGTGGGGGTCGGTACGCCAGAGCAGATCGCCCAAATCGCGGAGAGCTACACTGGCCTGTTCCTCCAACCGCTGCTAGATCGGGCGCAGTATGAGGCAGCCCATATGGAGTTCGACCACGCCGCCGCTGATGCGAAACTGGCTGCCAGCCTGCCCCAGAAGAAGGAGAAGAAGGGAGCAACTAAGCCGCGCGGCAAACGGCTCGCTCGTCCCAAGTAAGCAGCCACCGCTATCAATTACGGTAGAATGGCCGCCATACGCCGCCCTCAAAGCGGAGCAGATTGCCGTAGCGAGCAGTGGCCCAACCGTCGCTAGCCGCAATGAGGGTTGCGCTGGTTACATCTGCGGTTGGGCTGGTGAGCATACCCTTCGTTTTCTGACCAATGGCAACTACACCCTTCGTCCACTGCCCGCCACTGTAGCTTAGCATGATGCCATCGCTGCCCAACGCAAAACCTTCGCTGGCCGACAGCAGGCAGACAGCGGTCAGGTTCTTTTCGGTATAGGGAAGATCAGCCTTGCGCCAATGACCATCTTTGTAGTGCAGCACCGTCCCACTCTTGCCGACCGCCCAGCCCTCCATTGACCCACTGAAGGCTAGCGCATCAAGCTCGTTGTTGGTGATCGCCTCAAGCTCGTGCCAGCCCTTGCCGTCGTATTCAAGGATAGTACCACCATTGCCAACCGCCCAGCCATGCTTGCGGCTGTCCATCTGCACGGCGTGCAAGATGCTGAGGAGGCTGTTGCCCACAACGGTGTCGGCCTGCCACACTCCCTGCTGGTAGTGCAGGATCGTACCCCAACCGACCGCCCAACCCTCATCTGGGCTGACCATTGCCAGACCGTAGAGGATGCCACTGGCAGCCAGGTTCTGCTTGCTCCACCTGCCGCCTTTGTAGTGCAAGATTAGACCGCGCGTACTGTCACCCCCTTGCTCGCTGCCGACCGCCCAACCCTCATCCGCTGAGACCATCTGCACAGCATTGAGGTCGCCGTTGATGCGCTTGGCTACCCGCAGCCAATCGCTGCCATTCCAGTGCAACAGCAGAGCGATGGTTGGCTCGTCCTGGCGGTAGGTACTGCCTACCAGCCAGCCATCTTGGGCCGAAACCATGCTGACCGCCGTAAGTGAGTCGGAGCGGTTGACCGGCTGGTTGAGGCGTAGCGGGCCGAACATAGTGTAGGCGTAGTAGCCGACCCCAGCCACGATCAGCAGGGAGATCAGGCAGCCGAGCAGCCTGGCGACTCCGCTCTGTTGGCGTGGCTGGCTCTGGGTGAGCACAGCCCCTGGCCCACTACTGTCCACATTAGGATTGACGCTAGCGATCCTCGTGGTGCGCTGGTCCATCTCAGGCAGCGTTGTGGAGGACTGCTTCTCCATCTCCTGATAGAAAGCGTCTACTTCACTGAAGTCGTTGACCCCAGGGGGGAGTGGTGTCTCTATACTACCCGCCTTGAGATCGTGCAGAGCGGCAGGATAGCCCTGCTGCAAGCCTCGGTAGAGGGTGAGTAGCGCGTCTTGGCTCTCGCAGTAATCCACAATCTGGCGAGCGGCGGTCGGGTCTTCGCCGAAGTTGAAGGCAGTCAGGCCTACCAGCTTGCGGTCTGTGCCAGCAAGGTAGATGCAGAGCCGGGCGCGGTCACTACTGCGCAGGCTGGCAACGGCGTTAGTGAGGGTGCTGGTGGCGTAATTCTTCACGAAATGGCTCCTGGTTGGCGGCTACTCCGCCCCGCAATAGTAAAGTATAGCATGATGAGCAATGCGCCTCACGTTCCCGACTACAAGCATGAGCCAGCACCTGTTGAGGATGCTGGCCCACGCTGCTAGGCTAAGAATGACAGCTAACGAGGCGGGTTGGCAGTGCGCCTACTTGAGTGTGACCATCACTGGCAGGGTGCCAGTGCCGCTGGCGAGATTGCCCAGAGCCTTGCCGATTACTGCGCCGCTAGTCTGTGACTTGTCGCTGGCCTTCATCGCGTAGCCGGGGTTGCTGCTGGCAACCAGCAGGTCGCCCGACTTGATTGGGCCGAAGCTGGCATCCACCTTGACTGCCTTGTAGCTGCCGAGGGTGACGACGTTGATGTAGCCGCCTGGCTGCACGTTGGTGGCGTTGGTGTTCGCCTCTGGGAAGGCATCCTTCTCGTTCATGCTGAAGGAGGGGATCACTACCGTGCTGGCCGTACTGCTCTTGTTCTTGCCGTCAGTGCTTACCTGCATCATCAGGCTGTCACGCTGAGCGATAGCAGCGTCGCGAGCGGCCTTCTCCTTTGCGTACTGGGCGCGATCCTTGCTGCTCGTGCCATCTGCTTAGGCTACCAGAGCTTTACTAGCAGCCTCTGCTGCGCCAGCCTTCATCTGGTCGGCCAGCAAGGTGTAGACTGCGACCCAGGCAGTCTCGGTCTCACCAGTGAAGACGGAGCCAAGAGCCTGCCTCAGCGTCCAGAGCAGGGCCGCAGCAACGGTGGCATAGTGTTCATCGCGCACACCATAGTTAGCGTGATGTGCGCCCATCCTTCGCACTGGCGCGATGATCGTGTCGAGGCGGTCGAGGCTAGCGACGGCGAGGGCGATCATGCTCATCAGCTTGCGACCCTGCTCCTTCATGTCGCCCTTGAACAGCGGGCGCAGACGGGAGTCAAGCTCAAAGAGGCGACCATAGAACAGGTTGGCAGCGAGATCAACATCAGTGATCAGGGCGAACGAGTTGCGGACCAGGGTTTTTTGGGTGGGGGTCACGTTAATGCTCCTTTTAGGGTTAGTGGGCGGCCTATTGCTGCCCGGCTTTGGTTGTGGGTCAGCAGTAACTAGCTGATGAATACATTGTAGCGTGGGGGGGTAGGCGATCCTGTCAGATTATGTTGGCAATAATGTGCAATTTTGGGCGGTCTTGGATCGTGCGCTTAAGTGGGGAAACAAAAACAAGCCCCCACCTGGGAGGCCTGCTGCTTAGGTTAGACGAGGTTAGGCTGCTTACAGTTTAGTCAGCAGCCCGTTTGTAGCTGGCAACGATAGCATCAGGCTCATTGTCCCGACCTTCCAGAGCCTCCTCAACCGCATTGGCGCGCGATAGATTGGAGCCAGCCGCCCACTGCTGGTCGAAGCTAGCCTGGCCGATCTGGGCTACCGCCGCCGCCACTGTCGCCAAGCGCTGCTGGTCATCTGCCGCCAGCCGCGCCAGCTTGTGCTTACGGTATAGGCTGTCAGCAGCCCCACCCAGGCGGGCGGCGGCTCGTCCATGCCCCTGCATTGCCTCGGCATTGGCTACTGCCTCCAGGCTCTCAAAGGTGCCAGGCAGATTGCCCATCTCCTGCCGCAGGCGCAAGCTCTGGCGGTAGAGGCTAGCGGCGAGTGGGTAGTCACGCTGGCTGTAAGCAATCTCGCCCAGCAGTTGGAGAGCTACCCCGATCCGCTCGCGGAAGTTGATGGTGCGGGCGATAGCCAGGGCTTCGCTGGCGAGTTGGTGTGCCTCATCGTGGCGACCTTGTTGCAACAACACGCCGCCCAGCACGGTCATTGAGGAGGCCACCCAGCGTGGCTCGTTCAGTTGTTGGCGGATACGCAGACTCTCGCGGCTCAGGCTTTCGGCCTCAGCATAGTTGCCGAGCTGTAGGGCTACAACGCCGAGTCGTTGTATAATATTGGAGAGTACCAGCGGATCGCCGAGCCTGCGGGCTATCGCCAGCGACTCTTGCAAGTAAACTCCTGCCAGTTCGTAGTCACCATCTTCCATAGCAATCATCGCCAGGTTGCTGCAGCCTCTGGCGATGGCGGACTGCTCCCCCAACTGACGGTAGATGATCAGGCTCAGATGGTAGAGGCTGATCGCCTGTTCGTGGTAGCCGCGCACCCCGCTGAACAAGGCGTTGGCGTGCAAAGCCTTGGCTCGTAGCAGAGTGGGCTCGTTTGGCCCATTGGCTACTACTGTATCAAATACGCGCTGGCCTTCCTCCCAATAGCCACGCATGAACCAGAAGCCAGAGGCAGCCACGGCTAGCCGGGTGGCTTTGTGATCTGGTTCAGCCCGATCTAGCAGGTAGGTCAGGGCGGTTCGCAGATTAATATGCTCTGTCTCCAACTGATCCATCCAACGCTGCCGCCGCTGAGGGCTCTGCTCATCATCTTTGCTCGTCTCGGCTACCTGCAAGAAGTAGTCGGCATGGTGGCGGCGGTTGGCCTCGCTTTCACTGCTGCTGGTCAGTTCAAGCGCGTACTCGCGGATCGACTCCAGCATAGCAAAGCGGGGTTGCTCATCCTGCCCGTCCTGCTCGTCACCCCCTACCAGGCGGCGCAGCAGGCTCTTGTCCAGTAGCGAACCAAACTCGGCGAACTGGGAGTTGCCCTCCACCAGGCTCTCAGCAGCCTCCAGGCTGAAGTCTTGGGGGAAGACTGCTACCCGGCGGAAACACAACTGCTCCTCCTCACTAAGCAGGAGGTAGCTCCAATCGATCATTGCCCGTAGTGTTTGGTGGCGGGGATCGCCCCGTCTTCCCTCGCGCAAGAGAGCAAAGCGGTTAGTAAGTTGGGCGCGGATTTGCTCGACGGAGAGCAGCCGCACCCGTGCCGCCGCCAATTCAATCGCCAGTGGCAGCCCGTCAAGCTGCACGCAAATATCGTACACGGCTGCGACCCTGCTCTCACTCAAGCGGAAGCCGCCCGCCGCCGCCGCCGCCCGCTCACAGAACAACTGGATCGCCTCATAGCGTAGGGCAGCATCAGGGGTAAGGGCGTGGCTGCTTTGGGGCAGGGTAAGGGTTGGCACCTCCCAAGGGGTTTCACCGCCTATGCGTAGACGCTCGCGGCTGGTCGCCAGCAGGTGTAGGTTGGGGACGGCGGCCAAAAGTTGGCTGACCACCCGAGCTACCTCGTCGACCAGGTGTTCGCAGCAATCCAGAACCAGCAGCAAGTTGGTGTCGGCCAGAGTGGTCAGTAGGGTATTAAGGGGGGTCTGCTCGGCCTGCAAGGTCACGCCGATGGCGCGGCAGATGGCTGGGGCAATCTGACTGCCCTCGATCAGGGTGGCAAGCTCTACCAGGTAAGCACCATCGGCAAAGAGGCTGCTGAGATTGTGGGCTACCGCCAGGGCCAGGCTTGACTTCCCGACCCCGCCCGGCCCGATCAGGGTAACCAGGCGGTTGTCCGTCAGTAGCTGGCTGACCGTAGTTTGCACCTCAGCCCGCCCGATCAGGCTCGTCAGCGACTGTGGCAGGTTGCCGCGCCGATTCCTGCCTTCGCCAGTGGTCAGCTCTATGCCAGGCGGTGACGAGAGCATATCCAACGGCGGCAACTGCCACTCGCTGCTGCTGAAGGGCGGGAAGCCAGCCAGGGCGATTAGCTCTTGGGCCTCGGCCTGGGAGGTGATTGCGCTCCATTCGCAGAGGGTTTTGATGATCGCCTTCGCGTCGCGTTCGGTCAGGCGCGTTTTGGTCGAGCCGTTAAGGCGGCTACTCAACTCAGGCCGAGTCAGGCCAACTGCCTCTGCCAGGTCGCCCTGGGTGGCCCGCCGCCCATCATCGTAGGGAGCAGCCAGCCGATAGAGGGCGCGTACCCGCTCGCGGAACACCTTCAAGTCTACTATCGCCAAATCCCTTGCCTGTTCTGCTATGTCCAGGCGGTTGACCCGTCGCCTGTCTGTTACTGTATGATCGTACCACAAGGGGCGGTTTGCGTCAACCTTGCTGCCCTAGGTTACGGTGCAAACCTGGAGCATAGTGAGAAGGGTGTAGCAGAGTTTGTCTCCACCACACCCTTCTTGCGTCCAGATCTGCTAGCCGCTGCTGCTACTCCGAAAGAACCATCTGGGGGCGGTCACTGCTGGCCTGGGCTGCTTCCTGCGCCTGCGCCACCGCCTCGTTCTGCTTGCTCAGGCTGGGCAGGAACAGAGTGGCAACCAGCATCACACCGAGGGCGATGGTGAGATACAGGAAGACCTGGTTCATTGCTGGCACTCCCGCCTGGGCTGCAATCTGCTCACGAGCCTGGGCAGCCAGTGCCTTCGCCTGCGGGCTATTGGGGTCGAACGTTACCCCAGCGGGGATGCGGGCAAGGGCAGCATCCTGCAACGGCTTGGCCCGACTGCTAAACTCTTGCACGTAGAGGGTGGTGATGATCGCAATGCCAATCGAACTGAAGATTTGGCGGGTGATGTTGAACAGGCTGCTTGCCTTTGGCAGGGTGCGCCCGGTGAAGGATTGCAGGGCCAGCGTCTGCACAGGCACGAAGGTGAGGCCGAAGCCGAGGCCGCGCACCACGAAGGCAGGCAGCAGCGAAACCCAGTCGCTGCTGGCCGTCAGGCTGGTGAGCATGAACGAACTGACCGCCAGCAATACTACGCCGACGAAGGCCATCAAGCGCGTCCCCAGCTTGCTGTACAGCACCCGCCCTGCCAGGGCTGTAGTCACAATGGAGGCAAGGCCAACTGGCATCAAGGCCAGACCAACGTCAGTCGGCTTGAGATTGGGCTGACGGATTTGCTCAAGGAAGATGGGCAGCAGGATCAGGCTGCCGAAGACGACCATCGCGTTGAACCAAATCACGATACTGGCGATGGTGAAGTTGTAGTTCTTGAACAGGTTGAGGTCGAGTACCGGGTCTTTGCTGTAGCGCAGTTCGTAGACGGCGAAGGCGACCATTAGCAGTAGCCCCACCCCGATCAGCATCCATACTCCCGGCTCACCCCAGCCGTTGATGTTGCCACGGGGATTGAAGACGGTCTCTGTGCCGGGCTTACTCTGGGTAACCAGGTTGAAGCCGTAGATTACGCTAAGTACGCCGATGGTGACGAGGCTGAGGCCCACGTAGTCGAAGCGGGCGGTGGTGTCGATAGCAGAGGGCTTGCCAGCCGGGAAGATTCGCCAGGCGAGGAAGGCAGCGGCGATGCCCACGGGGATGTTGACGAAGAAGATAGAAGACCAGGTGAAGCTGTCGGTCAGGATGCCACCGATGGTTGGGCCGAAGACTGGCGCGAGCAGGATTGGCACGCTGATTAGTGCGCTGGCGTTGGCACGCTCCTGCGGGGGGAAGGCTCCAAGAGCAATGGCCTGGCAGACAGGAAATAGGCCGCCGCCACCGAGACCCTGGATTACGCGGAAGAAAATCAGCCAACCCTCATCCTGGGCAAAGCCACAGAGTAGCGAACCGACGGTGAACAGGCTGAGGACGACGAGGAAGACCAGCTTCGAGCCGAAGCGGTTGCTGAAGTAGCCTGCTACCGGAATGGCAGCGGCCTGGGCCAGGAAGTAGCCAGTGATTACCCATTGGATGCTGCTCAAGCTGGCACCGAGGGCTGTTTGGATGGGCGTAAGCGCGACATTGATGATCGTATTGTCCAGGATTGCCATGAACAGGCCGATGGATGCGGTCAGGGCGATGGCATACTTTGGTTGAATCTTCAAGACTACTCTCCTTGTAGGCTGTAGCTACTAAAGCCGAAGGTTGACTGCTTGCCAATAACACAGTGCCTGGTGGTTGCTGTACAATCCAGGCTGTCAACAGGTCGTGAACCGCCTTGCGGGCGAGGTGGCGGGCGCGCTCTTGCCCCCCTGCGATGCGCCCTTGCATCGTAATGTGGATCAAGCCCTCCTGCATCCCCCAGATAGTATCTACTGCGTCGTCTACATCGACGATTTGTGCGCCACGAGCCTCAATCAGCGATTGGATTAGCTTGTGGAATATGGCTCGTAGCGGCAGAGCATCTTGCCCTGTCTTTGTGGGGTTGCAGATGCTCACCCCCAGCCCCTGCATCAACTGGAAGTAGGCCAACTTCTTCCAGGCGAAATCCCAGTAGATGTCGCCCATTAGTATCAACTGCACTTCGGGGTCGCTAGTTGTGGCAGATGCCTGCTCCAGAGCTGCCACCACGTAGCGGTAGCCTTCACGGCGCAATTCGAGCAGCAACTCCTCCTTGCTGGCGAAATGTTCGTAGATTGTTGGTGGGCTGTACTCTATGCGCTCCGCCACCTTGCGGATCGTCACTGCTTGCCAGCCCTCCTGCTCCGCAATGGCATAGGCAGCGTCCAGGATATGCTGCCGCAGCTCTTGCTTCTCTCGCTCACGTCTTTCGCCTGGCATGGTTGCTCCTCATCGAAATTGCGCGGTGGATACCCCTGCGTTTACGCACGGGGAGGAAACCGCGCCCTCCTAAGATACTCAACAGGGCGTTTCCTTGCGCCGCGTTGAGACTAAACTGCTGGACATTGTTCGTTGTATATGATATAATACGCCTGTGGACAGAACGATTGTGCTTAACCTCAACCCTACTCCTGAACAGGCTGCGGCTATGTTGCAGACAATGGTAGCCGCCACTGCTTGCTTTAACGTCGTGGCTGAACAAGGGTACAAGGCTGGTATCTTCAACGGGGTCGAACTGCACAAGCGCACTTACTACCCGCTGCGGACTGCTTACCCTGACTTGCCCAGCCAGTTGGTGGTCTCTGCGCGGATGAAGGCGACCGAGGCCGTCAAGTCCGCCCTTACTCACCAGCGCAAGGGGCGTAAGGCCAGCCAGCCCCATGCTACCCTCTGTCCTGTGCGTTACGATGTGCGTAGCTACTGGGTTAAATGGGACAGGTTGACTTGCAGCCTTGCCACCGTCGCTGGTCGGGTTGAGCTTGCCTTCGTTGTGCCGCCCCACGCGGCCAAGTACACCCTGGGCAAGGTTGCATCGGCTGACCTTGTATACCGCAAGGGCAAGTTCCGGCTGCACGTTGTTGTTGACGTACCCAATCCCAACATTGTCTCTACCGCTGACGTAGTAGGGGTTGACCTCGGTATCGTTCGTCCCGCTGTCACCAGTGACAATCACTTCTTCGGACAACGTAGTTGGAAAGAACTTGAGAACCGTATCTTTCGGTTGCGGCGTAAACTGCAAGGCAAAGGCACAAAGAGCGCGAAACGGCACCTGCGTAAGCTCTCTGGTAAACTGCTGCGCCAACGCCGCGACCATGACCACTTGCTTAGTCGGCGCATTGTAGACCACACCCCGCTCGGTGGCACGATTGTGGTGGAGAACCTGACCCACATCCGTGCCAGAGTGAAGCAACGGCATGGGCAGCAATCCCGCCGCTTGCACAGTTGGAGCTTTGCCCAGTTGCGAAGTTTCCTCGACTACAAGGGGGAGGCGCGTGGGCAGCGAGTGGTGGCGGTTGACCCGCGTCACACCAGCCAGACGTGCAGCCGCTGTGATTACACGGCCAAGAGCAACCGCAAGTCGCAAGGGGCGTTCTGTTGTGGACAGTGTGGTTATCAACTTAATGCTGACCTCAATGGTGCTAGAAACATCCGCGATAAGTACGTGGTACAACTTGCCAGCCTCGGTACATCCTTTGTTGGCGGGCCGCTGTCAGACGGCCTATCGTCTCAGGCTACGCAAGTAGCTTAGGGACAAGCCCCGCGATTTATCGCTGGGATATCTGACCTATTACCTACCACAGTTAGACGATCTAACACCTTTCAAACAACCTAACAGTGTTAGCAGCATTATACGCGATCAGGTGAGTAGCTGTCAAGGGGTTTTAGGGGGGTAACCCACACTTTGGCAGTGACAGGTTTAAGGCAATCGCTCAGCATAGCAGGCAATTGCGTAGCCAATGCAAACAAGGACTGTCGGGTGACAGTCCTGCATGAGATTGTGCGCGAAGGGGTTGGCGAGGGCCAATCAGCTTAGGGGCGAGCAACTGCGCCCGCCCCTAGAGACTGATCACCCACTATAAGCAGCGGGGTCACGCAGCAAGCACCGGGCTTGTTGGTCCTTGCCGCGTTCCCACTCCTGTGCCACGGCTAAACCTATGAGCGGCGGTTGACCAACACACGGGCTAGTAGGCCGCTACCAGTCAGCAGCAGCATGGCCGCGACTAGCAGCCAGCTTAGGGGGCTATCGGTCGGTTGGCCGGTGCGGGGCAGACCGGGCCTGCTTACTTTGGTTGGTGCGGTCGCGCCGCTGACCATCGTGGTAGCACTAGGCTTCATCATCATCGTGGTTGCGGTGGAGGTCATCATCATCGTGGTAGCACCAGGCTCCATCATCATCGCGGTTGCGCTAGGTTCCATCATCATCGTGGTGGCGGTTGCGCCGCTGACCGTCGTGGCGGCAGGCACGCTGGTGGGAGTCGCTGGTACTCTGGTGGCGGTAGCAGGCACACTGGTGGGGGTCGCTGGTACTCTGGTGGCGGTAGCAGGCACAGTGGTAGGCTCAACCTGGGCTGTCACCTCGATGTTGCCCTCCATGTTCTCGTGGATGGTGCAACGATAGCCGAAGCCGCCCACATTGCTGAAGGTGTAGCTGAAGCTCTCACCAGTACGCAGCACTGGCGACTCGAAGCTGCCATTGCTGGCAACGACGTTGTGCGGCGCGCGTCCGCTGTTAACCCAGGTGACGGTCGTACCCGCCGCTACCGTTACGTTGTCGGGGCCGAAACCGTTGTCGAAGATGCGGATGCGGATTGCTCGTTGGGCAAGTGGGGCCGACTGTGGGGCAGCATTGGCTGGCAGGTAGATGCCCAGCAACATAGCCAGCAGGCCGATAGCACAGAGGCCGCGCAGGATGGTAGTTCTCATCATGTTCTCCTTCAAGATGGGTAAGTAGCAACCCCACTGGTTTGACAAAGCCATACTCAAATGGTATAGCCGCCAGCGGTACCAGGTTATTATACGACAAAAAGGATAAGGAGCTTCAGTGATAATGACAGACAGCCGCAGAATTGGGGGTGGCTGCGCTACATACCCTTGCTAATGACGAAGCAGCGGCAGATTTCCCCACCAACGCTCTTGAAGTTGTGTTCGACATCGGCAGCAAAGTAGAGCGCATCGTCGGCTGCGATTAAACTCACCCCGGTGCGCGAGGGATTGGCCGCAGTGTGGCAGTCGCTCTAGCTGGTGGGACAAGGTGTCCTGACTAACGGCGAAGTTGTAGGCTGGCTAGCAACCTTGTGGGCTACAGACGTGGGTCTACCGGCTCGCTCTCCAATGCCAGCACCGCGAACGCGCACTCGTGGGTACGGCGCAGCGGCTCGTGGCGCACAAAGCGTTCCAGACCCTCTACCCCCAGCGCGAACTCGCCAACCGCCAACCCGCGCTTGGCTGCCAACCGCCGGGGCCGCAGCCGCTCGATGTTGGCGGGCGCGGTGTACTCTGGCCCATAGATCAGGCGCAGATACTCGCGCCCCCGCACCTTGACCGCCGGTTGCGCCAGACCCTTCGGCCCGCGCACGATGAAGTCGAACGGCTTAACCACCATGCCCTCACCGCCACGCCCGGTTAGCTCTGTCCACCACTCTACTCCTGCCTGCTGGCTAGCCGTGTCGGTCAGGTCTACCAGCTTGTACGGCGTGGCAAGCAGCATCTGCTCATCTGCCCGGCAAACTTTGGCAAGCTGCTCCATGTGCCAGACGTGGTTCTTGTCCGTATGAACTTTGCCCTCGGTCGCCAGCAGGTGGAAGGGAGCCAGCTTGAGGTCGTTGACCGACTCGACCGGCCAGCAGTAGCGACGATAGGCAGCCACGTAGTCGCTGATCATCGTCTCGCGCCCGGCGTAGCTAGCTAGCAGTTCGTCTACTTCCGCCCCTACGCCAGCCGCCAGCCCCAGTTGGGCTACCGCCTCGTGCAATGCTGCGCGCCCAGCCGCCCCCACAGCGGCGTACTGCCCCCGCAATAGTTCCTGCGCCTTTGCCGACCAGGGCAGCAGTTCGCAGTCCAGGGCAGCCCAGTCGCTCTGGAACTCGGCCCAGAAGTCGGCAGCAGTCATGGCAGCCCGCAGGCGGCTGAGAAACTCGCGCTCAAGCTCTGGCTGGAAGAAGGGCCGCCCCGTGCGCGTGTAGACTACACCTGCGCCCTCCATCACCCCAAAGCGACGGCGGGCTGCCTCCTCGTCACGGCAGATGATGACCACTGCCCGCGACCCCATGTGCTTCTCCTCACACACCACCTGCGCCACCCCCTCGCGCTGGTAGTAGCTGAAGGCCTCGGCGGGATGTTCCAATAGCTGCGGCTGTTTGCTGGTCTCCACTGGCGACATGGTGGGCGGCAGGTAAATCAGCCAGTGGGGATTGACCGCGAAGCGCGACATCACTTCCAGGGCGGCAATCGCGTTCTCCTCGCGTACAGCCACGCTGCGTTGCAGCCGTGTGGTGACGTACCGCTTGCCCACAACATCGGCCAGGTCAAGCACATCGTCGTTCTGCTGCTGGGCGGTCAGGGGCGGGGCGGCAACCTCGGCGGGCAGGAAGGGACGGGATGGTTCGTAGTACATCTGCGCCGCTGCTACGCTGACAAGCTCGCGTTCTGGGTAGCGCAAAGCAGTCAGCTTGCCGCCGAACACACAGCCAGTGTCCACACACATTGTGTTGTTCAGCCAGTCGGCCTCTGGCACCGGGGTGTGGCCGTAGACGACCATCGCCTTGCCCCGATACTCGGCTGCCCAGTTGTAGCGCACCGGCAGGCCGTATTCGTCGGTCTCCCCTGTCGTCTCGCCCCAGAGGGCGAAGTCGCGCACCGCCGCTGAAGCCCGACCCTGCAATTCCGCCTTCAGCCCAGCATGGGCGACCACCAGTTTGCCATCATCGAGGACGTAGTGGCTGACCAGACCATCGAGGAAGGCCACCACCTGCGCCTTGAACTCCGCTGGCTGTTGCTCAAGCTGGGCCAGCGACTCAGCCAGGCCGTGCGTAATCTGCACATCGCGGCCCTTGAGTTTACGCAGCAGCTTGCTTTCATGGTTGCCAGGGACACAGATTGCGCTCTCGTCAGCGACCATCTGCATTGCTGTCCTCAGCACAGCGGGCGTGTCTGGCCCCCTATCCACCAGATCGCCCAGGAACACCGCCTTGCGTCCCTCAGGGTGACGATAACCAGCCTCGCCATTCGGCTCATAGCCCAGCTTGAGCAAAAGGGCCTGCATCTCGGCATGGCAGCCATGAATGTCGCCAATCAGATCGAAGGGGCCATGTTCCTGCTGGCGGTTTGTCCAGAGTGGTTGCCGCTCGATCTCGACTGCCTCTACATCCGCGAGCGACTTCAGCACGTAGACATACCGCCAACCCTCGCGCTTGAGGTTAGCGATGGCACGGCGCAGCATCTGCACCTGGCGGCGCACCACATGGGGGCCAAACTGCCGGTCGGGGCGCGACTTGTTGCGCTCCTGCGATAGCGACTCTGGGAGATCGAACACGATAGCGACAGTCATGGCGTGGTACTGCTTTGCCAGTTCAAGCAGCGGCTTGCGGGCATCCGCGCCAACGTTAGTGGCATCCACCACCATCAGCCGCCCGGCAGCCAGCCGCTTAGCAGCAACGTAGTGCAGCACGTCGAAGGCATCACTGGTTGCCGACTGGTCGTTCTCGTTGTCGGCCACCAGCCCTCGACAGAAGTCGGAGGAGATTACCTCGGTGGGCTTGAAGTGCTGGTGGGCAAAGGTGGACTTGCCACTGCCACTTGCGCCAACCAGTGCAACGACAGCCAGTTCAGGTACGATCAGCTTCATACTGCACCTCCCAGGGTAAAGATCGCCATCTGCGTCGGCGGACCGACCTCTGCATCCTCCGGGCCGACCGGCAGGTAGCGCACCGCGTAACCGAAGCGAGCCGCTACGGTGTCGGCCCAGCTCTGGAACTCGGCCCTTGTCCACTCGAAGCGGTGATCCTTGTGGCGGAACTTGCCCGCTGGCAAGCTCTCCCACATGACGTTGTACTCAGCATTCGGGGTAGTCAGCACCACCGTGCCAGGGTGGGCGAACTCAAACAAGACGCGCTCAAAGGCGGTCAGGCGTGGCAGGTCAAGATGCTCAATCACCTCGACCACCGCCGCTGCGTCATAGCCAGCCAATCGCTCGTCGCGGTAAGTCAGCGAACCTTGCAGCAGCTTGATGCGCGCCTTCTGGCGTTCGGGTAGGCGATCAAGTTGCAGCTTGTCCTTCGCCCGCTCCAACACCTGATACGAAACGTCCAGGCCAACAATCTCGCCAAACTGGGCTTCAGCCAGCAGCAGGGGCAGTAGCTGACCCTCCCCGCAGCCCAGGTCAAGCACGCGCCGTGCGCCGCTCGCCTTGAGTGCAGCCAACACTGCACCGAGCCGCTGCTGGTTGAGGCTGATCTTCTCCTCGGCGGCGGCCTCCTCTGCGTCGTGGGTGGCCTCCACCTCGTCGGGGTCGCTCTGATCTTCGCTCAAGCGGCTGAGGACTTCGCGGGCCAGCTTCGGCTTGTGGCGCAGGTAGCGGTTGGCGATTAGCTCGCGCTCCGGGTGGCTGGACAGCCAACCCTCACCCTTCTTCAGCAGCTTATCCATCTCATCTGTGCCGATGTAGTAGTGCTTCACATCGTCTAGCACTGGTACCAGCACATAGAGGTGGGTAAGGAGGTCGCTGAGGCGCACCGCAGCGGTCAGCTCAACCGTGTAGTAGCGGCTCTCGCCCCAGGTCGGGAACTGCTCATCCAGTGGGTAGTTGGTAACGCCGACGCTATAGCCCAGCGGCTCGAACAGGCGGCGCAGCAAAGCCTCACCACCCCGCACTGGCAGCACGCTGAGGCGAGCGGTCAGGGGTAGCTTCGATTCAACCAGATCAGCCCGCGCCTCGCTCCTGCCGTTGAGGGCTGAGCCATAGACCTGGGCGATTGCTACGCTGAGGAAGGAGGAGGCGACGTAGGGGCGGTCGTTGACGTATTGGGCTAGCATCCCGGCCTCGCCGACTGGCCCTTTGCGGTCGCGCACCAGGCCAACCGGATCGAGATCGAGCAGGAGAGCAGCGGTACAACGATCTTCGCCCACTTCGGGGTAGAAGACGTACGCCTTGCCGAAGCCGAGGGTGAAGCTCTGCACCCGCGTCGGGTTCTTATGCAGGAGGTAGCCGAGATCGGTAGCCGGAGCCTGGGTGTTGGTGATCGTCAGCAGCATTGGTCGTCTCCCTTCGTGGTGGTTTACACAGCAAGGTATTATACCCTGCAAGCCAGCTAAAGCATAGCTGGCAGGTTAATTACGCCAGCCCTGGTTCTGGGGCTGCCTGCTGCTGAGACAACAGGAAGGGCTGGCCGCATTACAACTAGCTGCCAGCCCCCCGCTCTTGCCCTCCCTCTACTTAGGGTCGAGAGAGATACCCACTACATAGCCGTTGGTACCAGCGTAGAGGGTTGCGCCGTCGCTAGCCAGCCTCACCTCATGATAGCCCGTCCCCCCCAGGCCATTGTTGTACATCGTGGTGCCGGTCTGCGGGTCTAGCTGGTAGGCGTAGCCATTAGCCCCCGCGAATAGGCGCACGTCGTCGGCCAGCACCGCCACCGGTGTGCGGGCGAGAGCCGAGAGGTTGTTCTGCCAGGTGGGCTGACTCACATCCTGCCGGTCGAGGCCAACTGCGGCCCCATTGCTGCCCACGTACAGCTTGCTAGCCAGGGCCAGGTTCACATCGAAGTAGCGCAGACCGGGGAGGCCGTTCTGGTGCAACAAGGCTCCACTAGTGGCATCGAGTTGGTAAACCTGACCGTCGGAGCCAGCAAAGAGTAGCCCCTGCGCCGCCAGCACGTTCACGTTGTTCCAGCCTGCTCCGCTCATCCCGGTGTTCCACTTGATGCTAAGGTCACTCTTGTCGAGGCCAACCACCCAACCGTTGATACCCGCATAGAGCAGGCTGCCGCTAGCCAGAGTAATCGGGTTGTTGCCGTAGCCACTCATGCCATTGTGGTGTAGGATGCCCCGACCCTGGAGGTCTATCTCGTAGACGTTGCCGCGTGAGCCTGCGAACAAGCGACCAGGCTCATAGCAGAGTTCAACCGGATTCCACCCTGCCCCCGACAGGCCGGTGTACCACTTAATGCTGAAGTCGCCGAGGTC
>Ga0209724_1001808_pt1 | contig 19028 bp, 15 predicted proteins | sample grotaG_FD_184143 | JGI IMG/M metagenome (GOLD analysis project Ga0209724, IMG submission 184143) | Glacier valley bacterial and archeal communities from Borup Fiord, Nunavut, Canada, to study Microbial Dark Matter (Phase II) -... | ecosystem: Environmental > Aquatic > Freshwater > Ice > Glacier ...
TCGTCCTTAAGAATCGTTTGAGTTAACTCATAAAAATCAGTTCTTGTATCAATTAATTCTGATTTACATTTTAGACCATTCAGATCACTTTGATTGGAGCATATTAAACTGATATTGTTACTTATAAATGCATCTTCAAAAGATCTTGCATGATAATTATTTTCCGTAATTTGATATGAAATTCTTATATTTTCACTAATAGAATCTAATGAATTTATTTTTAATTCTTCAAACCATTTGTCAAACGCTGCTAATTCAACAACTTTTATCTCTCTTTCTTTTATCTCTGGAAGAGGTGGAGCTTTCAAATAGTATTTAATAGTTACATTTGTGGTATTAATTGCATCAGTTGTTTTACAACCTCCCCAATAGTTTTTACTTTTTTCAGAGGTTTTAATTTTACAACCATCCATGTCTGTGATTATTAAAGTTTTAATATCGAGAAATTCCAGAAAATGACAAAAAACTCTTGCATTTGCTCCTGCTTCAACGTAGGAAATGTTTTGAGATGTAAGAGGTATATATCCCTCTTCACTTTTTCGTGAATTATCATATTTCATTACAAAATATGGTAATAATAGTTTCTCGGACACACCTTCAATAAAAATTATTTTTTCAGCAAAAAATAATTCAGAAGAGTAAAGAGTAAGATATTGTTTTAAGAATTTAAAGTATTCAGGTTCCGTTTTATATTTAGTTTCTAATTCTTTGTAGAAGTCTTTGATAGTAATATTATTGACTCCGATTTTAAAATATCGAATATCCTCAAAATCGCATTGAGACACAATGTGTGATGAGTGAGTTGTTATGAAAGATTGAATATTGGGGATTAACTTGAGAATATCTTTTATTTTTTTTGCAAATACATATTGCATTTGAGGATGTGTATGTGCTTCAGGTTCTTCAATAAATAATAGATTTATATCTCTTTTTTCTTGCTCAAAATATCTTTTTTTAACTTCAATTTGTAATAATAAGAATAATATATTCAAATGCCCCAAACCATTATAAGTTTCAGGTAAATAAGTATCATTACTACCATAAACTACTTTTGATTGGTTTGACAATATTTCCTTTGATGCAAGATTCGAAACGACATTAAGTTCTCCGGTTCCTCCATCTACAAATTGCTTTACATTATCAAAGTAAGTTTTAAAGTGTTTTGCATACTCTGCGTTTAGAGTTTCATCCATATCTAAGATTGTATCATTTATGCTACCAAAAGCTTCCTGAGCAAAGAGGTTTTCCTCATTGAAATATTTAGTAGTTAATTCAGATAAGGATTTTTTCCCATTTCCATTAGATTCAGAGCTAGAAACGTTCCTTTTTGCATGAATAACTTGATAGTTGATTAGTTTTCTAATGTCGGATAACTTTTTCTCAACCAGTAAATGTCTGTTCTCTGCCATTAATTCCTCATCGTCCTTATAAATGTAATATTTATTGATAAGATATTCCTCTAAATGATTCTCAATAAACTTCTTTCTGTGTTTAACTTGAATTGTCAATAAGTCTTTAAGAAGTTTTGTTTGATCTATTGAACACTCAAAAAGCATTTTGACAATATTTTCCTCAGGGTCTAGATCTAAAATAAAATCTGAAAGATTCTCTAGATTATCAGCTTCTGAATAAATAATCTCGATTTTCATCTGTATTGTGATTGAACTTAAATCACTTTCTGAATTTATGTCTAAAATCTCTTTCCGTATAGAAATTGGGAAGTCATTGAAGTTAAACTTATAACTTTCATTCCTGAAAAATTTATCAAATAGTACAATAAAGGATGTTTTTCCACTATTATTCTTTCCTATCAAGAGAGACAAAATTTGTTTCTTATCTTGATTGAGATTTAGTGTTGATTCTTTAAGTAATCTAAAGTTATTTACCGAGATTGATTTTATATGCATGATGAATGTTATTACTATGCTGTTTTACTCTTTTAATAATTACTGCCAACGACCGAGGCGTGTGCTGCGCCTAGTTATTTTATTGTTCCATCTTTATTGAAGAATTTAATTTCGCCTGTAATTGCATCTTTTAATATAGCTTTTGCAGATGCTGATCCATCAATAATAATAGGCTTTTCTTCTCCCCTTAGTACATCATAAACATATTCGATGCTAATCAATTTTATTTTTCCATATTTACCAACCTCTAAATATCCGTCATCAAATTTATAAACATATTGAATATCTTCTTCTTTCTCACAATTATGAGGTAGTTCGTTATCTAATTGATGTATGTTTTTTATTTTATTCTCATTTCGATCAATAATCCAAATCTCATTAGCCATACCGCTAATTTCATATGAAAAATCTCCGTTTTTAGGAAGTTCAATATTCTCTTTTACCCATTTTTCATCAATATTGAACTTTCTGCTCTTGACTTGTGTCTTGACAAGATTCATTTTGATTTGAATGGTCTTTATTCTTCCTTTCCAATCATTTTCAGTTGGTTCTCTTAATTCTCTTAAATTTATTCCATAATATTCAGCAAATTCTTTAGCACCCTTTTGAAATCCATTTTTGGATACCATTATTCCATTGATATTTCCAATATCAGATAATACACCATAAAAGTCTCGAACTTTTGCCACTGAAACATTTGAACTATAATTTTTACATTCGATAGCAACTTTATGAATAATCCCTGCTATTTGATATTCCCAATATACGTCAATTTGATGTTTAAAAGCTTTCCCTTGTATTTCAACATTATGCTGGACATTTACAGTTACTCCATCTGCTTTCAATAATGTCTCAAATATTTCTTTCGTTAGCAATTCATATTCAATATTGATATCCATTTCTATTCTCGTTTTTTTTATAATTAGGCACAACACCTAAATATATTCAATTGGGTAATCTACCTAATTAAAATTTCTTCTTTCTCCCCATCATATCGGTACTTTACAATCTCTCCCGATATTATCAACTGAACTGCTTGTTCGATTATGTCTAATGGAGCAATAAACCATTCACGGGGTGTATGACGATTACCAAGGGCATCAAATACATCGACATTTAAACAGGAGCTTCCGAAGAAATTGTGCAACAATAATTCAAGTTTATGTGTATTCATATTGAAACACTTGTAAGTCATTATTATTCTGACATCGGCCATTAAATAGGTTGGCTCTTGTGCTGCGTTTCTAATGCGCTCTTCAACTGTTGTTATTGAGAATCCGATTTTACAAAGGTGTTTTATGTCTTTGATTTCGGGTTTATCGCTTTTTGATTTCAATATGTAAATGAAACCGGATTCTTTGTCTTCTTCATTTATGTTGTTGAAATTCTTTTCAAATTTATCTAGGACTTTGTCTGCATTCTCAGTTATGGCATTACCATTTGCCAATAATGCTTTGTAAAGGGACCGATACAGCATATTGGATTCTGTGCCATTTTCGAAAATGATTCTGGTCCGTCCGTCTTTTCTTTCTCTGGCACCGCTATTAAATCGTTGTACCTCTTTCTCATAATCCACGTGCTCCAAATATAAAAGAATTCCATTGTGTACATAAAATTGTCCTTCCAGCAGATTATCTTCTTTGAATTGAATTAATTTGCGATTTTTATCGGACAACTCTTTTTGGACTTCTTTGAACAGCTCTTTGTAATTTTCAAAATCACTGCAAAATTTCCTACGTGCTACAAAATCGGCACTGGCTCTTTCGTCCGGACGCTGAACTAAATTGAAATCGAATAAACCCATATCGTCCTCGTCCAATAATCCAAGTGGATCATCTTCCAAAATATCTTCAATGGTGAATATCTTTTTTTCTACCGGCACTAATAGTCCGAATTCGTCGTGCTGTTCCAGGATCTTTCTTTTTGATTCCGTTTCCCTAAAATCACACAATCGAGAATATAAGGTGTGTTCATTCACGCCATTATTTTCAAGCGGAAGACGTTGATTTTGTTGATAAAAATCAATAATCTCCTGAAACTTGCTAACGAGTATATTGTCTTCGTTTCTAACAGCTGCTAATGGCTTAACTTCCAATAAGCCCAGCGGGTCGTTATCAAATAAATCCTGAAGCTTTTTCTTTTTTTCAGTATTCAACATAACTCAAACTAATTTTTGTTGCCATATTTATTTCTTCGGTTCAAATCTTTCAAAAATAAAATTGCTTCAGCCATTCTACGTTCATTAAAATCGGCAGATTTTATATTTGGAGCATGACCATAAGTTTTCATGAATTTTGCAACTTTATCAGGATAATAAATCATAGCTTCATCTTCTGTCATTTTAATACGAGAAGTTTCAATGACATCCTGAATTAGTTTCAGCACTTTCGGTGTTACCGATTTTGAGAGGATTTCATAAGCACGTTGAAACGGATTGACCTGATCTATCAGGTCGATATGAATATCGTCGATATTTACAAACTGCCCTGCCATGCGGATAAATCGTTTGTCGGCTTGACTTTCCGTACTATCAATAATGTTGGTATTGATATTTACTTTGTTTAATGCATTTGCTTCATCGTCTGAAAGTTCCGGATAAATTGTTTTGATTACTTTAGGAATCAGCGTATTGATATCGTCTTTCGACATGTTGTCTGCAATGGCTTTTTTAATGCTTTCATCGTTTTCAATAGCCTTTTTCAAGTCCTTCACGTTGATTTGCAACGTATTTTTCATGACAGAATCCATTACCACATATTGACGAACTTCTTCCACTTCGTCTTCGCTCAGATTCGGATATTTTTTTTCGATAACCTGTTTGATCAATACTTTATTTATCACTTCGGCATCGATATTGCCGGGAATGGCTGCTAAAATACTATTGTCTTTTAATATATTGGCTTTCAAATCATTTATATCTGATTTGAGAATATCTTTTACCCGTTTGGAACTTGGCGCTTTATATCCTCTCACCAAAATTTCGCCCGGCCTGGCTTTATCGTCTGGTGAAAAACGAGGTTTGAAATTAAAATTTGGTGCCAACACCTGTTCCATTAAAAGTGAAGCGGTAATTGCTTTCAACATATTGTTTACAGCAAACCTTACGTCGTCGTTTGTTGCATCGGGTTGAGCAATGAGATTTGTAAATTGAGCGTGTGTTTTATTACTGCTGTCACGGGTGCAACGGCCTATAATCTGAACTATTTCAGTCAAAGAACCCCGATAACCAACTGTCAAGGCATATTCGCACCAAGGCCAGTCAAAACCTTCTTTTGCCATACCAAGAGCAATAATTAAATCTATATCGTCAACGGATTTCATTTCACGCAGATAATTCACAATCAAATCACGTTCACGGGAATTGTCATTTACCAAATCAGCTACTTTAATGGTTTTGCCGTCGGTATGGCGTTTCAGATAGATTACTTTTGTTTCAGAATCCACTTCTATCACGTCTCCAATAGCATCTAAGATAAAATTCACCTCATCGTATTTCCGTTTGAGTGATTCGCCCGAATTGACATTCGGAATATGTAATATCGTTTTCTTGTCGGTATCTAACACGTCAAGAATGGCTTCGGTGTAATTGCCCTGATAGAAATTATATCCGATACCTAATGATTTCAAATAGGTATAACCGTTGAGCTGCTCATAATAAGTATAAGTCACATTCGTAAACTTCTCTTCGTCTTCGGGCTGAAGCACCGGTACACTATCGCCACGGAAATAGGAGCCGGTCATGGCCACAATATGAGCTGTTGATTTTTCCATAATCAGGCGTAATAATTCGCCTAACTTGCTATCACCGTCAGCAGAAACATGGTGAAATTCGTCAATGGCCAACAAACAATTGTCGAATTTTGATATGTCCAGATCTTCAAAAGCAAACCGCAACGTGGCATGTGTACAAATCAGAATTTTTTCATCATTTTCCATGAAATTACGGAAAGCCTGTACTTTGCCTTTGCTGCCATCATTGCCCGGAGTGCAAAGATTGTAATTATCGTGTAAATCCCAATTGGCATAGAAACCATGACTTTTCAGGTCGGTAGCACGAAAAGAGCCTCCAATTGATTTTTCCGGAACGGCTACAATTACTTTTTTTAGTCCTTGTTTAATGAGCTTGTCCAACGCAATAAACATTAATGCCCGTGATTTACCTGAAGCGGGTGGGGCTTTCAATAATAGATACTGAGCATCTCTTTTTTCATACGCTTTTTCCTGCATCTCACGCATACCAAAATGATTGGTTTGTGAGCTTTGCCCTGTTTGGGCGTAAGTAACATGAACTAAATCGGGCATGGTGTTGATTGGTTGATTGGTGATTAGTGATTTATTAATCCCGTAAACGGGACGTCACTTCGCTCCGTTGGTTGATTCGTCTAAAGTTTGTCTAAAGTTCGTCTAAAAAATGTCTATTTTTTCGGTTTAGACATTCGCCATATTTTCCCTTTTACTGTTATATAGCCTTGTTTTCTAAGTAATTGTAAGTTGTTCTTTATTTTATTTTTCTTTTGTTGAATGTCTAAAACATCCGGGAGTTTGTCTAAAAGTACTTTTTCAAAATTTTCTCTTACAGCTGAGTCGAATAGAATTAAATGGTACAAAAGATTATTTTGAGTTTATTTTTATTTATTTTCCAGAAAAAATAATATATATATCGCAATATCAATACTATACACTTTTTTATTCGCAATTTATTTTTCATTTATTTTTTTTTGAACATGGCTTAATAGTACAAAATGGTACATAAGATTATTTTGCGTTTGTTTTTTATTTACTTTTCATTTGCTTTTCAATTGAAATGACATAAATATCTCATATTTAAATGAATAACTGAATTTGCTTGTGAATTTACTTTTCATTTGCTTTTTTTTGAACAAGAAAGTATTTCATAGATTTATCTGCACCCTCTTTCTCAATCGTATTATTTTTTGCCATTCTATAAATTATTTTTGCAATATCCTTTTCTGGTATTTCCTTTAATCTATTTTGAATTTCCTTCATTTTACTTATACCATTGTACTTTAAATCCTCAATAATAAGTGCTTCCAATTTGTAGGGTTCCAACGTTCTTAATGACGGTTTTATATCCAACTTTGCTTGTGAAAACAACTCAGGATTTAATAAATACTCCGTTCCTTTTTTAATTCCATGAGTTATGATTATACTATTTTCGGTTAAGTTACCAATCCACGAACGCATTTTTTCTTCTTGTGCCAACTGTAATTTAGAAGCCAATCGAGTGGCAAGAATTTTCTTTTCGGAGGCAATAACTCCCAAGGCGATATATTCTTTTTGGGTTAATTGGTAATGTCGTTCAATATAATCCAGTATAGAAATAACTTCGGCATCTACAATTCTTGAATAGACAGTAACAGCAACTTTTGTAAACTCGCTTACAATTTCGGGGAATGGTTTGCCATCACGGGCTAATTTCTCATAAACCAAATCATATCCAGAGCCTTCACCTTCCATTAGTTTCAAATCGCTGAGTGTTTGAATAAGATGTGGATTTCTGCGATGACGCTCGTGTAAGATATTTTCTTTTGTTATTCCTAAAGGTAAACTGCCCGGATTGGTAATGGTCATTCTATTTGGATATACTTCAATAAAAATATCACCCGAAATGGTGTATTTTTTATGGGCAATGGCATTAATCAGCAATTCTCTTACCACCTCTTTGGGATATTGTCGCACTGTTTTTCGGAACAGTCCATCAGGAAGTTCGGTGCTATAGGTAAGCTCAACAGCTTCCTTTTCAATTTCCTGCAACAATTCTTTAGGGCTGTGCAAATGATAATGCCATTCCTTTTTTCTTATTTTCTCATCCCGTTCGTTGTAAACAATATATTGAACAGTTACCGGGTAGTTTAAGCGTGCTCGTTGTGCAGGCGTTCCGAGCCACAAAATGCCTAAATTTGTAACAAAGCCATCAGGGTCAATCATCTGATAGAAACCAAGTAATTCTGGAATCTCTTTGTTTTTTATAAAATCGGATACCTTATCGGACCGCCTAATATCATCAATAAAGTGTGTAAGACTGTCTTTATCAATCTGCTCCAACGTTATTTTTTGGCTTGCTATAATTTCCCATTGAAAAGCAGATTTTTCGGCTGCCAAGTTAGTTAACTCATCGCTACCTACAGGACAACTATTGTCAGAAATACGAATAAATACCCTACCCGACGAAGTGGTGGCAATGGTACGCAAAGAAGGGAAAACCCGAATCACAAAATATTCAGCCCCATTGGTATGTGTTATTATTTCGGGATTTACCAACCCCACTCCATCAGTTAAATTACGTAGTTTGACCACTACGGCATTCACATCTTCAATATTTACTTTCTGGTTTACAGGAGGCTCACTTTGCATATTTTCAATGCCAATGATAAGTTTACCCCCTTGTGCATTGGCAAAAGCCACACATGTTTCGGCAAGCGATTTTAAATCAGCCTGTTTACCAATTGCTTTTCTCAAACTTTTATAATCGAGGCTGTTACTTTCTTTTTCCATTTCGTAATTGGTTATTCATTTTCAATTATTCGGGTGTCATTCAATATAGATTTACCGTGATAGAATGTCCTATTCAAAAATTATTATACCTTTGTGACATAATATGTATTTTTCTCAACATAAAAATATGGATCGGTGTGTCCCCGATTGGATTAGGTTTGCTTCGGCAACTCTTTTTTATCTTTCTTTTCCAATTCAAAGAGTTTTCCGCACATAAGGCACATTCTGACTTGAATAAACCTCATAAATTTATGTCTGTTGAATTACAAATTTCACCAATCAATCTGCAATCTTTATACATCTAAGCTAGTTTCTATATATAATTGGAATGCGATTGACAACTAGAACTTATTATTTAATATTTATCCAGTCTGGCGTATCATAGTGAAATTTGATCTACCAGTTTATTTAATAAACCAAAATTGCCATCTGGATTGAGTAAATTAATTTCATTTACCGATTTGATTTGCAACTGTTCATTCGCAATTTTGACTCGCTTTAACATAGGAACAACGCTATTTAGTAAACGATTATAAAAATCTATCATATCATTTTCTGAATTTGGTATTTTATATCCAGATTTACCTTGTAAACTTGCGATTAACAAACCAGAATCTCTTAAATCTTGTATCACAGTTCGTAATTGTGACGAAGAAAAGTTCAAACCTTGTTTTATGATAACATTCACAATTTCTCCAGTTAAAACGACTCTAAAAGGATTTGTTCTGAATATTAATAATAAATATTTAACAATTTCAACATGCCCAGTATTTATATTACCTTCATTCTTTTCAATATACTCAATGGCTTTATCTACTGCAATTTCACTGATTTTTTTGTCTATTGCACTTTCCTTGACATTTTTTCCGAAGTATAATGATTTTTCATAAGGAAACTGATCTATTATTAATCTGTCTTTTAAACAATCAATAATATTAGCTGCATTTGGGTCTAACTTATTAATACAGTAACACCTGCCTATACTATTAGCAATTATATCAGCTATTTGAAGAAGTGGCTCTTCCACTTTATCTTCAGCTAATTGATAGGTATTATTGCCAAATAAAGTGTCACCCTTTCTAATATAAGCCTCTAAACTTTGTTTAAAATCATCATTCCCTGTCATATCCATAAAAATAGAATATGCTTCATAATTTTCATTTATTGTATCGTGAAATACCTTTTGAAAGTATTTAATGAAACTCTTTTTATACTTTAATCCATCTCCATATAGCTTTTGTTTGTCTACAACTAAAATGAAACTTACAAAATTCAACTTTCTTTTAATTTCATTTAATATCAGCAGCCTTCTCTGTAGCTTAGTTTGCTCATCAACTTTTTTAAATAGTCTATTCGATTTCAAGGGGCTTCCCTGATTATATTTCTTTTGCAAATCTTTTAACAGGAGTCTTGCCTGTGGAATATCGCTTTCTTTGATAACTATTGAAGCATAAATAAAATGTGATGGCGTTGCTTCATTATCTAAATTGAGTGTAGTATTTCCATACTCATCAATAAATACAAAAACCCTTTCTGCTGCCATATTATTGAATGTTAGATTTATTTTTGTTATTATAATCCATCATTAAGTCCAAGTAAGGCAGGTTTGTAAATCATGCCTATAGATATAAAAAGGAAGTTTTCATCTCCCAATCAATTACAAACTGATTTTATTTCCAGCAGAAGTAACATCTAGTATGAATCTAATTATCTATATTCAATTGAAATTTCTTTTTTATTTCTCGGTACCAATTATTGAAACTCATAAAATCAGTTTCCTCCATACCTCTCCATACATAATTGAATGGATTCTTGTAATTCATATCATGTATAAGTACAATGAAATCTGATCTTTTGGGACTATTTATTTTTTTTGAATATTCAATAAATGATACGAATTTAAGATAATCGTGTATTAGTTCCTTTTCAATTTCAATAATAATTTTTCTTTTGTGTTCAAAAATTAAATCTGAATTTAAAACTTTATTGATGTATTTTTTCAATTCGTTGTAATATGCGTGTGGAGTATTATGATGATATATAAAGTTCTCCAAGAAAAATGCTTGATAATAATACGATTTGCCCTTTAATTCTTCATCATTCATTTCTTGTTCCTGGTCTTTGTCTATGTTATATTGTTCATCAGATTTAAGAACTCTAAAAAAAGCGTACAACTTATCAAAAAAATTCACATAATCAACTTCAATAACTGTTTTTAATTCTATCTTATGATTCAAAGCTTCTTCTTTAAATTTAGGAATTTCTTTCATAAATTCATCTTTCATAGTAAAACTATTAATTGTTTTATTCTGCTTTATTGTAGAAAATAAAGCGATTGAGTATATTCCAACAGCAAATATTCCCGTTATTGGTGTTACAATATTATTGAAAGCTGTACTTGAAAATAAAAGGCTTAATCTATTTATATACCAAATCCCTGTAAATATGTCAATTGCGAGTAAAAGTGCTATCAAAAGCAATAGGCCCATTATTGTCCAAATAATCCAGTTTTTCATTAGTCTAATATTTGATATTTATTTACTTTCTAATAAAGAAATAAGTCTATACTCTATAAGTGTTTTTCAGCGGCTAGCCTCATAGATTTAAGAATCATTTTTTCTTTTTCTTATCAGTCTCAAACAGCGTCCCTCGTTCTTTTTCCTCTTCTATCATTTGCTCATAGAGCTTAAACAAATATTCCAACCGCTCTTCGTCATTCTCGAAAGGCCGGCTGCGATAACAACGCTCTACCGCTAAATCGTTCTGGCGGTGGGCTTCACGCAATCCATCCGGCATTTTATCAGGGTCGTAAAGTTGTGCTAATGTTTTTTCGGAATGCTTTTCACGTTCAGATAAGATATTATAAACGTGCTGTTCAAGTTCTTTTTTTTGTTTTTCGGAAATGGAAGGAAATGGGAATGTGTTGTAACATACAGCTGATGTATATCTAATCCGATTCTCTAATTTGCCTGCAACAATCTTAACCCAAACATTATGTATTTTGGAGGTAATAATACCAAAAATATATGTATCTGGATTATGGATTATGCTTGCTGAATTAATAACAATTGTAGATTTATCCAAATATCCAATTGGAATATATTCTCTTCTCTCAGAAGAAACTGTTGGTACTATAATTTGTGAATTCTCAGGTTGATTAATCCAGGCAAATCTATGTGGAGTATTTAAACAATTTTTACCACGAGTGCCACCATTGTTTCTTGCGTTAAAAACACCTTCAATTCGTTCATTTATAGGCTTGATACTTTTGGCAAATGGTAATTCATCATTTTCAATCCATAAGCACCATCTTGGCACACCATTAATAAATTCTTCAGAACCCATTAACCTCCTAAATAGTTTCTCTGACTCGGGGTATTTGTTTGTAATTTCAATTTTCTCATTATCTGAAAGAACCAAGTTGCCCCCATCAAGGGCACCACTACCGTCTGAAATTTTAGGCAGAAAGGAAAGTGTAAATTTTCTTTTAGAAATAACGATATTTGGGTAATCGATTAGATATGCATTAATGTTTGAAGCTGTTTTTCTTATATCACCATCAAATAAATACTTTGGCTTATTTGAATTTGTTCTTAGACCAATAATTGTACATGCGACACCAGCGTTGCTTTTAGCATTGTTTGACCATTGGAAAGAGGCGTAAGCAAAAAATATCTCTATTCCTTGTTGAAACAATTCCGGCCATAACGTAGAAGCTTGAGTTCCTTGAAATAATGAATTTGTTGTTACGAATGATATCCTAACAGAGTCATTCATGAATAATGCCGCCTTAAAAAACCAACAAGTAATATAGTCAGCTGATTTATAATCTTGGATTTGATTTAAAATCAAACCCATATCTTGCTTTTGTTCAGTATTTTGCATCTTAAAACCCACATAAGGTGGATTTCCCAAGATATAAATTTCGTCTCCTTTGTTTTTGGGGCAAACCACTTCCCAATCAACACGGCAAGCATTTCCGTTTACAATGTTTCCGGTTTCTTGTAGTGGCAATGCCGGTTTACAGCGTCCAAATTTTTTCATGAACTCCTGGTTCATTTGGTGTTCGGCTAGCCAAAGTGATAGTGTTGCCACTTCGTGTGCAAAGTCGTCCAGCTCTATGCCGTAAAAGTTACCGAGGTTTATTTCGGAGAAAGCCAATGTGCCTAATTCTTTGAAAATAAGCATTTCTAATTTACGCAACTCTTTGTAGGCAATAATGAGGAAGTTACCGCTACCGCAAGCAGGGTCGAAGATTCTTATTTTCCAAATTCTTTTTAATAAATCATTGAGCTTCTTCTTATTCCCTTTTGAATTTTCAAATTCTTCTTTGAGTTCGTCCAAAAACAATGGCTCAATGACTTTCATGATGTTTGGCACAGACGTGTAATGCATACCCAATCCGCCACGGTGTTCGGGCGTTATCACCGCCTGAATCATCGAACCAAAAATGTCGGGGTTTATGTCTTGCCATTGAAGAGACAGACCGCAATCAATAAGCATTTGACGGCTTTTGCGGGTGAATACCGGAGCTGCATGTTGATTCCGAAATAATCCTCCATTTACAAAGGGAAATGCTTTGAGGTAGGCGGGCAGTTCTGTAAGAGACGCACGCCGTATGTCTGTACTGGTATTCATTACTTCAAACAGTGTGTCGAGGTACACATTTAAATCACTTCCGTTTTTTTGGGTATGATAATCAACTGATTTGGTAAATAAATCTTTGTCGAAAATGTCTGTGTCTTCTGCAAAGTAGCAAAATAACAAGCGTGAAAGAAAGACGTTCAGATTATGAACTTCTTCGTGTGTTGCGGTGGGATTATCTTTCTTTATTTCGTCGTAAAGCTTTGCCATGCGTTCGGCAGCCCGTACGTCGGCAATGTTTTCGGTTTGTTGTTTAGATTTTTCCATACCTGCCCAGGGAAGAAAGAAATCGTTATGTTGTGGAATTTCAAGTATCGGAATGTCTAATGAATCATCAGTTTTTGTATCGTAAGCCAGTAATGTTTCATAATCAGTAGCTACAATGAAACGAGGTGCTTGCTTGGTTACCTTCTCGCTACCCTTTAGGTTGTTTAATGCTGTTTGTAAATCTTCATCTACTACAGATTTGAAAACCAGCTTCTTTTTGATAATTACAGTTTCTTCCGAAAACATAGCTTTATCACCCTGCTGCAAACGGCTAATCGTAGCTTTTGGCGTACCATAGGCTAATAATAAATCAAATATAAAGCTGTCTTTGTTGAACGATTCTACAAGTTTTTCGAGATTATCGGATATCTGGGCAATGTTCATGAATGGGCTTATTAGATTTAAAAAAAGAAAGGTATGTATTTAATTAATACTGACCATTTCATCATAGCATCTACAAAATTACACATTTCATTTCACATATCGATATTTTTGTAAGATAAAGCAATAATGTTTATATTTCTTCTAGTTGTAACTTATCCATCAATATTGATAAAACTGGATTTTTCTCCATCATTGATTGAAGAGTTTGGGAAAAATGACTACAGATTTCTAACACCGGGTCAGTTTTCGTTTTACTTAGTTGTTCAATCATAAAGTCTGCTACATCAAGACCGTTGACTTTTGCTTCGGGAGTGGCAATATCCTCCAGAAGGGTTGAAACACTGCTCAGTATTTCTCCATTCATTTGACCCCAAAGTACACATGTAGTTCATATATTTTACGGTTACATAGTTAACCAACTCAACTGTTTTTTCTAACCGATTCTATTTGTGTTAATCGCCGTTTTTTATTAAAGCCAATCGAAGCCAATCATAACCGAATGATGTCATTGCCTTTTTAATGTGTATATATCTATCAATGAGGGTGTATATTTACCGAAAATTAGAGAATTATAAACTTAGAAAGTAATTTGTAATGGAAATAGTAAATATAGAAGCTCGCACATTCGAGGCTATGATGAACCGATTCGAGGCATTAGAAAAGAAAATGAACTCGCTCCATAGCGAACATGACAAGGGATTGAAGAAATGGCTGGATAATCAGGATGTGTGTCTGATTTTGAATATCTCGAAAAGAACTCTTCAAACTTACCGGGACAATGGCACATTGCCTTACAGTCAAATCAACCACAAGATTTATTACAAGCCTAATGATATAGAATTGGTGATGTGTAAACTATTGACTAAATAAACCCACACCACTAAAAAAAACGGATATGAACAACGAAATATTGACTAGAGACAGCCTGTGGATTAAGATTTTTTTCAAGTCATCGAAACAGATGCTTGATGACATCGACCTGTTGGTAGAAAACAGCAAGCCACACTTGAATGGAGAACGGTTTTTGACTGACAAAGAAGTTTCTGAAAAACTAAAAATCAGTCGTCGGACTTTGCAAGACTACAGAACCCAGGGTAAAATTGCTTATTTCCAACTGGGTGGGAAAATACTCTATAAAGAATCTGACATTGAAAAGATGTTAGAAAGTGGGTATCAAAAGTCAGTTGAGTAGCTGTCATAAGACGGTAACTCATTATAAGGTAATGACAGAAACTTTTAAGCTCCTGCCATTACCGCATCCTTGTTTCCTTTGGTATAGGTTACCATCGGGATAATTTATTTCCATTCATTCAATCGAAAATGCACTTATCAATGGTTCAATAAAAATTCGGGTAGACTCGAAGACAAACGCATGTCTCATGAAGTCTGCCCGAATCGAAAGTTATCAAAATCCGTATTTTAGCAAAAATACAGCTTGTCTTGACAATGGACTATTATCGAGGTTCGCATTTTGGAAGTTGTCTCAACGATTTTATTGTTAATCCATTCTCTAAATATCTTTGTATTCTTAGATTTAATTCGGTAAGATAAAGCCGTTATGATCTCCAAATTATAAACGAGGGTTTGTTGCTCCATGCCGTTTTTACCAGTGTATCGGTGGGTGTGACACACATCCGCTTCTCGGAAGACTTCTGACTTGAAGATAGGCCTTAAATTGGTATCAGCAGTTGATATAAGGACCCCAAATAGATCTGCAATTTCGTGTCGTGTCATCCAAACAGTTCCATTTACCTGATTTATGTTCACCCCGCAATCGTTTATTGTGATTGTTCCTCTTTTCATGGTTTTGTTTTGTTATTGATCTTGTTTTTGTTAATTTTAGTTTGCTTATCGTTATTCCATTTTTTTGATTTTGTTATTATTCCTTCTTGCGTTTAAAATTCTGATTGAGCTTAATGCCTACGGGCATAGTCTTATCCTCAAAGACTGCATATTTGTCGGTAATTCGTTCTGAAAGCAACTTCATATCTTCGTTTACCTTTTTGTTAGTAATCTTTGCATAGATTTGTGTGGTGGCTATTGACCTGTGTCCCATCATTCGGCTCACTGTCTCAATCGGAACACCCTGTGACAAGGTGATATGTGTTCCGAAATTATGCCTTGCCATGTGAAAGGTAATATGTTCAATTCCGCACAAAACAGCTATTTTCTCTAAATTTCTACAGATACTAACTAGTGATATCATATTGAATACCTTATCACTCTTACGATCGTTCCGGTATTTATCGATAATTTGTTTGGGTATATCCAACAAGCGGATATTACATTCACTTTTCGTCTTCTGCCGTTTAATGCTAATCCACAAGCTACCGTCCAGCTGCTTTGTAATATTTCCCTGCGAAAGATTCCGTATATCCGAATATGCCAGCCCTGTAAAGCAGCAGAAAACGAACATATCCCGTGTATGGCAGACCTTCTTGGATTCTATATGAACTTGCATGATTTTATCTATCTCTTCCGATTTCAAATGTCTGCACATCTTTTCGGGCTGTTCTGCTATATAGTTTACAAACGGATCACCTTTGAGTATTCCTTGATGAATCGCTCTACGGACCATCTTTTTTAATATTATAATATGACCTAATATCGTGCTTTGCTTCATCTGCCTGTCAACACGCAAATAGAAATCGAAGGCATCAATAAAATTCAAATTGAGCTTGTCAAGAGCAATATCTTCCATACCATATTTCTGTCTTATGAAATTGAACAGGTGATGGTATGAATGCAAGTAAGAGGAGTAAGTATCTTCCACTCTATTAACACCAACCCTTAGCTTGAACTCTTTGTTATGTTCTTCAAAGAGCTTTAACAACATTTCTTGTTTTCGTCCGATACCATATAACGCATTTTTGACCAGTTCGGCAGTTACATAGCCTTGCCTGTCTACCATCTCGGTATAAAACTTATTTATCTCTTGGGTAAGGCGATTGATGGTTCGGTTTACCAAAATAGATTGGTTGCTTTTACCTATGGCTCTGCCTGTCTTTGTATCCCAAAGAGTAGAATTCACATCTGTTTTAGTACTGAATTGGGCTACTTTTGTATCTATGGTTATCCTACCCATAACAGGACATAAGCCGTTTTGCTTAACCTTGTCCCGATTCACGTAAAACAAAACAGTAAAGGTGCTATGCCTTTTCTTGTTGAGGTTATCGTTATTAGTATTATTCTTGTTGTTATTCTTGTTGCTATCGTTGTTGTCATTCATTTTGATATTCTTGTTGTCATGGTTGTTATCGTTATTGATTTTAATATTGTTGTCATAGTTATTTTCATTATTGATTTTGTTGTTATTGTTATTATTATTATTATTGTTGTTGCTGTTATTATTTTCACTATCCTGTTTCATGGCTTTATCAATTTTAGAGTTTTTATTTGAAATTTTCATTTTTCGTGTTATTTTATTTTGCTAATTGGTACTTGTTTTCCATTCGTATTTCTAGGGCTTTCATATCCTCGTTGATTTTGTCGTTGGTGATCTTGGCATAAATCTGTGTGGAACGTAAATCCCGATGTCCCAACATACGGCTCACACTCTCAATGGGCACTCCTTGTGAGAGTGTAATCTCACTCGCATAGGTATGCCGTCCCATATGGAAAATCAACCGTTTATCTATTCCACAAAGGTTGGCTATCTTTTTTAAGTTGATATTCAAACGTCCACAACTCAACATCAAAAGCAGCTTATCATCTTTGGTGAGTCCTTTATATTTCTCAATAATTTGTAAAGGAAGTTCCAGTAAGGGAATATGACAAGGTGTTCCTGTCTTCTGACGGCTGGTGGTTATCCATAAGACACCATCATCGGCTCTAACAAGATTCTTTTGAGTCAGGTTACACATATCCCGAAACGCTAAGCCGGTGAAACAGGAGAACAAAAACATATCCCGGGTAAGGTATCGATTCGGATGATCCAGTGGAGTAGTCATAATCTTTTCCAACTCGGCACGGGTGAGATATTTTTGTTCCGCTTTAGGTCGTTCGGGGGTATAACCATCGAATGGGTCACGGGTAATAATACCTTCATGGATTGCGAGTTTTATCATCCTGCGCATAGTGCGGGTGATACCCAAAATAGTATTGGGTTTCCGTTGTAATTCAACACGCAAATAGAAATCGTAAGTTGTAATGAATGAGAAATCCAATGAGCTAAATGGAATATCAGACAGGTTGTACTTCTTGCGAAGGAATTTAATCAGATGCTTGAGTGAAATATCATATTGTTGGTAGGTACTCAGTTCCCTATTAATACCAATACGTTTCTTAAACTCCTGGTTGTGCCGCGTAAAATACCTGACTAATGTTTCCTGTTCAGTGGCTATGCCCTGAAAGGCATTTTTTACTTGCTCAGCGGTGACCTGCCCTTTGTTCTCAAATATTTCCTTGTGGTGGGTGTTGATAGACACGTTGATTTTGTCTAAGGTTCGGTTTAGTTCTGTGGCTAGTCTGCTTTTGCCATTTGCTCGTCCTGAAGGAGTATCCCAGAGGGATACGGGTACATTCATCTTGGCACTGAACTGCACCATCGTTTTACCTACAGTGATTCGTCCCATTACAGGACACATTCCATCTTCTTTTGCTTCGTTCTTTTTGAGGTAGAACAGAACCTTTAATGCATGTTTCATAACTCTTTTTTTAGTGATTTAAAATTACCTATTATAGAGTTATTTGACAGGGTGCAAAATGCAGTAGTTCAACGCATAACAATCAACTTTTGACGGAATTTTCTACTTTTATTTCCAAATCTCGAAAAATTCCGATTTTTGGAGGCGAAAGTAGTTGTCTTGTCAGCAGCTAAGCAGTTCTTCTATTTCATTATCCAAACCCAAAAGGGTAATGGATAAGTAACGGAACTCTTGCTTAACTTCGCTATAATCTGCTTTTTTAGCATGTAGCAATGCAAAGCGATTTTGTGTGTATTACTCCATTTAGTCAGCAGGTTACATCGTTTATCCTTTAATTGCTTTTGAGGTGTATTGTTTTGCCACTACCATTACTTTGGCAAAAGGTGTCCCAATTGAGACTGTAAGCAAGATGCTTGGTCATACAAACATTCGTACAACACAAATCTATGCTCGTATAACTGACAGTAAAATCAGTAATGATATGCAGGCATTATCAGGGAAATTACAAGGAATAGAGAAAATGTTTAAAATATAGAATTGTGAATAGTATTATTCAAATTAAAAAATTGTATATCTTACTCCCGAAAGTAGGACTGATAAATAAATAATTTTATATTATTGACTGAGTTCTAAATTTAACAATGCTCAGTTCATTTAATTTTAT
>Ga0209724_1001809_pt1 | contig 19022 bp, 21 predicted proteins | sample grotaG_FD_184143 | JGI IMG/M metagenome (GOLD analysis project Ga0209724, IMG submission 184143) | Glacier valley bacterial and archeal communities from Borup Fiord, Nunavut, Canada, to study Microbial Dark Matter (Phase II) -... | ecosystem: Environmental > Aquatic > Freshwater > Ice > Glacier ...
CGGCACCGGCGTGCTTACGGACCGCGAGAATAGCCTCGCGAATCGCTGCCGGGTCGGTCTTGCCAGCCTTCTTGATGGCCATGCAAAGGACCGTGATCGCGTCGTACGTCCACGATGACTGATTGTCCGGCGCGATCTTGGTCGCGTCGCGATAGATCTTGCCGAAGGCCTTTGAGGCGTCGCTCGAGTCTTCGGCGTAGTCGGCCACGCCGAAAGTACCGAACAGCGCCGGCCCAGCCAACTTCAGCGCCGTGACGCTCGCGATCGTCGCCGAACCGACGTATGGAATCGTCACGCCGAGCTGGCGCAGTTGCCGTGCGAAGACACCGAGGTCGTTCTCGAACGTGAAGTACGAGCCCAGGATGTCGGCGCCCGACTGCTTGATCGCCAGCACGACTGGCGTGAAGTCTTGGCTCTGGTTCGAGTAGCCCTGATCGAGCGCGATGGTCGTGCCGTCGATCTTGCCGAGTGCCGCGGTCAGCGCCTTGCCGCCGGCCGTGCCGAAGGCATCGGTCGAATGGACGATTGCCCACTTCTTTTTGCCCAGCGTCTTGACGCCGTACTCGGCGATGACGCTGCCGGAATACGAGTCGTTCGGACGGAACCGGAACAGCCACTGATTGCCCATGTGCGTGAGCGCAGGATCGGTGCCGCCGATCATCACCGGCTTGCCGATCTTCAGCACGTCGGGCGCCATCGCATGGACCTGGGTCGAGCGGATCGAGCCGAGGAATGCGACGATGTCGGTCTGCGACGCCAGTTTCGAGAAGGCGAGCACGATGCCTGGGTTGGTGGTCTGGTCGTCCTCGACGATGAGCTCGACCTGCTTGCCGAGCACGCCACCCGCCTTGTTGACTGCGTCGAGGGCGAGCTTGGCTCCCGTCTGCGCGTACTTGCCCGCTTCCGCAGCTGGCCCGGTGACCGGCGCACACATGCCGATCTTGATGGTCGCGCCCTGCGCCGACGCGCGCCCGATGAAGGCCGGCATCGCGACACTTGCGGAAAGGGCCGTGGAAAAACTTCGACGCGAAATGGCCATGCTCAACTCCAGAGGTCGGACCGAGAGACGCGTTGGAGTTTATGGGCGCGAGGGCGCCGTCGCCAGCTTCGCGGGTCAGGGTTTGCCCGTCGACGCCCAGCCGTGTTCAGCGCTCGGCCACGGGGGCTCGCTTTCAAAGCACGCGCGCAAACGCGACCCGCGCGCGGGTCGCTCGCATCCGGCAGCGACGGCACTCCATCCCTCCGATGCAATGAGCGCCCGCTTTCCGACTTCGGGTTTCGCGGTACACCAAATCGGCTCACGGTCGATTGCCGGCCCACGCAAAAGACTGCTGATCGGCACCCAAGTTTGTGGCTCTGGCGCGTCGGCCCTGCCCTCATGTGACCGGCAGCTTCCCGGTTGGTCCTGTCGCTCAGCCGGCGACGTCGACCGTCAGCACCTGGCCGAAAGCCGAAGGTCAGATATCCCGCGTTGCCGGACCCACCACCGCAGCGGGCATTGGGTTGCGGGGCGCGGCAGGCGCTCGCCGTTCCGAGACGATGGAAACAGGGACCCGGCGGCACTCGACTCCGGCTGAGAGTCTCTTGATCTTTTCGAGGTACGGCTTCAAACCCTATGACCCGAACGCTCCGCCGAACTAGGGCCGCCGGCTTCGAGCCGGAACACCGATCGCTGGTCGGCAGGCGTTCTGTGTCGAGCGTGCCCCGCTGGCCATGCCCACAATGAATGTTCTCTCTCTTCAACGATGAATTCGGCCCAACGGACGCTGGATTTCGCCGTCGACAACGAGCGAGCGGTCGGCGACGAGAACGGGGTCGTGCTGCGGCCCAACTGGAACGCCGACGGCGAATCGATCGTCTACGAGGTGAAGGACGAGGACGGCTCGAAGCTCTGTTTCGTGAGAAGCGACGGCAGCGTTTCCGTGCCTCTCGCTGTTTGCAACGAAGGCGCGAGCCACGTTCAGGGTCGCGCCGCATTCTTTGCGCAGGACGACTTCGCGTTCGTGAGCGACCCCGGCGGCCGGCTCGCCATCTGGCGCTGCGAACTGCAAGCGCAGCGGGTGAGCCAGCTCATCGCCCCAAGGCGGGTGCTAGCGACTAAGGCCCCGGTGCGCCGGGAAGGGATCCGGGCGATTTCCTGCTCTTTCGCACCGAGCCGGGATCGAAGACTCCTCATGTCTGGTCGGCCCGCGTCGGCCGTACCGACGGCGCTGCCGCACTCGACACGCAGGTGGGCAACCAGCCCTGGTTCGTTCCCGGAACGAACGCCTTCTTGTTCCATTCGGATCGCGACGGCACCGACGCCGTGTATCGGCAGTCTGCGCAGCCTGCCGCCACGGCAGAGCGGTTCGGCGCGGCGGACACCGGCACGTCGTACACCACGCCATTTCCGTCGCCGGACGAGCAGCACATCGCGTTCACGCGCTGCGTCGACGGCGTGAATCAGCTCCACGTCATGCGCGCCGACGGATCACGATTGCAGCAATTGACCTGCGGCGACGGGCCCTCGATGTTTCCGGCCTGGAGCCCGGCCGGCAACCGGATTGTTCACGTCCGAGGCGAGCCGACCGCGAAGCAACCCACAGGCCGCCTGACGGTGCTCACGCTGGCGCGACATTGACGCGCTGTCGGCGCGAACCGACACATCACCGCTTGTGCATCCCCCCAGGGGTCATTCATGCCGAGCTCGAAGTGACAAGTCACCCGAGTGCGCGGGCCGAGCCAGCTCGATCCCACTCTGGCGGACAACGTGATGGTGCCCGCCGGCCGCGAGCTGCACCAGCTCGCTCATGGGTCCGCTGCTCAGCTACGAGACCCTGACCGCGTTCTTCCTCGAAGCTAGCTTCCTCGGCGTGCCGATGTTCGGCTGGAAGCGCGTGTCGCCGCGCATGAACTTCTTCACTACCTGCATGGCGACAGCACCGGAAAGAGGATGTGGAATGTGATCGTGAAGCCGAACTGGATGCGCGCAAGCAGCTTCGTGTCGAACGCCTGCAAGGCCTCGGTCACGCCGCACCCTGGCTCACAAGGAAAGTACCGAGTAGACGACGAGGGCCAGGGCAATGCCGATCAGTGCGAAGCCCTCCGGGGTGTCGCATGGGGCAAGGCCGCGACCACCCGGCGGAACTTGACCATCGCCACCAGGGTCGCCGCCGCACCCAACAGCAGCAGCGCGACGCCGGTCCAAACGAAAAGCCACGGTGCATCCGACTCACGGGGGTGCATGCGACCAACTGCAGGAAGAGCCCGAAGCGCTCGACGACGAAGCCGAAGCCCATCAACGCGATCGCCGAGCGTTGCCAGACAAGTAACGTGCGCTCGGCAGCGAACAGAACACGGGGGTCGTGGAGATCACCCGTCGATCGCCCCCTTACGCCGTCAACGTTGGACCTGCAACGGTGGGCCGGGCTTGTCGTCGGTGGTCGCCGCGATCACCAGGTAGCGGCGCGGGCTGTTGCCGCCGCCCTGCACCGACTTGCGCAGCGGTCCGATCGCGTTGACGATGGCCGCCCCCGCAGGATTGCTCATGAATTTGGCCACCGGGTCCAAGGGCCCCGACCCGTCGACATTCGCTGACAACGCGAGAAGGTAGGCCTTCTTCGGCTCGAGCCCGGTCACGGCGGCCTGCAACAAATCGACCAGGCCCTGATTGTTGACGACCACCGTCGTTGCGTTCGCGCCGCCCCCGGCGACGCCGAGCACGAGATGCACGGCGTCGCCGACGCCACCGAGCGGCACGAGGTTGTCGGTGCCGGCGCCGCTCGGTACCGCGTTCGGGATGTAGACCATGCCCTGCGGCGACTGGCCGCTGGCGACCGTCGCCACGACCTTGTTCGTGGCGGTGTCGATGGCGGTGACGGCGTTGCCGTTTTCCAGGCCGACGTAGATCCGGCTTCCGTCGCCCGACGGCCAGAGGCCGTGCGGCAGGTCGCCGGTGGGAATCGTCGCGACGAGATCGGGCTTGTCGCCTGTGGAGAACACCTTCACGGCGTTCAGTCCTCCGACCGTGACGTAGGCGAACTGGCCCTGCGCGGTGCGAGCGAAGTTGACGTGATTGGTGATCGGCCCGGTGTCGAGCAGGGCGATGTCCTGGAACGGCGGCTGGGCATTGACCACCTGGGTCTTGCCGATGTCCTTGAGCGTGAACCAGAGCTGCTTGCCGTCGGGCGTGGCGGCCAGGTCGGGGCTGAAGGGTGAAGCCTGCTTGACCCGGGCGATGACGCTGTATGTCCTGGTGTCGATCACGACCATCTCCGCCACGAAGCTCGAGACGACGTAGCCGTACTTTCCATCGGGCGAGAAGATCGTCATCCCCGGCCCGTTCGGCACTGTGATACGCCGTGTCGGCGCGAACGTCTTGCCGTCGAGCACCTGGACGTAGTCCTCGCCGCGAACCGTCACCCAGACCTCTTTGCCGTCGGGCGTGAACATCGCTTCGTGCGGCGAGCGGCCGACATAGGTCGTGTGCTTGACGCTATTGGTGGCGGTATCGATGAAGGTGACCGAGTTCGACCCGATCGACACCACGACGAGCGTGCGGTGATCGGGCGAAAAGCCCATGCCATGCACCAGCAGCTGGCCGCGGTAGAGCGGGCTGAGGTTGGCCGGCGTCGGATCGCCCAGGAGAATGAGGCCCAGCAAACGATCGGTGGACGGATCGACCACCGAGACGGTGTTCGAGGACTGGTCGCTGAGATAGACCCGGTCCTGCGAGCTGATGCGGATATCGGGCGCGCTCGCCGGGCCGGGCGTCTGCCCGGCGAAGGCGGTGCCGAGCAGCGTCGGGGCGATCGCCAGGAGGGCTGCTGTGAGTCGAGTCGGTGTCATCTGGAAGTCCTCTAGAAATTCATGGCTTGATGGGATGGGGAGGCCCGGCGGAATGAACGTTCGCACCCTTGTCGAGCTCGGCTCGCATCACTGCGATCTCCGATCCCTGCGTCACGATGATCTCCTGCGCCAGCCGGCGCAGCACGGGGTTCGTGCCGTAGAGCAACACGGCCTTGGCCATGTCGACGGCGCCCTGGTGATGCGGGATCATCATCGCGGCGAAGTCGTGGTCGGGATCGCCCGTCATGGGCGCGCCGCCCATGCCGTCGTTCATGACGCTCATGGCACCGTCCATCAGACCGGCGAATGGCGTCGCGGAGCTTGCGACGAACGGCGCCGGCGAGGCGGGCGAGGCGCCGTGGTGATGCGCTGCTAAGCCGTCAGCCGCCACTGCGGGCACGGTGAGCACGGCGGCGATCAAGACACTGCAGATGGACAGCGCGGAAACCTTTTCAAAGGCGGTCATGAGGGTCCTCGCTTTGACAGAAGCGTTAATGAGTAGAGGGGCGAAGTCCGGCGTTCATTCCGTCTTCGCAGGATTTATTTAGCGTCACGACAACAGCGCCGGGATCCAGCGGTTGATCAGCGCGCCGCCCGCAACCAGCCAGACGAACAGGATCGACGCCAGCAGCAGTGGCTTAATTTCGGCCCTGCGGATCGTCGACAGGTGGGTCGACAGATATCGGCCTTGCATGCTGCGCGTCGGCGGCGAGCTTCATGAGCTCAGCTCGACACGCACCCGCGGGAGCATCCGTCTCGGCCTCTACCAAAGTCGTCCGCCTTCGTGCCAAGGCGGCCGTGGCCGACCGAAGCATCCTGTTCGTAAGCGCGATGAATTTTGATGCCCGTTCGGATCTGCAAAACCCCCAGATCGGCCTGTTCATCGAACGCCCGGAAACGGCACGCCCGGCCGTGAAGCTATTCGAAGTCCTGAAACCACAGGGCACCTGTCCACTCCGCCTAACCACGCTACAGCGTTGCTTATCTGCAGTGTCCCTAGGTTTGACATGAGAAAATTCATCGCGAGTTCCTACTGGTGCAAGGACTTTGCTGCGCCTCGTCTGTTCTGTTTATAACGCGGCGTTTGCCTCGACCCGCGCTCAATTCGCCTTCAGGAGATTGCAAATGTCGAACATTGCAAAAGGGTTGTTGGCTGGCCTCGCGGCCACGGTGGTGCTGCCGGTTTTGATGGTCGTGAAGGCCATGATGGGCATCATGCCTGCGCTGGATTTGCCGAAGATGATCGCTGGCATGATGGGTTCGCCGAACACGCCGATGCTCGGTTGGGCAGTTCATTTCATGATCGGCATCGTTGTGTACGGAATAACGATCGCCGCTCTGGCTCATCGCATGGACGCGAGTCCGACAGTGAGTGGAATCATCATCGGTGTGATCGGCTGGCTGATCATGATGGTGATGCTGATGCCGATGGCCGGGGTGGGAATGTTTGCAATGTCGATGGGCGTGATGGCTCCTATGGTGACTCTGGCTCTTCATCTCATTTTCGGTGCCGTTCTTGGTTGGACCTATGGCAAGCTCGTCTCGGATGGTCCCGCTGCCCATACGGTTCGCGCCTGACCGCAGGGGCGGTTCGGACAGGCCAATGGTCCCGAGCAGCAGCATTGCGGCCGTTCATTGACCCATCAGGACGGTCTCTTGCGTTGCTTGAGTGCTGCTGGGTACCGTTTGGCGACGCTGACCAATTCGGGTTCTGTCGCAATAAGCCGGCGCTGATAGGCTGAGCCGAAGCTGACGACGGGGTGACGGGGATGATGAGGCGCTTCGCAAGGTGATCCGGCGGCTGCACCACCCGTTGGAGGTGATGCTGGTCTGCGTGCGCTGGTACGCGGCCTACCCGCTGAGCCTGCGCCACATTGAAGAGATGATGGGCGAGCGAGGCGCCCTCGTCGATCACGCCGCGGTTCATCGCTGAGCGATCAAGATCCTGCCAGTCCTGACCGCGGTGTTTCGTCCGCAAAGGCGCCCTGTGGGCCTGAGCTGGCGAATGGACGAGACCTACATCAAAGTCGGCGGCCAGTTGAAGTACCTGTACCGAGCCGTCGACCGTGCCGGTGCCACGATCGACTTTCTGCTTCGGGCCCACCGAGACCTCGATGCGGCGCGGCGATTCTTCGAACGCGCCATCGAGCTGCACGGTGTGCCGGAGACGATCACCATCGACAAGAGCGGCGCCGACACGGCGGCCATCGAAGGCCTGCGCGCCGACTCCGGCGCAGACATCCAGCTGCGCCAGTCGAAGTACCTACACAACATCGTCGAGCAGGACCACCGCGCGATCAAGCGCATCGTGCGACCCATGCTCGGGTTCAAGTCCTTTCGCTGCGCGAGCATCCTCCTTGCCGGCATCGAGACGATGCACATGATCAAGAAGGGACAGTTCGACCGCCGCATCGCAGTTCTACTCGCTGGCCTTTTGATTGTCGGCCGATCACCAGCTCCGTTTGGACTTACGCCGCTATTGCGACAGAACCCAATGCTCTGCCTGCTGGTCTAAGAACCTTAAGTTCCTGCATAACGCTATTGCTCAACCCGAACACCATTAAGCGCAAGAGCGTTATGAATCGCCTTCCCCTCTTACTCCTCATTTCGTTGTGCATTTACACCGGCGCGGCGAGCGCGGTGAACTCGTTAGCGACACCGGAGCAGACCTGCCAGCTGCTGGGAAGCGAAGGCTTGGATACGGTCAGGCTGGAAGGCCAGCAGGGCCGTGTCAGGCGAGTACGGCTGCATGACATCGCTCTTCGAGTTCGGTCCTCCGGGACCCTCTGGCATACGCAGCCACACCGCGTTTTATGCCATCCGCAAGGCCCGCGAGCAGGTCTCCGATCTCCGGGTGAAGGTCAACATCAACAATCCGGACAGCCGAAGATTTGCGTTTACGAAGCGCAAAGCGGCGACAGAGGCGCTCCTTCGGGCATCTGGGCGCTGAGGACGGCTGCCGGTCGTTGGCGGCATTCGCGCGAGTGGTTACAGACCGCGCACCGATCGCAACGCGGCCTATTTCGGACGGACTACATTTAAACGAGACAGACTTCATTCATCCCGAACAGCGCCGGGCCGGGCGAAGCGCCCTCACTCCACCGTCACGCTCTTGGCCAGATTGCGCGGCTTGTCCACGTCGGTTCCTCGCGCCACCGCCGTGTGATACGCGAGCAACTGCAGCGGCACGACGTGCAGGATCGGCGAGAGCGCGCCGTAGTGCTCCGGCATGCGGATCACGTGCACGCCTTCGGCCGATTCGATGCGCGTGTCGGCATCGGCGAACACGAACAGCTCGCCGCCGCGGGCGCGCACTTCCTGCAGGTTGCTCTCGAGCTTTTCCAGAAGAGCGTCGTTGGGCGCGATCGCCACCACCGGCATCTGCGAGGTGACGAGCGCGAGCGGCCCGTGCTTGAGCTCGCCGGCCGGGTAAGCCTCGGCATGGATGTAGCTGATCTCCTTCAGCTTGAGCGCGCCTTCGAGCGCCACCGGGTAGTGCATGCCGCGGCCGAGGAACAGTGCGTTTTCCTTGGCCGCGAAGAGTTCGCTCCAGGCGATCACCTGGGGCTCGAGCGCGAGCACGGCCTGCACCGCCACCGGCAGGTGGCGCAGCGACTTCAGGTGCGCCTGCTCGGCTGCTTCGGGCAGGCGCTTCTTGACCTGCGCGAGCGCGAGCGCGAGCAGGAACAGCCCGACGAGCTGGGTGGTGAAGGCCTTCGTGGAAGCAACCCCGATCTCGACGCCGGCGCGCGTGATGTAGGCGAAGGCGCATTCGCGCACCATCGCGCTCGTGGCCACGTTGCAGACGGTGAGCGTGTGCGCCATGCCGAGCGAGCGAGCGTGCTTGAGCGCGGCCAGCGTGTCGGCCGTCTCGCCGCTCTGCGTGATGGTGACGACGAGCGTGTTGGGGTTCGGCACGCTTTCGCGGTATCGGTACTCGCTCGCCACTTCCACGGAAGTTGGGATCTTCGCGATCGATTCGAGCCAGTACTTGGCCACCGAGCCACTGTAGTAGCTGGTGCCGCAGGCAAGGATGAGCACCTGCTCGACCTGCTCGAACACACGCCAGGCGCCGTCTCCGAACAGCTCGGGTGAAATGGCCGGAACCGCGTCGAGCGTGTCGGCGATGGCCTTGGGCTGTTCGAAGATTTCCTTCTGCATGTAGTGTCGATAAGGACCGAGCTCGGCCGCACCGGTGTGCGCGATCACGGTCTTCACCGGCCGCGCCATGCGCTTGAAGTTGCCGCTGTCGTCGGCGTTCGAAATCCAATACTTCCCCAACTGCAGATCGACCACGTCGCCTTCCTCGAGATAGACGATCTGGTCGGTGACGCCGGCGAGCGCCATCGCGTCGGAAGCCACGAAGTTCTCGTTCGCGCCTTTCTCGCCGCCCACGCCCAGCACCAGCGGCGAGCCGTGGCGCGCAGCCACCACGCGGTGCGGCTCGTCGCGGCAGAACACGGCGATGGCGTAGGCGCCACGCAGCTTCGGCAACGTGCGCTGCACCGCCTCGAGCAAGTCGCCGTCGTAGAGCTGGTCGACCAGGTGCGCGATGACCTCGGTGTCGGTCTGCGTGACGAAGCAATAGCCCTTGGCCTTGAGCGCGGCGCGCAGCTCTTCGTGGTTCTCAATGATGCCGTTGTGCACCAGCGCGATCCGGCCTTCGGCGTTCATGCCGGAAGCCTCGCCTGCGTCTTCGAGGGCGACGGCAGCCGAGGGGCCGTGCGAGAAGTGCGGGTGCGCGTTGTGCACCAGCGGCGCGCCGTGCGTGGCCCAGCGCGTGTGCGCGATGCCGGTGCCACCCTCGACCTTCTCGCCGTGAACGTTGGCCGCCAGCTCGGCGACGCGTGCCGTGCTGCGCGCGCGTCGCAGCCGGCCGGCCTGGTGCACGGCCACGCCGCACGAGTCGTAGCCCCGGTACTCGAGGCGGCGCAATCCCTCGACGAGCACCGGAACGATATTGCGGGCACTGACGGCGGCGACGATTCCACACATGGCACTTCCCCTTGGTTCTGGCGAAATGGCACTCTAGAGACCATGCAGAGAAATATGCAGTCTTTTCACGTCAAATGGCGCAATCGCATTGCGTCAAAATGAGCGGATGGAATCTTCTGCCGTAATCGCGCCGCTTGAGAAATATTCCATCGCTCTAGACGGCATCGATCTGCGTCTGCTCGACATGCTGCAGCGCGACGCATCGGCCACCAACCAGACCCTCGCCGCCCAGATGCACGTCTCGCCGGCCACTTGCCTGCGTCGCGTCAAGCGGCTGGTCGCGGCGGGCGTGATCGCACGACGCGTGGCCCTGCTCTCGCCCGCCCATCTGGGTCACGGCCTCACTGCATTCGTCGAGGTGTCGCTCGACCGCGAAAGTGCCGAAGCGCTGGCCGCGTTCGAGCATCGTGCCGTGGCCGAGCCAGGCGTTCAGCAATGCCACCGTGTGGCATCGGGCCCCGATTTCATGCTCGTCGTGCAGGTGGCCGACATGCCGGCCTATCACGCGCTGGTGCAGCGCCTCTTCACCGACGACGCGAACGTGCGCAACGTGAAGGCTTTCTTCAGCGTGCACCGAGCCAAGTTCGAGACGCACATCGCGCTGCCCGCCGCGGCGGCGCGATGAAGGGGTTTCCCGACCCGATCAGCGCTTGATGACGACGAGGCCCTTGAGGTAGTCGCCCTCGGGAAAAGTGATGGTCATCGGGTGGTCGGGCGCGGCGCCGAGGCGCGCGTAGAACAGACCTTCCACATTCGCGTCGAGGCCGGCGCCGGCCACGATCTTGTGGAACAGGTCGGGCGCGATGCCGCCCGAGCACGAGAAGGTGAAGAGCGCGCCGCCCGGCCGCAGCAGCATCAGCGCCAGTCGGTTGATGTCCTTGTAGGCGCGCGCTGCGCGCTCGGCGTGCGCGGCGGTGGGCGCGAGCTTGGGCGGATCGAGCACGATCGCGTCGAACGTGCGGCCGGTCTCGCGCATCGCGCGCAAGGTTTGGTTCACGTCGGCATCGAGGGCTTCGTGACGCGCCGGGTCGTGGCCGTTGAGCGCGACGTTGGCGCGCGCCTGCTCGAGGGCCGGTGCCGAAGAATCCACGGCCGTCACATGCGTTGCACCACCGTGCAGCGCGGCCACGCTGAAGCCGCCGGTGTAGCAGTAGCAGTTGAGCACGCGCTCGTAGCCGAAGTGGCGCACGGTCTCGGCGAAGAAGCGCCGGTTGTCGCGCTGGTCGAGATAGAAGCCGGTCTTGTGGCCGGTGGCCACGTCGAGGCCCAGCCGCCAGGCGTGCTCGCGGATGGTGACGAAGCTGCTCGGCGCCGCATCACCGTTGCCGCTGGTGTTGCCTTCGCTTTGCGAGGCACCGCGCAGCCAGCCCGTCGCCGGCGCAAGCCCCTCGCGCTGCCGCGCCGAGGTGTCGCTGCGCTCATAGATCTTGCCGACGCCGGTGGTGTTCACGAGCGCGTCGGCGATCGACTGCTTCCAGCGCTCGGCACCTGCGGAAAGGAACTGCACCGAGAGCGTGTCGCCGTAGCGGTCGACGACGAGGCCGGGCAGCCCGTCGGATTCGCCGTGCACCAGGCGCACGCCGTCGCTTTCGATGGGCAGCGCGGCGCGTACGGCCAGCGCGGCGGCGATGCGGCGTGCGAAGAACGCGGCGTCGACGCGCTCGGCTTCGTCGAAGCTCCACACCCGCAGGCGGATCAGCGAGAGCGGGCTGAACGCCGCCCATGCGATGAAGTTGCCGGCCGCGTCTTCCACGCGCACCGTCTCTCCCGAATCGGCCTTGCCGCCCGAAACGCTGCCCTCGAACACCCACGGGTGGCGGCGCTGCAGCGAGCGCTCCTTGCCTTCGCGTATGCGCACAGTTTTCATCGGGCCGATTCTCGCCGTCACGCCTGCTGGCGTTGACCGGCGCAGCGCACCCGACCTAAGCTTCGGCACCCATCGACAAGGCCGACCATGCGACCGATGTGCCTGCTTCCCACCCGGCTCTCGCTCTTCGGCAGCGGCGCGGCCATCGCGATCGGCCTCGCTTCCTGCGCCACGCCGTTCGCGCCCGACGCGACCGCGCGTGCTCCGCGCCTGGAGGGTTACGGCGCGCTCGACATGCCGGTCGTGACCGCTTCGCCCGAAGCCGCCGAGTTGTTCCGGCGCGGCATGCTGCAGTCGTACGCCTTCAACGACGAGGAAGCCGCGCGCGCGTTCAAGGCCGCACTCGCGAAGGACCCGTCGTGCGCGATGTGCGCGTGGGGCGTGGCCAAGGCGGCGGGCCCGAACATCAACAACCCGGAGCGCGGCGAGCTGACCGAGGCGCGGCGCCATCTCGCGTGGGCCGCGGCCCACGTCTCGCCCGGCGGGCCCCGCGAGCGGGCGCTGATCGAGGCGCTGATCGAGCGGTACGGCGGAGCACCCGGCAGGGCGAAGGTCGACGTGACTGCGGGTGCCATCTGCTCTTCGGGCGGCGCGGCCAAGGCGAACCCGCTCGACGTGATCTACGCCGCCCGCATGCGCGCGCTGGCCGACGCCTACCCCGACGATCCCGACGTGCTCACGCTCTATGCCGAAGCCGCGATGATCGCCACGGCCGACGACTGGTGGGACAAGAAGACCGGCCGGCCCGGCGGCGAGATGGGCGCCGTGACCGACCGGCTCGAACGCGCACTCGTCGCCCACCCCGGGCACACCGGCCTCAACCATTTCATGATCCACGCCGCCGACTCGAGCCCGCACCCTGAGCGTGCGCTTGCGGCTTCGGATCGGCTCGGCAGGCTGGCGCCAGCTTCGCCGCACCTGCTGCACATGCCGGCTCACATCTACGTGCGCACCGGTCGCTATGCCGACGCTTCACGCGTCAACGAAGCGGCGGTGGTGGCGCAGGCCAAACTATTCGCCACGCTCGATGCCGGAAGCTATGCACGCAGCACCGACTGGGACCGGCACAACCGCCACTTCCTCTGGTTCGCCGCGCTCACTGAAGGCCGCGGCAACCTGGCGCTCGTGCAGGCGCGCGAGATGGCCAGCCGCGCTGCCAACGGCAAGAGCCCGACCGCGGAGTTCTTCCGCAGCCTGCCGCTCGTGACGCTGGTGCGGCTCGAACGCTGGAGCGATGTCTTCGCCGAGCCGGTGCCCGAAGGCGAGAGCGGCGTGGCGCCGGCGCTCACGGAGTTCGCGCTCGGCATCGCGCTCGTGCGCACCGGCCGCCTCGACGAAGCGCGCGACCGCTCGACTGCGCTGCAGCTTGCGCTCGACGCGCCGGTGCTGAAAGGCGCCACGATGATGGGCGACGACCCCGTGCGCACGATGCTCGAGGTGTTTGCCGGCCGCCTCACGGCCGAGATCGCCGGCGCCGAAGGCCGCGCTGCCGATGCGCTTGCCGCATTGACCCGCGCCGCCGAGCTCGAAGACGGCCTGCACGCCAATGAGCCGCCGATCCTCGGCTCGGCTTCGCGGGTGGCGCTCGGCGAGGTGATGCTGCGCGCCCGCCGTGCCCGCGATGCCGAAGCCGCATACCGCGCCGAACTCGTGGCGCAGCCGGGCAGCGGCTGGGCGCTCAGCGGTCTGGCTCGTGCGCTCGAACAGCAGGGCCGCGCGGAAGACGCACGCCGCGTGCGTGCGGAAAGCGAGCGCGCCTGGCTCCACGCCGACGCAGCGCTGCGCACCGTGGCGCTGCGCTGACTGCTGGCGGCAACCGAGCCCTTCGCTACTTGCGTCGCGCGCGCGGATGCGCCGCGTCGTAGATCTTCGAGAGGTGCCCGAAGTCGAGCTTGGTGTAGACCTGCGTGGTCTGGATGTTGGCGTGGCCGAGCAGCTCCTGCACCGCCCGCAAGTCGCCGCTCGACTGCAGCAGATGCGAGGCGAACGAGTGCCGCAGCATGTGCGGGTGCACGTGCGTCGGCATGCCGGCGGCGATGGCCGTCGCCTTCAGTCCCGCACGCACCTGGCTGGCCGTGACGCGGCCGCCGCGCGTGCCCACGAACAGCGCGCGCTCGTCGGGGTTCGCGAGCCCGCCACGATGGCCGAGCCACGCGGCGATGGCCTGCAGTGCCGGCGCGCCGACGGGCACGCTGCGGCGCTTGCTGCCCTTGCCGAGCACGTGCGCAGCGGCGTCGGCGGCGTCGATCCAGCCGGCGGCGCCATCGGCAGCAGAGACGTCGAGCCCGACCAGCTCGCCGACGCGCAAGCCCGAGGAATACAGCAGCTCGGCGATGGCCACGTCGCGCGCGACAAGCGCCGGATCACCGCCTTCGGGCCGATGCTGAACGAGCGCCACCGCGTGGTCGACCGAGAGCGCCTTGGGCAAAGGCCTGGCGGCACGCGGCGCGCGCACGCCGGCGACGGGGTTGGCGCCGACGAAGCCCTCACGGCCGAGCCAGCGATAGAAGCCCCGCCATGCCGAGAGCTCGAGCGCGATCGAGCGCGGAGCGAGGCCGCTCGAGTGGCGCTGCGCGGCCCAACGGCGCACGTGGTGCATCTGCGCTTCACGCAAGGCCACGCCGGTCGCTTCTGCCGATCGCTGCAGGTGCACGAAGGCCGCTTCGTACAGCACCAGCGATCGCGCGGCGAGGCGACGCTCGACGCGCAGCCAGCCGAGGTGGCGAACGATGTCGGCGTCGATCGCCGGCACTTCACCGGGCTTGCTCGCCGAGGTCACGGTCTCACGCCGGCGGCAGCAGCCGCGTGAGCGCCGCGCTCGCGACATCGCCGATGCGGGCCAGGAACTCGGTGCCCATGTCGGCGGTGTAGCGCGTGGGGTCGGGCGATGCGAGCACGAGCAGGCCGAAAGCGGCTTGGCTGTCGTGGCGCAACGGGATCAGCGCGAGCGACATCGCCTGGGAAGGCTCGCCGAGCCAGCGCGCCGCTTCGAAATCGGCATTCGCACCGCAGTACGGCGAGGCCAGACTGTTGGCGAAGCTCCTGACCGCTTCGCTCACCTTCTCGGCGAATGGCAGCGCAGCGAAAGCCTCGGCACCGCCCCACACGCGCACGGCGCCCTGCGGAATCATGAACTGGTGCAGCAGCTCCTTGACGAGCACTTCGGGCAGGTCGGCCGCGTTGGCGGTGAGCATCAGCGCACGCGTCCAGCGATGCAGCTTGTCGGCAATGCCGACGTTGTCTTGCCCGTTGCGGATCATCTCGATGATCTGGCGCTCGAGACCCTTGATCTTGTCGCGCAGCATTTCCATCTGCCGTTCCTGCAGCGAGACGGCGCGCTGACCGTGCGGGCTGGTGAGTTGCACGCTGCCGAGCAGCTCGGCATGGCGCTCGAAGAAGCCGGGGCTCGTGGCGAGGTAGTTGGCGATGTCGGCCTCGGTGATGCCTTGAACGCCGGTGGCAGGTGTCATAGCTCGATCTCTCCTTCGAAGACGGTGGTGGCAGGGCCGGTCATGCGCACGTGCGCATCGTGATGAGACGTGTCGCCCAGTCGCGCCGAGAGTCCCGGCCACTCGACCGTGAGCACGCCGCCGCGCGCCTCGACATCGACGCGTTCGTCGAGCAGCCCGAGGCGAATGCCGGCGACGACGGCGGCGCACGCGCCGCTGCCGCAGGCCAGCGTCTCGCCGGCACCGCGCTCATGCACGCGCAAGCGGATGCGCGAGCGGCTCACGACCTGCGCGAAGCCGGCGTTCACGCCGTCGGGGAAGTGCGCGTGACGCTCGATCAGCGGGCCCAGCGTGGCCACCGGCGCAGCGTCGACGTCGGCCACGAACTGCACCGCGTGCGGGTTGCCCACCCTCAGCGTGGCCATCTCGATGCGGCGGCCGCCGACCTCGAGGGTCAGGGCGGCGAAGTCCGAAGGCGAGCCCATGTCGACGGTCACGCGGCCATCGTCGTGCGACTGCAGTTCGAGCACGCCGTTGACGGTCTCGACGCGGATCGTCTGTTTCGCGGAGAGCTTTCGTTCGTGCACGAAGCGCACGAAGCAGCGTGCGCCGTTGCCGCACTGCTCGACCTCGGCACCGTCGGCGCCGTTGAAGATGCGATAGGCGAAGTCGACGCCCGCCGTGCGCGCCGGCTCGACGACGAGGATCTGGTCGGCACCCACGCCGAAGCGCCGGTCGCCGAGCTTGACCCGCTGCGCGGTGCTCAGCGCGAAGGGCGCACGCGTGGCGTCGAGCACGACGAAGTCGTTGCCGGCACCCTGCATCTTGGTGAAGCGAACACGCATCTGTGGATTATCGATGCGCGGTTCTTGGCCCAACGACGTCAATACAACGACGGCTCGCCGGGTGGCCGCGTCTTGAACCTTCGATGCACCCACAGGTACTGCGCGGGCAGCTTGCGGATCTCGCTCTCGATCCACCGGTTCATGCGCGCCGCGTCGGCCACCGGGTCGTCGCTCGGGAAGTCGGCCCACGGCTCCTGATAGCGCACCACGTAGCCTGCGCCGCCCGGGAGGATCTCGGCCACCACCGGCTGCACGACCATGTTCAGGGCCTTCGCCAGCCGTGACGGCGCGAGCAGGGTGGTCGCCGGCACGCCGAAGAACGGCACGAAGGCCGCATCGCGCGTGCCGAAGTCCATGTCTGGCAGGTTGAAGAAGCCGTCGCCTCGCCTGATCGCGCGCACCAGCGCCTTGCCGGCTTCGTCGCGCGAGAAGATCTCGGCATTGCCGAGGCGCAGGCGCCCGTGTCGCAGCGCCCGGTCCATCACCGCATCGCTTTGCCGCTGGTAGATCGAGATGCCCTTGCGCTTCTGGAACAGCAGCACCGAAGCGCCGGCCACGTCGAGTGCCATGAAGTGCGGCGCGAGCCACATCACGGGCCGCTCGCTGCGTTCGGCCAGGTGCACGTCGCCCTCGACACGGATCAACCGGCGCAGCCGCTCGGGCGATGCATACCAGAGCAGGCCGCGCTCGAGCAGGCTGCGGCCGAGCCAGCGGAAATGCTCGCGTGCCAGAGCCTCTCGCTCGCCTTCATTCAGTTCCGAAAAGCACAGCGCCAGATTGCGCAACGCGACCTTGCGCCGCCCCGCCGCGAGATGCCAGCCGAGCCGGCCGAGCCCGCGGCCGAGAGCCGCCTGCAGGCCGAGCGGCAGCCAGTGCAGCGACCATAGCGATGCGAGCAGAAGACGTGAACCCACGGATGGAGTATTGCCGTGGCGCGCGAGCGGCCGGCGCCGGAGGGCGCTTCTATAATCACTGGGTCGCCGGGTTACTGAACAACTTGCGGGGCGACGTTAAAAGAGTTCCGCTAAAGCGTTCGCCGCTCCTCCAGCGCCCCGGCCGGCAACGCTCGATTTCCATCGCGGGCCGACCGAATTTTTCAAGCACTGGAGCACAGCGTGTCGAACGACTTCCTCTTCACTTCCGAATCGGTTTCCGAAGGCCACCCAGACAAGGTCGCCGACCAGGTCTCCGACGCCATCCTCGACGCGATCTTCGCGCAGGACCCGCGCAGCCGCGTGGCCGCCGAAACGCTCTGCAACACCGGCCTCGTGGTGCTCGCCGGCGAGATCACGACCAACGCGCACGTCGACTACATCCAGGTCGCGCGCGACACCATCAAGCGCATCGGCTACGACAACACCGAGTACGGCATCGACTACAAGGGCTGCGCGGTGATGGTCTGCTACGACAAGCAGAGCAACGACATCGCGCAGGGCGTCGACCATGCGAGCGACGACCACCTCAACACCGGCGCCGGCGACCAGGGCCTGATGTTCGGCTACGCCTGCGACGAGACGCCCGACCTGATGCCCGCGCCGATCTACTACGCGCATCGCCTCGTCGAGCGCCAGGCGATGTTGAGGAAAGACGGCCGCATGCCGTACCTGCGGCCCGACGCGAAGAGTCAGGTGACGATGCGCTACGTCGACGGCAAGCCGCACTCGATCGACACCGTGGTGCTCTCCAGCCAGCACGACCCGAGCCAGAGCGAAACGCCGACCAAGATGAAGGCCTCGTTCATCGAAGCGGTGATCGAGGAGATCATCAAGCCGGTGCTGCCGAAGGAGTGGCTGAAGAACACGCGCTACCTGATCAACCCGACCGGCCGCTTCGTCGTCGGCGGCCCGCAAGGCGACTGCGGCCTGACCGGCCGCAAGATCATCGTCGACACCTACGGCGGCGCCTGCCCGCACGGCGGCGGCGCGTTCTCGGGCAAGGACCCCAGCAAGGTCGACCGGTCGGCCGCGTATGCCGCGCGCTACGTGGCCAAGAACATCGTCGCCGCGGGCATTGCGCGGCAGTGCCAGATCCAGGTCGCGTACGCGATCGGCGTGGCCAAGCCGATGAACATCACCGTCTACACCGAAGGCACCGGCAAGATCCCCGACCATGCCATCGAGAAGCTCGTGCACGAGCACTTCGACCTGCGCCCCAAGGGCATCATTTCGATGCTCGACCTGCTCCGGCCGATCTACGAGAAGACGGCGGCGTACGGCCACTTCGGCAGAGACGAACCGGAATTCACGTGGGAGCGGACGGACAAGGCGAATGCGCTGCGTGCAGCGGCGGGGCTGTAGAGCCCGGCGCCCACGCAGCGGGTTATTCACCTTTCGCGCTACCGCTGCTATGGGGCGACACGGTCGTGGGTTGGGGCAATGCGGCGGTGCGGGAAGGTGCGCTCGAGATCGAGACCGGGTTCGTGGGCAAGCCGGAGCGAGGGGCCGTGTTCGGCCGTTCACTCGCTGAGGAAACGACGCGCCTGTCTGCCTTCCTCGGGCTCTGATCGACGCTTTCCGCTACGGCGAGGGCGACTCGACGCGTACCGTCTCCGCGCCCATCGCCACCTCGTCGCCCGCGCGCACCTTGCGGCCGCGCCGCAGCTCCGCTTCGCCATTGACGCGCACTTCGCCGCTGGCAATGATCACCTTGGCATTGCCGCCGCTCGAGGCCAGCCCGGTGGCCTTCAACAGCGCGTCGAGCGTGATGTGATCGCCACGCAAAGGGAATGCGACAGCGTCCGCACCCACAGCGGCACTCACGCGTGGCCGCCCGCCTGCTGCAGTGCACGCAACTCGTCGTCGCTGAGGCGTGGACCGTCGAGCGTGCAACGCTCGGCTTGCGTCTGGCCGCTGCGAAAGCGCGCGATGACCGGCTTCAGCTCTTCCTTCACGTGGGTTTCGTCGTAGCCGTTGAACAGGTGACCGAGCAGGCCGCGATCCAAGTCGCTGGTCTTCATCGCCCAGTCGGCCACCGGGAAGGTGAGGTTCATGTTGCAGTGCATCATGATTCCCATGTTGTGGTGAGCGCGGTGGTGCCGGC